>Ga0222749_10001847_pt1 | contig 10336 bp, 8 predicted proteins | sample IncBWH2Mmetat_FD_197234 | JGI IMG/M metagenome (GOLD analysis project Ga0222749, IMG submission 197234) | Metatranscriptome of lab incubated forest soil microbial communities from Barre Woods Harvard Forest LTER site, Petersham... | ecosystem: Environmental > Terrestrial > Soil > Temperate...
CAATGGTCCAACTTCGGGCTTCGGGATGCCATTCTCCTCCGGCTGGGAAAGCGCCCCGTGGCCGAGGACCGCGCGAAATTCCTGACCGGGATCGAATCGCCGAGCACCCCGGTGGTGCGGCTGTCGCTCGAAGCCCTGGCCGCGCTCGGGCCCGGCTTGTCGCCCGCGGACACGGTCCCGCTCCTGCGCCTCCTCCGCCGGCTCGTGCTTGACCCGAAACAGCAGGCGCAGAGGACCCAGGTCGCAGCGCTCGTCACCCGGAGCCGGATTCAGGAGTGCACCGACCCCGTCGAGCTCAAGCGCGCGTACCAGCCCGTCTTCGACGAATTCCTCACAAAGAATCCGGGCCTCAGGGCCGAGCTCGAGGGCGGGGGCGAAGACCCCTCTGCGATCCTCAAGGACGTGCCCTGGGATAAGGGCGACGCGGCCCGGGGCGAGGCGATTTTCCGCGCGCGCGGCTGCCAGACCTGCCACGCGGTGCAGGGCGCGCTGGGCCCGAACCTCGCGGGCGCGGCCAGCCGGTTCTCGCGCGAGGACCTGTTCGAGGCGATCGTGAACCCGAGCAAGGACGTGGCGCCGCCCTACCGGACGACCGCGTTCCAGCTCAAGGACGGGCAGGTCCACACGGGGATCATCGCGTTCGAGTCGGCCGACGGCTTCATCGTCCAGACGGGGGCGACGACGACCGTTCGGATCGACACGGCCGATGTCGCGGCGATTCGCCCCTCCCTGACGTCGCTCATGCCCGAGGGGCTGCTCCGGGAGCTCCGTCCCGGGGATCTCGCCGACCTGTACGCCCACCTTCGCTCGATGGGCCGCTGAAGTCGAAAAGGCGGATCGTTCGGGCCCCGGGTGACGTTAAATAAAAAGATTGAAATCGGGGGCCCCGGGCGTGATAGACTGGGTCCTCACGGTACGGCGTCCGGGGCGGGCTGGGATATTGCCGGTTCCTATTTAGGGGAGTCTTCCATGACCGCTTTCATGCTCTGTGCGATGATGGCGCTCCAGGACGACACCGCGGCAACCGCCGCTCTCGAAACCTTCAGCAAGGCCTGGAGCAAGGAGAAGACGTCGGACGGACGGACCAATCTGGTGACGGAACTGGCGAAAACCCAGCACGCCAAGGTGGTCGCCAAGCTCGCAACCCTTCTCTCCGACACGGACAAGACCGTGCGCATCGGAGCGGCCGCGGGGCTCGCGACGTACACCTCCACGCCCGAGCTCAAGAAGTCGGCGGCCACCGCCCTTTGCACCGGGATTCACGCCGGCGCCAACGTGAACGATCCCGAGGTCAAGATCGCGATCCTGGCCGCCCTGGGAACCCTGGGCGAGGAGACGTCCGCCTCCAAAGTGAAGGAGTTCTTCGACGAGAAGAACCTCAAGGTCGCCGTCGCGGCCATCACCGCCGCGGGCACGATCAAGAGTAAGGTGATGATGGACCCGCTGATCCAGCTCCTGCGGGAATGCGAACAGGAGCAGAAAAAGTCCCAGGCGCCGCCTCCCGCCCCGGGCAAGGGGGCCAAAGCGATGCCGACCAAGGCGTCTTCCGCGCCGGTGGGTCCCGATCCTGAACAGGCCAAGAAGGACCGGGCGAACGCCCTCATCGGTCCCACGCAGTCCTCCTTGTGCCAGCTGAGCGGCCAGGGATCCTTCAAGACGAGCGAACAGTTCGACACGTGGTGGTCCAAGAACCGGAGCGCCCTGAAGTAAGGCGGCCGGACCGTTGAATGATCGGAGTGCGGGGCCCCTTCGGGCCCCGCATTTTTCGTTTCGGGGGCCCGACGTCCCCGGGCCCGGCTCCCGGGCGCACGCCCCGCTCCGACGGCTCGCCCGGGAGGGGGGCCGTCGACGGGGAATCCGCGGATTGCCTAAGGAGGATGGGGGAGTGCCGCCATGACCCGAGCCCCCTGCCCCGGACCTGACGCCCGAAGCCCCCATACCCTCCCCCTCCGGGGAGGGCGGGGAAGGCCGGGGCGCGTGTCCCTCCGGCTCCTTCTTTGCCTGGGACTCCTGGCGACCGGCTCCTGCCAGACCCCCGGAGACGCCCCTTCCCCCGGGGCGCCCAAGCAGTGGAACGTCCTCTTCCTCATCTCGGACGACCTGAACACCTGCGTGGGCCGCTACGGCCACCCGCTCGTCCGGACGCCGAACATCGACCGGCTGGCCGCGCGCGGGGTTCGATTCGACCGGGCCTATTGCCAGTACCCGCTCTGCAACCCGAGCCGCTCGTCGTTCATGACCGGCCGGCGGCCCGACACGACCGGGATCCAGGAGAACACCACGAACTTCCGGAAGAACCTGCCCGACGTCGCGACGCTGCCCCAGTTCTTCCGCGGCCACGGCTACTCGCCCGTCCGCACCGGCAAGATCTTCCACTACGGCGTCCCGGTCGGCATCGGGACGAACGGCATGGACGACCCCGTATCGTGGGACCGGGTCATCAACCCGCGCGGGCGCGAGAAGGACGAGGAGGACAGGATCATCAACCACGTCCCGTCGATCAAGAATATCGGCGGATCCCTCACTTGGTATGTCTCGAGCGGGCCCGACGAGGAGCAGACCGACGGGAAAATCGCAACCGAGACAATCCGGCTCCTCGACGAGGGCCGGGACCGGCCCTTTTTCATCGCCACCGGGTTCTTCCGGCCCCACGTCCCCTGCGCGGCACCGCAGAAATGGTTCGACCTCTACCCCATGGACAAGATCGAGCTCCCCAAGGAGCCGGACCACCTCGACCGCATCCCTCCCGCCGCGCTCAGCGTGAAGCCCTGGCACTACGGGATCCCGCCCGAGGACCAGAAGAAGATGATCCGTGCGTACTATGCGAGCACGAGCTTCATGGACTCCCAGCTCGGCCGCGTCATGGACGCGCTGGACCGCCTCCGCTTGTGGGACTCGACGATCGTCGTTTTCTTCGGCGACCACGGCTGGCTGCTCGGGGAGCACGGCCACTGGCAGAAGATGAGCCTCTTCGAGGAGTCGGCGCGCGTCCCGCTCATCATCGCCGCACCCGGGATCCGCGGAGCGGGGCAGGCGTGCGGGCGCACGGTGGAACTCCTCGACCTGTACCCGACAATCGCCGAGCTGGCCGGCTTCGCCCCCCCCGCGGGGCTCGAGGGCGCGAGCCTGGTGCCCCTCCTCGACGACCCGCAGGCGCCCAGGACGCGCCCCGCGTACACCCAGGTGGTGCACGCGAAAGTCCAGGGGCGGAGCGTCCGCACCGAGCGCTGGCGCTACTCGGAATGGGACGACGGAAAGGCGGGCGCGGAGCTCTACGATCACGATCTCGACCCCCACGAGTACGTCAATCTCGCGGGCGATCCGAAGCAGGCGGACACCGTCGCCGAGATGAAGCGGCTGTTGGCGAAGGTCCGCCGGTAGCGACAAGAGGTCCCCAATGGGCAAGTCGAGCGAACCCTCCTCCATCTGGCCGGTGGTGATCCCCGCGGGGGGGCTTCTTCTCGTCTTCCTGGGCTGGCTCGCCGCCGCCTCCCTCCGCTCCCCCGATCCTCCCGACCCCTCCCCCCCGCCGCCCATGGTGTGGATCCCGGGGGGATGGTTCCGGATGGGCTCGGAGCACCCCATGATGGCGGACGCCCGCCCGCTGCACCGGGCGAGGGTGGACGGCTTCTGGATGGATGCGACCGACGTGACGAACGCGGAGTTCTCCCGCTTCGTCCGCGCGACGAGGTACGTGACCGTCGCCGAAAAGCCGATGGCCGAGCTGCCGGCGGGGTCTTTCGCCTTCGTGCCCGGGACGAACCTGCCCGGACAGGAGCACCCTTCCACGCCCTGGTTCCGATTCGTCGCGGGGGCCGACTGGCGCCATCCCGAGGGGCCCGGAAGCTCGATCGACCAGCGCCTGAACCACCCGGTGGTCCACGTCTGCTGGGACGATGCCGCGGAGTACGCGAAATGGGCGGGCAAACGGCTCCCGACCGAGGCGGAGTGGGAATTCGCCGCGCGGGGGGGCCTGGAGGGGAAACGGTACCCGTGGGGCGACGAACTCACCCCGGCGGGGAAGTGGATGGCGAACATCTGGCAGGGGGAGTTCCCGAAGGTGAACACGCTGGCGGACGGCTACCTGACGACCTCGCCGGTCGGGTCGTACCCGGCGAACGGCTACGGGCTCTACGACATGGCCGGGAACGTGTGGCAGTGGTGCTCCGACTGGTACCGGGCGGACGCGTACACGCCCTTCCCCGCCGAGAACCCCAAGGGCCCGGAGTCGAGCCTCGATCCTGAGGAGCCCAGCGTCCCCAAGCGGGTCCAGCGAGGCGGCTCCTTCCTGTGCGCCGAGAACTACTGCGCGCGCTACGAACTGGGGAGCCGGATGAAGGGAGAGGCGGTCTCGGCGGCGAACCACGTGGGCTTCCGATGCGTGAAGGACGGCCCGGCGCCGGCCCGGTAGGAGCGCCCCGGAGGACCCAGGAAGACGCCCTTCCCCCGGAGCCCCGAGGCGGCCAGGAGAATCTTCGTGATCTTTGTCTTCGTCGTGCATAAGGTTTTAGGGTCGCCGCCCCTGGAGTGGCCCTCCGTACGGAGGACCGTCCGGGGGTACGGCCCGGTTTGGGGAGAATCCCGATGACGACACCCGGCCGCTCCCTGGCGCGCACCTGGATCCTTCTGGCCGCGGCGTTCTCCCTGTCCCCCGCGGGGGCGCAGGACACGAAACCACCCGCGGATGACCCGCCGGTCGGGACGGGGAAGTTCCTGCTCTACGAGGACTTCGAGGCGACGCCGGTGGGCCAGATCCCCAGGGGATACACCAAGACCGGAGCGGTCTCCGTCGTGGACGATGTGGCCCACAGCGGGAGACACTCGCTCCGGCTGGACGCCGCCCCCAACGGGCCCCGGCGGATCACCGTGAAGGGGAGCGCGATCCCCCTCCTGGGGGGCCAGCACTGGGGGCGGCTCTATTTCAAGGTGCAGATGCCCGCGCCAGAGCCGGCCAGCGGCGTCATCCACTCGACGCTCGTGGCGGGTTCCGCCCAGAGCCCCCTCTCCAAGGACCCGATCGAAGTGCGCGTCCTGGACACGGTCCTCGGAGCCAAGGGGATGCACCAGTGGATCTACAACGTCCAGCCGAGCAAGCGTCCCGAGTTCGGGAAGGGCAGCAGCTACAAATACAAGTTCACGGACGAGTGGACGCTCGCGGAATGGTACGTCGACTCCGCCACGCAGAGCTACCGGCTCTTCATCAACGCCGAGGAAGTCAAGGACGTGGCCTTCAGCAAGGGCGCCGGGAAATTCGCGGACGCCGAGATCCCGGACGTTTTTGAGAGCCTCTCCTTCGGCTGGAACAACTACCAGAACGCCGGGAAAGGGTTCGTCGCCTGGATTGACGACATCGCCCTCGGCAAGGACCGGATCGGGAGCCGCGGCATCCCCCCCGCCAAGGCCGCGACCAAGAAGCCCTGAAACTGGGGCGAGTCCTTCGACAGGCCGAAGCGGCGCAGCCATTTGAGGCACAGGCTGGTCCAGGTCGAGGGGAGTTTCCCGTTCTTGAGCACCCCGAAGTCAGGGTCGCCGCTGGCGAAAAGGTGCACCTCGGGCGGGATCAGCTTCATCCTTCGGGGGACCGGGACGTCCGCCTTCTTTGGCCGGAGTGCCCGTTCTGTGTACACTACGCGGATGGTTGAAGATAGCCCCAGGAAGTTCCGCTCCGCCGAATGGTTCGGTCGCACCGGCCGCGAAGGATTCATCTACCGGAGCTGGGTCAAGAATCGCGGCGTGCCCCACGACCAGTTCGACGGCCGGCCCGTCATCGGCATCTGCAACACTTTCTCCGAGCTCACGCCGTGCAACTCCCACTTCCGCATCCTCGCCGACCACGTGAAGCAGGGCGTCCTCGAGGCCGGCGGCTTCCCCCTGGAATTCCCCGTCATGTCCCTCGGGGAGTCGCTCCTCCGCCCGACCTCCATGCTCTTCCGTAACCTGGCCAGCATGGACGTGGAGGAGTCGATCCGGGCCAATCCGATCGACGGCGTCGTCCTCCTCTTCGGCTGCGACAAGACGACCCCGGCGCTCCTGATGGGGGCCGCGAGCTGCGATCTCCCCACGATCGGCGTCTCCGGCGGGCCGATGCTCTCCGGGGACTGGCGCGGGCAGAAGCTCGCCTCAGGCACCGGGGTCTGGCAGATGTCGGAGGAGGTGCGGGCCGGCCGGATGCCGCTGGCGGACTTCTGCGAGGCCGAGTCGTGCATGCACCGGTCGCACGGCCACTGCATGACCATGGGGACGGCCTCGACCATGGCGTCCATGGTCGAGGCCCTCGGGGTGGGGCTCCCGGGGAACGCCGCCTACCCCGCCGTCGACGCGCGCCGGAATGTCCTGGCCCGCCATGCGGGACGTCGGATCGTCGGGATGGTCCGGGAGGATCTGATCCTGTCCAAGATCCTCACCCGCCCGGCATTCGAGAACGCGATCGTGACGCTCGCCGCCATCGGCGGTTCGACCAACGCGGTGATCCATCTGCTCGCGATCGCAGGGCGGATCGAGGTCCCGCTCCAGCTGGAGGATTTCGACCACCTCGGCAGCCGACTCCCGTGCCTCGTGAATCTTCAGCCCTCGGGCCGGTTCCTGATGGAGGATCTCTCGTCCGCCGGGGGCCTGCCGTCCGTGTTGCGTGAACTGGGCGAGGCGGGCGTGCTCCACCCGGAGGTGATCACCGCCAACGGCCGGACCCTCGGGGAGAACACCAAGGATGCCCCGTGCTGGAACCGGGAGGTGGTCCATCCCTGGGGCCGGCCCTTCAAGCCCGAGGCCGGGATTGCCGTGCTGAAGGGGAACCTCGCACCCGACGGCGCGGTGATCAAGCCAAGCGCCGCGACCCCCGCGCTCCTTCAGCACCGGGGCCGGGCGGTCGTGTTCGAGGACATCGACGATTTCTACGGCCGGATCGACGACGAGGGGCTCGACATCGACGAAACGTGCGTCATGGTGCTCAAGAACTGCGGTCCCAAGGGGTATCCCGGCATGGCCGAATGCGGCAACATGCCTCTCCCTCCCAAGCTCCTTCGCCGCGGGGTCACCGACATGGTGCGGATCTCCGACGCGCGCATGAGCGGAACGGCCTACGGCACGGTCGTGCTCCACGCCGCGCCCGAAGCCGCCGCGGGAGGCACGCTCGCCTTCGTCCGGACGGGCGACTTCATCGAGCTCGATGTCCGGAAGCGGCGGCTGAACCTCGAGGTGGGTGACGCGGAGCTCGCGCGGCGCCGGGCGGACTGGAGGGGCCCGCCGCGCCATCTCGCGCGCGGCTGGTACCGGCTCTACGTGGACCACGTGATGCAGGCGAACCTCGGCGCCGACCTCGATTTCCTGGTCGGCAAGAGCGGCGCCGCGGTACCGAAGGACACCCACTGACGTCGGGTCCGAATCCCTCGATTCCGCTTCCCAGGATCGCGGCGGCCGCGTATGCTCGGATCCATGGCCAAGGAACCCGACCGCATCACGCTCCAGCACATCCTGATCTCGTTCGCCGGCACCCAGACCGACGCCACGCGTCCCCAGGCGGAGGCGGAGGCCCTCGCCCGGCAGGTCCTCGATCGAGTGAAGAAGGGCGAGGATTTCACCGCCGTCATGAAGCAGCTGTCGGACGACCCCGGCCCCGGCCTTTACGGCCTGGCCAATCGCGGCGTGCGGCAGCAGTCGCGCGACGAATATCCGCGCGACGGCATGGTTCCGGCGTTCGGCGATATCGGCTTCGCGCTCGAGGTGGACGGCATCGGCCTGGCACCGTTCGACCCGGCGTCAAGCCCGTTCGGATGGCACATCATCAAGCGGGTGAAGTAGCCGCGTGTCCTAGAGCCCCTCGACCTCCCAGCCCTTCCGGTACGTCCGCTTCAGGAGCGAGGCCGCCTCGGGCGAACCCTCGAGCCTCATCTCCGCGGCGTTCCACGCGAGCGTCCGGCCGGGAACGCGGTTGGCGATCACCCCCAAGAGGACGAACTCGGTCAGGGGGCCGGCGTAGTCGAAGTTCGCCGTGGCCGTCCCCTCGCCCCGGCAGGCGTTCACCCACTGGTGCCAGTGGCTTCCGCCCTCGACCGCGGGCATCGCGTACCCTTTGAAGGTGTCGGCCGGGAGGAGCAGGGGGGCGGAGACGTGGGGCAGGAGCATGAACCCCTTCTCGCCGACGAACATCGAGCCCTGGTCCGGAAGCTTCTCGACGGGCCAGCCGTCGGTCGAGGGCACCGCATCGCCGTCGTACCAGGTGAGCGGGAACGGATCGACGGTGAACTTCGTGCCGGGGAAGACGTACCGCACCTTGTTCCGGGTCGCGAACGACTCGGGCGGCGGCGCATCGCTTTCGGAGAGGATGGTCCTGGGCTGGGTCAGGGCGAGCGCCCCGGCGACGGGGTCGAGGATGTGGATCGACATGTCGCCCATCGTGCCGCAGCCGAAATCCAGCCACTTCCTCCAGTTGCCCGGGTGATAGAGGCCCTTCTTATAGGGCCGCTCCGGCGCGGTCCCGAGCCAGAGGTCCCAGTCGAGGTTCGGCGGGACCGGATCGGAACCGGCGGGCCTCGGGCCGTCGAAGCCCCACTTCTTGTTGCTCCAGCTGTGGACCTCTTTCACCTTCCCGAGGGCGCCCTCCTGGATCACCCGGACGGCGAGACGGTATTCGCGCGAGGAGTGGACCTGGATCCCCATCTGGGTGACGACCTTCTTCGCGCGCGCCGCCTCCGCCAGCTTCCGGGCCTCCCAGACGTCGTGAGTCAGCGGCTTCTGGCAGTAGACGTGTTTCCCAAGCCGGATCGCCGACATGGCCGCCGGCGCATGGGTGAAGTCGGGCGTGCCGACGTTGACGATATCGAAGTCCCCCGCCGCCTCGGCGAACATCCTGCGGTAGTCCCGGAAGGCCTTGGCTCCGGGGAACTTCTTCCCCGCCGCCGCGAGGTTGTTGGCATCGATGTCGCAGAGCGCGACGACTTCGACGCCGGGGTGGCCCGAGAGGGCGCCGAGATCGGCGCCGCCCATGCCGCCACAGCCGATCGTCGCCAATCTCAGCTTCTTTCCCCCGGCCTGCCCGAAGGACCGGGATCCGATCGCGAGGGCGCCCGCCGCGACCCCCGTGGAGGCCAGGAACTGCCGGCGCGAGAGGGAACGGGTCATGGTCGATCGATCCTCGAATGAGGGAGCCAACCCCCTACTATGACACCGGAGAGGCGGCGGAAGTCTCGGGGGTCTTCGGAAGTGGTCGACCGCAGGCGGACTAGGGCGCGGAGCGGATCTCCCTCTCCAGACCATCCAGGTCCTGGACGGTCGCGGCGGCCAGGCGGTCGGCGACGGGGGCCAGCCCCGGATGCGGGCCGAAGAGCTTCAGCGCGTTGGCGACGTCCGGCCGCATCTGGGCCCCCGTCCGGCGGAGGTCCTTCACCAGCCAGAGCGACATCTCGCGGCCGGCCAGGCCTCCCGCCTCGGCCAGGTACCTTTTGAGGACGTCGAAGGCGAACGCGTCGCCGCGGTGGGTCTTGATGGGTTCCGTGGGGGCGTGGTACGACTTCGCCCGCGCAAACTTTCCGGCTTCATATTCGAAATGCTGCCCGCTTCCCTGCACGCTCCGGAGGGTGAAATAGAGTTCGCCCCAGGCCGCCGGGTAGAGCGTCCTCAGGTCGGAGACCTCCAGACGCGTTATCAGCCTCCCCGCCTCCTGGACCGCCTCCTGGGCCTCTTTCGTGAGGATGAGGTCCGCGCCTCGAGGGTCGACATTCTTCCGCTCCTTCACCCACGTGGACTCCCTCGAGGCCAGCTTCTCGATCTTCTCCACCTGGTCGACGCACTCCCTCGATAGGAGGTCGATCTCCGCGAGTTTCGGCCCCAACTGCGGGACGAGTTCGTCCCCCCATCCCGCAAATTCGAACGTCGAAGTCCGCCTGGGGAACCGCTTGAGCGCCGCGACGACGTCGTCCCGCTGGCTCTCGGAGAGGGCCACGGTGACGACATAGGATCCCGGACCGGACCAATGCAGCGGGGTCTCGAACTTCCGGCCCTCCATCCGGGCAAACCCGCCGACCGTACTCTCCCGAATCGCGACCAGCCGCCCCCCCGCGAATTGTTCCGTCGCGCGGAACACCGCGAGGGCGAGCAAGGCGCCGTCCGGGTAGGGGGCGGACCCCTCGAACTTCGCCTGCGGGACCTTGACCCGGGGGGGAGGGAACGTGCACGAGAGGGTCATGTCGCCATCCCGGGCGGCCACCCGGGGGACCGGGGGTCCGGGCGGGGCCTCCCGGGGCCCCTCTTTCGACGGGATCGACTGGGGGTCCGCCGGCGGGTCGTTCCGGGGGACCGCGGGGGTGGTCGCGACGCCGTCCTGGGGGAGACCGGGGGCCCG
>Ga0222749_10001848_pt1 | contig 10331 bp, 10 predicted proteins | sample IncBWH2Mmetat_FD_197234 | JGI IMG/M metagenome (GOLD analysis project Ga0222749, IMG submission 197234) | Metatranscriptome of lab incubated forest soil microbial communities from Barre Woods Harvard Forest LTER site, Petersham... | ecosystem: Environmental > Terrestrial > Soil > Temperate...
CGGGGGGGTGGCGCTTCTGGACCTGGGCACGGGCGCCCTCCACGTGGGCCCGGAATCCTCGCTGGATTTCGTCTCGGGCCGGAAGGTCGTGCTCGATCGTGGGCGGATCTCGGTGGAGGTGCACGGGTCCAGGGACCTGGTGATTTCCGACACCGGAAACAACACCTCCAGCCTCCGGTCAGGCCGGATCGAGCTGGGCCTCTATGAGACCCGGGGCCTCGTGATGGGTTACAGCAATGATCGGGATGGCCGGGAGGTTCAGGGAAGCCCGCGGGAAGTGACCGCCCTCCGGCTTGTCGTCGTCGTGAAGGACGGCGACGTCTACCTGGACGGCTCCGACCGCCAGCGCCTGCGCGCGGTCGCGGGCCAGGAAGGAAAGTTCAATTTCGGCGGCCAGCCCTCGATGGTCGAGGCGGAGAGGAAATAGGAGAGCCCATGAAGCAAACCGCGGTTCTCGGGGTCCTGTGCTGCCTGGTCGGGTCGGTCGCGTTCGCTCAGCAGCAGCCTCCGCCCAAGGCGGACGACAAGAAGCTGGGCGGCGTCCTCCAGGACGTCAACCTGCACGATCTTACGGTTGCAGTCCAGCGGATCACCAAGAAGACGCTCCTATGGACGGAGGACCTGGGCCTCCGGAACAAGCGCGTGCATTTCGTAAGCGACAAGCCGCTCGCGGACTCCCCCGACGTCCTCTTCAAGGCGTACCAATCCATCCTCCAGGTGAGCGATTTCGCCCTCGTCCCGGTGGGGGAGAAGGGGGAGGAGATCTACAAGATCAAGCTCTCCTCGATCGTCGGAAAGTCCGGGGGCCCCGATCTGCAGCGGACCCCCATCGCCCTTCCTGAAGACCGGTTCGTGACCCGGATTTTCTCGCTTCAGTACGTGCAGCCCCGCAATGTCCAGGCGGCGCTCATCAACCTGGCCACCTTCCCCCAGAATGTCCTCGCGATCGATGACGCGGGGATCATCATCGCCTCCGACTTCGACCACAACATCCGCAGGTTCGAGGAGATCGTGAAGACCCTGGACGTCAAGAAACCGGACATCGAGCTCAAGCTGATCCCCCTAAAGTTCGCGATCGCCCAAGACGTGTCCCAGATGATGACGGATCTCGTCAAGACGCTGGTCGCCCGGCCGACTCAGCCGCGTGTCGCGGGGGTCCCCGGAGTGGCCGGGCAGGAAGCGGTCCAGGTGGTGGCGGACAAGAGAACGAACGCCGTCATCCTCATGGCCGAGCCCAACCGCCTGCCTCAGCTCGAGGAGATCGTCCGGCGCCTCGACAGCGAGACCTTGTTCGAGACCAGCGGGATCTACATCGCGCATCTCCGCCATACCAACGCGCTCGACATCGCCCGGACCCTCAACGCGATGTACCGGATCTCCGTGGACGACAAGGGCGTCCCGTCGGGCGGGTCGTCGGGGGGGCAGGCCACGCGACCCGGACAGGCCATCGCGCCGCAGGGGGGGCCGGTCCAGCCCCCTTCGAGCTCTTCCTACGGGGGCTCCGCCCAGTCCCAGCTCACCGGTTCGGAGCCCACGATTGTCGCCGACCTTCGATCCAACTCGGTCATCATGGTCACGGACCGGAACACCTACAAGACGCTCGACATGATCATCCGCCGTCTGGACCAGCGGCGGCCCCAGGTCCTCATCAAGGCCACGGTGGTCGAGATCCGGACGAACGAGTCGTTCGATCTGGGGGTCGAGCTCAACTACCTTCAGAACCCGCAAAACAGGGTCGTGGGCGGCGTCCGGAGCACGTTCGGCCAGTCGGCGATCTCGCCCGACACGACGAACAACGTCTTCAACATCACCCCGGTGGACACCCCGGGCATCACGCTCCTGACGTTCAAGAATCGGATCGGTAACCTGGGGCCGATGCTCAAGGCGATCGACAACAAGGCGAAAGTGGTCGTCCTCGACGAACCCGAGGCCGCCACGAATGACAACGGGGTGGCCACCATGAAATTGACGAGTCAGGTCCCCGTCCTCCAGGAGACCGTGACGGGCACGGGAATCGCGCAGAGGACGTTCAGCCGGTTTGAAACGGCCGAGACGACCCTCTCGATTTCGCCGCACATCAGCGAGGGCGGCTATCTGAGGCTCGAGACGAGCGTGAAGATCGAGAAGTTCACCAGCACTTCCACCGACCCGACCATCCCGCCTCCGAAGACCTCCCGGGAGATCAACACCAAGGAGATCATGGTGCCAAGCGGCGGGACCATGGTGATCGGCGGCATCGTCACCGAGGACAAGGAGAACACGAATCAGAAGGTGCCGCTCCTGGGCGAGCTTCCGCTCCTGGGCTGGCTTTTCCAGCGCGAACAGGACAGCTTCGACAAGGTGACTCTTTACATCTTCCTGACTCCGTACATTCTCTACGACTACGAGTTCGGCGACTACCGCGAGCTGACGCGCGATCGGAAGAGCGACATCGAGCTCCTGCGCGGGGAGCATCTCCGGGGATTGAACGTGGACATGAAGTCGGAGAAGCTCCCTAACTCCGCGTTCCGTTTCCAGTCGCCGCGGGACAGCAGGGAGGGGGAGAAATAGGGGTCGGCGCCTCCGGGAAGGCCGAACGATGACCCCCTGACACCATGGCGCTGATCGACGGGCTAAAGACGATCCTGGAGAGGGAGAAACTCTACGTCAAGGACAAGTTCGAGGAATGGGTCGCCCTCGCCCGGAGCACCCACCAGCCGCTGGACCGGGTTCTGGCCGCCGCGGGATACCTCACCGAGGCGCAGATGCTCCGCATTTTCGGGGAGTGCCTCGGGCTCAAGGTCGTCGACCGGCTGGTCGAGTTCCAGGTCCCGGCGGAATTCGTCGAAAAAGTTCCGGTGCAGTTCGCCCGCCACCACAACCTGATTGCGATCGGCGCCGCGAACGGCACGGTCAAGGTGGCTTCCTGCTCACCCCTCGAAACCCATCCGATTGATGAGCTCTCCGCGATGCTCGACCGCATCGTCGAACCCGTGCTGGCCACCCGTGCGGAGATCACCGCGCTCATCAACCGGGCCTATCAGTCGAAGGTCGACGTGGTGGATGAGATGCTCGAGCAGATGGACGAGGAGGAGCTCCAGGGGCTAGAGAAGCAGGTCGAGGGATCGCAGGACCTCCTGGACATCGCCAACAAGGCGCCGATCATCAAGCTCGTCAACATGATCCTGTTCCAGGCCCTCAAGATGAGGGCGAGCGACGTGCACGTGCAGCCCTACGAGGACAAGCTTCAGATCCGGTACCGGATCGACGGCATTCTCTACGACATGATGGCGCCGCCCAAGAAGATCCAGGACGCCATCCTTTCCCGCATCAAGATCATGGGGAAGATGGACATCGCCGAGCGGCGGCTCCCGCAGGACGGCGGCGCCAACGTCAAACTCGGCGACAGCGACGTCGACATCCGGATCTCGAGCGTTCCCACGATCTACGGGGAGCGGATCGTGATGCGCCTGCTCGACAAGAGCGCGCGGCTCTATGACCTGGAGGAGCTTGGGCTCGAAGGCCAGGAGATGGATATCTTCAAGAGGTTCGTGGATGCCTCCCACGGGATCGTGCTCGTCACCGGTCCCACCGGGAGCGGCAAGACGACGTCGCTCTACGCGGCGCTCAAGAAGATCAACACGATCGAGTACAACGTCATGACCATCGAGGATCCGATCGAATACCACCTCCCGGGCATCAGCCAGATCGAGGTGAACAACAAGAAGGGGCTCACCTTCGCCTCCGGTCTCCGGTCCATCGTTCGCCAGGACCCGGACATCATCTTCGTCGGCGAAATCCGGGACCTTGAGACCGCGACGATCGCGATCCAGGCCGCGCTGACCGGCCACCTGGTGTTCTCGACGCTCCACACGAATGATGCGCCCGGGGCGATCACCCGGCTTCTCGACCTCGGGGTCGAGCCCTACCTGGTCTCGAGCTCCGTGATCGGCGTGGTGGCGCAGCGGCTCGTCCGGCTCCTTTGCAAGCAGTGCAAGTCGGAGTATGTGCCCACGGACCGCGAGCTGGCGGGGATCGGCCTGGCGAGCAAGGATGCACCGTCCGGAAAGATCTGGAGGGGGAAGGGCTGCCCGTATTGCCTGAACTCCGGCTACCAGGACCGGACGGCCATCTTCGAGCTTTTCTCGATCGACGATACGGTGCGCGAGCAGACCATGAAGCGGGTCGGGTCGACGTTCATCAAGTCCGACGCCATCAAGCGCGGAATGAGGACGCTCCGGATGGATGGGGCGAAGAAGGTCCTGGCCGGGAGGACGACCCCTGAAGAGGTGCTTCGGGTAACCCAGATGGACACGCTCTAGCCGTGCCCGTCTACGCCTACAAGGCGCTCAAGGGGGATGGAGCGTCCGAGGCCGGGGTCATTGACGCCGATTCCCCCAAGGATGCTCGGCTCAAACTCAAGGGGCGCAAACTTCACGTCACCGACCTTCGGACGGCAGGCGACGGGGTGGGGGGGGCGGGCCGGGGTTCCGGACGAGTCCTCTTCCGCCGGCGCCGTCCGCAGGAGGTCGCGATGCTCACGCGGCAGCTCGCCACCCTCCTGGGGTCGGGGATCCCCATGATCGGGGGACTGTCGGCGCTCATCGATCAGATCGAGCACGAGGATATGAAGACGTCGCTCATGGACGTCCGCGAGCGGGTCTCTCAGGGAGGGTCGCTCTCGGAGGCCCTCGCGGCGCACCCCATCTACTTCAACGAACTCTACGTCAACATGGTCCGCGCAGGCGAGGCGGGCGGCAACCTGGACAAGGTCCTGTTCCGCGTGGCCGACTACCTCCACGCCCAGAACCGCACGCGCTCGAAGGTCGTGGCTTCGCTGACGTACCCGATCATCATGCTCGTCATCGGGTCCGGCGTGGTGGCCGTCCTGATGACGTTCGTCGTCCCGAAGATCCTCCAGGTCATCAAGAAGCAGGGGAACGCCGCCCTCCCGCTTCCCACTGAGATCCTGATGGTAGCGTCGGGTTTCATGAAGCAGTACTGGTGGCTGATCCTCGCGGGCATCGCCGGCGTATGGTACGCCTACTGGCAGGCACGCCGGACGCCGGCGGGGCGGCTCTGGACCGACACGATGAAGCTCCGCATTCCGGTCGTGGGGAATCTGATGAAGAAGGCATCCATCTCGCGGTTCGCGATCACCTTCTCCACGCTGCTGGAGAGTGGCCTCCCGGTCCTGGAGGCGATGGCCGTGGTGAGGCGGGTCGTGGACAACGAGCTCCTGGCCAACACCCTCGACATGGTGCGCCAGAAGATCGCGGAGGGCGCGGACATCGCGACCCCCCTTAAACAGAGCAAGGTCTTTCCCCCGGTCGTGGGCTACATGATCGGGGTGGGCGAGGAGTCGGGTCGCCTGGAGGAGCTCCTCAAGAAGACCGCGGAAGCGTATGACGAGGAAGTGGAAATCGCCGCGCAGAGGCTGACGGCGCTCCTCGAGCCGTTCATGATCGTCGTCATGGCGTTCGTCGTCGGGTTTATCGTATTATCGGTTCTCATGCCGATTCTTCAGATGTCGAACCTCTAGGAGCCTAGGATGAACAAGAAGTGCGATCGAGGAATCCGTTGGCCAGCGTTCGCCTCCAGGAGGCGCGACGGCGGATTCACCCTGGTCGAGATGATGGTGGTGATTGTCATCATCGGCATCTTGGCGACGGTGGTCATCGTGAACGTCTCGGGCCATGCTGACAAGGCGAAGGTCAACGCCACCCAGGCGATCCTCAAGACAGTCGGGAACCAGATCGAGATCTTCAAGCTCAATCACAACCGTTATCCGGACAACGTGAACGACCTTTTCATGCAGCCGTCTTATGTTGAACCCCGGAGCTGGCCCCCGGGGGGCTACGTGACGGAGCCTCCGGTGGATGGGTGGGGCAGACCCTTCATGTATCGCGTGCCGGGTTCCAATGGTTCGCCGTTCGACCTCTACAGTCTGGGAGAAGACGGCAAGGAAGGCGGAGAGGGGCCTGCCGCCGACATCTGGTTCCGGAAGCAGGTCCGGTAGACGGTGGCGGCCAAGCGGCTCCCGTCCGATCGCCCCGTCCCCCATGGATCTCCCCGAGGGAGCCGCCAGGGGGGATTTACGCTCATCGAGCTCGTCGCCGTCGTCGTCATCATGGGCCTCATCGTCGCGCTGGCGGCGACCAGGATGGACTTCCTGGTGCCGAAATACCGCCTCCGGGCTGCGTCCCGGGAGATGGCCAGCGCCATGAAGATTGCCAAGGCGCGGGCGGCGGCCACCGGGAAGGACGTCTTTCTGGAGATGGATCTTTCGACGGGGCGGTACTGGCTCCTGGTGGCCTTTCAGAAGACCGATCCCGAAAACAGGGCGGCGCCAGCCGCTCAAACCGCCACGAGCGGGACCGCCTGGGGACAGGCGGTCCAACCGGGGGGGACGTCGATCCTCCAGGCATGGGAGTACCAGCGCATCTTTGAAAACGAACTGCCCGACGGGGTGAAGTTCCGGGACGTCGTCTTCGGCCCCAAGGAGCGAGTCGAGCTCGGAGCCGCGAGGATGAAGTTCGCCCCGTTCGGCGTGTCGGCCCACACGATCGTGAACCTGCGAAACGACGACGACCGCCATGCGTCGGTCAAATTCAACGGGTTCACCGGGTACGTCTCGTTCTACGAAGAATGGCAGGAGGCGGAGGCGCTGCTTGAGGACACGGGCTCATAGGTCGAACCGCGGATTCACGCTGATTGAGGTGGTGCTCGCGCTGGCGATCATTGCGCTCACGGCGACGGTCCTCCTCGACCGACGCCTCGAGGTGGTCCACGAGGCGGGTCGGTCGCGCGACCGGAAGACCGCCTGGATGCTCGCCGCGCAGAAACTGGGCGACCTGGAGCTCGACAAAACGCTTTGGGCGGGGCAGGGCGGACAGTCCTCCGGCGACTTCAGCGACCTCGACGGGGACTACGGCGGTTACCGCTGGGAATACCTGGCCGAGCGAGTTCCGGTGGAAACGATTGATCCGCTCCTTTCGAAGCCCGGGCTGAAACAGCAGGAGATCTTCCGCCTCGGTCTGAAGGTCGACGGTCCGGACCTGGGCGAGCCGATCCTTCTGGAGGCGATGCTCCCCGTGCAGGAGCCCCAGGCCCAGGATCCGGCGACGGGGACCACCGGCACGCCCGCCGGTTCGGGGACCACGGGAACTCCCGCGGCCCCCGCCGGGACGCCGCCTCCGAGGAATTCGCCGGGAGTGCCCCCCCGATGAAGAAGCGGAGCGCGGGTCGCGGCGGATTCACCCTGGTCGAGCTCATGCTCTCGGTGCTCCTCCTCTCGATCATCATGGCGATCATCTACGGCATGGTGGTCTCGACGGTGGATGCCGCGCAGCGGGTCGAGGAGATCAACCAGTCGAGCGAGATCGGCCCCGCGATCCTGGCCCAGATCCGGGAGGACCTCGAGAGCGCCTTCCTGCCCTGGAAGGAGGGCGAATGGTTCGTCTCGATCTCGAAGAGAGCCTCGTCGGGAGATCGCGACCGGATCGATTTCGTCGGAGCCCGGATGGCCTACGGGGCCCGCGAAGGGGATGATCCTGCCTTCCACAGTGTGAACGAGCTGGGTTACCAGGTGCAGGACGGGAAACGGGGGGGCGATCCGAACCTGGGCGTGCTCTACAGGCGCCTGGATTATTTCATCGACAACGAGCCCCTCCGGGGCGGCCACCTGATCGAGATGTACGACCGCGTCCGGAGCTTTCACCTCGATTTTTACAACGGCGACATCTGGATCCCCGACTGGAACTCGAAGCGCGAGAAGAATACGCTCCCCAGGGCCGCACGGATTGAACTGAAGATCCAGGTGACGGACCGGGACAAGCTTCTCGACAAGACCCTCACGTCCATCGTGACGTTCGCGCGCTAGCCGGCGTCCAATGGGTGAATGACGGGTCTCCCCCGGCGCCACTGGACCTTGCCGACGCCCCCCGGGCCGAGTCCGGCCGTCGCCGCGCTGAGCGTGGCCGTCTCCTACGTGGCCTTCTTCCTTTGGCCGCCGATCTCATTGCTCGTGCTGCCGGGTCTTTTCCTGGCCCGGTCGATCCGGCTCCTGGTCATCGGGGTCCTTCTGTCACCCTGGGTGGTCATTCCCCTGGTGTCCTACACCGGGGGGGTGGTCACGTATTTCAACGGAACGGCAGTCCTCCGGGAACAGGGGAGGCCCGGCGGCGATTTCTGGAACCTGGATCCCGAACTGCGGTGTCACCGGTCCACCTCCGGCTGAATCGTTACGGGGAGCGAGTGGTTCACTCACGTGCCGAACAACGTCGCCCTCCGCCTTCTGGTCAAGATCCTGGGGCCGATGCCCGGCGCCTTCCGCGGACCTTATCCCTCCCGGGATGAGGCCTTTGCAGCGCTGCGGACGCCGGACGGGCGGATCAACCGGGGTGGAGCCAGGACGGCCGAGACGCTGGGATTTCCGGCCTCGGCGGACCTGGGATGGGTGGCGGAGGATCTGGCGGAATTTCGGAGGTTAAGGTTCGCCCGCTACAAGGACGCCACGATCATCCTGGGGAATTTGCAGTGCGCAGTTCTCGCGGATAGGGTGACGGGAGTAAAGTACGCCCGGTACTTCAGGGATCAACACGGACCTCTGAGCCAGACGACCTTCGGCCAGGTGATCGCACACCTGAACGAAGAGATCAGGCTGGATCCCACTGAGCCGGATCTCTACTGGGAACGGGCCGAAACCCTTTTTGGCCAGAAGCAATGGGACCGAGCCTACGCGGATTACGCGAGGGCGCTCGAGGTGGCGCCCCTGGCTTGGGCCCTCCGACCCCTGGTCCAGCGTCGGCTCGACGCCCTCACCCACTGATCCGGCCGGCCTGCTCCTTTTCGACCAGGTGGCAGGCCACCCTGTGGCCGCCGTAGTCGATCATTCTGGGAACCTGAGCGTCGCAAAGACCCTTGATCGCCACGGGGCAGCGCGGGTGGAACCGGCAGCCCGCGGGCGGGTTGATCGGGGAGGGCACGTCGCCCTGGAGGATGATGCGGGTCCTCTTGCGATCGGGATCGGGCACCGGCACCGCGGATAGGAGCGCCTGGGTGTAGGGGTGGAGCGGCTTCTGGTAGAGCTCCTCGCTCTTGGCGGTTTCGACGATCTCGCCCAAATACATGACCGCCACGCGATCACTGATGTACTGGACCACCGAAAGGTCGTGGGAGATGAAGAGGTAGGCGATTCCGAAGGTCTCCTTCAACTCGACCAGCAGGTTCACGACCTGCGACTGGACCGAAACATCCAGCGCGCTCACCGGCTCGTCGCAGACGATGAACTTCGGATTCAGGACGAGCGCCCGGGCCACCCCGATCCGTTGACGCTGGCCCCCGGAGAATTCGTGCGGATAGCGGTTGATGTAGCCCGGGTCAAGCCCCACGCGCTGGAGCGCCTCCTTGGCCCGCTCAATCCGCTCCCCCTTCGTGCCGATCCCGTGAACCGTGAGCCCTTCGCTGACGATGGCCCCGACGGTCATGCGGGGATTGAGCGAGCTGTAGGGGTCCTGGAAGATGATCTGGAGGTCCCTCCGGTGGCGGCGCATCTCGGCGGGGGACAGGGCCAGGAGGTTCGCGCCGTTGTAAAGAACCTCTCCCGAGGTGGGCTCGATCAGGCGGAGAAGCGACCGGCCCGCGGTGGTCTTTCCGCACCCGCTTTCACCGACGAGGCCGACCGTTTCCGCGGGCCCCACGGCGAACGAGATGTCGTCGACCGCTCGGACGTGCGCGACGGTCTTCGAGAAGACCCCCTTCTTGACCGGGAAGTATTTCTTCAGGTTCCTGACTTCGAGGAGCGCGGTCATGCCTTCACCACGTCGCAGGCGACCCAGTGCCCGGGCCTGAGCTCCCGGAGCAGGGGCTCGACCGATCTGCATTTCTCGACCACGGAGGGGCAGCGCGGGTGGAACTTGCATCCCTCGGGGAATCGGAGAGGGTTCGGGACGGTGCCGGGGATGACGCTCAGCTTCTCGGTCTTCTTGGATCCGAGGGAGGGGCGGGAGCGGAAGAGGCCCAGGGTGTACGGGTGGAGCGGGTGCGAGAAGAGCTCCTTCACCGAGGCGTACTCGACGACCTTCGAGGCGTACATGACGGCCACGTAGTCGGCGAGCTCGGCGACGACGCCCAGGTCGTGGGTGATGATCATGATCGACATGCCGAACTCCTTCTGGAGGTCGCGCATGAGGTCGAGGATCTGAGCCTGGATGGTGACGTCCAGCGCGGTCGTGGGCTCGTCGGCGATGAGAAGCTTCGGGTTGCAGGCGAGCGCCATGGCGATCATGATGCGCTGGCGCATTCCGCCGGACATCTGGTGGGGATACTCGTCGATGCGCGTGCGGGCCGAG
>Ga0222749_10001850_pt1 | contig 10328 bp, 8 predicted proteins | sample IncBWH2Mmetat_FD_197234 | JGI IMG/M metagenome (GOLD analysis project Ga0222749, IMG submission 197234) | Metatranscriptome of lab incubated forest soil microbial communities from Barre Woods Harvard Forest LTER site, Petersham... | ecosystem: Environmental > Terrestrial > Soil > Temperate...
CGAAGGGATCGCCGTTCATGGCCAGGTAACTCGATTTCAGGAACGGCGGGGAGGAGTATGGGTGGATGTGCAGCGCTGGATCGATGCGGCCTAGCGCGGCCCGCAGGCAGGTCCGTTCGTTTCAAGCGGCTTTAGTCGCTGGAGGTCGTTTAGAAGGGTATGGGGGCCTGGCTTGAAAAATCCGTCCCCACCAGAAGGGATAGCGGCGGGGACGGTGCAAACTGGCTAGGTATTCGGAGAAAGAATTTAGATGAGAATAACCGAATCTAACCGACTCCAAAAGTCCAACACAACTGGAGAACCGCTAGTCCTGCCTTGAAATTCCTTTGCTGGCGCGTCTCCCTGGCCGAGCCGGTCTGGGTATCTCGACGCTCCATCAAGTTGCTCGCTGATGCGGTCTATGATCTCTCTGTTCCACAGCAATAGCCAGCTGGGGAGGGGGATTTGAGTGCTATGGCCTGGTTACATCACTTGTCGATTTTAGGTCGCCCCAAGTCGCCACGCCCCGGAGGCTTGCGGTTGCTAGCTCGCTCTACGGTGAGACTTCGAAAACGGTGCCGCAGCCTCCCTGACACGCCTGCCCAGCACCACCGGCGTCCGTTGTGCCGTATAAATTGCCTGTAGGATCAACAACAACTCCAGCTGATGGAAAGAGTCCATCCGGTGCATTCACAAAGCCGTGGAGGTAATCAACGATCCAGTTTCCACCTCTCTTCTGAGGAGGCTTGAGGCGAAAAACGCTACCATGCAGCTCTTGCCCATAACCGTAGTGCGTTATACCGTACAGCTCGCCGGTGCTGCCGAGTGCGATGGGACCTTCAGGTTCGCATCCACCGCTGCCTTCGCACAGGGCGAGCAAGATTGTCTGCTTCCACGATCCGTTGTTCCGGGCCGGAGGTGTCAGGCGGAAAACCGTGGCAAGCGTTGTACCGAACAGCAGACCCTTTGAGTTGATGGTTGCCCCCGCTTGTGGAAAGTCTCCGTCATTGCCGCCCTGAAACACGTGCAACTGCTTCTCCGTCCACGCACCACCCCGCCTGGTGGGTGGTTTGAGTTCGAATACGGTACCGCAACCTCCTTGCCCGCACGGTCCGCTTTCGTTACCGCCTCCGTAGGTTGTCCCGTAGACATTGCCCTTGCTGTCGAAAATTAGACCGCCGTTGGGGTCGGCGCCGTCCGTGCCACTGGCGAAGCCGTGCAGCACTTTCTCGGTCCACTTGCCGCCTTCAGTCTTCGGCGGACTCAGCTCGAACACCGCACCGCAGTACTGGTAGAAACCATTGCAGGTGGTTCCGTGGCCGCCGCCAAACGAGGTGGCTCCATACAGATTGCCCGAGGCATCGAACACCAGATCCCCCTGCGGCAGGTAGCCCTGCTTGGCGGTGGGAAAGCTGTACAGCACGGTCTCGGTCCACTTGCCACCCTTCTCCTTCGGCGGCGACAGCTCGTACACCGCCCCGCAGCCCAGCTTCAAACCCAGGAGCACACAATTTCCCGTGCCGCCGTATGCGGTCGTGCCATAAAGATTGCCAGCCTTGTCGATGATCAGACCACCCGCAGGCGTGGCCCCATCCCCAAACTTGTTGCCTTTGAAGATGTACAACACCGTCTCCGTCCAGGGATCGCCCTGCTTGACCGGGGGCGTCAACTGGAACACCGTCCCACACTGCCCCACCGAAGGACACGAGGACGAGCCGCCTTCCGTCGTGGCTCCATACAGATTGCCCGCCGCGTCGAAAACAATTCCGCCCACCGGCTGTGCACCGTCGGGAACACCCTGGAAGCTGTACAGCACGTTCTCCTTCCAACTGGCAGACGCGTTTGAAGCCGTCGCCAAGATGACAGCAACCCAGATCAATATGCGGATTGCGGGCCAAGGGTACTGGTTCATAGCGAGGGACGATTTCCTAACTTGGACTCCTAGCAAAAGCGAAAGGAAAGCCAAGAACAGCGTGGCTTTTCGCGATGTTACACCCGAGCTTATGCGGCGTCCACTATTGTCAACTGGCGTAATATCCCGATTACGCTCAAGTCCCCCTCAATATGGCCTCCCTTGAAAAGAGCCGCAACTCACTCCAAACAGGGGGTTGGCGTAGAGACTCTTTTCATGCTTCGTTGTGACCGGAGTCCGGCCATGCTGGCCTGATTTCGTCAACAATCCCAAGAAGGTGCTCAAAGAGCATTTCTATCTACCGCATTCGCGGTATTGCAATCGGGCTGGATTAGGAGCGACAATGCTGCCCGTCTCAGGAGATGACCATGGACCCTTCTTTCCGGTGCTCTGAAACGCCCGCCGAGCTTTCTGCTTCAACCCAACAGCGACTCAACATGTATGCTATCGCAGCCACCGCAGCTGGAGTGGGAATGCTCGCGTTGTCGCCAATTGCCCAGGCGAAGATTATCTACACACCGACGCACACGCCGATTGGCGGCGGTACGATATTGGATCTTAATCATGATGGGATCACTGACTTCGTCTTCTCCTTCTTTTCTTACCATGGGAGCTTTACGTCGGTCAGAGGGTTGACGGTGGGACATCCGCGTGGTGGTGCCAACAACCACGTCCGTGGAATACACACTCATCGGGGTGGCAATGGAAGCTACGCTTCCGCTCTCCGTGCTGGTGCGCTTATTGGTCCTAAGGGTCCCTTCACTAACGCATATCCCGCAATCATGGCCGGGACGCACACCTCTAACTCTCACACTTTCATGTTTCGCGGTCCTTGGGCGAACGGAGGGAAGGGTGTTAAGAATCGCTATCTCGGCCTGTACTTCTTTATCAAGGGTAAGGTGCACTTTGGGTGGGCTCGGCTCAATACCACATTTAACGCACAGCATTCCGTTTCGGGCTTGCTGACCGGCTACGCTTACGAAACCATCCCCAACAAACCCATCACCGCCGGTAACATCAGCTGCGATCTGAATTTGGCTATTCAATGCGTCGTAGGCCCGGTGGAAGAACCGGACGATGCCGACAACCGCGTCGAGCAACCGAATCCTGCATCATCCTCCGCGACGACGCACGATCCCGCCACGTTGGGCGTGTTGGCTCTGGGAGCGCCGGGACTGTCGATCTGGCGACGCGAGGAGCCTGTGGCCGCGACATTTGACAGGAATTGATCTCACGCGAGCCGATACTTGGCGAAAAATCGCGATAGCGCGGAGGTGCGGGCAGGTTCCTCAATCCAGCGGAGCTTATTCCCTACCTCCAACTCTGGCCCGGCCAATCTCGGGTTTGCAACGACAGGTGATTTATTGCGGGGTTCCGGGGTGACTTACAGTTGCGGTGTCGGACGGCAGGGCGGGCTTAGTCACGAAGAAGTTGTGATCGTAGAGATTGCGATACATCACTCCGGCAATTTCCGCGGCTTTCGGACCAAAGGTCGGGCGGCCGCCTTCGAGAAAAACGACTACAACGATATGACCAACGTTGGTTTTTGCGTAGGAGGCAAACCATCCGAAGCGCGTCCCCGCATGCGAGCAGGTGCCGGTCTTGCCCAGAACCTGTTCCTCATCGAAGTTGACCCGCAGGCGGCGGGCGGTGCCGAACTGCACCGCGCCTTGCATGCCATCGGAAATTTCCGGAATCAGAGGTGCGATGTCCAGGCGACGCTTGACCACCGGCTGGAAGTCTGCGATCTCTTCCGGCGTCGTGGGATGCTGCAGGTAATAAAGCGTGCCGCCATTGGCGATGGCTGAGACCAGAGCTCCAAGTTGCAGCGGAGTCACGGAAACGCCTTCCCCGAACGAGCACATCTTGCCGACACCGCCGAGCTTCGACGAGATTTCTTCGTTAGGATAAATCCCTAGCTGTTCGCCAGGTATGCTGTAGCCGGCCAATTCGCCGAGTCCGTACTGATGCGCGTAATAACTTACTTTCTCAAAACCTAGCTGGCGGCCCAGAGCTTCGAAATACGCATTGTTCGAGTGCGCCAACGCCATGGTCAAATTCATGTGATAGCGGCCACCCAAACGAACCTCGGTCTCCTTAGTAATGAGGCCCTCATTCAGAGCGGCGAGCGCCACTGAAAGCTTGATGGTGGAGCAGGGTTGCGCACCACTGGAAAGGGCCAGCTTCTGATTCACCATAGCCAGAACGCGCCCACTGGTGGGCTCGATGGCCACGACCGTACCGTTCATGCCACCCAAGGCATCGATGGCTGCTTCCCGCACAACCGGATCTTCCCCGGTAGTGACGTCCCCCTCGGTAATATCCTGAGCAAAGGAACTAGTGGAAAAGCGCTCGTAGTAGCGATGTCGCCGATGCAGGCTGGCAGTGTGCACCGCGCCCGTTGTCGGCGTGGCAGCGCGGCTGCGAGCCAACCGGCGCATGCGCCTTCGCGCATGCTGAGTTTCACTGATCTTTTGTGACTTGGATTTATGCGATGTCAGGGAATGCGGATTAACCGTGGCCGCAATGCCCGCCTGGCACAGCAACAGAATAAAGACGAATGCGATCAGACCGATGCCAGTAGAACGTTTCCCTGAATTCACTTTCTTGTACCTATCCCCGGAGTTCACCCCTGTGAAGTAGCACGAAACCGGCCAATGATCGTCGCCACCGGCTAAGTTCCCACTGATCTAGATGTTATGAAACTTCATCTCGATTAGCAATCTAAAACGTACTTTTGCGCAAAACTCCGATATTCGGCCTAACTCGTTGCGAACAATAGAGTTGCGGATCCATTCCGGGCGCTCGATGGCCCTTTGGTAATGTTGGTCAGTTACTGGAACGATACTGCCTCATAGTGGCAAAGATTTTCCCTTTGAGGCATCGCGGATATTTACATATATGTGCCGCACCTAGATCAATTGGACGACCTTCTTAATTGCCCCCGACCGAGACGACAGATATACTCTGATCCGGATTCGTAGCGCCGCTGCGACTCGCGAATTCCAGCTCGGAGGGTCGTTGTGAAATTTCTACAAGCGATCACCATCCTGATAGTGTTGTTGTTTTCCTCAGTGCTTGCCAATGCGGGATCCGGCTCGATGCCCTTCTCCAGTTTGCCTATCGAAGCACAAGCTAGTATCTCGGCGGCTCTGACACGAAACGTACCCCGTAACTCGTGGATGAGATTGGCGAAGCTGACGGCATCGGACGGACTGAAGAGTTATGAACCATACTTGGGATACGCAGTCGCCATTAGTGGAAATACGGTAGCAGTCGGAGCGTATGGAGCTCAGATCGGCCAAACTATTGGACAGGGCGCGGTGTACGTGTTTGTCAAACCGAAAAGCGGCTGGAAGAACATGAGGCAGATAGGAAAGTTGACGGCGTCCGACGGCACCTACACAGCCGGACTGGGTGGCTCCTTAGCAATCCTCGGCAATACTATTGTCGCGGGCGCGGCTAGCGCCGACAAAGCTTACATTTTCGTTAAGCCGAGCAGCGGTTGGAAGGACATGACCCAGACCGCCGAGCTGACCGCTTCGGATGGCCAAGGTGGATTTTTTGGCGACTCCGTCTCCATCAGCGGCAACACGGTCGCCGTCGGTGCGGAACACGTGGCTAATAGCTCAGGATCAGCGTACGTCTTCGTTATGCCAACCGGGGGATGGGTTGATATGACGCAAACCGCGGAGCTGACGCCTTCCCATCCGATCATCGACAGCATATTTGGTAACGCCGTGGCCATCGACGGCGACACAGTGGTGGTGGGTCAGGCTTATAAGAATCACGCCTATGTTTTTGTGAAACCAGTCGGTGGATGGACAAACGAAAACGAGGCGGGGGAATTGTCCGCAACTGATGCGGTTACCTTTGACCAATTTGGTTTCTCAGTCGCTGTCCGAGGCAAGACTGTGGTGGTCGGCAAGCCCTCGCTCGATTATTCCGGAGGCGCCTACTTGTTTATCGAACCTTCCGGGGGATGGACGAATATGACGCAAACTGCCAAGCTGTCTGCATCGGACGGGACGCCCAACGATTATTTTGGCTCGTACGTGTTCACGAACGGCAATCTGGCGCTGGTCGGTGCTATGTTCGCAACCGTCGGTAATACCTACCAAAAGGGTGCCGCGTATATTTTCGTCAAACCGTCGAAGGGTTGGAAGACCACCTCGAAGTTCAATCAAAAATTAATTGCCAAGGACAAAGCTGCTAGCTTGTTCGGAGCCTCCGTATCCATGAGCGGGAAGACAGCAGTGATCGGCGCACCCTACACTAGCGTCGGCAACAACCCGAGTCAAGGAGCCGCGTACGTGTTCGGCCAGCAGTGACCGAGTTGAAGGTCATCACTCACCCGACTGTCGTGCAGTCTTCCTACATGGTCTCTCCCCTTTTCCGCAGGAATGCCGGCACGTCGAGATCGGACTGCTCGAAGTTCGCGATCATGGCGTTGCGCATGGTGTCAATCGAGACAGACTCGCTCACGGCGGCGGTTGCGTGTGGCGCCGATGGTTCCATCACCATCGACGACGGCGGCGGGTCGTGATCAAACTCACCTTCCGGCTGGGGCTCGTCGAAAAAGTCGTCGTGTTGAGAAACGCTCTCCCGCGAAACCACAAAACTTGGTCGCTCTTCCTGCCGCCGGTGGCGCCGATCCGAGTCTTTGAAGCCGGTAGCGATCACCGTGATCTTCACCGAGTCTTTCATCTTTTCGTCGAGCACAGCTCCGAAGATGATGTTGGCATCTTCGTGCGCTGCACTCTGAATGATGGTGCATGCTTCCTGCACTTCGGCCAGCTTGAGCGAAGCCGACCCCGTAATGTTGATGAGGATGCCGCGAGCCCCGTCGATGGCTCCGGCTTCGAGCAGCGGAGAAGCAATCGCCTTCTGCGCGGCTTCGGTGGCGCGCCGCGCCCCGTTGGCCGTGGCGGCGCCCATCACCGCGTAACCCATGCCGGCCATGATTGCTTTTACGTCAGCGAAGTCGCGGTTGATGATGCCCGGTATGGTGATGATGTCCGAGATCCCCTGCACGCCTTGCCGCAAAATGTCATCGGCGATGCGGAAGGACTCGAAGAAGCCGGCATCCTGCGCCACCGCCAGCAGTTTTTCGTTGGGAATCACGATGGTCGTATCGACCGATTCCATGAGCTCCGCGATGCCTCGTTCTGCCTGCTGCATGCGGCGTTTGCCTTCGAACGCAAACGGCTTGGTTACGACCGCGACGGTGAGCGCGCCCATCTCACTGGCCAGAGACGCGATGATCGGGGCGGCTCCAGTTCCAGTGCCACCGCCCAGGCCCGTGGTGACGAAAACCATGTCTGAGCCTTCGAGCGCTTCGATAATTTTGTCGGAGTCTTCGAGCGCGGCTTTGCGTCCGACTTCCGGATTTGCGCCCGCGCCCAAGCCGTTGGTGAGCTTGACGCCTAGCTGAATCTTCATGGGCGCGCGCGACATCCGCAGCGCTTGCAGATCGGTGTTCGCGACCACGAATTCGATGCCCTCCATGCCGGCATCGATCATGCGGTTCACGGCGTTGCCGCCGCCTCCACCCACGCCGATGACTTTGATCTTGGCATCGTTGCGGGCCTCTTCGTTAAAGCTGATGCGAATGTCATTTTCGTTTTTCATAGGTACCACACCTCGATGGATTTTCGTTCTGCCCTGCTAAAACCGCTAACCACAAAGGACACGAAGGTACACAAAGGTTTCTCGGATCCGACTTTTCTTCGTGTACTTTTGCGTCCTTGGTGGTTCAAGCTCTTGATTTTCATGCTCCCTTTTTTGCGAATAATCCCATCAATCGCGAACTCCAGCGGGTATCCTGCAAGCCGCGGGCGATTCGCGAACGATGTCCGTAAAAGATCATTCCCAGAACCGTGGCGTACTCGGGCTCCGCCAGCGTGGATGGCATCTTCGCCAGCGCCGCCGGCCAGGATAAGCGCAAGGGACGCCGCAACACCGATTCGGCGATATCCAGAATCCCCGCCAGCCGCGACGTGCCTCCACTCAACACGATCCCGCCTACGCACACATCGAGCATGCCGCTGTGCCGCAAGTTGTCGCGCAGCATCTCGAACAATTCGCGGGCCCGTGGCTCGAGGATTTCTCCGACCATGCGTTGCGCAATCAGCCGCGAAGGCCGGTCGCCGACCGAGGGAACCTCGACTTCATTTCCTCGGGAATCAGGGTCACAATCACGTTGCCATACAGCTTCTTGATCTTCTCCGCCTCGGCCAGCGGCGTGCACAGCCCAACCGAAAGATCGCTGGTGAAATGATCACCGCCAATCGGAATCACGGCAGTATGGATCACTGCGCCTTCCTGAAAGACGATCAGGCTGGTCGAGCCCGCGCCTAAATCCATGAGGCACACACCGAGTTCGCGTTCATCGGCGCGCAGCACAGCATCGGCACAGGCCAAAGGCTCGAAGACGGTATCGTCCACATGTACGCCCGCCCGGTTCACCGCCGTAACCACGTTCTGGGTAGCGCTCGACCCGGCCGTGACCATGTGTACCCGGACCTCGAGCCGCATCGCCATCATGCCCATGGGATCTTGTACACCGCTCTGTTCGTCGAGAATGAACTCCTGCGGCAGCAGGTGCAGAATCTCGCGGTCGGCGGGCAAGGGAATGGCGCGCGCCTTGTCCACAGCCAGCCGAATCTCGTCGCGTGCAATCTCACGCGCCCGCGTGCCCAGGCTGAGCCCGCCGTGGCTGTTCATTCCGCGAACATGCGAACCGGCCACTCCCAGCAGCGCATGCTCGATGGGAGCACCGCATACGTCTTCCGCCTGCTCGACAGCTTTCTGAATGGACGCTACCGCTTTTTCGAGATCGACGATCACGCCCTTACGCGAGCCGCGCGATTCAGAAACTCCATGCCCGCGATAGCGCAACCCGGAATCCGTAATCTCCGCTACCAGCACGCAGGTCTTCGCGCTGCCCACATCAATTGCCGTCAGAAGATTGTGCTGCTGGTTCGCCATGCCTATGGATGATCCTCTCCCTTGACAATCGATGGGCTCGGTTTGCTCCCTGGTTTCACCACGACCGTGCCCGTCACCGGGGCCGCGGCTGGAGTTGTTTTTCCGGACGTGCTGAGTACCGGCGTGCTGGGTGTCGAGGTGCTGAGTGCTGAGCTTGATGCTGGCGCGCTCGCCGCCGACGGAGCTTGACTCACTGGAGCGCTGGTGTTCGTGATGCTCTTGTTTTGCGCAATCGCTGTGCCTGGTTTTTGCGCCGCCTTTGCCGCCACAGTGTGATGAGCTTTCTTGACGTTCTTCTTGCCCGCCACCACTTTTGTGTGCGGCTTCGGCCCCGGAGTTAAAGTGGCTGTCGATTTCTGAGCTGGCACCTGGTGCGTGATCAGCGCCGCCGGCTTCATCCCGGCAGCGATGGCCGCCTTCGCCGATAACACAGAAACCGGTGCTTGCTTGGCCGTTCCCTGTAAATCCGGGTTCACGATGACCTGCCGGTCATAGCGCAAGTCCACCGATTCCAACTTGTCGAACTGCTGCCGCCACTCCCGCACATGGCTCACGTATATTTTGTAGCGCTCCAGGTAGGTGGAAGATCCCAGATGCACCAGCACTTCACCCTGAGGATCACTCGGCAGCACCTTCACGTCCTCAGCATCAGACAGATCCACTTCGCTGAGATCCTGCGAATAGTGCGCCCCGCCGGCATCCAGTTGGCTGGCGAGATCGTTGTAGATCTTCATGCGCGCAGCGCGAGTCGAGGCCGGCTCCCCCGGATTCATTCCCAGGATTACCGGGAAGGAATATTTTTTCTTGCCCGCCGCGGGCAAATCCATGAGTGTGCCCGCCGAGTCGATCAGCAGGATCTTCGACCCGACGCGCGCGAAGGCGACGGGCGTCCGTTCGTGGATTTCAATCTTCAGCCGGTTGGGAACAAACCGCATCACACTGGCTGATTCCACCCAGGGAATTTTCTCGAGAGTCTGCTTTCGTTCCGTCAGGGGCACGAAGAAGATGTTGCGCCCGATGTCGCCGCCCATGACTTCCATGATCTGAAAGCGGCTGACGTTCTGCAGCCCGGCAATCTCAATGTCATCGCTGGACTCGACTCGGAAGCGCCACGAATGTTCACCGTAGTGATACAGCGCCGCCAAGGCCGCACCGCACACGAAAATGACGCCCAGAGCAAAGACTCCCCAAGTCAGGCCGGTAGCAGCTTTTTTCGGGAGAGATCCCCGGCGAACCGAGACACGTTTTTGTCCGCGCAGGAAGGGCGATTCCTGTTCCACGTCCAGGTCGAGCATGCGCGCGTCATCGAGTGCGTCGTCGGACGCGGGGCGCACGGGCTCGTGGGCCGGTGGATACAACTCTTCCTGCGAGATGGTGGAACCGCTTTTTCGCGCCATCAACCCAGGTCAGTTGTCGTCAGTGAATCGCTGAGCGAAATAACTATAAC
>Ga0222749_10001852_pt1 | contig 10305 bp, 8 predicted proteins | sample IncBWH2Mmetat_FD_197234 | JGI IMG/M metagenome (GOLD analysis project Ga0222749, IMG submission 197234) | Metatranscriptome of lab incubated forest soil microbial communities from Barre Woods Harvard Forest LTER site, Petersham... | ecosystem: Environmental > Terrestrial > Soil > Temperate...
CCGCGCATCAGTTTGTCGTAATCTGGTTCGTCGCGTGTGGTGCGCCGCAGTTCCGGGATCTTGGTCATTTCCGCCACCGCGATCCAGATCTCCGGCGTCAGCACGCCTTCCATATCAAGGGTCACAATGGATTGTTGCGATGGTTTCACCGGACCGAGTTTTTCAGAAGGGCCCAAGGCTGTCGAGAGACGATTAACCCGGCGCGCGGACTTTCCAGTCCGCAGCAACACCGCCTGCAAGAGAGACGCTCCTTAAGGGTTCCAGCGCCAATCCAAATTCCTGCATTGCTGCGGACTGGAAAGTCCGCGCGGCGCTGGTTCTTGACTGGGCAGGCTGCGGCTTTATCATGCGGGACCTTTGAGTGGAGGCCAAATCCGGCTCTCTTTCGAAGTGCAATTCCTGATTTATTGATAGCGAACTTGAAATTGAAATTATGAGCACCATCTATGACATTCAGGCCCGTGAGATTCTGGATTCACGCGGCAACCCAACGGTCGAGGTCGACGTGATCTTGGCGGGCGGCGCGGTCGGCCGAGCGGCAGTGCCTTCGGGCGCCAGCACCGGCGAGCACGAGGCGATTGAATTACGCGATGGCGACAAAAAACGCTTTCTGGGAAAGGGCGTTAGCAAGGCTGTCAAAAATGTGACGGACAAAATCCTGCCGGCCCTGCAAGGCACCGATGCTCTGGACCAGTTGACGGTCGACAAGATCATGCTGGATTTGGATGGCACTGAGACCAAGTCGAAGCTGGGAGCCAACGCGATCCTGGCGGTATCGCTGGCCAATGCCAAAGCTGCCTCCGAGGCGCTGGGCGTGCCGCTTTTCAAATATCTAGGGGGACCCAACGCCAAGGTGCTCCCGGTCCCTATGGCCAACGTGATTAACGGCGGCGCTCATTCGGACGCGCCGATTGATTTTCAGGAATTTATGATCATGCCTCACGGCCTGCCTAGTTTCAGCGATGGTTTGCGGGCCCTGACCGAGATCTTTCATTCCCTGAAGTCTGTCCTTAAGAAACGGGGACTCAGCACAGCTGTCGGCGACGAAGGCGGATTTGCCCCCAAGCTCGGCAGTGTCGAGGACGCCATCGAGTCCATTTTACAGGCCACCAAGGATGCAGGCTACAAGGCAGGCAAACAGATCTTCCTGGCCCTGGACGTCGCTTCCTCAGAATTCTACAACGGCAACGGCACTTACACCTTTAAGAAGAGTTCCGGCAAAACGGTGAGTGGCGAAGAATTGGTCGACTTTTATGTCAATCTTTGCCGCCAGTATCCGATCGTCAGCGTTGAGGACGGTTGCGCCGAGAGCGATTGGAAGAATTGGAAGCTGCTGACCGATAAACTTGGCGGCAAAGTTCAGCTGGTCGGCGACGATTTGTTCGTGACGAACGTGAAGTTTCTTCAGAAGGGCATCGATACCGGAACGGCGAATTCGATCCTGGTGAAGGTCAATCAAATCGGCTCTCTGACAGAAACCTTGGATGCCGTCGAGTTGGCGCAAACCAGTCGGTATACGGCCGTGCTGAGCCATCGTTCAGGCGAGACTGAGGATTCCACGATCGCGGACATCGCCGTGGCGACCAATTGCGGGCAGATAAAAACCGGATCGCTGAGCCGCTCGGACCGGCTGGCCAAGTATAATCAGTTGCTGCGCATCGAGCAAATACTTGGCGGTAACGCGGTGTACGCAGGCCTGACCGCATTGCCCAGGACGAAGTAGACTTGCCTAACAACCGAAAGTCCTCGGTCTTGATTCGGGCCCCTGGCCCGCAGGACTGCCAGGAGTTCATTGCGGCGGTCCGCCGGAGCCGCTCGTTGCATTGAACCGCGGCGGGACTGGTAAATGATTTACATGAGAAAGTTTTTTGCACCGAACATTTCTGCGCGCGGCCGGTGGGCGCGGGCAGTTTGGGGACTTGGCTTAATCGGAGTTGGAATCGCTTTGTATTCTCGAAGCCGTTGGGCCTGCTTTTTGCTCGGGGCGGCGGGCGTTTTTGCATTACTCGAGGCGGCCCGGGGCTGGTGCATCATGCGCGCTTGCGGAGTGAAAACCTGGATGTAAAGGCTAGCGAGGCGAAGCCTCAGACCGGGGCGGGAGTTTGACCGCGAATGGACGCGAATGGACACGAATCAGATGCAGATTTGCCCCGCCCCAAACTCGACCTGTTTACAACGTGTTTTGAAGTTCAAGGATCCTGGGGAACCCGGACCTGGAGTACCTCTGATCGGATCTCGAACCGTGCAGGAGTGTACCCAACGAGGTCACCGTCGGCGGCCACTTCGAGGGGTTGGTCAGCCTCCACCTCCAGGCTTCGGGCAGCAAGATAAGTCACCTGAGGATGCGTGGTGTGTTGCCCGCGGCACACGCGACGAAGTTGTTTGAACCCTTCCAGTCGGCCGAGAGCCCTAACCAGGTTCACATTGAGCAACCCATCGTCGATCCTGGCCCCCGGGGCTATTCTCATGCCTCCGCCCGCGATCTCCGTGTTGCTGGCGCCGACAAACAGGAAGCGTTCGTCGTAGTTCCGCGCGTCGCACTGGATCCGCATGCGCGGTGAGGAATGACTGCACAAGGCCCAGGCTAACCCGACCGGATACGATAGGCGGGTGCCAAAGATTCGTTTCACCGTGCCGGTTGTGCGTCGCAGCGTCTCACTCACGATCCCGACTCCCGCGAAAAGCAGAGCGTGCCGCACAACCGGTTTTGGCTTAGACCCGCATTGAATCTCGATCACGTCAACGAATCTCGTTCGGCCCGAAACAATGCTGCCGATCGCGTCTCCTTCCGTTCGGACGCCTAACGCGGCGGCAAAATCGTTTCCAGTTCCGAACGGCATGACCGCCAGAGCGGTCGAATTGCTTTTCGCCGAAAGCAGCCCGTCGGCCACTTCCGAGGCAGTTCCGTCGCCTCCCACAGCGACGATGAGGTCATACACGCCGGCGGCCTGGCGCGCCACCTCGGTCGCCCCGCCGGGGGCGGTGGTGAAGCGCGGCTCTGCTTGAACGCCAGCCTGGCGCAGGCGTCCCTCCAGAGCGGTCCACCGAGTTCCCGCCTGGTTGGCTCCAGCGGTTGGATTGATAATAAACAGGACCCGCATGGCCGCGCAGCCTCGAGCCTATCGCCTATGGCGAGCACTGAGGGACGCGACGCAAACAATTCCAGATTTGGCAGCCTCGGAACAATGTTTTTCATCCTTTGTCGTCTCTTGACATGGGGCGGGCTGGAAGAGACATTCTCGCCATGTTTCCCCGTCACTTCCTTTCTTTTGGATTGGCGACAGGGTTGGCTTTACAGCTCATCGCATCTGCAGCTCTCCACGCGGCGACTGTTAGTCTACACCCGGCGGCCGATACGTCGATCTACTCAGCTTTCCCGACGTTTAACTTCGGCGGCGGCACAACCATAACTGCGGGCGGGCGGCCGCAAGGAGGCGAAAGCCGGGCCTTGATGTTGTTCGATATTCACGACAACCTTCCAGCGGGGGTGATTATCCAGTCCGTATCGCTGCGCATGGCGGTCTTGGGCACTCCGCCAAGCGGTGCTGTGAATTCAGTGTTTGATTTGAACGAACTGACCGCGTCCTGGGCGGAAGGATCCGGCTCCGACAGAGGGGGCTCGCCGGCCGGTCCAAACGCCGCGACTTGGAACAATCGTTTCGGCGCCAGCGGTTCGCCCTGGGCAACTCCCGGCGGAGATTTTTCCTCGTCGATCAGCGCATTTATTTCTGTGATTGGCGACGGTTCTTATACCTTTGCTTCAACTCCCGGCATGGTCGCGGATGTACAAGGCTGGCTGAACAATCCCGGTAGCGACTTCGGTTGGATGCTGCGCAGTGAATCGGAACTGATTAGCAGAACGATTCGGCGCTTCGGCTCGCACGAGGATCCTGCAAACTCCCCGGTTTTAATCATCCAGTATGCCGTGCCGGAGCCCAGCGCCTGCTTGTTGCTACTGCTGGGGCTTGGTGCGATGGGCAGGAAGCGGTGGCGATGCCGTCAGGGAACAGCCGTTGAAAGTACCGGAGGGACGAGTTCCACGAGTCCCCAATTTTGACCGGGGACTCGCAGGAGCTCGTCCTTCCGAGGTGTTTTGGTTGTTACTCGCTTGCCAGCCGCGGCTGAGGCTGCTTTATTCAGACTATGACCACGACAGGTGCTTATTGGGTATGGGGCGCGGTTGCGGGCGCTTTAATCGGTCAACAGGCTTTGAGCGGCCCGCTTTCAGCGGAGCAACAGCAGTGTGTTTCCAAAGGGCGGCGCTTTGAGCGGCACGGCTGGATCTACCTGCACGTAGAAGGAGAAGCAAAGGACCGCGGCTTCCAACACGGGTACTTACTCGCGCCTGAAATCACGGAAGGTTTGCGGGTCACCAAGGTCTGTTGGCAATACGCCACGGCGATGGATTGGCCTTGGGTGGTTCAGCGCGCCGCACAGATGTTTACGCCGCGCATTGATCCGGAAAACCTGCAGGAACTGCAGGGAATCGCCGATGGCATGACCGCCGCCGGTCATCCGGCGACCCGAGATGAACTGATTGCCTATAACGGCATCATTGAGCTGACCAGCTACTGGTGGCCGACCGAGTTGAAAAAAATCAAGGATGGTCCGACTCCGGCGGTGCGAGACTCCTGCAGCTCGTTCATCGCCACGGGCAGCTTGACCAAAGACGGCAATGTGGTCCTGGGCCATAACACAATGATGGATTACAACGATGTCTTTCCAAACATCATCGAAGACATTGTGCCGGCACACGGCCATCGGATTTTGTGGCAGACCGAGCCCGGGTGGATTCACAGCGGCACCGACTTCTTCATTACCGACGCCGGGCTGGTCGGTTCGGAAACTACTATTGGGGAGTTCGAAGGATTTGAGACTAATGCCGTGCCGGAGTTCGTCCGCATGCGACGCGCCACCCAGGACGCCAATTCAATTGACCAGTGGTGTGAGCTAATGCGGCGGGGAAACAACGGGGGATACGCCAATGCCTGGCTGCTGGGTGACATTCATACTCGCGAAATTGCGCGCCTGGAGCTCGGGCTGAAACAGGTGGCCCTGGAAAAGAGCCGCGACGGTTATTTCGTCGGATCCAACGTCGCCGAGGATCTTAAGCTGTTGCGTTTCGAAACCAACACCAAGGAAACGGATATTCGGAGCTCAGGCGTGGCGCGCCGGGTCCGTTGGAAACAGTTGATGAGGCAAAACGCGGGCCGAATCGATGTCTCCCTGGCCAAGGAATTCGAAGCCGACCATTTTGATTCGTTTTTAGGCAAGAAGGATCCGGACGGCCGGACTTTGTGCGGACATTTCGAGTTACAGGCCGAGCCGGCTGGGAGCTGGCCGGGAGTGCCGTATGGCTGCTCGGGCACGGTCGACGCCAAAGTAGTGGATAGCTCGATGGCTCAGATGATGAGTTTTGCGGCCCGCTGGGGCACTGGCTGCGGCCGGGCGTTCGATGCCCATGAATACCTGACCGAGCACCCCCAGTTTGATTGGATGGCGGGCATTCTCAAGAATCGGCCCAGCCAGCCCTGGACCCAATTCAAGGCTGGTGAATGAGCGAGGGCATATCGTCAATCAAGCAGCTGAAGTTGGAGGAAAAGAGTGCTGCCCAACAGCGACAGGTCATCCAGGAACTCAAAGGCCTCGTCAAGGATATTGAAAGAAGCGAAAAGACCATTACTGCGCTCAATCGCGAATTGGCGGAGGTGAACGCCAGGCACCAGGGCCCGCGGAATACGCGGCAGGACATTGCCTATCTGACCGACTTGCTCGAATGCGCGAAGAAGAAACTGGCGTGGGAAAAACAAATCGCGAGTTTGCAAAAGCACGCGCCAGGGTTGATGGACCAGATGGCGAGGATCATCAGCGATCCAAAAGCTCCGCCCAGCTCGGAGACCCGAGACCAAATACTCGCGGCGCTACAAGCAATTCAATCGGCGATGCAACGGCTGCAGGACGCCAATTCGGGCAATGATCAAAGCCCTGGAACCGCCTGATATTCACCACCTGAACGCAGCCGAGGGCTGGCTGGGCCTGGGTAACGCACTCGAGGCCGAACAGGAGCTCCAGAAACTCTCAACGGCGGTCGCGGCCCATCCCGACGTTCTGCGGGTGAAATATCGCTTCCACCAGCTCAGCAAACAGTGGCAGCCTGCCGCTGAAACGGCCCAACTCCTCTGCCGCGTCCTTCCCGAAACTCCGTTGGGATGGATTAACCTCGCCTATGCGTTGCACGAACTCAAACGGACACGCGAAGCCTACCAAGTCCTGTTTCCCGTCGTTGATCGGTTCCCCGAGGAGTATGTCATTCGTTACAATCTCGCTTGCTATTGCTGTCAGATGGAAAACCTCGAAGAAGCGCGCGTTTGGCTCAAAAAAGCCATTGCCCTCGGCGGTCCGGAGACCATCAAGGAGATGGCGATCAGTGACCCCGATCTCCAAACCATGCGAGCCGAAATCCAGCGGATTTGACCCTAAGAGTGGCGGGTGAAGGTAACCACGGATGAACACAGATAAACACGGATTAGGAATTGCTTCGGAGGGCTCACCGTTTGGGTGAGGGCCTTTGCTGATGCGAGTCATTCCTTATCAGTGTTTATCTGTGTCCATCCGTGGTCTAAAGCGGTCTAAAGCTGTTTTCAAGCTGACCGGCGCGTCAGATTGTTAAAACGCCTCCTTGGCTGGCATTGCTTACCTGTTTCTGGTATCGGGCGAGCCATCCGCTCAGCGCGCGCTTCACGGGCTGCCATTGTTGCTTGCGTTGCGCCAGGTCCGACTCGGAAAGCAAAATGTTTATCAGGCGATTGGGAAAATCGATTCGTAGCCGGTCACCCTGCTGCAACAAGCCAATGGGCCCGCCTTCGGCGGCTTCCGGCGATACATGACCAATGCACGCTCCGGCGGTCCCGCCACTGAATCGGCCATCGGTGATCAGCGCTACCTTGTCCCCGAGCCCCATGCCCGCGATATAGCTGGTCGGGGAAAGCATTTCCTGCATCCCCGGACCGCCGCGCGGGCCTTCATTGCGGATCACCACTACGTCGCCCGCTTGGACTTTGCCGCCCAGGATACCTTCACAGGCTTCCTCCTGGCTTTCGAAAATCACACTGCGGCCCTCAAAGACAAACCCCGGGCCGCAATAACTTTTGAAGGCGTCGCTAATCCCCGCGGTTTTGACCACACACCCTTCCGGGGCAAGTTGTCCGTAAAGAATGGCCAGGCCCCCATCGGCAGAGTAGGCGGTCTCTTTGGTGCGAATACAGTCCTGGGCGTTAAACAGAAACGCGGGATCGTAAGGCATCAGGCCGCTGGGTTGGGCCTCCTGGAGTTGGCTGGCCCGATATTCGTGATACGCTTTGGTGATTTGCCATTTGCGCAGCCGCCCCGTCCGCAGCAAACAGTGGACCTGTTTTTCTCCGCCTTTTCCATACTGCCAGACCAGCAGTACCGGGGTTCCTTTCAGCTGACCCAGTTCGGCCCGCACCATGCCTTTGAACTCAAGGAACTTTTGTGCCAGGCCGGCTTGGATGGCAGCTTGCCCCGTCCAAGTAGTGGTCTCGTTCACCTGGAACTCCGCGTCGTCGCTGAACAGGCATGCCGCCGCCGCCTCATCCCCGGCGTTAAACGCCGCCGCCAAACGCCACAGCGTAATCGCACGGGGCTCGGCCGGGAAGAAGAGCAACGGTTTGGGGACCAGGTTTCCGCTGGCCGTCCGCGCCGCGGGGCCCATTTTGTCGTTTGGATCCAGCACCATGGCGGAAGCGCCTGAAACGCGCGCTGTCTTGGCCCAAGCCGTACAGGTGGCTGAGCGCACGTCCCACTCATCGATGTTCTCGCCGAGGGTTTTGCCAGTGACGGTTCGGCAGCCCAGGGTGAGCGCGTTCATCCGCTTAAGCTCGCCGAGGATTGTGTGGATGCCCCCAGCGCGATGGACGTCCTGAACGTGATAATTGGAGGAGGGCGAAACTTTGCACAGGCAAGGCACCCTGCGGGAAATCTCATCGATGCGCTTGATGTCATAGGCAATACCGGCTTCGCGCGCGATTGCCAGTGTGTGCAAGATAGTATTGGTTGAGCCGCCCATCGCCACATCCAGCGCAATTGCGTTGTCAAATGCCTCAACTGTGGCGATGTCTCGCGGTTTGAGGTCGGAGTTGACCAACTGGACAATCGACCGCGCGGCGCGTTCATACAACGCTTCGCGTTCTTTCGAGACTGCCAAAATAGTGCCATTGCCGGGCAAGGCCATGCCCAGCGCTTCACACAAGCAGTTCATGGAATTGGCCGTGAACATTCCGGAGCACGAGCCGCAGGTAGGACAGGCGCTTTGTTCGAGCCGCTTTAAGTCATCAGCGGAAATCTTGCCCGCCTGCAGCTCCCCAACTCCTTTGAAAACCGAGATTAAATCGGATTTCTCTGTCGCCGGACGGAGGTGCGCGGGCAGGTCCCCGTTGGGGGTTTGCTGGGTGACACCGGCCGCCATAGGCCCGCCGCTGACAAAGACGGTCGGGATGTTCACGCGCATCGCGGCCATGAGCATCCCCGGCACGATTTTGTCGCAGTTGGGAATGCAAACCATGCCGTCAAAACAATGCGCCCGGATCATGGATTCGACACAATCGGCGATCAATTCCCGGGAGGGCAGGGAGTACTTCATTCCGCCGTGGCCCATGGCAATGCCATCATCGACTCCGATCGTGTTGAAAATGAACGGGACACCGCCTGCCTCGCGAACTAATCGTTTGACCAGCAGGCCGATTTCGTTCAAGTGGGCATGGCCCGGGATGCAATCAGTGTAGCTGTTGCACACAGCGATGAACGGCTTGTCCCAATCGGCCTCCGATTCAATGGAACCGGTGGCGCGCAACAAAGCGCGATGCGGGGCACGTCCAAAACCTTTCTTAATCGTATCGGAGCGCATAACTCGTAGTAGGAACTAACCGTGGTCGTATCGAATGTCAGCCGCAGAACTTAACCCGATCCGGCCAGAAGAAAAGCGCAAAGCGACGAACAACCTGAACTCATCCCCTACGGACCCCACAGAATCAGGGCGCCCTGGGAGCCTGCCAGGGGCGGGGACGGCTCGTCCGCGCTTTGTTCAACGGATCAGCGGAACGCGGGGACGAGCCGTCCCCGCCCCGATGCGACGTAATCAGTTACGGTTTAGATGTCAGGGAATTGCTCAGGTGGGCGAGTCTTAATATCGCTTGGACAGGTTGGACAGGCTTGGACAGGCTTGTTTATTGGCAACCATTGTCTTACCAGTTTACCTATGGCGGAACGCAAGCAATCGGTTGACACCCGGCATCCCTATCGGCGGTTCTCTTTTCTTTTCATGGCCGGCTTGCTGGTGCTCATAATACTGCTCCGCCTGGCCACGCCATTCGTGGCCGCGTTGTTTGCTTACCTGGCTTTGAGATGCCTTACTCTTCCCAAGCGCGGAGGCCAGTGGCTGGCGGTGGCCATTTTCCTGGTCTTGCTCTCGGGCGCAGCCTACGGATTGGGCTACTTTATTCATCAAACCATTCACGCCTTGCCCGAGATTGCCGATAAGGCGATTCCTTCCATCATCGACACCGCTCAACGGAATGGCATCGAGCTGCCTTTCACAGATTATGACAGCTTCAAAGACCTTGCTTTCGACACCGTCAAAAGCCAGGTGAGTTACCTGGGCAGCTTCGCCAAAGCCGCTCGAGGCGCCACTACTCAGCTTGTATTTCTGTTGGCCGGATGTGTCGTGGCCATCAGTTTGTTCCTGAATCCCCGCTTTGAAACCGGGCCTCCAGAACCAAAGGACAATCTCTATGCGCATGCTTGCGCCGCCATTTCACGACGCTTCGCGACGCTTTACCAAAGCTTCGTTACCGTCATGGGCGCGCAGACTGTGATTTCGGCAATCAACACCGCGCTAACCGCGATCTTCGTGATAGCTGTTCACTTGCCCTATGCTGTGGTCGTCATCGGTATGACCTTCTTGTGCGGGCTGGTCCCAGTGATCGGCAACCTGGTCAGCAATACCATCATTGTCGGAATCGGTTTTACTATTTTCGCGCAAATGGCCCTGGCGGCGCTGATTTTCCTGATCGTGATTCACAAGTTCGAGTATTTCCTCAACAGCAAAATCGTCGGCTGGCGTATCCACAACCCGCTTTGGCTGACTTTGCTCGGCCTTATCGTTGGCGAGCGAGTGCTCGGCCTGCCAGGAATGATCCTGGCCCCGGTTATCCTCTATTATATCAAGCTCGAAGCCACCGCGACCAAAATTCCGGCCCAAACTGCTTTAGAGCGAGTCTAAAACCCCCG
>Ga0222749_10001853_pt1 | contig 10297 bp, 10 predicted proteins | sample IncBWH2Mmetat_FD_197234 | JGI IMG/M metagenome (GOLD analysis project Ga0222749, IMG submission 197234) | Metatranscriptome of lab incubated forest soil microbial communities from Barre Woods Harvard Forest LTER site, Petersham... | ecosystem: Environmental > Terrestrial > Soil > Temperate...
CCCGATCCACGTGAAACCCTCAAGGCGCCCCCCCTCCCTGGGCCTCGCGAGGTTCCCTGGACGCCGCCCCTTCGTGACTCCCGTGAAGTCCCCAAGCTCCCTCCCATTCCTGAGCGCCGTGATCTCTTGGAGTTTCAGCACGCTTCGGAACCCCCTGACAGCCCCCCGATCCCGCCTCATCACGTGCAGCTGGAATTGAACAACCAAGCCCGTACGGCCGGAAACGAGCGGGCACGGTTCTTCCAGCAGAGCCCGCATCCCTCGCGTCCCCCCGCGATCGTTCCTCGCCAGAAGTGATGAGGATCTGGGCGAACTCTAGGAGCCCCCAGCCGCTTGGCTCACATGGTGCTAATCCTCCTGAACCCGGCCAATATGGAATATATCCCGATCCGATTCTGCCGGATCAACTTGGCAGGGAGTCGATCCTGGCCTAACGGGTTCTCCCTCAAAGCGCGACCATCTCTACCAACTCCACGTCGCTTCAGAACTGAGCCCCTACAGCCTCCCTCAGCAGCCCAGTTCCGATTCCACCGACCCTCGTAACCCGGGCAGGCCAGGGGAGTAAGTAATGCAGAGTAAGCAGGCGGAAGCCTGATTCCAAGGAGGATGAAGATGAACAAGGAACAAGCCCAGGGGAAGTGGTCGCAGCTCATGGGGAAGGCGCAGTCAAAATGGGGAAAACTGACCCATAACGATGTGGCGGTCATCGCCGGAAGGCGTGAACAACTCCACGGGAAGCTCCACGAACTCTACGGCATCAGCAAAGAAGAAGCTGAGAGGGAGCTCGTCAAGATGGAAAAGAGCGACCCCACCTAGGAACGACAATCGGCGGAGGCTGCAGGATCGCCCCGCCAGACCAGAGGATGGTTCGAACCGCTCCTGTGAAAAGAGCGGGGGTCGGGCGATCCGCTCTCCCGGAGCTGGCCCAGACCGATCCGAAGGGTCCCTCGAGAAAGGATTGAAACCATGAATTTCAGAATGAAAGTCCTAGTGGTCCTGGCCGGGGCGAGCATGGTGCTGTTCCTGGCGGCTTGCGACAATAGGCCATTCGAAAGGGCCGGGAAAGCCGTTGATCGCGCGGTGGAAAAGACGGGGGAAAAGATCCACGAGGTCACCCGGTAGTGGCCCTTCCTGCCTTCCCGAGTTACGGGCTAGGTTGGAGTAGGGATGCTGACCCTCGGGGGGACTTTTCAAGATTCCCGGATTCGCGGGGAGACGGTTTCTCAGCTCTCCCGGTTCGCCAACCAGTTCCCGGAGTGCCCCGCGGAATTGCCCCAGTCTGGAAGGAAGATCTCCGCCTCCTCCGCCTTGAGATGAGCACGGACGCGGTGCTGAAGGCCGTCCACCTCGGAATGTGGAGACTCATTCTCCCCGCTCAGTAATCCTGGTTCTGCCAGGTGGGCCCTCCTGCCGATAGGCTTGGAGCGACTTCAGCAGGAGGCCGATTCCGAAGGCCACCTTCATGCCCTCGGCCGCGGGATCGAGTTGCAGCCTCTCGATCTCACAGCCAACACTGAGCTCTTCCGGGGTCACATTCAGGCCAAAGTATGCTGGATCGGACGAGAAGCGCCTTCTCCTAGGCAAAATGGCCTTCTTGCATCGCGGTGGGACGCGTGGGAAGAATGCAGGGTTTATCCAGAGTGTTCCTTCTTAGGGGGAGAAGCGACAAACACCCACGGAAAAAGGGGACGCCGGGGCCTCCACGGAAGCCTCAGACCTCCGGGGTGCATGGACCAGGAACACCCGTTCCACCAATCCGTCTCCAGTATGGGCAGAGCTCCGGCCCCTCCGCAACCGACCACGTTCCGGATGGAGTCGGGTTGGGGCCCTGGAGGACTCTGTGATTGCAGCATACCTTCACCTACGAGAATGTTAGGTTTGGGTTACCGAAACTACAGAGTCGCGGAGCGATTTAAGGTGGGTGAACCGATGGAGAAATTCGACTCCCCGGAGCGCCGGGGATGGCGCGGGCCGCTGGCCAAGGCGGACCGTCACTTCCGATTGCCCGATTCAGCCACCGAAGAGGTGGAAGAGGGCGGTATCGCGGCTGCGGGTTACAGAATCGTCTCCTTCGGTATTCATGCCGTCGTCCAAGTCTCCGCGGAGCTCTCCATCGTACCGAACCGGACGGTAAACTCCCGGGGCATCTCCCTTCCCTGTTCGTCAGGATTGAAGCCACCCCATCGAAGTGACGTTATAATAGCTCCCATTCCAGGATCTACGAGGGGCGCTCATGCCGCTTTCAGATCGGGCGGGCAAACCGGCTCCCCGCGATACGCTGATTGATGTGGAGCGGCTGCTCCAGGCCTATTTCGACCGAAAGCCGGATCCTTCCGATCCCCGGCAGCGGGTCAGCTTCGGCACGAGCGGCCACCGGGGCAGCTCCTTCGACGGATCGTTCAACGAGGCCCACATCCTCGCCATGACCCAGGCGATCTGCGAGTATCGAAGGGGCAAGGGGATCGACGGCCCGCTCTACCTGGGAATGGACACCCACGCCCTCTCCGCCCCCGCCCAGCGCACGGCGATCGAAGTGCTTGCGGCACACGGAGTGGAAGTCTTCATCCAGGAGGACGGGGGCTACACTCCGACCCCGGTCATCTCCCACGCGATCCTGACATGGAACCGCAACCGCTCAACGGGACTGGCGGACGGGATTGTGGTGACACCGTCGCACAATCCGCCTAAGGACGGCGGATTCAAGTACAACCCGCCTCACGGCGGTCCCGCAGACGTCGACGTCACCCGCGTCATCCAAGATCGAGCCAACGAGCTTCTCGGGGAGGGCGGTGCGGCCATCCGAAGAATCGCCTACGACCGGGCGATCCAGGCCCCGACGACGCACTTCCATGACTTCGTGACGCCTTACGTGGAGGATCTCGAGTCCGTGGTCGATTTGGAGGCGATCCGCGCCGCGCGGCTCCACATCGGCGTCGATCCCTTGGGGGGGGCGAGCGTCGCCTACTGGGCTCCGATCCGTGAGCGCTATGGGCTGGACGTGACCGAAGTCAACACCCGGGTGGACCCCCAGTTCGCCTTCATGACGTGCGATCACGACGGCCAGATCCGCATGGATTGCTCCAGCCCCTACGCGATGGCCAACCTGATCGGGCTCAAGGACGAGTACGACCTCGCCTTCGGCAACGATCCCGATTCCGACCGGCACGGCATCGTCACGCGTTCCGCCGGATTGATGAACCCGAACCATTTCCTCGCGGTCGCGATCGACTATCTGTTCTCCCATCGTCCGAAATGGCCGCCGCAGGCGGCCGTCGGGAAGACGCTCGTCAGCAGCTGCATCATCGATCGTGTCGCCCATGCGCTTGGACGAAAGCTCGTCGAGGTGCCCGTGGGGTTCAAGTGGTTCGTGGGAGGCCTGCTGGATGGGTCGCTCGGCTTCGGTGGCGAGGAGAGCGCGGGAGCCAGCTTCCTGCGCCAGGACGGAAGCGTATGGACGACCGACAAGGACGGCCTGATCCTGGACCTCCTCGCGGCGGAGATCACCGCGAAGACGGGAAAGGATCCCGGGGAGCACTTCACCGAACTGGCCGCCCGTTTCGGCACCCCCTACTACTCGCGCATCGACGCCCGCGCTACGCCGGAGCAGAAATCCCTCCTCGGCCGTCTGTCGCCCGATGCCGTGAAAGAGTCGATGCTGGCGGGCGAGTCGATCGTGGCGAAGATCACGCGCGCGCCTGGGAACGACGCCCCGATCGGAGGGCTCAAAGTGGTCGCTTCCGGCGGCTGGTTTGCGGCGCGCCCTTCGGGCACGGAAGAGGTCTACAAGATCTATGCGGAAAGCCTGAGAGGAATCGATCATCTCGCCCGCATCGTGGAAGAAGCGCAGGCCATCGTGAACCGCGCGGTCGCACCGGGCGGCGAACGATGATGGGGCCAGAAGACCCTTCCGGACCGCGTCCGGAATGACGCCTCGAGGGTACCCCTTCGCTCGATCCCGCGCGGTTCCACACGAATCCTAGGCCAGGAGCCAGCGGAGAACCTCTCTGACTCGCGGCCGAGTGAAACTCCATGGATCACTGAAGGCCCTGCCCCCCGCCCTTGAACGATCGGGCCCAAAAAGTGGTGACCCGCCGAAAGGGATGTCGTAGATAAGCCGTCCTGGTTTTCTCGGACACGGCTTCCGTCCGGAGGATGGGATCATGAGCAAGATGAGACTCACATGGGTCGGCGTGGCCGCCGCCCTCCTCGTTGCAGGCGTGGCCCTGGCCGGAACCGTCCGGGACCAGACGGTTCAAATCACGGACAATGGATTCGCCCCGGACCGGGTCGATATCACCGTGGGGCAGAAGGTGATTTTCGAAAACAACGCCCAGATGGACCGCGCCGTGACCTCCAAGAAGCCGACCGGCGAGTCGGACCCCGAGAAGGACCAGCCGGGATTCGATTCGGGCGTCATCAAGCCCGCCACATCGTGGGAGCACATCTTTTCGAAGGAAGGGACCTACCTCTACTACTGCAAGGAAGACAAATCGATGACCGGCACGGTCTTCGTGGGCCCCGCACGGTAATCTTCCCCAGTTTCAGCACATCCCCTCCCCCGCGGGAGGGGAGTATTCCATTTGGCTCAGGTCCCGCGGGTTGATGTCGGCTCGAGGAAGACCCCTCCGATCGGACGGGGTGGCCTCGTCTTGAAAGAGAGTCTGGATGGACGCTCCTGCGACGCCGGATCCCCTACAAGCTCATTGCTCCAGGGCCAGGAGCGAATGACTGACCACGGAGCTCCCAAGGCTGCACCATGAGGGCCATCCACCCACACAGGGTCTCACCCGTGCTGCGTCCCCCATGGACCCAAAGCCCAGGGCGAGAGTTGCAGGCCGGGCTTTTCTAGGGAGTAGGGCGCTGGAGAGCCCGCCGGCGGCACGAGCGGCACTGGAAACGCCGGGACCGGTGCCGCCGGACGCACAGGGAGGGTAGCCGCCGGAGACCGGCTCGACCGCACGGCCAGCGTGGAGGTTGGGGCCGGACGGCTCACCGGAAGGGGCAATGCTGAATTTATCGTTGTTGGATTCGGGGGACCGGGACTCAATAGGTTGGACGCATCGGCGCTTTCGTGAAGCAGTTCTATCAAAAGCCCTCGCAGTTCCCCGAACTCCTTCGCAGCCTCCTCATGCTTCTGGCACCCCACCAAGTTGGGGTCAAGGGACGTAAGAATGCCCTGAGCCACCGAGACTTGATCAAGAAGGTTCCCCAGCACGTCGTTCCGAAGAGGGGTATCCGGCTGGGAAAGTCGGCGCACATTCCCGATCCTCTGAGCGATTTTTGAATCGAACGATGTCCTCAGGGCGGTGAAGCGTTCGAGAGCGGCCCGACGCACCGACTGGTATTGCTCGTGGACGCGGAGCAACTGGTCGTAAAGGTCACCCTGGCTCTCTTCGGGGAGCTTCGACAGCAGGTTCATCGCCTCGTCGAGGGGCTGGGTCGCGAGGGACGGCTTCCTGCCCCGGCAATGCCCCGCAGCGTCGGCCAGGAGCTGCTCCACGTCCCGACGCGCCCTCGGGAGGGCGAGTTTCTGCTCCAGGACACCGATCTCCGCGATGAAATGGTCATGCTCATGGGGGAGCGAGGATGCGTCCTTCTTGAGATCCTGAAGGAGCTTCAGGGCCGGCCCGAAGCGTCCTTCCGCTCGATGAACCCACGCTTCCCCGAGACGCGACTCGACTTCCGTGACAAGGAGCTCCGTCTTGAGGCGACCTTCCTCATAGGAGGCCTGATGGATCCTCCAGCGCGTTTCCTGGAGAAGCGCATCGATCTCGCTTCGGGTGCGAGGGAGAGGTTTCACGCTCAGGACCGAACTTGGGGTCTTTTTCATGGCTCTTCACCTCACCATTCTGGAGACCACAGGAGGGATGACCCAGATTCCATTCCCCAGGCCGAGAAACCAAGGGGTGCTTTCTCGATTCCATCATCAGCAGTCTCACCGAGCTTGACCTTGCAGGTTCCCCTGGTGGGCGCATGGAGTGTGATGGGGTGTGTTAGAACCGGTGCGGGATGTAACCCGCGAGGACCAGGAATAGAATGATCACCAGGACAACCCCCAGGCCGCCGCTCGGGCCATAGCCCCAGCCCCGGCTGTAGCCCCAGCTGGGCAGCGAACCCATGGCCAGGAGCATCACTACGACCAGAAGCACAATACCCATTCGTCACCCCTTCAATTCACGGCCCTATCTACGTCTGCAGGCGCAGATGGTTACAGGTTCAATCCCCTCTTCGGGCGTGCACAGCAGCGTCGGCCCGCCCCCTCCCAGAGCCACCGATACCCGCATCCCGGCCTCGAGGCGGCTTCCGGTTCAGGCGCGCGGATCCTCGGACAAGAGCTGCGGTTCGGGGACCGTGATGGCATCGTCCTGGGGCTCGGGGGGCCTCCCATGGGTATCGGCCCAGGTCTTCGTGAACTCGGCGCCGAAGAAGAAGATCTGACTGGAGTAGTAGATCCACAGAAGAAGAAGGACGAAGGAGCCCGCTGCGCCGTAGACCGACCCGGCCGTGCTATTCCTCAGGTAAAGACCGATTAGGACTTTGCCCAGCGCGAACAGGACCGCCGTCAGAAGCGCGCCCACTCCGACGTCCCGCCACCGCGTTTTCGCGTTTGGCAGAAGCTTGAAGGCCGCGCCAAACAGTGCCGTGATGACCAGAAGAGAAAACGCCTGGTTGAGGAGCCCGATGAGGAGATCCTCCCCTCCCAGTCCCAGGAGCGCCTGCCCCAGGGCAGCAAAGCCGGCCGTCAGCACGAGGGAAACCAGGAGGAGAAGTCCGATGGCCAGCACCAGCAGGAAGGACAGAAAACGGGCGCGAATCGTGGCCCAGATCCCGCGGCCCTCCTTTCTCCGTACCTTCCAGATGATATTGAGGGAGTCCTGAAGCTCCCCGAAGACCCCGTAGGCTCCGAAAACCAATGCGACCCCCCCCAGGATCGTCGCATGCACCCCTGTTCTAGGCTGGCAAGCGCGCTTGAGCACCGTTTCGAGCCCTTCCCCGATGCGGGCCCCGACCAACCTCGAGATTTCCTTCGAGATCCCATCGCCGGCAGCGTCCGCTCCGAACAGTACGCCCGCCACGGCGATGGCGATGAACAGGATGGGGGCGACGGAGAAGGAGGTGTAGAAGGCGAGCGCTGCGGCAAGCTTGGGAACCTTGTCTTCACTCCATCTACTGAAGGTCAGCTTGAACAACAACAAGAGATCCGCCCCATTCCACCCTAGCTTGCGGCCTGTACCGTTTCGGGCCGGGGTTTCCGGGTCCGCGGAATGGGCCCTCCTCAGCCGACGCTCGCGGGTCCGCTCGGCCCGCGCCTCCATAAGACGCTTTTCGGTTCCAGACACGATGAGGCTCTCCAGGTCTATTCGGTGCGGCAGACGGTTCAGGACGCTGGGACGAGGAATCAAGCTATCTACGCCGAGATCCCTGAAGGGTGTCGAGATCCAGTGCAGTCCTGTGTGAATTGAAGAGCGAATCCCTCGATCCGGAGGCACGAATCCGCCCGTGGGCAAGTCCTCGCGATGCACCTTCGTCGATAAGCATCCCAAGTCAGCAGGGCTCCAGGCGGCCACTCTCCCACCCTGGCCCACGGGGGGCTCGCCAGGTTTTCGACCGGCGACCATGGGGCGTCATCCCTGAGGCCCGCGCTCGATCACTTTGTCACCCGCTGGGTCACCATCGGAGGAAGAGGATCCGCTTTCGCGTCTATTCGTACCAAACGAGGGGTGATTCGCGGTCGTTCGAGCCGCTTCACCACGACCCGGTAAACGAGCAAGAGGCTGAAGAATCCGATCAGGACCTGCACCATTCTCCACGCGAAATGATCCACTGCTCTCCTCGCCCCACGTTCGGCGTGGCCCACGGCCTCGTCCGCGAGGCGGCTTGCGTCCTCCTGGCGCTTCACCCAGACCGGAGAAGTCAGGAGGGAGTGCCCGTCGTTCACGAGGGAATCCGCATCCCGGGCCATCTTTGCGATCTCCGTGGCGGCGGACGCGTATTCGGCGATGTCGAACGACTTTCCCGCCTCCACCGAAGAGCCTTCACGGGGAGGCTCGATCACCCGATTCAAAGCGTGAAAGGTCAGCTCCAGGGCTTTTGCGGCGCCGCCGACCTGGAGTGCGAAGTCTTTGCCCTCCGCGAGCGTCGAACGGATTTCTCTCAACGTCGAAAGGCCTTCCACCTGCCGGGCGTCCCATGCAGCGAGAACTTCCTTCCGTTCGACGGCGACAAGGTCCGGCACCCCCGCGAAGACCTTGGAGATGCGATCCATCGCTCCACTGGTTTGGGTGACATCCTTAAGGACCTGACACACCTCCTGTTTGGCCAGAGCGTCGTCCAGCGCGGAATCCGTCTGCCAGTCGAGGAGCTTGGGCAGTCGCTTTGAAAAATAGAAGACCCTTTCGGCGAGTTCGCGGGTCTCCTCGACGGAACGATTGGTGTCGTCCATGGGATTGAGCACATCAAAAAAGGAAGGTATGGCCTCGAGAATCGTTTTCCCGGAGAGTTCGGGGAGGGTGCCGAACCGGATCCCCGAGACGAGTTCGACGTCCGGATTGCGCCGCCGCCAGTCCTGAATCATCGTGTCGAGAAGCTCCCTGCGCTTGGATTTCATGGAAAGATCCGCCAGGTGTTCGACCTCGTTCCGGACCTGGTTCAGGGCGGTCCTGAGACGGGCCGCCCCTTTCTCGCCGAAAAGCCTTTCGCCGGTCCCCTCGCCCACCAGGACAAGGTGCTGGAGGTGGATCATGACGTAAAGGTCGACCAGATGGCCAAGCGAGTTGGGGCTGGTGACGATGTCATAGACCGACGTCCCGTTGGCCAGCTTAAGGTGCTGTGCACAGCGTCGTGCTTCCGTCGTTGCCGCTTCGCGCTTGATGGCTTCGCACGCGTCGGAGATAAGAGTGACCTCCCGGTCGGCGAAATTGAAGATGATCCGATCTAGTTTCGACAGCGGGATCGATCCGTTCTGTCCCGTGACCGTCGGTACTCCGCCCCCTCCGAACAGGCGAGCGACGCATCCGGCCAGCGGTAGGCAGCACAGGATCAACAGAAGCACCGAAATCCGCCTGTCCACTCCGGGGTCTCCGGGAGCAATCGCGGCCCGGTTTTCGCCGGATTTCAACGGGACTCCACAGTACGGAGGCCTCCGGGGTCGGAGGAAGGCGTCATGAGCAATGCACGTAAAGATCACCTCCCGACTGGAGAAAGCAGGACCGTCTGATGCACGGCGATAACTACGACACAGAGGTGCGGGGGTTACGGACGGGCGTTCCTTGCAAGGATTGGTCTACCGTGCCGGGATACGCCCCTTTTCCTCACGACGCGCAGGAGCGGGACGATCAGCCCCCCGTCATCGGGCCCCGACCGAAGGCGGGTCGGGATCGCGCGAGTCGTCGTTCTCGATCGGCGTCCAGAACAGCCCGGGAATATCCCGGAAGAGGGGTCCCGTTGCGGTGGGCCGCGGGGGTCCCCACTGGACTCCGCAAGAGCCTTGGCCAAGAATTCCCTAGTGACCGACAGACGGGATCCGTTCATCGTCCTGCGAAGCGAACACCGATCCGATCTCCGGCAGATCGCGGCGCTTCCCCCCTGGATCACTCGATCCAACCGCCCGCCCTCGACGGTTCATCCACCAATCGATTTCCTGATCGGGCCAGGATGCGCCTCTCGACGGGGTAACGGCGCGCATACCATGCCTCGATCCCCCCGGAGAGCGGATGAACCTGTTTGAGGCCCTTCTCGTTTAGCATGAGCGCGACTCGCGCGCTCGACACGTCATTGGGGCAGGAGCAATAGAGGACCAGTTCCTTCCCCGAGGGGATTTCGTTCCCGCGGTCCGCGATTTCCTCCATCGGGATCAGGATGGCCCCCGGGATGGAGTAGGGAAACGCCTCGATAGCCCTGCGGCTACGAACGTCCATGATGACCATGGAGTGTCCGCTTTCCATCCTGGCTTTCAGCTCCTCGGGAGACATCCGGTTCGCATGGTGAAGGCGCAGGATGCGTCCCCGTCGGATGAGTGTGAAGGCGACATATACCGCAAAGAGCGTGCCTCCGACGATGGCCAGAGTCCCCGTGATCCGGCCTGCGGTCTGGACGATCGAGTCGATCTGGTGGGAAAAGAGGCAACCCACGCCCGTGTAGAGGGTCACCCAGACCATCGTTCCCGCGGCCGCGTAGAGAAGAAAGCGGAAGACGTTGACGCGGCTCATTCCCGCCAGTACAGGCGGCACCATTGACATCGGCAGGAACTTTGAGATGAGGAGGAAACGAAGGCCATAACGCCCAAAGAGGCGTTCTC
>Ga0222749_10001860_pt1 | contig 10277 bp, 13 predicted proteins | sample IncBWH2Mmetat_FD_197234 | JGI IMG/M metagenome (GOLD analysis project Ga0222749, IMG submission 197234) | Metatranscriptome of lab incubated forest soil microbial communities from Barre Woods Harvard Forest LTER site, Petersham... | ecosystem: Environmental > Terrestrial > Soil > Temperate...
CTCCCCTTCGACGACCTCGCCGCCGGCTACGACGACGCCTTCACGCACAGCGCCATCGGCACGCTGCTGCGCCGCCCGTTGCAGCGGCGGCTGCGGGCGGCGTTCGCGGCGGGCGACCGCGTCCTGGAGCTGGGATGCGGCACCGGCGAGGACGCCGTCCACCTGGGGTGCCACGGTGTGCGGGTGCTCGCGACCGACGCCTCGCCGGGCATGGTGGCCGCAGCGAAGCGGAAGGTCGAGGCCGCCGGGCTCCTGGACCTGGTCGAGGTGCGGCAGCTCGCCCTCGAAGACCTGCCGCGGCTCGGCGGGCAAGGTCCTGCGCCGCTTGCCATCGAGCCTCCTGCGCCGCTTGCCGGCGGCCCTCCTTTCGATGGGGCCTTCTCGAGCTTCGGCGGCTTCAACTGCATCGCGGACCCGCGCGGCCCGGCGCGGGATCTCGCCGCGCTGCTGCGGCCGGGAGCCCGCGTCCTGCTCTGTGTCATGGGGCCGCTCGTTCTCTGGGAGTGGGCCTGGTTCCTGCTGCGGGGCCGGCCGGGCAAGGCCCTCCGCCGGCTGCGCCCCGGCGGCGCGGCCTGGCGGGGGATGGTGATCCGCTATCCTTCGATCGGCGCGATGACGCGGGCCTTCGAGCCGGAGTTCCAGGCGCGGCGCACCGCCGCGATCGGCGTCCTGCTGCCCCCTTCCTATGCCGAGCCCTGGGCCGCGCGCCACCCGCGCCTGCTCGCCCGGCTCGACCGCTGGGAGCGCCGCTGGGAAACCCTGCCGCCCCTCCCCTGGCTCGCCGATCACTATCTTCTCGAGCTCGAGCGCCGGTGAGCGCCGCCGCCGCCGACTGGCCGCTCGCCTGCCCGTCCTGCCGCCAGGATCTAGGGCCGCTCTCGTCGCATCGGGGCGAGGTCCGCTGCCCGGGCTGTGGCCTCGTCGCCCCGTGCGTCGAGAGGATCTGGCGCTTCCTGCCGCCGGACGCCGCGGCGCGTTTCGCCCCGTTCCTCGCCGACTACACCCGCATCCGCCAAGCCGAGCAGCGCGGCTCGGACGACCCGGCCTACTATCTCGCCCTGCCGGACTGCCCGTCAGACCATCCGATCGCCGCGCAGTGGGCCCTGCGCCGCCGCACCTTCACGGCTTTCACGCGACGGGTCCTGCCGCGCCTCGGCAGCGGCCTGCGCATCGTCGACCTCGGCGCCGGGGTAGGGTGGCTCTCCCACCGCCTCGCCCAGCTTGGCCACCAACCCATGGCCGTCGACCTCACCGCCGACGACCGCGACGGCCTGGGAGCCGGCCGCCACTACCGCCCCGCCTGGCCCCGCGTACAGGCCGAGTTCGATCGCCTGCCCCTGGCCGCGGAGGCAGTCGACCTGGTCATCTTCAACGCCAGCCTCCACTACAGCACCGACTACGAGATCACCCTCGCCGAGGCCCTGCGCGTGCTGGCCCCCGGCGGCACCGTGGCAATCCTCGAATCCCCCATCTACCGCCGCCCGGAGAGCGGCCGCCGCATGGTCGAAGAGCGCCGCGCCGACCTCGCCCGCCGCTACGGCACCCGCTCCGAAGCCCTCCCCAGCCGCGACTACCTGACTTGGCGAGGAATCGCAGAGATCGGGAAGCGTCTGGGCATTCAATTCCAGGCAGTCACCCCCTGGTACGGTTGGCGCTGGGCACTGAAACCCTCGATCGCGCGCCTGAAGAGGCGCCGTGAGCCTAGCCGCTTCGCGATCCTGCTGGCGGAGAAGTCCCAGTTCCGGGCTAAATAGCTGATAACGGCAGGGCGTTGTTGCCGCCGCGGCCGAGAGATCGGTGAGCTCCTGCGGCGGTCTATTCGACGCTGTCTAGCCCCTTCTCGATGAGCAAGGCAGCCAGCTGCATCGGCTCGGTGCCCAGACGGTCCGCATGGGCGTTGAGGCGCTCCAAAGTGCTGCGGCGGAGCGGCACGATGCGCCGCTCGGTCCAGGTCGGATCCGTAGGGCGTCCCCCGCTTACCGGGACCCGCAGACGGTGCGCAAGCTCCGTCGCGAGCTGTGCGGCGCCGAGGTATCCGGGACTGGTCTTGATCTCGCCTTGCCGTACAGCACCGAGGCTGTGAGCAAGGTCGTCGAGGTCCAGCTTGGGCTTGGCCATTGTAACGTCCTTCCCTCAGGGCTTAATAAACTCGAGGTATTCGTTGTCGATGATGAGACTAACTCCGCCTTGATCAGTTGCGGCCGAGGCGCCGGGAAAAGCCTCCCTTGCTTCGCTCCCTATACGCGGCACGATGGCTCCCGCTCGAATTTCCAGACGGCAGGGATAAACCCCCATCAAGAGGCTCTCAGCCGACCCTGTAGCTTCGCGCGATAGGTTTCGATGGCCTTCGCCTCCCACTCGGCGTACGTGCTCGACCTCGTCCACAGTTGGGACCAAGCGTCATTGAGCATCGTGCCCACCGCACCCAGCTGTCCGCGCCGAGCAATACGGCATCCAAGGTTGAGTGTGCCGGCGTGAGCGAACTCAGCGATCCGTGACACGAGGCTGTCCGGAAAACAGCGCTCATGCTCGGGTGTCGGCGCGATCTGCACGCAAGTGAGGAAGCGCTTCCATTGCGCCTCAATCGCACCTGCCTCGGCGTCAAAGCCGATCCGTCGCAAACCGAAGAGAATCGCAGCCATGCGGACACCGTCATTGGGGTGCTCGACTTGTGTAAAGAGCGGCACGGCGTAGGGATCCGGTGTGCCGCGCGCTGCTGTGAGATGGAAATGCGACCACCCGAAAGCCGGTCCGACAGTGAAGGCAGCGAACAGGTCCGAGAAGAGTTCGATCACCCAGGACCACCAATTTTCGGTCCAGCAGCGCAAATACTGCTGGTATGCTGCCGGGCCGCGCCGGGCTCCCTCTGCACGAAGCTCCTCGGCCACATGGGCGATGGCAGTCGTGTAGGCGCGCACTAGCGCATTCTGAAATGGTTCAAGGTTTGGATCGTTACGCGTCGTGAGCAGTGGGTGCGCGAGTTCGTGGTAGAGGTCCGGCAGATGAAGGAGGAATCTGCTCTCCGCGAGCGGCACGACCACGAGGTTGAGGGCGGGGTAGGTAGCGTAGTACTGCTGCGACTGCCCAGCAACAATCGGCGTCGGAAGCGGATATGCAATCTCACGAGCCACGTCATCTACGAGAGTGTTGAGCCAGGTGTCCTCATTGTTCCACCTGTTAAGCACTGCAATCGCCACCGTCTCGAGAAGGTCGAGGTCACCAATGACGCGCCGTACCCCTCGTAGTCGTGTGGACTCGTTCTCGGGGAGCAGAAGCTTAGGGTCCGTGTCCAGCATCCGCAACCGTTCGGCCAGCGTGTCGAGCTGAGAGCGTGCAGTGAGAACGAGGGAGTGAACGTCGCGGGGAAGGTCCCTGGGGATGAGGCCTATGAGGTAGCGGACCCGTGCGAGCAGCTGAAGCACGACCGCATTGAGGTACAGGTTCACCTAAGGGCACCACGGAGGCGCGCGAACGTCTCGGAGCGCTTGCGTTCGAGCTGCTGAGCGATGCCTTCCAGAGTCTGGAGATGCCCCATTGTCACTTGGTCTTTATCGAGGGCCGATACCAGCTCCCGGAGACCGTCAGTAGCCCCGCCGTGCCCCACGCTGCTCGCGAGCTGGATTCCACGCACGGTCTGTAGCGAGGCGATTTCCGCAAGCACGTCTCGCAGCCGCACTCGCAGGTCGCGCCAGCATGCGTCCCCTGTGGCTCCTGCCCGGTAGGCCGTAAGAACGTCATCGAGCGCATCCGCTAGGAGTCGGAGATCCTCGTAGACGCCGAACTGCGTGGCCTTCTCGGTCATCAGGCACTCTCCTGCTCGCCCCACGTGAGGGCGTCGCTGTTGAACAGCGCAGCTTCAGACACGAGGAAGCGGTCGTTTAGCCGCATGGTGATCGGGTAGCGGGCACAGTCTTCGGGACGGGTCCAGGTGAGGTTTGTAAGCGCGAAGACATCGGCCACGCATGCCTGGAGAGCCATCGGACCGGCGACGCGCCGGACGTGAAGAGGCTGGACCGTTCCAGGACGCGGAAACGAGCGCCCGGTCGAGCAGAGGAACGCGTCGCTACGGCTAAGACGGAAAACTGTGCCCACCTCAGGGTTCAGAACCCGACCGTGGCCTTTCGGACCGGCCACATCGAAGAAACGTAGCGGTACGGAAGCCGACTTCGCGATCTCAACGGTCGTGATCGTCGCGTTCGATGCGATGGTCCCATCCGTTCGGAGGGCGCCCACGGCGGCCTCCGCGCCGCGAATCTCGTTCGGCCAGACCCGACCGTCGCGGTGAAGCACGATGGATCGGATGGGGTTCATGAGCCGGGAGGCGGCGTGTTCACGCAAGGCTCGCTCGAGGTATTGCTGCATCTGTGCTCGTGTGAGCTGCTCCTTCTGACGGGAGGACTCGTAGAGCGTGCGGATCGTCGCGCCGTCGTTGCTGATCGAGAGTAGTCCGCACGTGTTACACTTCACGTCCACACCGACGACAACGTCCGCGTACAGCGGCGTCGCGAGCACGAACGGCCAGCGTTGGTTCGTGAGCAGGACGTGGTTGAGCGCCACGTTGCGAAGGTAGCCGTTGAAGCGTCCATACCCGGGGTCGCTTCGGACGTACGCGCGTCGGCCGTCGTCCATACGCTCTCGGTATGCGCGGCCGGGCATGTCGGAGTGAATCACGGCCGCCCGCACGTCGACCTGGCGAGAAAGTTCGTAAAGAACCATCGCAGCGAGCTGGTCCTCTTGGTCCGCGGCGTCGCTGAGGCGGTGCAGCATCACGAGGGCATAGCCAGGCAGTCTGCAGTGCTGCTTGGCTGCAGCCAGCACGGCGTTTCCCTGCACAACAAACGTCCGTCTCCCGCGGTCGTCATAGGGTACAATCTCCGGCGAGTACGCCCCTGCGCCGGTGACGAAGGCGGCTACGGCGGCTGCGAGGTCTTGCCGAAACGCGGAGCCGTAGCTGTCGAAGACGCTTTGGGGGATAATTAGATACTGGCGGTCCAAGGCACGCTGGACGTAGAAACCTACGCCTTCCTGCCGCAGAAGAGCAAGACGCCGCCGCCCTAGATCCTTTAGCGTAACGATCTCGGCACCTGCTGATGAGGCGACGGAGAGGACCCTGCCGTTTCCGAAGCGGAGATCGGGTGGAGACAGGCGACTCGTCTCTGCCCGAAGTGGACTCACGCTGACATGGATCGTCCGGCCGCCGAGCGTTAAGTTCTGTAGGTAGCGCGCCGCGAATCTGTGGACAAGCGACCGGCGGGACTCTGGCGAAAGTATCGTATCTCCGTGCTGCTGGGCCACTCGCTCGGGGCGCGTGGTGAGCACCTCGTAGCACAGGGGAGCAGGTGCAGCGAGAACCTGTCCGCGGCGATTCCGATAGAGAACGAAGGATGCATCTCGCGACAGCGTCGCCACTTCTAGCGTCAGCGGCTTCCGTGCCTTTGTCTGCACGTACTCGAGGAGCGTCCAGCGCTTGTTCTCTGCGATGAACTTGTGGTCAACGACCGTGCCGTCACCGAGGCCGTCGGGGTGGACCTCGTACCAGTCGTCGCCATAGTGGTAGACGAAGTTCCGCCCCTTCCAGCGACGGTTGAACTCGTCCCGCGTGAGCGTGGTCGGCAGTGGCGCGCTACTAACATAGCGACTCCGCACATCGACACATAGCGCGATTCCGCCGTCCGGGGTGATCACGGGTCGTACGGAATATCCGAAGAACTGGTTCACGCCACGGACGGTTCGTCTGGGAGTGCGTTCGAAGAACGGGCGGCCAGCCTCGGGCTGCCAAAGCGTAGGCTGCGCGCGCAAAGGACTCTGGAGGAAATGGCGCAGGAATCGCAGGGCTATTGCTTCGCTCTCGGGGTCGCGCGCCCTGAGGTTGAGAGTGAACGTGTCCGCAAGCGGCTCGAGAGTGACAACGGCCCGGACCAGTGTGACGTCAGCAGGCACGGGAGCCTGGTCCTTGGGGATGGCGAGGTATTCGCCATCAGGTCGCGGAACTGCGACGACCGGAGCACGGAGGAGGAAGCTCAGCCGATTCTGGAGAGCCTCCCTGTTTTCATGATACTCGGGGTGGTCGGAAGCGAGGCCGCGAACGCGCACGAGGCGATATTCAGCCGCGAGTTCATCGAGGTTCGTGATGGGAAACAGGTTGGTCTCAAGCGGCACGGGGTCTCTCCCAGCAGAGTCGCTGAAACGGGCATCGGAGGCAGGACTCTGCATACTTGGTGACCGTAAAGTCCTCGGGTCTGAGGGTCGCTGCCGTCCCCCCGTCGAGCGCGCGCTGCATCTGCCACGACGTGGATGCTACGTACGTCTCGACGGCGTCCACGTCATGGTCGGTCAGCTCGTAGCGCCGCTGCTCTCCCGTAAGGAGCTGCGCCTCTACGAGTTCGATGTGAGTGGCGTCTGGCGGGACCGCAGGGAAGTCCGCGTGCCGTGTTGCCCGCGTGAGGGCGAGAGCGTAGAGCGCGAGCTGGAGGCGGTAGTCGTGGACGGGCTGGAAATGGACCTTCCAGTCGACGATAAGCGGGGTTCCCTCGGAGAAGATAATGAGGTCGGGCACCGACCGGACGGATACACCGCCGACTCGAAACATCAGCGGACGTTGCGCGACGAGATGGGTAGCCGTCTTCATCCGTCGCCGGAGGTCGTCGAACACGAAGAGACCGCGCAGCGCGGTCTCGATGTCAGCCCATGCCGAGTCGAACTCGCCGTCTGTGATTTCGATGCCGTACTCTCGCGAGCGAAACCGAGGAGATTCCTTAGCGGCAGGCTCTCCGGCACCCGTGCCGGCGCGCCCTCTGTCGAATTGACTCCTGGCAGCGTCGAGCAGCTGGGGCAGAGTAACGGGTCTTCGCTGTCTAAGGGCGCGGACAAGAGTACCGGAAATGACGTCGTCCACGATGTGCCCTCGCCACGCGCTGACGGACTGGAGCTTCGACATGCGATGCGCCTCGTTTCGCAGCGGATCTTTGGCAATGGCGCTCGCGAAAATATCCTTGAAGTACCACCACCGCTGACACTGCCGGAACGTGCGGCTCGAAGAGAACGACCAAATCACTGGCGAGTTCTCCCGGGCGGCCCGCGTCGGAGGTACCGTAGATAGGCGGCGAGCGCAGCCTCCTCGTCCTCAGTCATGCTGCCAAAGCGCGCCAGCCGCTGGAGCGCAAGGGGATCGATGTCACCCACTCCCGGGACTGGGTGACCGGCGAGCAGCAAGGCCTCGGTATAGGAGACACCGTAGAGGTCGCAGAGCCGGTAAAGGATCGCTGGGGATGGCTGCCGGATCTTCCCGCATTCCACCTGACTCAGGTAGGCATTCGAGACCCCCGTCTTCTCGTCGACTGCGCGCAGCGTTAGGCCCTTAGCGTCGCGAGCAGTCCTGAGGAATTCGGCGAGAGGGTTCGGCGTTGCTGTGCCCATATCTGCTAAGTCTACCGAGCAAGGATCGTAATGTCAAGCAGGTACCGTCATCCCTTTTAGGTCTTGGGTAAGGGCTCTGGCACGGCCAAGACTCTGCCCGACGATTAGTATAGATCGACGGGCAAGGCTCAGGCAACGTCCGAACCCGCCTAGCGCCGCAAGGATCTAGCCCCGAGAGGTTTGGGACCGCAACTGTCGGCGATTGGCGCCAGGACTTGATGGCCAAATGAGCTATCATGGCCATCTGCGAGGAGGAATGTCGGTGACCAAAGCCAAGCTGCGAAATCCGCGAGGTGAGATCGTCGAGGTCGAGACCTTCACCGCTACCGAGGCAAAGAACTCGTTCGGAGAGGTTCTCGACCAGGCGATCGCCAAGGGGATCGTGGCCGTGACCCGGCGCAACAAGCCGCGGGTCGTCGTGCTCTCGCTCGAAGAGTACGAAGCCCTGACGCCGCGACTCGAAGATACGCTCGATAGTCTGCGGAGCGAGTTCGATGCACTGGTCGAGCGTATGCAGACCGACGAAGCAAAGGCGGCCGGCAGGGCGCTCTTTGCGGCGTTCCCCCGACGGCCCAGAGCTGCCGCCCGTACCGCGGCCCGGCGGCCTTAGCTGGTGCCCTGCATATGGGTGCTCGCCGGCACCAACGGTGCAGGCAAGAGCAGCGTCGCGGGCGAGCTGCTTCGTCGCTCCGGTGGCGATTACTTCAATCCAGACGAGGTGGCGCGACGTCTGCGCTCGGACCGGCCGCACCTGACGCAGGGCCAAGCCAACGCCGCGGCGTGGGCGGCGGGCGTCTCGATGCTCGACGACGCAATCCGCGAGCGGCGCGAGCACTTCTTCGAGACCACGCTGGGCGGAAAAACGATCGCGGGAAAGCTTGAGTTGGCTCTAGACCAGGGCATCGAGGTGCGGATCTGGTACGTCGGCTTGGCCAGCCCCGAGCTACACCTCGCCCGTGTTGCCGCCCGTGTCGCCAGAGGGGGTCACGACATCCCCGAAGCCGAGGTGCGGCGGCGCTACGATGCCGGGCGGCGCACTCTCGTTCGGCTGCTGCCGAAAATCACCGAGCTGAAGCTCTTCGACAACAGCGCAGAGGCCGACCCCGCCGAGGGCGCGACACCCATGCCCAAAGAGATCCTGCATCTGCTCGGTGGCAGAATCGTGGCGATAGAGAACCCCAGGGAGACACCCGAATGGGCCAAGCCCATCGTGGCCGCCGCGCTCAGGTTGTCCCCGTAACTAAAGCACTGGTTCTAGTAGATTCTTGGAGGCGACGGGCGAATTCGAACCGCCGAATAAGGGAGCAGCGGGACGCAGGCTTGCGCGGCGAAGCGTTGGTAGAAGGCGACCTCGCCCCGCGCCCACTGCCGGCGGGGCCGTAGATCTGCCAGCCGCGGGTCGGTCGGCGCTATGCTGAGAGGTATGTCCGAAGAGCCGCGATCCGATTGGGAACGCCTGCTGGCGGTGGAGCGTCACCTGCAGGCGCTGGTGCCTGGAGCGGTCCTGGTGCTGGCGGAGCTGGAAGCGGCGGCGGGCTGGCAGACCTCCCGCGTCCGCAGGCCGGTCTTGATCCTGGGGCAGCTCGACGGCGTCCTGACCGGCATTCGTCAGCTCCGCCGGGTCCAACCCCTGGAGACCGAGGAGATCGCCGGGCTGCGGCTGCCGACGCTGGCCGAGATGGCGCGGATCAAGGCCTGGCTGCTCGCCACCCGTTTCACCGTCCGCGACTACCTCGATGCCGTCGTGCTCTTCGAGAGGCTGGGCGCGGACGGAGTGCGCGCGGCGCTCGCGGGTCTCGATGCGCTCTATCCCCAGCCGAACGGCGCCTCGGTCCTGGCCGAGGTCGTCGAACGGCTCGGCTCCGCCCGGCCTGTCGATGAGGCGGCGATCGATCTTGCCACCTATCGTGGGCTCCAGGCACCCTGGAACGACTGGGGGCACGTGGTGTCGCGGGGGCGCTTTTGGGCGCGCGTACTGGCCGACCTGCTGCTGGGCGCCAAGGGAGGCGAGCCCTGAGCACCATCGATCTGTCGCGCTCCCGGGCGCTCTGGAACCGCGCGGGCCTCGATCTGGAGAGCGATGAGGTGCTGGCGCAGCTGCTCGACCGTGGCGAGCTCGAGGCCTGGCGGCAGCTCTATCGGCTGGCCTCGGGGGGCGGAGCTGAGGCCACGGCCTTGCGCGGGCGAATCCTTCTGCTGTGCCGGACCGTGCCCCTGTCCTTCCCCCATCTCTTCATCGCGGCCATGGCAGCGATCGAAGGCCCCATCGAGCCGTATCCGGTCGTGCGAGATCCCGCCGACGAGCTGGCCTGAGTCCGACGCCGGGCCGCCCTCTCCGAGGCCGCTCACAGCCCTTCCCGCTGTGGCTCGCGCAAGGCCATCAGGCGGCGGGCGAGGTCGAGCTCCCAGGGATGGCCGTAGCGGCCGCTGCGGTAGCGCCAGGCGGCCAGCGTGCTGAGGAGGCGCTTCGCCCAGGCGGGGGTGGACCAGTCCTGGACGGTGGGGAAGCGGCAGGCGAGGACGGTGGCGAAGTCGTGGATGCGCGCTTTCAGGCGCGGACTGAGCCAGGGGGCGTCCTGGTGGCAGACGTAGGCGAGCCATTGCGGCTCGGTCCACTCTTCGGGGGTGGTGGGGAGCTCCGGGCCGGCGGGGCCGTAGGTCTCGAGCACCGGCAGGCGCGAGCCGTCGGCGTCGGCGGCGACGGCCCGCGGGTCGCGCTGGGGTGTCGGGCTGTAGACGTAGAGGATCACCTCGCAGTCCGGGTTGACGGCCTTGACCCGCTTGACGAAGCCGAGGGTCTTCTCGACCTCGCCCTCGGGGTCCTCGGGGCCGCCGAGCACGAAAGAGAGCTCCGGGATGAC
>Ga0222749_10001864_pt1 | contig 10273 bp, 11 predicted proteins | sample IncBWH2Mmetat_FD_197234 | JGI IMG/M metagenome (GOLD analysis project Ga0222749, IMG submission 197234) | Metatranscriptome of lab incubated forest soil microbial communities from Barre Woods Harvard Forest LTER site, Petersham... | ecosystem: Environmental > Terrestrial > Soil > Temperate...
CCAAGGCCCGCGCTGGACCGCGGGCCCCGGACCCGGGACGGCGACGGCGATAATCCCGTCCCCCACAAGCCCCGACATCCGAAAGAGCGCACCCGCCCCGGGGCGGCTGACCCATCTAATATGCATTATAAACATTTCCGATGCATTGTCAACAAGAAAGAAGGGGGCCTACGGCCCCAGGGCCCGCACCCGATCCCGGGGGTCGAGGATCGAAACGAGCCTGAGCCCGAACCGGTCCCCCACCCGGACCGCCACCCCGTGGGCGAGCGTGCGGCGAGCGGCCCGGAGCTCCAGCGGCTCGTCCGACCGGCGCGGGAATTCCACGATCTCGCCCGGTCGCAGTGCCAGAACGTCCTTGAGCCGCATCGGCTTCTCCGCCAGAACCGCCGCGGCCGACAGCGGCAGCCGCAGGAGGTTTTCCACGAACCCCGGCGGTGAAGGCTCCGGCACTCCCTGATAACCCTCCGCCTTGCGGACTTCCAGCGCCGACCGGGGCGGGGCCGGAGGCGCCTCACGCCCGCCTCCCAGCACGGCCGTCACCTTCGCCGCCTTATGCTCCTTCAGGCTCCCGAGGCGCGCCTGGAATTTCGGTCGCCCCTCCACGGAGACCACGACCGGGGACGACGTGGGATGGAACGTGACCAGGATGTCGCCCCGGCGCAGCCCCTCCACGTCCTTGAGCCTCATCGCCTCCGGCTGCAGTTCGGCGCTCAGCCGGACCTCCGCCGGAGCCAGGCGGCGCGAAATGGCTCCCTCCTGGGCCGGGCCGGATTCCTTGCGCTTCCCCCCGATGGCCGCCCCTGGCGACAGCCGGTCGAGATGGCCCTCCACCGCCACCACCGGGAAGGCCAGATCCAGGCAGCCGCGCTGGTCCCCCACCGCGATCTCGAGGACCGCCGACACTGCTGCCTCGTTTGGATTCGGAAGCTGAAGTTTCGAGGGGTCGCTCTCGCGACGAAGAACGCGGAAGGTGACGGACCCCGCGGGCGACCACGCCTCCCTCAGGAGATCCATGACGCGGCTGACCACCGTGTCGAGCACCGTCCACTCCAGCGCCGACAGCGGCTTGTCCTGCTGCCAGGCCCCGAACCTCGAGGAGCCCAAGAGCCGCTCGATCAGGGGGCAGGCGATCGACGGATTGATCTCCAGGAAGAAGTTTCCCTCGAAGGGCTCGCAGGAGAGGACCGAAAGCGCGGTGGGTCGGGGCAGCGAGTCCATGAACTCCTCCAGCGGCAGCTGGTGCACGCCGGTCACCTTCACTTCGACCGTCGTGCGGAGCATGCCCGAGAGGGCGGACTGGAGATTCTTGGCGAGGCCCTCGTGAAGGGCCTGGAGCGCCCGGAGGTGCTCGCGGGGCACCCGGGCCGGGCGCTTGAAGTCGTAGGGGAGCGCGGAGGGGGGGGGCTTGGCATCCCCGGCGCCGCTGTCGATCGCCGAGAGCAGCGCATCGACCTCGTGCTGGGACAGGATCTTGTCGGCGTCCGGCATCGAGCCCCTCTCCCTAGTCCACCACCCGCTCGCCGCGGCCGGCCATCTTCCAGCGCCGCAGCAGGGACTCCACGTATACGGGATCCGTCTCGAGGGCCCGGAGCTCATCCCGCAGGGCCTGGTTGTCCCGGCGGACCCGGTCGATCTCGCGCCCCAAGGCGGCGCTCCGGCGACCGAGCTCGAGGCCCTCCCTCTCCGCGCGGGCCCCGTGGACCGAGAGCGTGACGGCGAGCGTCACGAGCGACACCAGCCAGATCGCGCGGCCCACGCCTCCCGAGAACCTGTCCCAGAGCCCCAAAACCAGCCTCATTATACTCCTCCCGGAACCCCACTTGACGAAAAAATTCCCCGGTGCTATCCTCAGCCTTGTTATCGACATGATGCTCCTTCTGGCTAAATACGGATGGAAGGAACTAATCCTCTTCTCCCTCCTCTGGGCCGCCCTGGGGGCCGGCCTCTGGTTCGCCCACCCGGCCGCGGCCGCCGTTCCCGCCCTCGGATTCCTCTTCACCGTTAGCTTCTTCCGCGACCCCGTTCGACGGGTCCCCTCCGGGGAAAACCTCATGGTGTCGCCGGCCGACGGCACGGTGACGGAGATCTCCGAAGTGCAGGAAGACGAGTTCCTCAAGGCCCCGTGCCACAAGATCGGAATCTTCCTCTCCGTGTTCAACGTGCACATCAACCGATCCCCCTGCGAGGGCCTGGTGCGCGGCATCCGGTATAAGCCCGGCAAGTTCCTCGATGCCCGCGATCCCCGCTCGGGCGGGGAGAACGAGTCCAATTCGATCCACATCGGGGGCGTGCTGGTGAAGCAGATCGCCGGCCTGATCGCCCGCCGGATCGTCTGCGAGGCGAAACCCAACGACACGCTGGCCCGAGGCCAGAAGTTCGGGATGATCAAGTTCGGCTCCCGCACCGAGCTTTATATTCCGAAAGATCAGGTGGCGGAGATCAGCGTCAAGCTCAAGGACAAGGTGAAAGGTGGAAAGACTGTCGTCGCCCGAACCCGGTAGGCGGTGGGGCTTCCGGCGGCCGCGTCGGCTGCGGACCATCGCCCTCCTGCCCACGCTCATTACCCTGGGCAACGGGGTGTGTGGCGTGATGGCGATCTTCAAGATCGGCCTGGGGATGACGGAGCACAACGAAAACCACTTCAGGGCCGCGGGCTGGCTCATCCTCGGGGCCATGGTCTTCGACGCGCTGGACGGATTTGTCGCCCGGATGACCCGCACGACATCGAATTTCGGGGCGATGCTCGACTCGCTGTGCGACCTGGTCACCTTCGGCGTCGCCCCCGGGTTCCTGGTCTTCGGGGTGACGCGCGCGGCGGGGGGACCCGAGCTCGTGCGCGAACACGTGATCCCCGCGGTCGGCGTCCTCTACGCGATGTGCGCCCTGATCCGCCTGGCCCGGTTCACCGTCGAGACCACGCCCGACGAGAGTTCCCACCGGGAGTTTGCGGGCCTCCCCTCCCCGGCCGCGGCGGGCATCGTGGCCGGTGCCGTCCTCGCCTCCCTCTACCCGCCGTTCCGGGAGCTGGGCGTCGCCCCCGCGATCTCGGGGGCCATCCCGGGCCTCGCCCTGGCCACGGCCATCCTCATGGTGTCGCGCGTCAAGTACGCGCACGTGATCAACAAGCTGCTCCGGGGCAAGCACCGGTTCGTCACGCTGGTGGAGATCGCGCTCGCGGTGACCCTCGCGGTCATCTTCCGCGAGGCCGCCTTCTTCCTGGCCTTCTTCGTCTACGGCGTCACGGGGCCCCTCCTCTGGCTCAAGCGCCGGGTTTCCAGGAAACCCGGGACGGCGCCGGCCGCGTCGCCCCCAAGCCCCGCGACCGCCAAGAACGACAAGAATCTCTTCTGAGTCCGCCATGTCCGTCCGCGCCTACATCGGTCTGGGGTCAAACGTGGGCGACCGAAGGGCGACGCTGGAGACCGCCCTGGAGCGGCTCGTCCCGCGGCGCGTCTCGAGCATCGTGGAGACGGAGCCCTGGGGGCTCTCCGGGCAGCCCCGTTTCCTCAACGCCGTGGCCGAGGTCGAGACCGATCTCGGATCGGAGGCGCTTCTGGACCGCCTGCTCGAGGTCGAGCAGGATCTCGGCCGCGTGCGCGCTGAGCGATGGGGACCTCGCACGATCGATCTCGACCTCCTCCTCTACGGCGAACTCGTGATCCGGACGGCCCGTCTGGCCGTTCCCCATCCCCGGCTGGCCGAGCGCCGGTTCGTCCTGGAGGGGCTCGCCGAGCTCTGCCCCGAGCGGCGCGTGCCCGGCCTGGACCGGACGGTGCGGGAGCTCCTCGATCAGGGCCCCGAGCCCCCGGTGGGAGGCGCTCCATGACCCGCACCATCGAAACCATCGCCGGGATCCGCGCGTTCGTCTCCGCCTGCCGGCAGCGGGGGAAGACCGTGGGCTTCGTGCCCACGATGGGGGCGTTCCACGAGGGCCACCTCTCGCTCATGCGGGAGGCGCGCCGTCGCCACGACGCCGTGATCGTGAGCATCTTCGTCAACCCCCTGCAGTTCTCCGCCGGGGAGGACTTCGACCGGTACCCCCGCCGCATCGACCAGGACATCCGGATGGCCAATTCCGAGGGGGTGGACATCCTCTTCGCCCCGTCGGTCGCGGAGATGTATCCCAAGGGCTTCGACTCCCACGTCGACCAGACCGACCTGCCCTCGAAGCTCTGCGGCGCATTCCGCCCCGGGCACTTCCGCGGGGTCATGACCATCGTCACCAAGCTCTTCAACATCGTGAAGCCCCACGCCGCCTACTTCGGACAGAAGGACTACCAGCAGTACCTGATCCTGCGGCGGTCCGTCACCGATCTCAACCTCGATGTGGACGTCCGCGTCCTCCCCACCGTGCGTGAGGACGACGGGCTGGCCATGAGCTCGCGCAACCTCTATCTGGGGCCCAAGCAGCGGAAGGACGCCACGTGCCTGCACCGCGCCCTCAAGCGCGCGGAGGACCTGGTCGCCTCGGGGGAGAGCTCCGCCGCGAAGGTCGCCGGGGAGATGAAACGGCTCATCCACCGGGTCAAGGGGACCCGCGTCGAGTATGTCGAGATCGTCAATTCCGACACCCTCGAGCCCGTCAAGGAGATCAAGGGAAAGACCCTGATCGCGCTGGCCGTCCGCATCGGGAAGGCGCGCCTCATCGACAACGCCCTGGTATGAGGCGCGTCCGCGCGCGGTGTCCGGCGAAGCTCAATCTCTTCCTGGAGATCCTGGGCCGCCGCCCGGACGGCTACCACGAGCTCTCGACCGTGATGGCTCCGATCGACCTCTACGACACCCTCGAGGTAACCGAGGCGAGACGGTTCGCGCTCGAGGTCGACGGTCCCCCGCTCCCGGGGATGAATACGGTCGAGAAGGCGTACCGCGCCGTGGCCAGGCGGCGGAGGATCCCCGCGGTCCGCGCGCACCTCAAGAAGGGCATCCCCGCCGGCAGCGGCATGGGGGGCGGAAGCTCCGACGGCGCCGCCATGATCGAGGCCCTCGATTCGCTCTTCGATCTGGGGCTTGACCGCCACGAGATCGCCTCCGAGATCGGCAGCGACGTCAATTTCTTCCTCGAGCGCGGACCTGCCTTGTGCACGGGCCGGGGCGAGAAGGTCGCGCCTCTGGCCTCGCGCACGCGCGTCCACGTCGTCGTGGTCTGGCCGGGATTTCCGCTGAGCACCGCCCAGGTGTACGGGCGCGCTCGACAATTCTTGACTCCGAACCCTCGCGATGTTATAGATTTCTTAAACAAGTTCGACCGGGGTGAGCCCGGGGCCCTCGGTCGCGCTCTTTTCAACCGGCTCGAATTCGCCGCCTTCGATCTGCATCCGGGACTCGGTCGCGCCCGACGCGCGCTCGCCCGGCTCCCGTTCGCGGGCGCGCGCATGACGGGCTCGGGGTCCGCGCTCTACGGGCTCTGCGCGACTCGCGCAGAGGCCCAGGCGCTGGCGCGCAGGGTCCGGGAGGCAGGATCGGAATCGTTCGTAGCGGCGGCGTCGAGCCTTGCAGGGGAGCATTCTTGGAGATCAGCGAGGTCCGGATCAAACTCATCCTGAACCGGAACGACAAGCTCCGCGCCTTCTGCTCCGTCACTTTCGACAACGCCTTCGTCATCCGGGACCTCAAGATCATCGAAGGCGCCAAGGGCCCGTTCGTCGCCATGCCCTCGCGCAAGCTCACCGACCGCTGCTCGCGCTGCGGGATGAAGAACCACCTCCGTGCGAAGTTCTGCAACGACTGCGGCGACCGGCTCCCCGCCGACCGCGCCCCGAGCGACCCGGACGGCCGTTCCAAGCTCCACGCTGACATCGCCCACCCCATCAGCGCTCCGGCGCGCGAGTCGATGCAGCGGCGCATCCTCACCTCGTTCTGGGAGGAACTCGAGAAATCCAAGCTCCCCGGCTACAAGCCGGTGGAGATCTACGAGTCCTCCGAAGGCTACGAGCCCGAATAGAGCCCCAAGTTTGGGCCGTCGGTCCGTCGATACCTTCTGATATAATATGACCGTGCCCGACCTCCGCAAGATTCCCAAGGTCGACGTCATCCTCGCCCACCCCGGGGCGCGGCCCTTGATCGCCGAGTCGGGACGGGAGTTCTTCTCCGCGTGCCTGGCCGAGGTCTTCGACTCGATCCGGAGCCGCCTCCGGGCGGGCGGGGACGTCCCGGTCGACCCCGTCTCGATCCTCTCCGCCGTCCGGGAGCGTCTGGCCGAGCGGAGCGCCCCCCGTCTCTGCCGCGCGATCAACGCGACCGGGGTCATCCTCCACACCGGCCTGGGCCGCGCGGTGCTCCCGGCGGCCGCGCTCGAGGCGATCGCCTCCCAGCAGAAGGGGTACTCGATCCTGGAAGTCGATCGGGCCAGCGGCGAGCGGTCGATCCGCGAAACCCACGTCGCCGGGCTCCTCGGGGAGATCACCGGTGCGGAGGCGGCGACCGTCGTGAACAACAACGCCGGGGCCACGCTGCTCGCGCTCGCGACCCTCGCGAAGGACCGGGAGGTCATCACGTCCCGCGGCCAGCTGGTCGAGATCGGCGGCTCCTTCCGCATCCCCGATGTCATGAAGGAGAGCGGGGCCCACCTGGTCGAGGTCGGCACCACGAACAAGACGTACATCGGAGACTACGAGGCCGCGGTCACGGAGCGGACGGCGCTCCTGTTGCGCGTGCACACCTCGAACTACCGGATCGTGGGCTTCACCCACACCCCCTCACTCGAGGAACTCGTCGCGCTCGGGAAGAAGCGTGGGATCACGGTCATGGACGACCTGGGCTCCGGGGCGTTCGTCGATCTCGCCCCCTTCGGGGTGACCGACGAGCCCACGGTGCAGTCGAGCGTGAAGGCGGGCGCCGACGTGATCACGTTCAGCGGCGACAAGCTCCTGGGGGGCCCGCAGGCGGGGATCATCGTCGGACGTCGGGAGGCCGTCGCCCGGGTCCGGAAGAACCCGCTTTTCCGGGCCCTCCGCGTGGACAAGCTCGCGCTCACCGCGCTCGAGGCGACGCTCAAGCTCTACCTGGACCGCGAGCGCCTCTTCCGGGAGCTCCCCACGCTCCGGATGGTCTCGATGACCCTCGACGAGTGCGAAAGGCGCGCCCTCTTCCTGGCCGCGGGGCTCAAGGGACTCCCCGGGCTCACGGTCGAAGTGCGGGACGACTCCAGCGAGTTCGGGGGCGGCTCGGTGCCCACCCAGCAGATCCCGACGAAGGTCGTCGCGGTGAGGCACGCCTCCCTCTCGCTTGAGGCGCTCTCCGCGAAGCTCCGGCTCGGCCGCCCGTGCATCTTCGCCCGCGTCCAGCACGAGCGGATCCTGATGGACGTCCGCACGCTGCAGGAGGGCGAGGAAGACGAGGTCATCGCCTCCCTGGGCCGCATCCTGACCTGATCCCCCCTATCCGATTCCCAACCCCGCCGGTTTCCCGGGTATAGATTTCACGGAACCTCGCCGCTATAATCCCCGCGCGATGTCCAGCGATCGGGGCGAACTCCTCTTCGGAAAGATCGCGGTGCGAGAGGGAGCGATCACCCGCGAGCAGCTCTTCGACTGCCTCCAGGCCCAGGAACGCAACCCTTCCCGGTCCCTCGGGTCCATCATGGTCTCGCGGGGATACCTCCGCAACGAGGATGTCGACCGGCTGGTCGAGCTCCAGAAGAAGGCCTTCGAGGCCGTGCCCGAGGGCTCGACCCCCAACCGCCGCACGGCGCTCATCGGGAAGATCCTCGTCGACCGCGGGCTGGCGACGGAATACCAGGTCAACGAGTGCCTCCGTCTCCAGGGTCGCATGACCGAGCTGGGGATCAAGCCCGTTCCGCAGCTCGGCGAAATCCTCCTCCGGCGCAGCTATGTCGACCCGGAGACCGTCGAGACGGCGCTTCAGCTCCAGAATCTCCAGCTCTACACCTGCCCGGAGTGCGGCGCGCCGATCGAGATCGGGGAAGGCTCGCCCGTGAAGGAGACCGGGTTCGCCTGCGCCGCCTGCGGCGCCGAGGTCCCCTTCCTCTTCGCCAAGATGGCCACCGCGGTGAAGGAGGCGCTCGACGAGGCTTCGAAGGAGCACGACGTCGAACTCCCCGACGAGGTCCGCACCGCCGCCCGCGAACCCTCCAAGAACTTCGGGAAGTACATCCTCATCAAGGAGATCGGCCGGGGCGGTGCGGGGATCGTCTACAAGGCCTGGCAGCGGGACCTCAACAAGATCGTGGCGCTCAAGATCCTGCCCCACGAGAGCGATACGGCCGCCGGGATCAAGACGCCGTTCGGGGACGTCGAGGACGTCAAACGCTTCTACAACGAGGTGCGCGGCCACGCCGACCTCAAGCACCCCAACATCGTGCCGATCCTCGACTTCGGCTCGGTCGACAACCATTTCTACTACACGATGACCTATATCGAGGGGATCACGCTCGACGGCGTCGTCCGGGAGGGCGTCGACGAGCGCGCGTTCCAGACGACGTTCATCACCGACGCCAACGGAACGCCCGACCCGGCCCGCCGGGACACCGCGCGCATCGTCAAGGGCAAGGGCATGCCGCTCCGGAAGGCGCTCGAGATCATGCGGCAGGTGGCGCTCGCGGTCGACTTCGCCCACGCCCACGGGGTCTACCATCGCGACATCAAGCCGGCCAACATCATCATCGACAAGATGGCCGTCCCGTGGCTCATGGACTTCGGCCTGGCCAAGGTGACCGAGATCGGCGACAGCGCGTACGTGAAGGGGGTCATCATGGGAACCCCGTACTACATGCCGCCGGAGCAGGCGCTCGGGGACATGGAGCAGGTCGACAACCTGAGCGATATCTACTCGCTGGGAGCGGTGCTCTACGAGATGGTCAGCGGGTTCTGCCCGTTCACGGGGAAGACGCCCGACGAGGTCCTGACGGCCCTCCCCAAGGACCCGCCCGAGAGCATCCGTTCCCACGTGCTGGACCTAGCGGAGCCGGTGACGTGCATCATCGAGAAGGCGATGGCGCGGGAAAAGAAGGCGCGGTACCCCTCGGGGAAGGCGCTGGCGGAGGACATTGACCACGTCCTGGCGGAACGGCCGCTGAACGAGGAGCCGCTCGGCGCCCGGCCGCGTTCGGTCTGGAACCGCTTGAAGGGGATTTTCGGCGGCCCGGACCGGTAGCCGCCCCCCTGGCGGACGAGATCGTGGGGATCGCCGACCGCGTCGACGCGCGGGGATCGATCCGGCACCCCGACCCCAAGACGCTCCTCGGGGACGGCTGGGGCCGGATCGGCCGGAAGGCCGAGGTGCTCCCGAGCACGTTGGGGATGAATGGAGTCTACGGGATCGACCAAAGCCGCGGGGGCTCCTCCGATGGGGGGGACGCCCCCTCTTCTTCCCGGGGTCGACCCTCGCTCGGCGGTCGGGCGCGCGGTCCCCTCGCCGGTCGCGAATCAGAGCAGGGCGATCACCTCACCCAGAGAGCGAACGACCGTCACCCCTTCCAGGGCCTCCCCCGGCGTGATCCGCTTCTGGCGGTCGATCAGCACCGGGCGGACTCCCGCGCGACGGGCCCCTTCGACGTCCTCCTCCGGAAGGTCCCCCACGTGGATCGTCTCCGCCGCCCCCACCCCCGCGCGGCGAAGCGCCTCGAGGAAGATCCCGGGGTCGGGCTTCCGAAGCCCCACCTCCGCGGAAATCACGATGAAGTCCACCAGGCGGTCGAGGCCCAGCCCCTCGGAGATCCTCCTGAGCCTCGTGTCCCAATTGGAGACCACGCCCAGCCGGAGGCCCCGTTCCCGCAGCTGGCGGAGCGTCGAGTCAACATCGTCATAGAGCCGCCACACGCCGGGGTCGCCGAAGCGGACGTAGAGCGCCTCGAACCAAGCGTCGAACGCCACCGCGCGCAGGCCCGGAATCCGCGCATGGATCTCCCGCGTGATCTCGCGCCACATCGCGTAGTCCTGCGCGTCGCTCGCCACCCCCTGCGACGCATACCTCCGGGCGTGCTCCCTGAAGACCGGCACGAAGGTCTCGGCGAACGAGGCGGCCGGGATCCTCGGGCCGAATCGCTCGGTGGTCTCCGCGTAGACCGTCCCGAGGTCGGGGTGGGCGAAGAGGAGCGTGTGGCCGGCGTCGAAGAGGACGGCCCGTGTCATGGGCGGATCCGGCCCCGGAGGACGAGGTCGCCACCGATCCGCTCCACGCTCACCGAATCGAGCTCCATCGCCTGGGCCATTTTCTCGGAGCCCTCGCCCTCGACGGGGCTCTTCGCCTCCCGGCCCCCCACGATCTTCGGCGCCACGAAGACGCACACCTCGTCGGCCAGCCTCGCCCCCAG
>Ga0222749_10001868_pt1 | contig 10239 bp, 10 predicted proteins | sample IncBWH2Mmetat_FD_197234 | JGI IMG/M metagenome (GOLD analysis project Ga0222749, IMG submission 197234) | Metatranscriptome of lab incubated forest soil microbial communities from Barre Woods Harvard Forest LTER site, Petersham... | ecosystem: Environmental > Terrestrial > Soil > Temperate...
CCCAGAAGAAAGATCACGCCGAGCGAAATCAGAACTATGGGGCCGGCAAAGCTGCGGCGGCGTGAAGGAATGCCGGGAACAGGTTCGCTAGCCATGGGTGACCTCGTTTTCTGAGGAAGACGTAGCCGGGCTGCCGGGCGGCGGTGGAACCGAAGGAGCGCCGTATGGAATGTGTCCCGCGCGCGAACCGGTGATCTGGAGGAATTTCAACACTCCGACCACAATCAGAATAAGTGGCCAGCTCTCTTTCCAACCGACGGGAGTAAATTCAGACAACATGCCCATTACGCCAATCGTAACCAGGATTGTCGGCCCCATAAGGGAGACCGCGGTGCAAGCAACGCAGCGGCAAGCGGCTCTTTGGGTTCGTTGCCAGATGAGCCATCCGCCAATTCCTATCAGGACTACGGGCCACAGCTTTCCGAAATGATGGAAAAGGGGCACTCCCATGGTATGCAACAGAAACAGAACGCCCAGCCCAATCAGCACAATGGGGCCTATGGGCATGTTTCGGCTTCGGGTTGCATCAATCAGCGGCGGAGCGGAAAACGCTGGGGCCGGGGCGGAAGAAGAAGAAGGTGCTCCGAAACCAAAGATATCCTGTATCGGCCGGCCTTCCTGCTTGGCCTTGGCGATCTGGTAGGAATCGAAGATCATGTAAAAGCACCAGAAGCCAATCAGGATCCCGAACAGACCGTTGACTTCGCTGGTAGCGACGATCAGAGTGGCAAAGACCGCAACGTGAATGAATGCCCTCATGAACTCGCCGCAATACATTGCCCCCACGCCGGGAATGAATCCCAGAACAAAAGCAACACCCGGATGAGGAGCATTGGGATTCACGACCCCAGTCGCGGCTGGCGCGCTTTGCACACGAGAGGCAAGGCAATCCTCGCAGTAGATGATGCCGTGCACCTCGCGTTTGCAGCTTTCGCAGAGCGGTTTGCCGCAGGTGCGGCAGTAGGCTACGGCTGGAGTCTGTTGATGGATGGCGCAGTTCATGCTGTCCTCCTGTTTCGTTGCATTAAGAAATAGGGGGAGCGCAAAAGATGGGGCGTGTAAGACGCCAGCACGGCATTGCTGCCCTGCTGGGCTTGATTTTCTTCTTCCTGCTTAGGGTCGGGTTGCACACTGATGTCCTTATTGTTCTTTTCTTTCTTGTCTTTTTCCTGGTCCTGGCGCTGCTGCGGTTCCGGCTGGATGTTTTCCTCGGGCAGCATGCTCCGGAGCTCGCGCATGCGGGCCTGCAGCTCATAGACAAAGCGCATGCTGTCGTAATACCTCACTACGCGGGTCTTGGTTGCGTAATAACTGTGCTCGGCCTGGCTGCGGAGGGCACCGGGACGCAAATCCATATGAGTGAAGTCAACCCCTGCCAGATTCAGCATTAAAGCAATGGAGAAAAACGCCATGGCGAAGGTTGCGCCGAAGCGTGGCTGCAGCATAGGCCTCACCACGGGGCGCAGCCATGCCTGCAGCCGCTGGGTCCAGGATTGCGATACCCGGACCTGAGCTGGAGTCGAGGCCGGCTCGACGCCGGTCGTGGCCACGAGAATGTTGTGGATCAAATGGACCGGTGGTTCTTCCGGGTCGAGCGACCGCACCCACTGATACCCTGCCGTGGCCTCGGCGAATGAAGACGCGCAGATGACACATGTGCCTGCATGTGCCCGGAAGTTCTGCATATGACCTTCCTCGAGCGAGCCTTCCACGGCCTCGGTCAGCAGAGCTTCGAATTCTGCGCATTGCATGCCGTATTGCTGGTTTTGGTTCATCCTATACCTGCTTATATGTACGTTGTAAAAGGCGCCCAAGTTCCGTGCGCCCGCGATTAATCCTGGATTTCACGGTCCCCTCAGGAACCTTTAAAACAGCGGCTATTTCTCGGTAGTCCAGCTCCTCGAGGTCACGCAAGATTACCGCCTCGCGCAGCTCGGGTGAGAGCTTAGCCAGCCCCTGCTGCACCACCTTTTGCGTGTCTTTGCGCCGCATGTGCGACTCCGGACTGGGGGTCGAATCCTGCAGCCTCTCGCCCAGGGTCGGTGCCTCCTCATTGCCGGAGGGAGCAGCTTCCAGCGAATCGGTAAGCCGGTCGCTCTTGCGGGAGCGGTAATGATCTACCAGGAGGTTGCGGGTCACGGTCGTAATCCAGGTCGTAAACGCTCCCCTAGTCCCGTCATAGGTCTTCAGAGTCCGGTAAATCTTGATGAAGACTTCCTGGGCGATATCCTGAGCATCCTCGTAAGAGCCGGTGAAACGATAACAGATGTTATAGATTCTGCGGCTATGGAGTTGCACAATTTCCGCCCAGGCGGCGGCATCGCCGGCGAGACAACGGCGGAGCAGGGCAGCGGATTGTTGCTGCTCATCGTGCCCCCCCGCACTCGAAGATTGAGTCGGTACAGCCAGCCTCGTCTCCTGCACCTCTGAGTTCGCCCGAACTGCAGGCGCCCGTATTACTCGGATTGGCGCGAAACTAGCCACCCCAGCTTGTAATACGAAAAATCCTGACGGATTGTTCCTGATTCCAAAGGATTGTAGCAAGTTGAGCCCGCTTAAGATTCACCACAGAGGCACAGAGAAAACCAATGCCCCGGGAGGGGTGACACCAACTGCGGAGACGCAGCATGCTACATCTCTAACCCTAGTTGGACCCCGCCGAGACACGCAGCTTTTCTGCGATGATGCGGTCCACTTGCTCCATTACTTGCTCGATGGTGAGATTGGTGGAATCAATGATCACGGCGTCAGGAGCGGGGACCAGGGGAGAGTTGGCGCGGGAGCGGTCGCGCTCATCCCGCTCGCGCATCTCGGCAACCACCGCGGCCGCTTTTTTTTGCGCAGCTTCAGTCGGAACTGCCGAAGGTGCAGGAGAGGCCACCGGCCCTTGCTGGCGAAAGCGTCTTTCGCCACGGACCTCAGGTGCCGCATCAAGAAAAATCTTTACGGCGGCATCGGGAAAGACTTTTGTGCCGATATCGCGGCCTTCCATCACCACTCCGCCGGCCAGGCCCATCTCGCGCTGGCGGCTTACCATCCACTCCCGCACGCCGGGATGAATCGAAACCTGCGAGGCCGCCTCAGTAACATCACGCTCGCGTATTCGCCGTGTAACATCCTGGCCATCCAGCAGCACGCGGTTGCCATCAAGGGTAGGCTCCAGATCAATATGCGACTTCTGGGCCAATGCGACCAGTTCGGGCCCTTCGTCGAAGCCCACATCCGACTCGACAGCTTTCAAAGCCAGCGCGCGGTACATAGCGCCGGTCTCAATATTCACGTATCCCAACTGGCGGGCGAGTCTAGAGGCGATGGTGCTCTTGCCCGCACCGGCGGGGCCATCAATCGCGATGATAAGTTTTTTGACGCTCATGGGAAAATGGGCAGCCCTATAGTTTAACGGCTTCGCACCAAATTGCGCTGCTGGCGCGGCTCCACCGGAGGCGTGTTCTGGATCAAGGTTCGCCGGCCAGTCTGCACAAAGCTGAATTGCCGAGCAGCCAGAAGGGCATGGATGGCCTCCTTCACGCGGGAGCGGGCCACCAGCGGCTGGAAAAAAGCTTCGATCTCACCCTGCTCGGCGGCAACCACCGCATCCAAGTATTTGGAAAGCAATGCCGAAAGACCTTCTGCCACCGAAAGCTGTATTCCTTCTTTCACCGCATCCGGCGACCAGCGATAGAGGACGTCCCACAGAACACCCTCTTCGGGGCGGTAATCCACGCGGGTAATGCGCAGGCGCGACCATAGCTCCATCAGCGAGCGATCGAGCGCCGCCTCTGAAGGAGCGCCGCCCAGAACCTCTCCCAGCCGACGCCAGGAAATCGGCCCCTCGCGCTGAATTACCATGAAGGCATCCTGGGTCAGCGGAGAATTACTCCGCCCGGCAGCATCGTCTTTCAAATCTTTCCTGGGATTGCGGTCGCCCACCAGCGCATAAAAATAGGGGAAGGTCTGCGCCGAAAGCAAGAGAGTTCCCTCACCCGCAATGTTGACCTCATAGGCCAGGCGCTGGCGCAAAAGACGCACCATCAGTTCGCGCGCTTCGGCCACGCGGGGATCTTTGTATGCCTGCTGCGCAGTCGGCAAATCCTGGTCGCTGCCGGTGTATGCCCCCAAAAACGTCGGCGCCAAGAGCGGGGGGCGGACCGGGTGCACAAGACAGAGCCCTACCGAATTCACGAATTCAGCAGCATCTTCCAGCGTGCGAGCAGGACGCCCAATGCGCCACTTGCTTCGGCGTTGCTCTTGGATTTCGACTTCAGTCATTAGTAGTTCTCGGTTCTCAGTTGCCGGTTAATCAGGAGACGTAGCAAGCTACGTCTCTACCCTAAATCCTTTTGAATGCCTTTTGGATGTCCCTTACAGAATACCGCAGTACTACCGGACGTCCGTGTGGACAAGACATAGGACACTGTGTCTTGCTCAATTCAGAGATGAGCCACTCCATCTTGGAGTGCTCCAGGGGCATGTTCACTTTGATGGCAGCGTGGCAGGCGATGGAAGCCGCAATTTCGCCGCGCAACTTTTCCAAATTGATGGATTGATCCTCTTTTTCCAAGTGATCAAGCAGCTCGTGCAGCAGGCGCTCGACGTCGGCAGGATCAATCCCGCCGGGCGCAGCCTTCACGGCGATTGTCCCTGCGCCGAAAGGCTCGACTTCAAATCCGTTGCGCCGAAGTTCATCGCTGATCTCGGCAAAAACCGCCTGCTGGCCTGCAGTAAGCTCCACAATCAGCGGCATCAGCAGGCGCTGGCTCTCCACGTGCCGCGTCTCCCGCTGCCGCAGGATGCGCTCAAAGAGCACGCGCTCGTGCGCGACGTGCTGGTCAATAATCCACAGACCGCTGGGATCGGCGGCAATGATAAACGAATCACGAATCTGGCCCAGGGGCTTGAGATTCCCCAGAGCAATAGGCCCTTCGTTCTGGCCCGGCGCGACTTCTCTCTCTGTAACAGCAATACCGCTACACCATGAAGATCCGTTGCGCGTCTCCAAAACCAGCCCCGCCGGTCCAGGCGCCAACATTGACGCTGCCGCATTGGCGTCAATCGAGATCCCTTCTTGAAATGAAAAACTCTCATTGCGCGGTGGCAGAGTGGGCGCTTGTAAGACAAAATCGCTGCTCTGGGCGGTCTCGGCATTCGCGGCGAGGTCCGATTCTGAACCGGCAGGAGCAATACCCTGCGTAAGCGCCTGGCGTGCCGTTGGCTGGGTATGAATCTCGCGCGTGAACTGCGGCACAGGCCGGGCCTGCATCAGGGCCGCCCGCAGCGAGTCGCGTATAAAATCATGCACGGTCGAACCCTGCCGGAAGCGGACCTCGGTCTTGGAAGGATGCACGTTCACATCCACCTCTTCGCCGGGCAGCTCCAGGAAGAGCAGAACTACAGGAAAAACCGTCGGCGGGATAACGTTGCGGTAGGCCTCGGTGATAGCGTGCTGCACCACGCGGTCACGAATCAACCGCCGATTCACAAAAATAAAAATCGAATTGCGATTGAGCTTCTGAACCTCAGGTTTGCTTACAAATCCATGCAACTTAAGCTCCCCTGGAACGGGCGCCTGATAATCTTCGTCGCGCTTCCAGGGCGGAGGTTGGGGCAGGCCAACATGCTCCAGCCGTAGCTCTGCCGAAACCGGGATAAGCTGATCGAGAATCTCTTTCCCAAAAACCTGAAAGACGCGCTCAGAGTGCCCGGCAACCGGCGGCGCCACCAGCATGGCATTCGACATGGAATGCAATTCAAAGTGCATCTCGGGATGCGCCAGCGCATAGTGCGTGACCAGCGAGGCAATATGCGAGAGCTCGGTGGACTCGGCTTTCAGAAATTTACGGCGGGCTGGAATGTTGAAGAACAGATCGCGGACGGTGATGGTGGTACCGGATGGCAGTCCGGCATCTTCCACGCGCTGCATCTTGCCACCGTTAATTTCAATGAGCGTTCCGCTGCTCTCATCGGCGGCGCGGGTTTCGAGCAGCAGCCGCGACACTGAGGCGATGGAAGGCAGCGCCTCGCCGCGGAAGCCGAGGGTCGCAATATTCAACAAATCGTCAGCATTCTTGATCTTGGAGGTGGCATGGCGTTCAAAGGCCAGCAAGGCATCGTCGCGTACCATGCCGCAGCCGTCGTCGGTGATCTGAATCAGCTTTCTGCCGCCCGCCTCAACCTGCACCTTGATGCGGCGCGCGCCGGCATCGAGCGAGTTCTCGAGCAACTCCTTGACCACCGAGGCCGGGCGTTCCACCACTTCACCTGCGGCAATCTTGTTGGCAACGTGCTCAGGCAGAACATGAATGCGCGCCATCTTGTGATTGATTGTAAACGCTGAAGAAACCAGTGGCGATTGTTTCAACGAGCAGGCTTGCGGATTTCCCGGTATTCGAAATTGGGCTTGATGCTTTGATTGACAAAGGTTCCCTTGGAATCGGCGTCACAGAATTGCTGATAGGTTGCAGGCGGCACGCGGTAGTAGTGGTAAATGCTCCCGTTGGTGAATTCGATTTCAAGAATCAGCAGCTCTGTATCGTATGCCGCAGAGCGGATGGCGCGGGAGTCTATGGGCAGGCGTTTCATGCGGCATGTAGCCTATGTTTCAGTTGTTTTCAGCGTAGACCCTTGTTTTTTAATGTCAAACCTATGGAAAAATAATCCACGTGCAGAACGGTTCTTGTCTGGGTTACGGCTACTGTACAGCACGAACACCAGCGGCTCTGGTTGATGGCCGCTCAGATCGTACTCCATTCCACCTCTGCGTTCGCGGCTTTGGTCAAGGAACTCATAACGAATCAGCAGCCGGCCGTTGGCAGTCGCCGTGATGCTTTGTACAAGACCAAGAGTTAATAGCGCTCGCCGCAGGAACCATCGTTCATGACACCAGGTCGCAGCGGAACCTAAAAGTATGGCTCCGCCCATCACCGGAAGCACTAACGACCAAAACCCAAGATCTGATCTCAGCAGTTTTTCAAATGAAATTGGAGAGAGCAGCAGAATCACCGCCGCAAGCGACACCAACCACAAGGCTGCTACGAGAGACCAGCTTCGCACCAGCACCTCTCCATGAAAATACTGTGGAAATGCGCTGGCCTCGATCCGAAGATTAGAAAGGCTTGTAACTTGATCCTCTTCCGGGGCATCTCCTTCCCGCCCGGGAAGGTTGAATTGGAATTCAGGCATACGCGCCGGGAATGCCAAAAAACCTAACAATAGAAACATCAGGGAGAAAGTTGCAGTTATCAATATTCCGAGGCGCATCCTGTCTATGATCATGCAGGGGACAACGATGCATGAGTAACAGACAAGAGAAATCTTTGCCGTCTTATTCGGCTGCAGGTGCTGCAGCAACCGCCGAATGAGGAAAATAAGCAAGGTTCAGTTTTTCACCTTGATCCCCAGCTCTCGTAACTGCGCATCGCTGACCGGAGTAGGCGCGTCCACCATCATGTCTACCGCCTTGGCTGTTTTTGGGAATGGGATAACTTCACGCAAACTCTCGGCTCCGGCCAGAATCATGACTATGCGATCCAAGCCCAGTGCGATCCCCCCGTGCGGAGGCGTGCCGTACTCCAGCGCTTCAAGGAAAAAGCCGAAGCGTGATTTGGCCTCTTCCTCGCTCATGCCCAGCGCACTGAAGATTTGCTTCTGTACGTCCTGGCGGTGAATACGGATGGAGCCCGAGCCCAGCTCGGTGCCGTTCATGACAACGTCGTAGGCCAGGGCGCGCACCGAACCGAGATCCTTATGCGCCAGAACTTTTTCCATGTCGCGCTCGTGCGGCGAGGTAAAGGGATGATGCGCCGGCATCCAGCGCTGGCTTTCCTCCTCCCACTCAAACATGGGGAAATCGGTGACCCACAGCAGATGATAGGACTTGGGGTCTTTGAGATCACCGGCAAACGCCTTGTGGCGGTCGGCGTATTCTTCTGCCAGCCGCAGGCGAAATGCTCCGGCGGTCTTCAGCACGCCAGCAGTGCTGAGTTCCTGAACAGCGGACTTTCTACCGGCAACCACGACAACAAGATCACCGGAAGAACCCTTCGCTGCGGAGCGCAGTTTTTCTTCAACACCTGCAAACGACTTATCGAGCCGCTTCAGGTCGTCGAATAGATGGAGATTCACGTGTCCGCCCCAAAGCTTTTCGCGCGCCGTCTCACGGTCTTTGCGCGAAAGCTCGCCCACCGATGGGATGCGAATGGCCACGACCGGCAATTCGTCTGCAATATCGAGCGTCTGCATCATCTCCGGCGTGAAGCATTGCTTTACATCGGTCATGGCAGGCAGGCGCAGGTCGGGCTTATCAATGCCGTAGAGGCGGATAGCCTCGTCATAGGTCATGCGCTGGAAAGGCGTGGGCAGGTCAATGCCCGCAGCCTTAAAAGCGGCCTTCAAGAATCCTTCTACAACTTCGAAGACGCGTTCCTGCTGCGGGAAGGTCATCTCCAGGTCAATCTGGGTGAACTCGGGTTGGCGGTCGGCGCGCAGGTCTTCGTCACGGAAGCAGCGCACGATCTGGAAATATTTGTCGAAGCCCGAGATCATCAGGATCTGCTTAAACAACTGCGGCGATTGCGGCAGCGCATAGAACGACCCGGGATAGACCCGGCTGGGCACCAGATAGTCGCGCGCGCCCTCAGGCGTGGAGCGCGTCATAAACGGCGTCTCGATTTCGTAAAAACCCAGCCCGGCCAGATGATTGCGGATGGCCAGCGCGACCTTGTGCCGCAACTCGATGTTGGCTTGCATGGGCGTGCGGCGCAGGTCGAGATAGCGGTACTTCAGGCGGACCTCTTCGTTAGGTAATTGGGCCGCATCGGGCTCGCCGGGAAGAAAAGGCAGAACCTTGGATTCGTTCAACAGGCGAAGCTCGCGCGCCACAACTTCGACTTCACCGGTAGGGATATTTTTGTTGTAGGTGCTGGGATCGCGCTGCTTCACTTTGCCCAGCACCGCAATGACGTACTCCGAGCGCAGCCCGGACGCCTTCTCGTGCAGCGCAGCGTTGGCCTCGTGGTTAAAGACCACCTGGCTCACACCGCTACGGTCGCGGATATCAATGAAGATGAGGTTGCCCAGGTCGCGGCGGCGGTTGACCCAACCCATGAGCACAACTTCCTTGTCAGCATCTGCGGCGCGCAATGCCCCGCAGGTATGTGTACGTTGAAGATCGCCTAAAAAGTCCAGTTGCAAGCGTTTGTCCTGTACAGGAAATATCCGCTGGGAGGCGGAATTAGAGATTATATAAGGTCGGGGATGCGGCTCCGTCTGGGCTCAACCTATAAATGCGAGACAGCTCTCTCTGCAAGGTAAAGCTCGGCTTTTTCGTCTCGCTGGCTATTGATTGCGCCAAAAATCTGCAAATACAGGTTGCCTTTGCGCACCCAGACGCCATACTTGTCTACATTGATTGCGTCATCGCCAAGACCGGGAATCGGTTTCACGCTTTGGTCCCGCATGTAGTTTTTCTTCAGCTTCTCCCAACTCTCCGGGGTGGTTTCGTGGACGACGATAATAAGCTGATCCAGATCGGTTGCATTAACCGGCTTCAGGCTGCATTCCTCTATTCCTGTGCGCGGGTTGGTGCCGGAGTTCATGCTGGCCCCTTTGCCCAAGGCGGTTTCTACCTCCTCCTGTGTAATCAGAGAGCACGGCTTGGGAGGACCCGCCGGCCGCAGGTTCGCCGAGTTGGTCGAAGCTGAGTTAGGACCCGATTTGGAACAACTTGTTGTCAGCAGAACGAGTGCGCCTAAAACAGCGATCAAAAAGAAAAATAGCCGCTTTCGAGACATATACCCTCCGCAGGGGTCGCAAACAAAAAAGATAGATTCGAGCCAGTTTACGGCACAAACAAACTTCCGTCCTCTATTCTATCCGCGTACAGATTGAATTTTTGTGGCCAGACCTGCACGAGGAACTGTGATCTGTTCACCGGTAGCGAGATTCTTAAGCGCAAACTCGTTGGCTTTAATTTCATTCTCTCCTACGATCAGGGCAAAGCGTGCGCCGATCTTGCTGGCGGTTTCGAGCGATTTCTTCAGACGGAAGCTTTCATTCCCCAGCTCGACAATCACATCATGCTGGCGCAACTCGCGGGCCAGCCGGGCGGCCTCGCGGTCCATGCCTGCACCCAAGGGAGCGATGTAAACATCCGGCTTGGACGATACCGCTTCCGCCGACTCCTGAATGGCCATCACAAAGCGGTCTTCGCCAATGGCAAAGCCAATGCCTGGCGCGGGCGGG
>Ga0222749_10001870_pt1 | contig 10231 bp, 13 predicted proteins | sample IncBWH2Mmetat_FD_197234 | JGI IMG/M metagenome (GOLD analysis project Ga0222749, IMG submission 197234) | Metatranscriptome of lab incubated forest soil microbial communities from Barre Woods Harvard Forest LTER site, Petersham... | ecosystem: Environmental > Terrestrial > Soil > Temperate...
CGGAACACCAAGAATTTTGCTCCGCTGGCGGCAGCATTCAAGCGCATACGCAACATCCTGGAAAAGTCCGCCGGGAAGTCCGACCGCGGCCAGGGAAGTGTGAAGCAGGAGCTGTTGAAGGAGCCGGCGGAGTCGCAGCTCTACGTAGTGGCGCAAAAAGTTGGCGAAGCGGCCGGGCGTCTAAAGAAGGAAAAGAAATACCGCGCGGCGCTTGAAAAGATTTCGGAGTTGCGCCCGGCCGTGGATCTCTTCTTCGACAAAGTTCTAGTAATGGCTGAAGATCAGGAAGTCCGCAGGAATCGCATCGCCCTGCTTGGAAGTTTGTTAAAGGAATTCTCGACCATCGCGGATTTCTCCGAATTGAGCGCTGAGGAAGCGAGCAAAACTCTCGGAGCATCCACGTAGAAGTGGCACCTCTGCTGTAAAGCGTTTCTTGAAATGTTGGCGCGCCGACGGGTCAGAGCCGCGGCGCCCCATGAGTGCGCAACAAAAATTTCGTTTCCACTGAAATCAAAATCTAGGGGAGAAAAATGAAATACGTTTACTTCTTCGGAGCTGGTAAAGCAGACGGCACAGGCGACATGAGGGATTTGCTCGGCGGCAAGGGCGCGGGACTCGCCGAAATGACGCGCATCGGGCTTCCTGTCCCAGCGGGTTTTACGATCACCACGGAAACCTGCGACTATTTCTTGAAGCACGGACGAAAATACCCCAAAGAGCTGCGCGCGGAAGTCTCCAAGCACCTTGCGCGCCTCGAAAAACTCACCGGCAAAAAGCTCGGCGATGCGAAAGACCCTCTGCTCGTCAGCGTGCGCTCCGGTTCCGCGCGCTCCATGCCCGGCATGATGGAAACAATTCTTAATCTCGGCTTAAACGAAAAGTCCGTGGAAGGCCTCGCCAAGGCCACGAAGAACGACCGCTTCGCCTACGACGCCTACCGCCGCTTCGTGCAGATGTATTCGAGCGTCGTCATCGGCCTTCCCAAGGAAGAGCTCGAGGAAAAGCTGCGCGCCGTGAAGAGGTCGCTGGGAGTAAAAGACGATACGCAGGTAACCGCTGCTGGCTGGAAGCAGCTCGTAGGCGAATATAAGAAGTACTTCAAGGAAAAAACAGGCAAGGATTTCCCCGAGGATCCCGAAGAGCAGATGTGGGGCGCCATCGGCGCGGTGTTCGAATCCTGGATGGGCGAAAAGGCCGTCACCTACCGGCGCGTCGAGAAAATCACAGGCCTGCTGGGCACTGCTGTGAACGTGGTGCAGATGGTGTTCGGCAACACAGGCGACGAATCCGGCACGGGTGTCTGCTTCACGCGCGACCCTTCCACCGGCGAGAAAATATTCTTCGGTGATTTTCTTCTCAACGCGCAGGGCGAAGACGTCGTCGCGGGAATCCGCACGCCCGTGCCCCTAAAGGAACTATCGAAGAGCATGCCGAAGGTTTACAAGCAACTCGAGCGCGTCCGTGAAAAACTCGAAAAGCACTACCGCGATATGCAGGATATGGAGTTCACCGTGGAAAACGGCACGCTCTACATGCTGCAAACGCGCACCGGAAAGCGCTCGCCCTCCGCGGCATTTCAGATCGCCGTGGACATGGCCAACGAGAAGCTGATCACAGTTGAAGAATCGCTTGAAAGAATTAAATCCGAGGATATCGAGCGGCTCTTCTACCCGGTTCTCGATCCCAAGCTGGCCCGCAACGAATTGTCCGCGCGCAAACTCACCGAAGGAATCAATGCCGTTCCGGGCGCGGCAGTCGGCAAAGCCGTGTTCACGGCGGCCGACGCGGAAAAATGGGCCGAGCGCGGCGAGCGCGTAATTCTGGTGCGCCGCGAAACAAGCCCGGAAGACGTGGGCGGGATGTACGTCGCGCAGGGAATTCTTACGGCCACCGGTGGCAAAACTAGCCATGCGGCGGTGGTCGCTCGCGGTTGGGGAAAATGTTGCATAGTAGGTGCCGAGAAACTGGACATTGAGGCAGCTGCGAAGACCATGAAGGTCAATGGTCAGGTGGTCCGGGAGGGGGATTGGATCACGCTCGACGGCGGGGATGGGTCGGTCTATACGGGGCAGATTGACCTTTCGCGGCCAGAGCCGCCGAAGGCTTTTGAAACGCTGCTTAAGTGGGCCGATAAGGTGCGGAAGCTCGGCGTGCGGACGAACGCCGATACGCCGCAGGACGCACGCGTGGCGCGTCAAATGGGCGCGCAGGGCATCGGCCTGTGCCGCACCGAGCACATGTTCTTCAAGGATTTCGAGCAGCCGGAGAAGAGCATCGAGCGCCAGGAAGCCATCCAGGAGATGATTCTGGCGGATACGCAGGAAGCGCGGCGCAAGGCGCTGGCGAAGTTGCTACCGTTCCAGCGCCGCGACTTCATCGGTATCTTCGAGGCCATGAACGGGCTCCCGGTGACCATACGTCTGCTCGATCCGCCGCTGCACGAATTTGTCCCGCACGATCGGGCCAAGCAGGCGGAACTGGCGAAGAAGATCGGCATCTCGCCGGAAGCCGTGGCTAGGCGCGTCGAACAGCTGCACGAGTCGAACCCCATGCTGGGGCATCGCGGGTGCAGGCTTTCGATTACGTTCCCGGAAATTTTGGAGATGCAGGTGCGGGCGGTGATCGAAGCAGCGATTGATTGCCAGAAGCGGGGCGTTAAAGTGTTACCTGAGATCATGCACCCGCTCGTTTTAGACAGGAAAGAATTGAAGATTCTCGAGACGGCCACGCGGCGCGTCGCCGACGAGATTATTTCCGAGTCTAAAGTGAAGCTTGAATATTTGGTCGGCACGATGATTGAACTGCCGCGGGCGGCGCTGATGGCCGGCGAAATCGCAGAGGTCGCGGAGTTCTTTTCATTCGGCACGAATGACTTGACGCAGACGACGATGGGGCTTTCGCGCGACGATGCGGGACGGTTCCTGCCGGAGTATGTGGATCAGGCCAAGGCCGCGATCTTCAAAGACGACCCCTTTCAGACTCTCGACACGGACGGCGTGGGGATGCTGATCGAGTGGGCCATCGCGAAGGGACGGAAGACGCGTCCCAAGCTGAAGATCGGAATTTGCGGCGAGCATGGTGGCGATAGCGAGAGCGTGAAGTTCTGCCATCGCGTGGGGATGAATTACGTGAGCGCGTCACCCTTCCGCGTTCCGGTTGCGAGGCTGGCGGCCGCGCAGGCCGTGGTCGAGGAGAAGAAAAACAAGAAGAAGAAATAACAGGGAATGGGTCAGTTTGAATTTTGGCTTTTTGTGTCACGATCTGGAAAATTCAAACTGACCCAGCACCAAAAAATAGGCGAGGCCGGCAAAGAGAAAAGCAGATCCCTTCCCGCGTCCCTTCGGACTTCATTCAGGGCAAGCGGGGTGACAGGTGTGGAGGAGGGGCGCTCGAAAATTAGTTCACGAATTCGCTCGATATCGAGAGAAGAGATGCTCGAAAAATTGCTTGAAAGTTCGAGTATTTTAAGGCCTTAAACGGCCTTAAAATGCACGTTTTTGCACGATTTTGACGCCGTTTAATTGGCGGGCAAATCCCCTCTGGTAAGCAATGTTTCACGTGAAACATTTTTTAACACCTACGTTTTGCCCGGAACCTCTTCTGGAGTAATCTAAGCCTCGTTGGGAACGCGCTTCCGGATATGTGTGCCCGTCGAGTCAGCGGGGAGACGTAATGAAACAATCCGCTTGCCGCCATGCACATTATAAAGTACATTGTACTATATATGGTGCATGGTGATAGAGGCTCCGCAACCGCACAAGGTGCCGCTGATTTTCTACCGCTCGCGATCGGGAAGCGAGCCCGTGCGGGAGTGGCTGAAGGGACTGCCGGAGGCGGAGCGACAGGCGATAGGGAAAGACCTATTGCGGGCGCAGTGGCGGTGGCCGGTCGGCATGCCGCTGTGCCGGCCATTGGGCGGCGGTTTGTGGGAGGTTCGGACGGACTTGCTGACGAAACGGACGGCGCGCGTGTTGCTTTGCTTTTACCGTGAGCATCTCGTCGCGCTGCATGGATTTATCAAGAAAACGCGCAGGACGCCGGATGACGATTTGGCATTGGCGCGGAAAAGGCAGAAGGAGTTGGAACGATGAGCAAGAAGCACATGGGGTCCAGCATTGATGACTTCCTCAAGGAAGAGGGTATCTTCGAGGCGGCGCAAGCACAGGCCGTCAAGGAGGTCGTGGCGTGGCAGCTCGCCAAGGCCATGAAGAAAAAGAAAATCTCCAAGAACAAAATGGCCGCGCTGCTCAAGACGAGCCGAACCCAAGTTGACCGGCTCCTCGATCCTAAAAATGACATCACGCTTTCGAGCCTGGAGCGGGCGGCGGCGATGGTTGGTCGGCGTGTCTCGATTGAGCTGGTGTAGGGCAGGGCGGTGAAGTAAGGTGCTGAGGGGCATCGGTTAGTAGCTGTATTCGCCTTGGAGGACAAACGTGAATTACGGGGAGGTCTTCGCAAAAGTACTTACGGATGCCCTCAAGCGCGAGGAAGAGGAGCTGCACGGTCTCGCTGCAAATGGTGAAAATTCGCGGCAAACCGTCAAGTCAGTCAAGGAATACTACGAATCCTGGCTTTCTGTCCCATTGACTAAGGAAGCTCTGCGCAACTCGTGCGTGCCGCGACTCGAATGGGAAAAGGATAGGGTCGACATCAAGTTTCTTGGCGATGGCGACAAGCCAGTTGCCACCTTCGAAATTAAGTTCGAGAACGTTTCACGGAAACCAGATGTGGTCCGCAGAATTGTGAAGGATTTCAGGAAACAATCTGAGGTCGTCCTATCCGACAAAGGCAGCGCGGAACATTATTGTGTTCTGGTCCTATGCGGGGATCGTCAGGATGTTGAAGGTTGGCAGCCGACTGAGCTCCAGGAGCTTGTGAAAGATCGGTATCCATCTATCCGGCTCACCTTGATTCGTTGCCCCGAATACCTGGAGCTGAACGCGGGTGGGTGCCTAGGTGTATTTGCAATCCGCGTCGCGCAAGCGTGATTGCAATGATGTGCGAGGTTCTTGACCGTTATTTTGATGGCAGCACCAACATCCGCAAGGACAATCCCGGCTTCCCGGTCTTTCACCGCGGGCTACTTCGAACGTTTCTTCTTCTTTTTCGACTTCTTGATCGAGTGCACCGCGACTCCGACTGTGTTTGGGGTTGTTCCGAGCATTTGGGCGATTTCGGTGTTTTCGAAACCGCACTGCTTTAGCCGCTTAATCTTCTTTTTTTGGTCTCCCTCTTCGATGTCCTTCAAGAGGAGCCCAGCAAGAATCTTTGCGATGCGTTCCAACGGTTCCTTCAGATCGTCTGTTGGCATGACGAGAATGCCCCCTATTTGAGGTGACTGCGTGCAAATTTCTCAAAGGTCGGATATCGATAGCTTGATGTCACGCAGCCTTTCAGCAAGCGCAGCCACTTGTGACGCACGCTTCTTTTGTCGACCGCCGCCACATAGGTAAACGGCCTGCCCCGAGCTTTTCGCATTTTAATTGCGTGGCCCAGCATCCCGCTCAGGTGAAAGTCGGTATCTACCAGGGAGCAGCCTACGACGACTAATACCTCTGCATCCAGCAATGCCTCATGTGCGGTCGCCCACAGCGTGCGCCAATGCCTGTGTCCAAAGAACTTCCCGTATATCGGTGGGGCGATCTGACGTACAAAGCGGGCGAATTCATTCACTCTTGGAGTTCCGGAGATCATAATCTTGCTCGGTTTCTTTTCGAAGATCTCGGCCAGATTAGCGAATGAACCGCGAACGTACCAGTTGAGCGAACCGTGTAGTTTTAATAACTTGACCTCAGCCAACGTTGCGGAGGGTTCCGGCCTTGGCCGAGTCCAGCGGATCTTATCGCTACCACCGATTAGCCCGTAGCCCTTGACTGGGTCCCAACCGGCGCCTACTAATGCAGAATCGAGTAGAGTGTCATAGTTCAGCGTAAGAATTGTATCTCCCGCCTCTAGGTGAGACACCAGTCGTGCGTAGAGATTTGTTGGGCTGACCCTCGCCTCGATCGCACTAAGAATTCCAAACGTAAGGCGCAGAAAGTCTTCAATCTCACGACGGCTTCCCGGTTTTCTGTGCCGTCCTCGCGCAGGCACGTATATCTCGGGAAAGTCCTTCGAAACATAGAGTAGGCTGAACGCCTCCTCCATTGGAATAGGCCACCGACCTCGTGTAGGGAACTCGTCGCGAAAGACCTTGCGAATCCTGTCATACCGCTTGGCGAAGCCTCCGCCATCTCCCTGGGCGCGCACAAACGACTCGGCGACCTTAAAAAAGTCCCAGTTCAACGGCGCGCAAATCTTCTTGCCGTTTACTCGAACATGGGAAAATGCACCACGAGTCGCACCAGCACCGAGGATGAATACAGTCCTTCGCGGAGTTCTGTTCCAGATCACTCTGCATCTCTCGGCGGCTTCTCTGGAATCGGATAGACGTGCAGCAGGCGGGCTTCATCTCCCTCACCGACCCAGAATGCGATCCCGTTTTTCACCCAGCTGGTTGCTGCGCGGCTAAGATTCCCTTGGTCAATACGCGTCGCTCGAGCGACTTCCTTCATGGTGCGGCTGCCATTAAAGAAGTTAAAGGGTGATTATGGATTTGACAAAGCAGGGGCGCGCTCGCAATATGGAAGGGCCGTGACAGGGCCAGATTTGCAACCTGTACTAAGGTACAGGCATCAAAACAACTGGGTATTGACTTTTACGACGCAAAAAAGATATTTTAACGCGCCAGTAACAATAGTAGCAGAAAGTAGCAGAAAGTGGCTTGGTAGGGTCCAAGCCCCTTGGGAGAGAGCGATTATGCGAGATCGCGCTCGTAAGTCAGTTTTATCCCTCTTGCATTTTGGTAGTACCGAAGTCCCATTGATGGAAGGCAGTATTTTCATCTATCAACAGGATTCCCGAAGTTCGGTAATTATGTTCCCATCGCGTCTTTTTCTAAACATGGGAATTTTTGTAAGTGACTATGGCTCTGTAGTTTAGGATTGGTCTTACAGTTGCTCTTTGTCGTTGCGGATAGATTTGCGTGGAGGGTCATCGTGAAAGAAGCAAGGTTCAATTTCAATGTTTTGATCGAAGAAGAGGGCGGCGTACACATTGCTAACTGCATAGAGATGGGTCTGGTTGCTGTCCATCAGGACCCTGATCAGCTCGTCCAAATCATGTCCAAGTTAATCATCCGGCAGCTACAGTTTGCGCTTGAAAATGGGAATCCATCTGACATTTTCCACAGCGCGCCGCCGGATGTTTGGAAAAGATTTAGCGACGCTGTCTCCGAACGGGAGCAACCACCTACTCGATTGGAAAAACCTGTCCGCGTGGGCGGATGGCCAATGATAACGTTCAACCAGCTTTCGTATGCCACCTGCGCTTAAGCATTTGCAATTAGATGCCCTGGAAAAGGTGTTCGTTGAGTTCGGGATACACTTGCTAGAAAAATTTCCAGATGGGCAGACGCGCTGGGGCAATCAGGCGATGAGTAAGCCATATCGAGGTCTTTCGTGTATGGCGCAACGCTCGGATGACTTTTCATCAGACACTAAAGACTATTACGATATTTGCACCATCGGTGGGATTATTTATCGCCTGGAAAAATCGGACCAGGGAGAGAAGATATTTTCCGAACTGGAAAAGCATCTTTTCGATGAGTGATGGGTGCAGATCGTCTTTGAGTTTGACGGAGGGTGCGAGGCTTGAACTCGCATGTGCCGCTAGACACGGTGGATTATAAGTCCACTCCCTTACCAATTAGGGGTAACCCTCCGTTGAATGTCGTGGGTGTGGGGGCGGCCCGAGTTGAACGGGCATCTCCTGGGTTCGAGCCGAGTGCTCTCTCCACTTGAGCTACGCCCCCATCTCACGACAAAGAAATTCTCTTCCCCGGATTGACAGTGGGCGGAATATTCGGTAGGCTGAACGAAGTTTCCCGCTCACGCTTTCACCGTGAGCAAGCAACCGGCCTACTAGATGTTGTGGTAGGCCATTTGCTTTTTGACTAGGCGTATTTTCGTTCCCTGTTGGCCGATTGTCAAGGATGTTGTAGCGAAATGAGTGCCGTCACGATGCGATTGAACGCACAGATTTTCCACAGGATTTGCACATGAGCAAAAAGGTGTTTGTCGAAAAGAAGAAGTTTGATGCGGTCCTGTCTGTCCTTCTTAAGGCCAAGCCGATACCGGCGGGGAAAATACGAACCTCTGGAAAGCGCGGCCCTAAGACTCCGATGTTTGCGAAGCGGTCAGAGTCTTAAGCGGCAGAGGCTCCGCGCTGAGTAGGCCCTTCACTGTTTCCTCGAACATCTCCGGCTGATTACCTCTGCGGTTGAACCTGTAAGAAAACTCATTGCAGTAGCGCGGCAGGTGCTTTATCGAAACATGGTGGAAAGTTCCGTACACACCCTTCTTGAGCAATGAAAATGCGTTCTCAATCGAGTTTGTATGATTCTCGCCAATCCCATAACTCCGACTGTGATTGATTACCCGATGGCGGCCCGGAAATCGGCGCTGCCCAATTATGGCGTAGATCGCAGAATCGTCCGTCTGTAGAACAGACTCCGGGTGAACGTGCTTTTCGATAATCGGCTCAATCACTCGCATCTTGGCTTCCTTCGCCGGAACAAGCCGTAGTTTTCCGCCGCGCTCAATCATCCCTACAACGATGTCGCGGTTGGGATTCTTAGGAAACGGACGGCCTTTGCGCGGCTTGCGAGGACTCATAAAGGTTTCGTCTGTTTCCACGACGCCAGACAGCACTCCCGTTTCTTTTGTCGCTTGGCGGATGCGATGGCACAAATGCCAAACCGTCCGGTAGTTCGCTTGGCTGATTCCGAGATTCCGTCCGACCTGCAACGCGCTCACGCCCTTCTTACCCTCAAGAATCAGAGCAATCGCCATAAACCACTTTTCGAGCGGCAGGTGGGAATCGTGGAATACCGTGCCGGAAGTCGCGCTGAATTGATAGCCGCATCCTTTGCACTCGTAGAGGCGGCGCGAGGGAACCTTGACCGTAACAACCTTTTGCTTCCTCTTGCTAAAGCGCGTGCGCGTGGTTTCATTTGTCGTGAATTGGCGGAACTGGTTGTCTCCGATGACGCCACACTTGAGGCAGGTGATTCCATCCGGCCAGCGCATCTTGGCGAGATAGTCTAGGCAGGCATCCTTTGTTGCGAACTTGCGAGTTACGTCTATCAGGTTCATGGTAGCCTCACTGACAAGATGCTACCAGACTCCCCTTACTTTGTCAAGTCCATAATCACCGTTAAAGGCCTTTACCCGATTCTTGCCCTTCCCGACTGCCGCTCGCACATCTTTTGTTGGAATAGCAGTCCGACCCATAATGTGTACCAGACACCGTAGCAAGTCCTTCTCATTCATTTATGAACCTCGCTCAACTTGAAGGGACTACCAGCTTTCCCGCCCGGCCCACCCAGAGCGTATAATAAACCCGCCAGCACTCAACGCTCTAGCTAAGTTTTGGCGCCCGGGGCTTTTCTGACGCCTGAAGCCCCCTGCCGTGGATGGAAGGCAGGCGTCCTTCAAACCCCGCAAAAATCGCATCCTTGCCGCACGCGTGTGATGGGTCTAACCAGCAGTCCTCAAATACAACAGCGAAGGCAAAGGCGAAAAGCAGATCCCTCCCTGCGTCCCCCGCCCCTCTGAAGGCGAGGGGAAATGCGAAGACGGGGGATTCCGCTCGGGATGACAACGTAAAGGCAAAGGAAGAGCTAGGGGTGAGGGTGAGGGATGAGGTTAACGGCAAAGGCGAGATGCCGCGCTAGAAGGCCGCGGCGCTACATTTAAACCTTAACGGCAAGAGCAATGAGCCGCCGAGACGGCGGCGCTACAACATGGCGGCAAGATGTCCGCCACGGCGGATCTTCGACTCACGACGGCTGATTTGCGATATGCTGTGCCGCTACTGGAGGACATCCAATCCTCGCCCTTACTCGCCGGCTATTTCGCAATCCAATTTTTCTCGTAGGACTTGCGGCGTTTCTTGCGGCGGTCGTGGTGCAGTCGGGCGAGCTGGGGACGAGCGACACGACGCATCGGCTGGCGACGACGCACTCGCTGTGGACGTCGGACCCGCCTGTTGACCCGCAGGAATATCCCGAGTTCGGCATCCACGGCCGCGGCGGAAAACTTTACAGCTGGTACGGGATCGGGCAGTCGCTGCTGATGCTTCCCGCGGATGTCGCCGGGACGTATATCGCGGCGCTGCCGGCGTTCCGCGA
>Ga0222749_10001874_pt1 | contig 10215 bp, 10 predicted proteins | sample IncBWH2Mmetat_FD_197234 | JGI IMG/M metagenome (GOLD analysis project Ga0222749, IMG submission 197234) | Metatranscriptome of lab incubated forest soil microbial communities from Barre Woods Harvard Forest LTER site, Petersham... | ecosystem: Environmental > Terrestrial > Soil > Temperate...
CCGCGGTGCTCGGGGCGGGGATGATGCTGCTCATGGCCCTTCCGGCTCGTGCGGACGACCGGAAGTTCACCTACAGCTATGAGGCCAAGACCCTTCCCCAGGGGACGTGGGAATGGGAGCAGTGGGCGACCCTCCAGGAGGGGAAGGATTCGGGCCGGTGGACCACCCTCCTCCTGCGGGATGAGATCGAGTACGGACTGACCGATCGGCTCAATGGCTCGATCTATCTCAACTCCACCTACCAGGCCAACAGCGGCGTCGGTGGGGTGTCGAACGAGCACTCCTTCGGGTTCGACAGCATGTCGAGCGAGTGGAAGTACAAGCTCTCCGAGCCCTCCGTCGATCCGATCGGCAGCCTGCTCTACGGGGAACTCAAGTTCGCCAACAACCAGTACGAGATCGAAACGAAACTGGTCCTCTCCAAGGAGGCCGGTCCCTTCACCTTCGCCTACAATTTCATCTGGGAGGCGGTCCTGGCGCGGTCGGGTGATCCCGCCGCAAGCCCCCAGTGGCACTGGGAGCACGAGATTTCCAACACCCTGGGAGCCTCCTATACCTTCATCCCCGCGCTGGCCGTGGGGGTGGAAGCCTTTGACATTTCACGGTTTGACCACAGTCTGGGGGGGCCGCGCACTCACGCGTACTACGCGGGGCCCAACCTCCATTCCTCCTTCAGATCCTGGTGGGCCACGCTCACCTTCCTCAGGCAGGTGAGCTCCCACGGCCTGGAATTCAGCGACCCCGACAATACCAGGTATTCGGTCCGCCTGATCGTCGGGGTGACCTTCTGATGGGGAAGTCCTGGTTCGTCTGGCTCGGAGGCTCCCTTCTTTCCCTCGTGGGGTGCATGGCGAATGTCCCCCTGCCGACCGAGGAGATGGCCGGGGGAGACCGGGCTCGCCTGGACGAGCTCCGGGGAGGGCGGGAGCTCTACCTCTCGAAGTGTTCGGGCTGTCACGCCCTCTTTGACGCCGACCGGTTCACGGCAGGCCGCTGGACCACCGAGGTGCAGGAGATGATCCGGCTCAAGAAGGTGAAGCTGACCGACGCCGAGAAAGACCGCCTCCTCCTCTACTTGACCGCGGTCGCCGGCCGGCACTAGGATGGCCGTGTGTTCGACGGCCGCGCGTTCCGCCTCATCGCCTATCTCGCCCCCCTCGCCGTCGGCTTCGGCGTCGCGGCCGCCCTGGCGCTGACGACGGGGTCGCCCCCGGGACGCCGCCTCCGGGCGGCGGGCGGCGTCCTGGGGGCCGCGCTCGTTCCCCTTGGGGTCGCCGCCTTCGGCGAGTCGTTCGCGGCCTTCGCCAAGGTCTCGATCCTTCTGGCTTCGTTCGGCTCCTTTGTCGCGGGACTCTACCTCCTGGGCGAAGCCTGTCTTCTGCCCCGGGAGGTGAGCCAGGTCCTCTCTGGCTTCGTGCTGGCGGCGCTGGTCGGCTCCGTCTTCTGGGCGGGCCCCCTCATCCGGGAGGCCGCCGACTCCGATCCGGGGGGCCTGGGGACCTACCGGAGGATCTCGCTGGCCGTCGCCGTCAGCCCGTATATGGTCATGGGCTACTCGGTGTTCGGTCACGAGCCCCTCCACGGAGACGCGCTCCGGCCCCTCGGACTCCACGACTACCAGTTCGGCCGCCCGAGCTGGGGGTCGACTTCCGCGGGCTACGCCCTCGCCGGGCTCTTGCTCTTCGGGGCCGCCCGGGGCCTCCACACGCTCCGGAAGGGGAGGGGAAGCGAGGCGAAACCTCCTAGCTCTCGTCCATCTTGAAGACGAGCATCTGGTCGCCGACCGCGATCAGGTCGCCGTCGCCCAGCTGCGCGGAGCTCACCTTCATCCCGTTCACGAAGGTGCCGTTCTTGCTCTGGAGGTCCTCGAGCTTGTAGTGCCCTGCCCATTTCCGGATCAGGCAGTGGCGGCGAGAGGAGTTGTTGTCCTCCAAAACGAGGTCGCAGTCCTGGCCCCGTCCGATCACCACGACCTCCTTCGTGAGGGAGATGACGCGCGGCGGGCTTCCGGGAGCCGAGTGACGAAGAAAGGCCATGGGAGGGAGATATCACGGGCCGGATCGCTGTTCAAGGAAATTGAGCTGACCTGTCGGGATCGCCTGGGGGAAGGGGAGATCCGGCCCCGGGGAAGGGAGGACCTCTCCGGGGGGAGGCGGGGGCGACGGCCGCCCTCGGGGGCCGGCCCGGGACCTCGCGCGAGGACGGGCGGGGGCGGATCCCCGCCTTCGTCAGGTCTTCCAGTGGTCGCCCTCGAGCTCGCGACGCGGGTACGCGGGCGGCGGGCGCCGACGGATCGTGGTGAACCTTCCCAGGATCGAATGCCGGAGCTTCCTCGTGTAGTGGAGGAGTCCGTAGGCGAAGACGATGACGAGGCAGCCCATCAGGCAATAATAGGGAATGCCGCGGTACGACCCCAGGCCCACGAACGCCTCGATCGTCATCATCTGCAGCGCCAGAAGCGCGATGAGCGCGGCGCCCGGCGAGGCCTTGCTCCGGAAGGCCAGGAGCAGCACGATGGCCCAGACGCCCACCACCCCGATCAGCATCAGGTCCTCCAGGCGCCGGGCCGGGTGGAAGGCGAGGATGAAGCTGAAGAGGAGCGCATACCCGGCCGAGACCAGGCGGACGACGGTGACCTTCCTTCTCCAGTGGGCGAAGGAGAGGAGGACCAGGACGATCGGTCCAATCGCCAGGGCGATATCGAAGAGATACACCCAGCCGCCCTCGAACGGCCGGAGGAGCGAGAGGAGGACCGTGCGGGCCAGGACATGGTCCGCCGTGCCCTGGGCCTGGACGACGTATTTCCCCGGGACCAGGATCCAGGCCAGCGCCAGGACCAGGGCGACCCCCAGGGCCGCCGTCCACGCCGAGGCTCGCGACAGCGAACCTCGAGGCCTCCCGGGGATCGACCCCGGCATCGGCACGTCCATGGGCAGGTCCATCGGCGCGTCCATCCTGTTCATGATATCATATCCCCTGAGGTCGGGGCGGTCCGCCGGGGGGCCGTGGCTCCCGGCGGACTGGGTCGGGGTGCACGGGTCACCCATCTCGAGAGGCCGCATGAACGCATCCGGGGGATCCCGAGCCAGGCTCCTCGTGGTCGGCCTGTGCTCCCTCCTGGCGGGCTCCTGCGGAAGCGGAACGGGGGCTCCGGTCCCGGGGGGCAAGCTCAGGACCGGGTTTGTCTACCAGGATTTCTGCCTCGAGCACGATCTGCTCGGGGATTTCCCCGAGTCGCCCGCCCGGCTGCTGGGGATCCGGCGCCGGCTCAAGGAGGTCGGTCTCCTCGACCAGCTCGAGGTGCTTCATCCTCCTCCGGCTCCGATCGAGCGAATCTGGGCCATCCACTCCCCCGAGTACGTGGAACGCGCGCGCAAGGAGTGCAAGGGCCTGCATGAGGGCACCACCTTCCTCGATCGCATGGACGTGAACATCTGCGGTCGCTCGTTCGAAGCCGCCGTCACCGCGGCCGGGGGGGGGCTGGGAGCGATCGATGCGGTCATGGAGGGCCGGATCGCGAACGCCTTCTGCGCCGTTCGCCCCCCGGGCCATCATGCCCATGTCGATTCCGCCATGGGCTTTTGCATCTTCAACAATGTCGCGATCGCGGCGCGATACCTCCAGCAGAGGTGGAAGGTGGCCAAGGTCCTGATCGTCGACTGGGACGCCCACCACGGGAACGGGACCCAGGAGGCCTTCTACGAGGACGGGAGCGTCTTTTACTTCAGCACGCACTGCTCTCCGCTCTTCCCGCTGACGGGGGGGGCGGGGGAGCGCGGCAAGGGCAAGGGGGAGGGATGCATCCTGAACGTTCCGCTTCCCCGGGGGTCGGGCGACGCCGAGGTCAAGCGGGCGTTCCTGGAGCAGCTCCGCCCCGCCGCGCTCGCCTTCAGGCCCGACTTCATCCTCATCTCGGCGGGATTCGATTCGCAGGAGGGCGAGCTCGGAAAGATGAGGATCACCTCCGCCGGGTTCGCCGAGCTGACCCGGATCGTCAAGGAGCTCGCGCGAACCTGCTGCGGCGGCCGTATCGTATCCGTCCTGGAAGGGGGCTACAATCCCGCGCGCTTTCCCCTGGCCGTGGAGGCCCATATCCGCGCCCTGATGGAGTGAACGGCGAGCATGCTCTTCCATTCGTGGGACTTCCTCTTCTTCTTCGCGGTGTTCTATCCCGTCTACCTCCTCGTCCGGAACACGCGCTTCAGGACCGGGTGGCTTCTCCTGTCCTCCTACCTCTTCTACGGCTGGTGGAGCCCGGTCTATCTTCTCCTCATCCTCGCCACGACCGTCCTGGATTACGTCGTGGTCCGGCGCATGGAGGCCAGCCCGTGGAGGCGGGGGTGGCTCGCCCTTAGCCTGGCGAGCAACCTCGGGGTTCTCGTCTTCTTCAAGTACACCACGTTCCTGACCCGGAACCTGAACGCGCTCCTCGAACAGGTCGGGGCGCCCCCCTTCCTTCCGGTGCCCTCGCTCCTGCTTCCGCTGGGGATCTCCTTCTTCACGTTCCAGTCGATCAGCTACGTCGTCGACGTCTACCGGGGAACGGTTCCCGCGGAGCGGGATTTCATCCGCTATGCGACGTACGTCTCGTTCTTCCCCCAGATGATCGCCGGACCCATCTGCCGGGCCCGCATGCTGATCCCGCAGCTTTCGAAGGCGCCGGTCATCACTCCCCTGGACTTCACCCACGGCCTCTCGCTCTTCCTGATCGGGCTCTTCAAGAAGGTGGCGGTCGCCGACTACCTGGCGTGGTACGTCGACCGGGTCTTCTGGGACCCCTCCGGCCAGACGGGCTGCGCCCTCCTCTTCGCCGCCTTCGCGTTCTCCTGGCAGATCTACTTCGACTTCAGCGGCTACACCGACATGGCCCGCGGCATCGCCCAGACCCTGGGCATCCGGCTGACGCAGAACTTCGACACCCCCTACGTGGCCGACGGCCTGGGCGACTTCTGGCGACGGTGGAACATCAGCGTCTCGACCTGGTTCCGCGACTATGTCTACATCCCCATCGGAGGCAACCGGAAGGGCAGGATCCGCACGTCCGTGAACATCTTCCTGACCATGCTCACCTCGGGCTTCTGGCACGGCGCCTCGTGGAACTTCGTCCTGTGGGGGGCCCTCCACGGAGCCGGACGGGTCGCCACCCGGGAGCTCGGGCCCGCCGTCTGGCTCAAGGGCAAGCTGCCGCGGCCCGTCCGCCAGGCGGTCGTGTTCCTGTTCGTCAGCTTCGCGTGGATCTTCTTCCGCGTCCAGAACCTGGACGATGCCTGCATGATCGCACTCCGGGTACTCACGTCCCCCTGGGGGGATCCCGGCATGCCGCTCCTGATGATCGCGATGATCCTGTCCGCCTGGGCCTTTGAGCTCGGGGTGACCGGCCGGATGCGGGCCGCGCGCCTCTTCGAGCGCGCCCCGGTCCGAGTGGCGATCGCGATCTTCATGGTCAGCTACCTGATCCTGGTGAACCAGCCCCGCACCCAGGCCTTCATCTATTTCCAGTTCTGAGCGAGGCCATGGAAGAGATTGGAGCGGATGGAGGACGCGGGCCCGGCGGGGAGGCCGTGCCGCTCGCCGCCAATGCCCTCCAGCTCTCCCCCCGGGAGTGGCTTTTCACCGCTCTTGGCGTGCTCGCCCTCCTGGTCGCCTTCCCGGCGTACCGGGCCAGGATCAAGTCTCCCACCCTGGAGTCGGACTACCGGGTCCCGTACGCCCTCACCCGTCATCACGACCTCTACGAGCGCTACTCGACCCTCGCCGCTTCCCGGTTCGACGTGTTCCTGGTGGGCGACTCCGTCGTCTGGGGGCAGTTCGCCGACCGCGACGGGACCCTCGCCCACCACCTCAATGCGCTCGCCGGATCGGATCGCTTCGCGAACCTGGGTCTCGACGGGATGCATCCGATCGCGCTTTCGCTCCTTCTCGAGCAGTCCGCCCCCGGCCTCGTGGGCAAGGAGATCGTGCTCCAGTGCGATCCCCTCTGGTACATCTCGACGGGGCGGAAGCTGACCCGGGGCGAGCTCCTGGTGAACCAGCCGGGTCTGGGCCCGCAGTCCGGCCCCGGGCTCTCCGCCTTCGAAGAACGGGTTCCGAAGCTCCTGGCCACGGTCCTGGTCGACGCCCCCCGGCTCCGATCCTGGTCCCGACAGGTCGAGCAGTTCTTCTACGAACGGCTCGACATCCTCGCCTGGACCCTCGATCATCCCTACGAGAACCCGTTCAAGACGATCTCGTTCAATCTTCCGCCGCCCGAGAAACGGCCTCCGCCCATGCGGATGAGCGCCCACCGGACCCGGGACTCGCAGGACGCCGGATGGGACCGCCTCGGGGATTCGCCCCAGTGGCTGGCCTTCGCGCACCTGGTCGAGATCCTCGAGGGGCGCGGCAACCGGGTCTTCATCCTGGTGGGACCCATGAACGAGGATCTGCTCACCCCGCGCAGCCGCGCGGCCTACCAGGAGGTCAAGCGGGAGATCGCGGCGTGGTGCCGCGGGAAGAACCTGGCCCACGCGGTGCCCGAGCCTCTTCCCTTCGATCTCTATGCCGACGTCTGCCACCCGACCGGCCCGGGGTATGCCGAGCTGGCGCGCCGTCTGAGGCGCGACCATCCCGTCCCCTTCGCGCCGGCCGTCCCCTCCCACTGAGGCCGTCCGGCGACGGATTGCCCCGGGGGGTGGGAGTCCGGGACGGCCGGGACCGCCCCGGCCGCCTCCTCCCCCTCCCGCTCATCCCGGCTTTCTGCTAGAGTGGGCTTCCCGTGAGCCGCTACGCGAAACAGATCCTCTTCGGACCGATCGGGGTCGAGGGTCAGTCGAGACTCTCCCGCGCCCGGGTGGCGGTCGTGGGCCTGGGAGCGCTCGGCTCGATGATCGCCAATCACCTCGCCCGGGCGGGCGCGGGATTTCTCCGGCTCGTCGACCGTGATTTCGTCGAGCTCGACAACCTCCAGCGCCAGGTGCTCTACGACGAGGAGGACGTGCGCGCGGCGCTTCCCAAGGCGGCGGCGGCCGCGGGGAAACTCGCGCGGATCAACTCCGAGGTGAGGCTCGAGACGCGCGTCTGCGACGTCAACTACGCGAACGCGGAGGAGCTCGTGCGCGACGTCGACCTCCTTCTCGACGGGACGGACAATTTCGAGACCCGCTTCGTGCTCAACGACGCGTGCGTGAAGCTGGGACGGCCGTGGGTCTACGGCGGCTGCGTGGGGAGCTACGGGATGGCGATGGCGATCCTTCCGGGGGAGGGCCCGTGTTTCGGCTGCCTCCTGGGGGGGATGCCCGAGCCCGGCACCTCGCCCACGTGCGACACGGCGGGCGTCCTGAACACCGCGGTCGCGGTCGTCGCATCGCTTGAGACGAACGAGGCCCTCAAGATCCTCCTGGGGAGGAAGGAGGCCCTTGCGGGGGGCCTCCAGACGATCGACCTCTGGACGAACGCCTACGGGCTCGTCCGGGTCCCCCGGTCGGCCACCTGCCCGACCTGCGTGGGGAGGCGGTTCCCCCACCTGGAGGAGAATCCCTCCGGGGCGACGTCGCTCTGCGGGAGGAACGCCGTCCAGATCACGGCCCGGCCGGGGGTGTCGCTCGACCTGGCCCTGGCCGAGCGGAGGCTTGCGCCGCTCGGGAGGGTCCGTCGCAACGCCTATCTCCTGAAGTTCGCCGTCGACGGCTGCGAGCTCACCCTCTTCCCCGACGCGCGGGCCATCATCCAGGGAACCGATGACCTCTCGAAGGCCCGGTCGCTCTATGCGCGGTTCGTCGGCTCCTGATAAAGGACGGGCCGGGGTCCCGCCTCGATCTCCCGCATGGCTCCCCGGCCTGCCCTGTGATAGGATCCCCGGATGATCTACATCGACAACGCCGCGACGTCGTTCCCCAAGCCCGAATGCGTCTACCGGGCGATGGACGAGTTCGCGCGGAACTTCGCCGGGAATCCCGGCCGCTCCGGCCACCGGATGGCGGTCGAAAGCGAAAAGCGGGTGCAGGGGTGCCGCGAGGCGGTGGGCCGCCTCCTGAACGCCGAGAGTGCCGACCAGATCGTCCTCACGCTCAACGCGACCGACGGGCTCAACATCGCTCAAAAGGGCGTGCTCCGGGCCGGGGACCACGTGATCAGCTCCCACCTGGAGCACAATTCGATCAATCGTCCGCTCGCGAGGATGGCCCGGGATGGGATGATCACCTGTGACAAGGCCCAGGCGGCGCCCGACGGCCATGTGCCTCCGGAGAACATCGAGAAGCTGATCCGGAAGAACACGCGCCTCCTGGCGATCACCCACTGCTCGAACGTCCTGGGCGTCCTGAACCCCGTCCAGGAGTACTGCCGGATCGCGCGGGAACGCGGGATCCTGACCCTTCTGGACGTGTCGCAGAGCGTGGGGGTCGTCCCGATCGACGTCCAGAAGCTCGGGGCCGACCTGGTGGCGTTCCCCGGCCACAAGAACCTGTTCGGGCCGATGGGGACGGGCGCGCTCTACGTCCGCCGGGGCCTGGAGGTCCGCGTCTTTCGCGAGGGAGGAACCGGCCACAAGGCGGACATCGAGTTCCAGCCCGAGGAGATGCCGTTCCGGCTCGAGGGGGGGACGCCCAATGCGCATGGGTTTTCCGGGCTCCTGGCGGGCATTGAGTTCGTCGAGAAGGAGGGGATCCGGAAGATCGGCGACCACGAGCGCGCGCTGGCGCTCCGTTTCGCCGAAGGCGTGCGGTCGAACCCGAGGGTGACCGTCTACTCGTGCCAATCGCCCGATCGCCAGCTGGGACCGGTCTCGCTCCAGATCCGGGGGGCCGATCCCGCCGGGGTGGGACGCCTCATGGACGAGGAGTACGGGATCGCCTGCCGGCCGGGGCTCCACTGTGCGCCGGGGACCCATCGGTTCCTGGGGACGCTTCCCAAGGGGACCGTGCGCTTCAGCTTCGGGTACTTCAACACGGAAGCCCATGTCGACGCCGCGGTCCGGGCGGTCCACGAGGTTTCTGCCAGGCTTTGACGCCGCCGGCCGTCCTCATAACTGTTGACCTCGGGTCGCAAGATTGCTTGAGTTGAGGGTCGAAGCCCGTGCACGACCGCGCGGGATCGGGAGGTCGGGATGAAGAACGCATGGATCGTCGCCTTGCTCGTCGTGGCCGGGTGCAGCTCTTCACCGGCACCCTCCGCCCCCGCCCCGGGGCCCGCGAACCCGGCCTTCACCCCCAAGGAGCAGCAGATCAGCAGCCTGCGTGCCCAGATCGCCTCCAAGCGGGCCGAAGTCGCGAAAGCCGACGCCGACCTGGCGCAGATCGCGGCCGAGCGTGAACAGCTGGCGGGCCAGCCGGCCTCCAACGAGAAGAACGACCGGCTCATCCAGCTGGGCCAGGCCGAGAGCAGCGCGAACCAGAAGAAGTCCTTCCTCAACAGCGAGATCAGCACCAAGCAGCAGGAGCTCCAGGACCTGGTCGGGGGCCCGAGGCCCAAGAGCGCCGACGACGCGCTCGACTCGGCCCTCGAGGCCGACGCCAAGCGGGAGGCCGACGTGGTCGCGGCCCGCAAGGCCAAGGAGGATTCCGCGCGCAGCGAGGAGGCCCGCAAGGTCGCCGCGGCCGAGGCCGCGAAGATCGCCGAGGAGGAGGCCCGCAAGAAGGAGATGGTCCAGGGCGGGCGCACGGCCGCCCCGGGCGAGGCAGGCGACACCTCCTTCGACGAGCGCTGGGCGGACGTGCTCATGAAGGTCCGCATCGAGCTCCAGAAGTACAAGCGCTGGTAGGAGTCGATCCCCCGGGCCGAGGCGGAGCCGCGACCGGTTTCATTCCCTTCCTTCCCCGCGGCGGCGCGAGGAAGCACCTCCAAAGAGACGCCAGGACGGAAACCGGGCGGTCACCGGAGGGGCCTTTGCGGTCCCCGTGCAAGGAAACGGACCGTCTGCTTCCTCGGGCGCGGGGTGGCGGGAACTACCGGTTGGGCTGGAACTCCTCGCCGTAGGACTGCTTGTACATCTCGCAGCCCCTCTTGTACTGCCCCTTCTTGTCCTCGATGAGGGAGTGGAGCTCGTCATACTTCTTTTTCTGCTCGGGGCTCTCGGCCACCCGGAACCCCTTTTCGTCCCTCGTAAGGCGCAGAATCTCGTCGTTCAGGTGTTGAAGCCGGATGTCTTCCTTCTTCCGCTGGTCGGGGTCGGGCTTCGGGGGCGGCTCCGGTGGAAGCTCGACCTTCTTCTCCTCGGGCGGCGGGGGCAGCGCCTTGGGC
>Ga0222749_10001875_pt1 | contig 10199 bp, 7 predicted proteins | sample IncBWH2Mmetat_FD_197234 | JGI IMG/M metagenome (GOLD analysis project Ga0222749, IMG submission 197234) | Metatranscriptome of lab incubated forest soil microbial communities from Barre Woods Harvard Forest LTER site, Petersham... | ecosystem: Environmental > Terrestrial > Soil > Temperate...
CGAGCATCGGGTGAAGCCGGTGTTTCCGATCGGCATCATTTTCTACCTCGCTTCAATCGGAATTGTGGCGATCGCGACGGTCGGTGTCTTGTTCGGCATCGGCTTTTCCCTGCTCGTGCAGCCGGCTGACGCGTTGGGAGCTGGAGCCGCTGCCCGCAGTCACGGCTCCGGCGTAAGATCGCTATTATACGGTCTTGTACCGAATTTTTTTGGCGACACGGTTGCGGCCGACACGAAAGTTGTGACGGTGCCCATAAGACCAGAGTTGCTTCGCTCGGCAGCGCCGGCGGCCTTGCATCGCACCTCCGTGGCGCAGCCGCCGGCAGTCGCCGACGCTCCCGGAGGCGAGGCCAATCAGCCACCGGCCGAGGAGGAGGAGAAGCAGGCCGAGGTTGGCGGGACGACGGACGCTAGCGCACCTGTTATGGTGGCCCGCGATCCGCCGTCGAGTACCGCCATCCCAGCCGCCACAGCGGCGCCGCCGAGCCTCCCCACTGTCGAGGTCGCCGAGCTTTTGGCGCGCGGCGACGGCTATCTGGGCAAGGGGGACGTCACCTCCGCCCGCCTCTTCTACGAGCGTGCCGCGGACGCCGGAAGCGGCCAGGGAGCGATGCGGCTTGGGGCGACTTTTGACCCCAACTTCCTGGGTCGTGCCGGTCTGGTCGGAACTCGCGGCGACCAGACCAGAGCAGACATGTGGTACCACCGCGCCCGCGGCCTCGACACGGCCGCAGCGGCGGGCGAGCCGAACCGCCAAGAGACAAAATAGGGAAAAGGTGTCGCCGTGAAGCGCTCGACTTTGGCGGCCGCGATCGTCGCCGCACTCAGCCCGATGACGGCCCTCGCGGCGCCCGCAAGCACCGCTGCACTACCCGATGTTGCCGTGGCCAATAGAGGGGTGGTTGAACTCGAAACGGGGCGTGCCCCAGGCATCTCGGTACGCATCGCCGAGGATCTCGCCAATATTATCGACGACGGGGCAACGCGGCGGGTCCTGCCGGTGGTCGGCAAAGGGTCGCTGCAAAACCTTAGCGATCTCAAGCTGCTGCGGGGTATCGATCTGGCCATTTTGCAGACTGATGTCCTCGATTATGCCAGGCAAGGCAACTACTTTCCGGGCATCGAGACTTGGGTAAGTTATATCGCCAAGCTCTACAACGAAGAGTTCCATCTCCTCGCCCGACGCGATGTCAAAGCGGTAGGAGATCTGGCGAACCAGAAGGTCAATCTTGATTTGCGCGGCGCTGGTACTGCGATTACGGCCAGCCGGCTCTTCGACTTTCTGAAGATCGCGGTGACGCCCACCTACGACGATCAGGAAGTGGCTCTAGGGAAGCTGCGCAAGGGTGATATCGCCGCGCTTGCTTTTGTCGCAGGCAAGCCGGCGCCGCTGTTCTGCAACATCGCTGCTGAGGAGGGCCTGCACTTCCTCGCGGTCCCGCTCAATCCGGAGATAACGGCGGCTTATGTGCCGACGCGGCTCACCGCCGAGGACTATCCGGGCTTGGTGCCGGGCGACCGCCCGGTCGACACTGTGGCGATCGGCACCGTGCTTGCGGCAGCCAATCTCCAATACGGCTCTGAGCGCTACCGGAATCTGGTCAATTTTGTAGATGCGTTCTTTACCGGGTTCCAATCGGTGCTCGAACCCGGCCATCATCCGAAATGGCATGAGGTCAATATTATGGCCGAGCTTCCCGGCTGGCGCCGCTTTCCGCCTGCCGAGCAATGGCTGCAGCGCAATGCACCGGTGGCTGCCGCGCCCAATCTCCAGGATCTCAAGGGTATTTTCTCGCGCTTCATCGACGAGCGCCAGCAGGCGACCGGCGGGTCGCCAATGACCCAGCAGGAAAAGGATCAGCTTTTCGGGCAGTTCGAGGCGTGGCAGAGAGGTCGAATTCGTTAGCGCGCTGCGGACAACGCGACTGTTTTTTTTCCAGCATTTGATGGGCGCCTCTCGGATCAACCGCTCTGTCGGTGCACATTACTCGCCCGTGAGGCGCGCGGTGCAGCGGCTGATAGTGATAACCGCTACCGTCTTAGCCGGCGTTCTCACTGTTCCGACCGTTGGATGGCAAGCCCTAGCCGACATCAACCCGAAGCGCGGCGGTACGCTCGAGTTTGCGGTCACCGTCGAGCCCGGCAATTACGACTGTCACGGCAATATCTCGTTTGCTTTTCTGCACCCCATTGCCCCTCATTACTCAACCTTGCTCAAATTCGACGCGGCCAATTATCCCCAGATTATCGGCGATTTGGCCGAGTCTTGGAGCACATCGGGGATCGGCTCACCTACACCTTCAAGCTGCGGCCCAATGTTCTATTTCACGACGGATCGCGGATGACATCGGCAGATGTCAAAGCGAGCTACGAGCGTATTGTGCACCCTCCGCCCGGTGTCGTCTCGGCGCGCAGGGTCGACTATGCTGCCATATCGAGCATCGACACGCCCGACCCGCTCACGGTGGTATTTCGCCTGCAATGGCCGGAAGCGGCGATGTTGGCGAATTTCGCTTCCCCGTGGAATTGTATCTACAGCGCCGCCAGGCTCGCGGCTGATCCTCAATTTCCCAAGACCAACATTCTCGGCACCGGGGCATTCGCTTTCGCTGAGTATGTCAAGGGGCAGTACTGGCGGGGCAAACGCTGGGAAAGATATTTCCTGCCTGGCAGGCCCTACCTCGACGGTTACCAGGCAGATTTCATCCCCGGCAATGCGGTGATGGCGGCGTACAAGAGCGGCCACATCGCCGCCGAGTTCCGTAGCATCACGCCTCCGCAACGCGACGACCTCATCGAGGTGCTCGGCGATCGCATCGAGATCAGCGAAAGCCCTTGGCTGTCCAATCTGCTGGTCGTGTTCAACACCAAGAAAGCGCCGTTCGACGATGCGCGGGTGCGGCGGGCGCTTTCGCTTGCCATCGACCGCTGGGGCGCTGTCGCGAAGTTGCAGGGGTCGACCTTTCTCAAATATGTCGGCGGCGTCATGCGACCGGGCTCGAATATGGCCACGCCGGAGGCGGAACTGGTCACGATACCCGGCTTTTCCCGCGATATTGCGGCCGCGCGCGCCGAGGCGAGAAGGCTCCTCGACGAGGCGGGAGTGCACGATCTCAAGGTGACCGTCACGGTTCGCGATATCCCGATGCCGCATTATGCGGGAGCCGACTTGCTGGCCGAAAGCTGGCGCCAAATCGGCGTTACGACGACACAGGATCGGCGGAACATCTGGGATTGGCAACAGGAAATAGATGCTCGCCAGTTCGACGTGGCGCTCGATTTCTCGGGTGACTTCTATGACGACCCGACGATTCAGATGACGAAGTACGTCTCGCACGATCTGTCGCCGGTCAATTACTCTTATTCGACCGATCGCTTTCTTGATGCCCTTTTTATCGGTCAAGCGGTCACCAGCGACCCCCGGCAACGCGCAAAGATTGTTCGCGATTTCGAGCGGCATGCTCTGTCCGAGGCGTATACCGTGCCGTTGCTGTGGTGGAACCGCATCGTCGCTACGTCAGCCAAGCTCAAGGGGTGGAGCATCACGCCCAGCCACTTCATCGGGCAGGATCTGACCGAAGTTTGGCTGGCCCAGTGATCTGTGGTACGAGAGCCGACGATGCCGAGTTGTCGGGTTGAGGCGGTGGAGGCGCCGCGGTCTATCGACGGGGAGCCGAATGGCGAACATAGGAGCTGCGGATAGAGGGAGGTCAGTGGCGGAGACTGCACCTCGTCGATCACCTCTAAAGAAGCTCTATGTTCAGGTGCTGATCGCGATCGCAGCGGGCATTCTCCTCGGGGCCTTCTATCCGAGCCTGGCGGTCGACATGAAGCCGCTCAGCGACGCCTTCATCACACTTATACGAGCCGTCGTGCCCCCGATCATTTTTGCTACCGTTGCGGTCGGCATCGCCAAAATGGGCGATATGCGCCGGGTCGGCGTCGTCGGTCTTCGGGCGATCATCTATTTCGAGGTCGTGTCGACGCTGGCACTGCTCATCGGGCTCGCCGTGGGCAATCTGGTCCAGCCGGGGGCCGGCCTTCACATCGACCCCGCTTCGCTCGACGAAAAGGCCATCGCCGGCTACGTCACCAGCGCCAAGTCACTGACAATCGTCGATTTCTTGATGAAGATGATCCCGACCAACATGGTCGGCGCCATCGCCCAGGGCGACATCCTGCCGGTGCTCGTCATCGCGATCTTGTTCGGCTTTGCGCTTTGCCTTATCGGCGAGCGCGGTCAGCGCCTGGCCAGTGTGATCGACGACTTCATTCATGCGTTGTTCGCGGTCGTGCGGATTGTCATGTATGTGGCGCCGCTCGCCGCCTTTGGCGCAATGGCATTCACGATCGGCAAGTTCGGCTTCGGGATGCTCGCCAGCCTGGGGTGGCTGCTGGGGTGCGTCTATCTGACGTCGATCCTGTTTGTACTGATCGTGTTCGGACTGGTTGCCCGGATCTTTGACCTGCGCGTCTGGAAAATAATCCGGTACTTCAAGGATGAGCTGCTGATTGCCTTCAGTGCGACCTCGGGTGAGGCGATGATCCCGCGCTCTATCATCAAGCTAGAGCGGATGGGTTGCTCGGAGGAGACCGTCGGGCTGGTGTTGCCCACCGGCTTTTCTTTCAACACCGATGGCACCGCGATCTATATGACCACGGCCGTTCTGTTCATCGCCCAAGCGACTGATATCAACCTGACGATCGGCCAGCAGTTGACGATCCTTTTTGTCATGCTCTTCACCTCCAAGGGAGCCGCGGGGATCGCTGGCGCCGGTTTTGTCGCCCTCGCCGCGACATTGCCCGCACTCGGCGTGCTGCCGGTCGGCGGTCTGGCGCTGCTTCTCGGCGTCGAGCGCTTCATGTCTGAGATCCGCGCCGTCACCAATCTCTTCAGCAACATCTTCGCGACTGTGGTGATTGCGCGATGGATGGGCGAGCTCGACGACGAGCGCTTGAACCTCATCCTCGACGGGGAGGCCGAGGACGAACTTCTCGAGACCCCGGTGTTGGCGCGTGAGGGACAACGTTGAGATCACCAGGAGGCGCTTATGTCTGTCACGGAGAAGGCTTCCGCCGAGGCGCACGCGCGGCCCAAAGTCGAGCCGGCGCTAAAGCTCAATTTTCTCTCGCATGGGACGCTCGAATGTCGCGAGATCGAGTGGTCGCGCAAATTCTATGAGGAGTTCCTCGGCCTCGAGGTGGTGCAAACCAGCGCGATCTCACTGCTGATCCGGCTCGGCGGCGACCACGCCGTCGCGGTGGTCAAAAGCAAGAAGGTGCACGAAATGAACCTTCTCAACCATAGCGGGCTTGACGTTCGGACCAAGGAGGAAGTGGACGCAGCGCACCGCATCGTCACCGAGCAGGCCGATAAGTGGAAACTCACCAAGATCACTAAGCCGGTGCTGCAGCACGGCACCTACAGCTTCTTTTTCTGGGATGGCGACGGCAATTGCTGGGAGATCCTGACGAATCCCGAAGGCGGCTACCGCTGGTTGTTTGGCATCGGCGACCAGCAGGGCAAGGGTCACCTCGACCGAAATTTCAGGCGCCCCGGCTTCGAGGTGTAGCGCCGGCAGTGTGAAAGGGTGCTGCGGGATATCGCCAAATCGACATGATATACGTTCGCCTTGCGCGTCCGGAATGGTGTCACGGAAGCCTGCAATGAGTGCCTGAGGGCATGAAGATGGAGAAAATGCTTCAGAAATCTGCGGTGCGCCTGGGCTGCTTATGCTCATAGCTGTACAGATGCTTTCTCTCGCTCGGCAGCTTTCTTGATAGCGTCGAAACCGGGTTCCGACGTCTCCCGTTCGTTTGACCTGCCGAGTGGCACCTCTCCATCGCAGAAACGGGCATAAAGAGCGGGCAGGACGAGAAGCGTCAGCAATGTCGCGCTGATCAGACCGCCGATGACGACGGTCGCGAGCGGCCGCTGCACCTCCGCTCCGGTCCCCGTCGCGATCGCCATCGGGACGAAACCCAGCGAGGCGACGAGTGCTGTGATGACCACGGGGCGCAGGCGAGTGAGGGCGCCTCGAAGAATCGCGTCGCGCTTTGACGCTCCCTCCTCGATCAGTTGCTTGATGAAAGTCAGCATTACCAGCCCATTGAGGACAGCAATGCCGGACAAGGCGATGAACCCGACCGCCGCCGAGATAGAGAACGTCATGTCGCGCAGCCACAGGGCGGCGACGCCGCCTGTCAGCGCCAGCGGCACCGCGCTGAACACGAGAAGCGCGTCCCGCGCGGAACCCAAGGCGCTCAGCAGAAGCAGGAATATCAACGCAAAGCACAGCGGCACGACGATCATGAGCCGTTGCCGCGCCGCCACGAAATTCTCGAATTGTCCGCCCCAGCCCAACCAATATCCGGGGGGCAATGTAACCCGCTGCGCTACCTTGGCTTGTGCCTCCTCGACGAGCGAGCCGATGTCACGGCCGCGCACCTCCGCAGTTACAGCGACAAGCCGTTTGCCGTTTTCCCCGGCTGACCTGGTTCGGTCCTTCGGCAAGATTGAAGCTGGCGATGTGGCGCAACGGGATCGTCGCGGCTGGAGCGCCAGGGGTTGTTTGCGGCAACGCAATGGGAAGATTTTCCAGCGCCTCGATGTCGCTGCGCAACGCGTCTGGGAGCCGCACGATAATCTGGAAGCGGCGATCGCCCTCCAACACCAGGCCGGCCGCGCGCCCGCCGATGGCTATGCCGACCGCCTCCTGAACGTCTGAAAGGCTCAGACCGCGGCGCGCGATCTCGCCCTTGTCGATCTTGATCTCCAGAAACGGCAGCCCCGATACCTCTTCGACCCTGACGCTGGCGGTACCCTCCACCCCCCTGAGCACGGCGGCGATCTGGTTGGCGGCGCGCACCATCGGCGCGAACTCGTCGCCAAATACCTTGACCGCCAGATCCTCTCGCACGCCGGCGATGAGCTCGTTGAAACGCATCTCGATCGGCTGGGAGAAGCCGAATTTGTTGCCGGGCAGTTTTGACGCCTCGGTGTCGAACCGGCGGATCAAATCCTCTTTGGAGAGGTCCGGATCCGGCCATTCGTCCCGAGGCTTCATGATGATATAGGTGTCAGAAGCGCTCGGTGGCATCGGATCCGCCGCCAGATCCGGCGTCCCAGTGCGGGAAAACACAAAGGCGACCTGCGGGAAGCGGCTAAGCATATCTTCATTGGCGAGCTGCATCGATTGCGATTGCGAGAGCGATGTGCTGGGAATCCGCTTGACCTCCATCACGATGTTTTTCTCGTCAAGGATAGGCGTGAATTCCTGGCCAAGACTCGCGAACAGCAGAACAGCGCCGGCAAATAAAAGGACGGCCACGGCGATCACGGGCGGGGGCCTCCCGATCGCTGCGGCCAAGGCCGGACCATAAGGCACCTTCAACGCGCGGATCAGCAGGTTCTCCTTTTCCTGCACCCGCCCGCTGACCACGATCGCGATCATCGCCGGCACGAAGGTCAGTGAAAGCACGAAGGCGCTGGCGAGGGCGATGATCACGGTGAACGCCATTGGCGCGAACGTCTTGCCTTCGACACCGGTGAAGGTGAGAAGCGGAACGTAAACAAGCATGATGATGGCCTGGCCGTAGACCGTTGGCTGAATCATCTCCTTGGCCGAGGCCGTCACGGTGTCCAAGCGCTCACCCAGCGAAAGGACGCGGCCACGCTGGCGCTGGCCTTCCGCCAAGTGACGTAGCGAGTTCTCGGCTATGATGACGGCACCATCTACGATCAGTCCGAAGTCCAGCGCTCCGAGGCTCATCAGGTTGGCGCTGAGCCTGCCCTGCAGCATGCCGGTCGCGGTCATCAGCATCGCGATCGGGATGACCATCGCCGTAACGAGGGCCGCACGGAAATTACCCAGCAGCAGAAAGAGCACGAGAACGACCAGCAGTGCTCCTTCCGCGAGGTTCGTCGCGACCGTATGGATGGTGGCATCGACGAGCTGGGTGCGGTTCAGCACCGTCAGTGCGCGGATGCCCGGAGGCAAGACGCGGTTGATCTCTTTGATCTTGGCATCCGCCGCCGCCACGGTTCGGCTGTTGCCCCCGATCAGCATCAGCGCGGTGCCGAGGACCACCTCCCGGCCGTTCACACTAGCACTGCCGGTTCTCAGCTCGCGTCCGAGCGTGACCTGCGCGACGTCCCTGATCCGCACGGGCACCGCCCCGCGCGTCGCAATGACGATGTCCTCGATCTCGCCGAGGTTCTCGACCCGCCCGCTGACACGGACCACGTAGCCTTCGCCGTTGTGCTCGATGTAGTTGGCACCCCGGCTGACATTGTTGGCTTCAATCGCGCCGACGACTTGGCGGAAGGAGAGCCCATAGGCGACAAGACGCTCCGGATTGGGTTGTACATGGTACTGCTTCACATAGCCGCCGATTGCGTCGGCGCCGGCGACGCCCGGCACGGTCCTCATTTGCGGTCGGATGATCCAGTCTTGAACCGTCCGTAGATAAACGGTGCGCTGGAACTCGTCGGTAAGGCGTTCGCCCTCGGGTGTGAGGTACGAACCGTCGTTTTGCCAACCAGCCTTGCCGTCATGTACGGGTGCCCCTTGATCGGGTGGCGCGTACTCGACCGACCACCAGTAGACTTCGCCGAGGCCGGTCGAGATCGGGCCCATCCTGAGCTCGACGCCCGGCGGGAGAGTCGTCTTTGCTTCGTTCAGGCGCTCGGCCACCTGTTGACGCGCGAAGTAGATGTCCGTCCGATCGGTGAAGACTGCCGTGATCTGGGCGAAGCCGTTGCGCGAGAAAGAGCGTGTCGATTCGAGCCCGGGTGTGCCCGCAAGAGCGGTTTCAAGCGGCAACGTGACCTGCTTCTCGATTTCAATCGGTGTAAGTGCCGGAGCTATGCCATTGATCTGCACTTGCACGTTGGTCACGTCTGGGACGGCGTCGATCGGCAGCTTGGTTAAGGACCAAGCACCGGACACTGCCGCAGCGAGAGTCGCAAGGACGACGAGCCAGCGCTGGCGGACCGAGAATGCGAGAATCCGCTCCAGCAACCGCTCAGTCCTCGGCCAGCGCCTTCATCAGCTCAGCCTTGAGCGAAAACGTATTGGTCACGGCAATCACTTCGCCGGATCGCAGCCCCGTCACGACCTCTACGTAACGATCGTCGTTCCGGCCTAAAGCGACTTGGCGCCTCTCGAAGCCTTCGGGCGTGCGAACAAAGACGACCTTTTCATTGTTGATCGTCTGAACGGCGCTTGTCGGAACGACGAGCGCCACCGCCTGCTCTTCGACCGCGATTGCTGCAGTGACGAACGATCCGGGCCGCCAAACGCCGTCGTTGTTGGCGATCTCGGCTACGACCCGCGCGGAACGCGTCTCCTTGTCGAGGAGAGGGCTGATAAACACGATCTTGCCGTCGACCTTCTCCATTATTGTCCGGGCGCTGATCGAAACCGGCTGTCCCTCCTTGATGGCGGGCAGATCAGCCGGACTGATGGCGAGCTCGACCCAGACCCGGTCAAGATCGACGATGACAAAGAGCTCGGTTTCCAGGTTGTCCCGGCCAACCGCCGTGCCCAGATCGACTTTGCGCTCGACAACTCTTCCGGCTATCGGCGACCGAATGGCTTGCCGCCGTAGCGAGCCCTCGGGTTCTTCGGGAAGAGCGGCGATTTCCTTCTGCGCAAGGCCAAGCGCCAGCAGCTTCTGGCGCGCGATGTCGAACCTCATTCGGGTTTGCGCGGCCGCGTTGCGAGATCTCAGAAACTGCTGTTCATTCGAGACGCGTTTGTCCCACAGCATCTTGTCCCGCTGGTAGAGATCCTGTTGCAATTCATCGGTGAGGCGAGCGGCCAGGTACTCGCTCTTCGCATCGGCGACCTCGCGGCTTTCGAGGATGGCCAGGATCTCGTCCTCGGCGACCGGGTCCCCGATCTTCTTTCGGAGTTCGGCGACGATGGCCGAAAGCCTCACGGAAACACGCGCGATCCGGTCGGCATGCGGAACAACGGTGCCGGGGACGGTGATACGGCGCGTCAGCGTGCCCCCGCCCACGGTCGTCAACTCGATGCCGGCAGCCGTGATCTGTTCTTGCGCCAACCGGAGGATTCCTGGCTCATCGTCCGCCGGTTGCGCGCGGCGCAGCCGCATTGCCGGGTCATTTGCGGCGGCCTCGCGGGGCTGTGCGGCGCTCGGGAGAGGGGCCAGGCCGACAACGCTGCGCAACG
>Ga0222749_10001877_pt1 | contig 10189 bp, 17 predicted proteins | sample IncBWH2Mmetat_FD_197234 | JGI IMG/M metagenome (GOLD analysis project Ga0222749, IMG submission 197234) | Metatranscriptome of lab incubated forest soil microbial communities from Barre Woods Harvard Forest LTER site, Petersham... | ecosystem: Environmental > Terrestrial > Soil > Temperate...
CAACGCTGAGGATCGATACGCTCATGTCCCCGATCGTCACCCCCTGGGGTGTCCTGCAAACTCCTAAGGATCGGGCAAAGGCCTCACCGACATTCAGCTGACCGATCCTGTTGGTGGTGCAATGCGGGCAGCCACGCGCGGTCCGCATTGCGCTGACTGATCTCTGATTTGCTCATGTCGGAATTGCAAACCGGAACGAGGCCGCCACCCCCATCTGGGTGGTTTGCCCCATCGGCGGGTGATCAGGTGCGTCGCTTTCTAATCGAGAGCGAGCGGCGAGTTATTGTGCATTGCAGAAAACTGCTGGACGATCAGAACCTGCCGACCGAAGACCATCGCCGACTGATGCGATTCTCGGCCAGGCAGAGGCAAGGTTGCAAGACCTTCCTTCACAAGCGGCAGTGCAAAATTAACCGAGGAAAATTAGATCAAAATTTTTTTTTGGTGGCCCTTGAAATTGATTCCGGTTTTTCTAATTCGATTTTTGCCGCCTTTGGCGGTGCCGGGCGCCAGCTTTTGGGTCCGGCAGATTGAACCGGGCGCCGGACAGGTGTCTTGCACTGGTGTCTTGCGCTCCTTCGTATCCATCTTGCTCTTAGGAGGACCTGGCTATGAGGACTTACGATTTCGCTCCCCTCTGGCGTTCGACCATCGGCTTCGACCGTCTTTTCGATCTCCTCGACGAAACCCAGCACAGGACCGAGGACAACTACCCGCCCTACAATATCGAGCGGCTCGGCGAAGATCGCTACCAGATCTCGCTGGCGCTGGCGGGTTTCAGCCCGGATGAGATCGCCGTGACCGCCGAGCAAAACGTGCTGACCGTGGAAGGCCGCAAGAGCGATAAGGACCAGCACGAATATCTTTACCAGGGCATCTCGGCTCGGCCGTTCAAGCGGCAGTTCAACCTTGCCGACTATGTCCAGGTGAAGTCCGCGACGTTCGACAACGGCCTGCTCCGGGTCGAGTTGGTCCGCGAAATCCCCGAGGCCATGAAGCCCCGGCGCATCGCGATCGGCGGTGGCGCTTCTACTGGGCAAATCACGAAGAAGGCAGCCTAGGCCGCCTCACGCCTGATCGCGTGGCGCGCGGACAACGATCGTCTGCGCGTCGATCAGCTTCATGTCAAGGAGGATATCATGGGTGTTCGTGATCTTATTCCATGGACGAAAGGCCAGCAGCTCTCGACCGGGCGCGAGGCTTTCGATCCCTTTCTCACGCTTCATCGCGAGATGAACCGCCTGTTCGACGACGCCTTTCGCGGGTTCGGCTCGCTTGGGCGAATAGGCAATTCGCTGATGGAGGGCCAATTCGCGTGGCCACGGATCGAGCTCAGCGAAACCGACAAGGAGGTGACGGTTTCCGCCGAACTTCCCGGTCTCAGCGAAAAGGACATCCAAGTCGAGATGGCCAACGGCGTTCTTTCGATCCGCGGCGAGAAGAAGGCCGAGCGCAGCGACGAATCGAAATTCGTCAGCGAGCGCTACTACGGATCGTTCGAACGTCAGATTCCGCTGGAGGGCGTGAAGGAAGACAAGGCCCAAGCAGACTTCAAAAATGGCGTCCTGACCGTGACGCTGCCGAAGTCTGAGCAGTCGAACCGCAACGTCAAACGTATCGCGATCAACACTAACTGAAGCCTGAAGGCGGCGGCACCGCCGCCGCTGCCTTCGACCTAATCTCATATCAACCCGTCTCTCGACGAAAGGAGCAAAAGGAGACACGACATGAGCCAGGCAGATCGTACCGCCAACAATGTTGAGCGTCTTTTCCACTCGATATCCCATTACGATTCACCCTCCGACGTCTTGGACGATGCCAGGCTTTCGACGGACGAGAAGCGAGTGATCCTCTCGTCCTGGGCGTCGGATATGTACGTCGTTGAATCCCACCCGTCCCTTCGCGAGGTCCCGGGTATCCCGCACGGATTGCGTCTGGACGACATTCTGGCTGCGCTGAAGCAATTGGACACCGACACCGATCCGCCGCCACGCGGAGGATTGGCCATGAGGCTGCCTCGTTTCAGCAAGCTTGACTGCGTTGCTTCCGTCGAACCGCAGCGCTTCATCGACAGGCACGCATCGACGAGGCGGCATCGGTCGATGCAAGCCTCGCGCACATCAAATCATTCACGGTGGACCCGCGAGGCCAATGTGAGGCGATATCGCAAGCTTCTCAACACGCGACTGACCGACATCGAACGCAACTTCATAGAGCGACGGCTCGCTGAAGAATTGCGTGGTTGATCAGTCTTCAGGGTCAGCTTTGAACTACGTTGGGGTCCGCGATGACTACGATCGATGACAGCTTGAGTGAGATCAGATCCGTGCGGAACGACATTTGGCGCTGCCGTAAACTGCTCCAAACTGATCTGCCTGATGCCGAGCGAGAAATGGTTGAAAAACGTCTGCTTGAACAGCGGTCGACCTTTGAAGGGCTGTTGGCGTCCACATTCCCTTTGGCGTTGAAGCTCTCAAGCAGCTCCAAAGAAACGAGATTTGGACTAGCTGTGAACTTTCAGGAGGTTGTCCATTCGGCCGTTGAACGCTGACGTCGCCAAACGGACGATGATTCGTTGGAGGGAATGAGGAGACGGTTCGTACGGATGCCAATCGAAAAGACCCAAGGGCCTCCCGGGAGATCGCAGGTATCGATGAGGCCGGAGAGGGCGGACTGCCGTCGTGGATAATGCCCTCGGAGCGAAGCGCAGAATTGTATGTCAAACCAGGAGGAATAGGGGGATGAATGCAGCCTCATTGGCTCAGGTCAAGATGGGCACGGAAGCGCTTGCTCTCTGCATTGCAGGAGTTTTGTGCGAACGCGATCCATCACTTCTGGCTGCATTCCGGGAGAGCGTAGAACTGCTCTGTCGGATCCTCGATGATCGCGGAGACCATGAAGCGGCGGCAATGGTTGGCGCGTTTGGGAGAGCGCTGGTTGATCCTGCATTCAAGCGTCCCTCGAACTAGTCGATACAAGAGTCCAGATGACAAGACTTCCTATGACTGCCGCGGGTCATGTCGCCCTTGAAGATGAGCTAAGGAACCGCATCCGAATCACGCGGCCTCGCCTTGTTCAGCGAATTCAGCAGGCGATCTCCGACGATGCCAACCTGGTTGAGAACTCCGAATACCAGGCTGCGCTGGCGGAGCAAGAAGTGAATGAGAAACGAATCGCCGATTTGGAAGACAAACTCGCGCGCGCCGAAATCATCGACGTATCGAAGCTTTCCGGCGATACGATCAAGTTTGGCGCCACAGTGACGCTAATTGATGAGGACACCCGTGAAAAGCGGATCTGGCAGATCGTCGGCGAGCCGGAAGCCGACGCGGGCGCGGGCAAGATTTCAGTGACTTCACCGATCGCCAGGGCCTTGATCGGCAAGACCAAAGGCACAACCGTGCTCGTTGAAGTTCCAGCCGGCGCTAGGGCCTACACGGTCCGGCAAGTGGACTGGCTTGAGAACAAGCGAAAGAAGCGATAGCTGGTGTGAAAGCCGAGGTTCGACTCCGATGCAGGCTGCGTCGGCTCTCAGCAACTGCTTGAGAGACGGCGGCGCAGCGATGAAGGCTCCGGGTCGAATCGATGAGTTGGAAGAGAGCAATGCGATATTTCTTTGACATTCGCGACGATCAACTCGTTCCCGATGAGGAAGGGATGATCCTGCCGGACATTGAAGCGGCTCAAGAAGAGGCTACGCGGACGCTTACCGATCTTGTAAGGGAAGCGATGCGAGCCGGGTCCGCTGGCGGAATGACAATCGAGGTCCGCAGCCAGCATGGCCCTGTTCTTGAGGCGAGCCTCACATGGCGATTGATCGTCAAGTCGTAAGTCCGCATAGTTCAACTTCCGCCCTTGGTTGTTATCACCCCTTGTGGCACTCTACGCCGCTGAATTCAGCTGCGGACCCTTGGCCTGATCAGCCGCGGCGCGGCTCGCCGCTATCGCCATCCAATCCCGCAACAGTCCCTTGTCCTCCTTAGAAAAGAATGCACGTCGTTTGAAATCTTCAAGCGTCTCGCCGGGGTGGCATCGCTCGAAATCCTCGCGGATCAACGATTCGAGGTAAGCCCGTTCCTCCTCACTGGCTGGGCGGAGATCGTAATTCGAGCTGGTCGGCATGGTTGACCTTCACTGGCTCAATTTCGGGTGGACGCCCCCCAGTATAACCTGGAAAGCGACCGTCAGTTCGCGAACGGGCACGTGCCGGAAGCGAAAGGCGTCTACCGGATCCCGGGCGGCCAAAGGGCGGCAGGTGAAGGTTCGGGCTTATTGCGTGCTGGGGATAAGCGCTGCCATTTCATTCGCCACGCCGTCGGCCAGCGTCACGCCAGTTGCGGCGCCTGTCGGGCTGTCAGGCCGAACTGGACGCGCCAGCGGAAGAGCAATTGGTAGGGATGCCATGGCGGCGGCAAACCTCCGCCACGCAGACGCCTGGCTTCTCCGTCTCCTGCACCGCCCATTTTTGCTCGCTACTGAAGCGACCGGCGGTCCGCTTCTTGCGATATCAAGCGATACTTACTCGGCGCAACTGGCGGCCGCCCTTAATCGAACCCGGGCACTCGGATGAAGCTGGCTTCACCAGTCCATTTCGTCGCCGGATTTGTCGAGGCGATCGCGCCAGATGCGCAGCGCACGCGGCCAAGCATCGTAGCATCCTCAGCGCGCGCCATGCCGCCGAAGTTCATCGCTTCGATAAGCATGCTCCAGGAAGCCCAAAGAGAAATCGGACCACTGTCCGTGCACACGCTGTAGCAATCCCACACCCCTTCGGGGAATGCCGTCGCAGGCCGCGCCGTGACGGGAATGAAGATCAAGGGAATGCCAACGTTCAGAACTCGGGCGCTGTCTGGTTTGACGAACTCGCAACAGGACCGCGCGATCGACCGCCGAAAGCGTCTCTCGACGGGTGTCACTTTCGCGCGGCCTGTTGACGGTCGTCTGTGAGCGCAAATGAAGGGAACCGTTGTCCCAATCGAGCTGGCCAGGAACAATGGGTCCGGGCACCCCGTTGACAGTCTATAGGGAGGTCCGCCATGGGATGATGGTTCCCTTGCAAGAACTCGGGGGCCGTTCCGGGTCTTGCTCGTCGAAGATGAGCTTTTCGTCCGAATGGACGTTGCCGCGACGCTTCGGTACGCAGGCTTTCAGGTAATCGAGGCCGCGTGCGCCGATGCCGCGATGGAGTTCATCGAATCCGGCGAGCCGATTGATCTGGTGTTCACTGACATCCAGACACCTGGCATTCTCGACGGGCTCGCGCTGGCCGAACGGGTTCGGGCCAAATACCCGTTGATGCCGGTACTTATCTGCTCTGGAAACCCGGAGTTGGCGGGCGCGGCGAGCCAGTGGGGAAAATTCGTACCCAAGCCATATGAGCCGACCGGTATCGTAAGGCTCATTACAAGCTCGATGCGGTGAACACCAATGGAACCTGCAACCGTTTTAGTAGTGGAGCGCGACATTCTCGTGCGGCAGCCCCTTGCTCAATATCTCCGCGATTGCGGCTATCGCGTCTTGGAGGCGGTCAATGCCACCGAGGCACGTGGTGCAGTCTCTACTGGAAGAGAGAGCATAGACGTTGTGCTCATGGACGTGAAAGGCGTGCCGAGTGAAGGCGGATTTGCCCTGGCGTCTTGGTTGAGGTCCAACCATCCGACTATCAAGGTTCTGCTCGGCGGCACTCTTGCTAAAGTCCTGCAACTGGCAGGCGACCTGTGTAATGACGCGCCCGAAGGTGGCCTAGACTATCGATCGGTGCTTGATCACATCCGGCGACTGCTTGCGGGTCGAAACCAACGGTCTCCCGACAGACGTGACAACTGACTCTGATAACAGTGTCTGCCACAAGCGGAAATAGCGTCGTCTCACTTATTTCGATTACCTCGTCGGCGCGGCCCAGCAGCGTTGAAGCTCATCCACAACTCGGAGGCGACGAGTACGCCCACTTCCGCCATTGATGTGGTGGACGACGCCCGCTCCCGGCATCGAAGTGCCATAGGGTGGTTCGTCGGAGACGAATCACATGAGGGGAGCCATCCACATGCAAATTACCACGATCGGTTTGGATATCGCCAAGAACGTGTTCCAGGTTCACGGCATTGGCGCGGCCCAGAAGGTCATCGTCAGAAAGCAGCTTCGCCGCGGACAAGTTATGGCGTTCTTCGAAGCTCTGGCGCCGTGCCTGATCGGTATGGAGGCCTGTGCCACGTCGCACCATTGGGCGCGCGAGCTGACGAAACTGGGCCACATGGTTCGTCTGATGCCAGCGAAGGATGTGAGGGCCTACGTCAAGCGCAATAAGAACGATGCCGCCGACGCGGAAGCAATCTGTGAGGCAGTGCGGCGCCCAACCATGCGTTTCGTACGGATTAAGTCGGCCGAGCAGCAGGGCCAGCTGATGCTGCATCGAGCACGCGATCTGCTGATGCGCCAACGCACCCAGGTGATAAATGCATTACGGGCGCATTTGGCCGAATTCGGCATTACGGCTGCACAGGGGCGCGAAGGGATCAAAGAGTTGTTGGCGGTCGTCGTACAGGATGAGGGTTCGCGCTTGCCGGTCGACGCCCACGCCAGCCTGACCGTACTAGCGGCGCAGCTTCAGTCTGTGCAGACGATGATCGGAACGCTCGAGAAACGGATCATTGCGCAGCATCGCTCGAACGAGGCAAGTAAGCGGCTCGAGACCATCCCCGGTATCGGAGTTATCGGGGCCACCACGATCGCAGCGGTCGTGCCGGATCCGAGGGTTTTTCGATCGGGCCGTGATTTTGCGGCCTGGATCGGGATCGTGCCGCGGCAAGATTCGACCGGAGGCAAACAGAAGCTCGGGCCGATCTCGAAACAGGGCGACCAATACCTCAGGCGCATTCTCATTGTCGGAGCCCATGCTTTCTTGCGGCGTGCGCGCCAGCAGCCGGATAAGTATCCCTGGCTCACTCAGCTTCTCGCTCGGCGACCGTTCAAGGTCGTCGCGGTCGCGCTGGCCAACAAGATGGCGCGGATCGCTTGGGCGTTGCTGGCCAAGGGCGGGACCTACCGAGCGCCCCAACTCGCGGCAGTCTAACAAGGAGCTCGGCAATGGAAGGATGAGGTTGCGTCTGTGCGTAACTGCAGGGGTGATGACGACATTGATGCGAAACGGTCGGGACCGTCGATTGGGAAAACCCGTAAAGTGCCACGCGAGGAAAGAACGCGTGTTTTTGGTTGGGACCGATCAGCGGATCACATCAGGGCCAGCAGCCAAAACGGCTGCATTCAAAGGCCGGATACATGGCTGCACCCGAACGCTTCGCTGAAACGTTAGATTCCTCTTGCACCGCGGGCGCCGTCCATACATGGCACTTTTCGGAAGTGGTCCGACTGACCGACGATGTCCGTTCACGGGGCAAAAGCGGAAGTCTCCGTTGAACAACCCAAGGTCCGTTGATGGAACCATTGCGGAAGTGGTCGACTTTAGGGGCGAGCGCCATAAACCTTTGTATCGTTCCGTGACACCTTAGATGCCAGACGATTACCTACGCGCAATTGAGGCGCTGATCGCGATCGCCTTAGGTTGCATGCGTTTTCGGAAATCGCGCGGTGTCTGCCGTGAAGTCGTTTATCGATTTGCTCCCGTCCGCTGGCAGCGGCCGGGCCTCTATAGTTTATTATTTGAAGAGATCAGGCGGCCGAGCGTCTCATGACCGGCGCCCAAAGCAAACACACCTCGAACATGTTCGCGGTCCTTGTATAGGCAGGTAGCCGATCCGGCGAACGGAAAGCGATGATTCGATGCTGCACTTTCTTACCGGCCTCCGTTCCCTTCCCGTGGCGGCCGCGCTCGCGGGCGGCATTTTTCTCATCGACACGCTGTCGTCCCTCCACTTTGCGGTAGCTTCCCTCTATGTAATTGTTGTTTTGATTGCCGCTCATGACCTTGATCGCCGTGGCGTTGTGATCACGGGCGTCACCTGCGCATTCCTTACGGTCTTCAGCTACGTGATCGATCACGGATTTGTGGTGGATGGAACCGCCCCATTGCGGTTTGCGGTGAGCCTAGTTTCGATCCTGATTGCCACTATGCTCGTGCTCCGGAACGTTTCGGCCGAAGAAGCATATCGCGAGGCGCAACTGGAGCTCGCGCACGCTAACCGCGTCGCTACCATGGGGCAGCTCACCGCCTCGATCGCTCATGAAATCAAGCAGCCCATTGCGGCGGCACATAACAACGCGCGTGCGGCTCTGAATTATTTAGACAACAGCCCAGCCGATGTGGCGGAGGTGAGGGAGGCGCTCACCTGCATTGTGGACGACGCCGATCGAGCCAGCGCCGTCGTCGACCGGATTGGGTCTCTCATCAAAAAAGCGCCAGCCCGGAAGGAGGTCATCGACCTCAATGCGGCGATCCTGGAGGTGATAGCCGTAACCCGCAGCGAAGCGGTCAAGGCCGGCGTCACGGTGGCCGCGCAACTGGCGGACGAGTTGCCAGGCATCCGAGGCGATCGGGTGCAACTACAACAAGTGATGTTGAACCTGATCGTCAATGCCATCCAGTCGATGAGAGGCGTCGAGGGCGGCAACCGCGAATTACATATCAGCACTGTGAGTATCGAGCCGGAGAGTGTGTGCGTCGCAGTGCGGGATACCGGCCATGGGCTGCGCCCCGAGAGCCTGCCGCGTCTCTTTGAACCCTTCTACACGACGAAGCCCGACGGCATGGGCATGGGCCTCTCGATCTGCCGCTCGATTATCGAAGCCCATCGTGGGCGGCTGTGGGCGACCGGGTGCGAGCCGCGGGGTGCTCTCTTTCAGTTTACTATCCCCGCTGACTGAACCGTCATCCGTAATCGATGTCGCTTCTGGTCCATCGCGTCATTTTGCTGCAAAGCAGCGCTTCGGTCGCTTTCGGAGGGAAGCGGACATAAATGGCAGGCAGGACCGGTTAGCACGGTAGCAAATGACCCATCAGCGACATTTATACTGCGCTGCACGTTTCAATGACCACGCTGGTAGCTGCTATACTGAAATTAAAGCCTTGGCCGTAGGGGAACCTCATGAGGCGTCGGAGTGCATCGCCCTGATCGGAAGTGCGGCAGCGCTGCCCGTCGCTCCGGGTGCCCGTCGCGCGAGCGCAGGCGGCCGGACGCCATCTACAGACTTCGCGTTGGTGCGGTTGGCGCCTGAGCCTTTGTCGCTCCAACGGCAGGTCGAGAAATGTGTACCCCGCTCTCGTTGCTTCCGGTCAACTCCGCAAGGGCTACGTTTCTGATTGTGCCGCGCTCTATGGCAGCTGAATTGGAGGCAAAACTGCGAAAACCAGCATCGCAATAGCGAGGATCGCCACAACGTAACCGAGCGAGGTATTGAGCGCCGCAAACGAATCGTGGGGAGGTTCGGTCCTGTTCGACCCGAAGCGATTATGAGGCCCAGTCCGAGCGCCGGGCGTAGGCAAACTTGTTTGCGATCGCATTGCCGCTCTCCGTGTGAAAAAGATGTACAACAAATAGGTGTCGATCAAAATTGTGACGGCCAGGATGACATAGGCCCATGGGCTTTCCATCAAATTCAGCTCGATCAATACCCGGGAGAAACCGAAACCCACAACCCACGCATCAAAGCTCATGCATATCCGACGAAATGTCTCGGCATCCAGATGTCGGATGACATAGGCGCCGAGCGGTACTCCAACCGCAACGCAGGGAACAAACACCCACAAAAGATCTCCGCTCTCGGCCGTAAACAGGCCGAGCTGGTAATAGACGATGGCGGTGACGCTCGACTCGGCTACGCGAACCAACGCGAGACCGGCGCGAAACTCGGTTTTGACCAGACCTTGGTTGTTGAACAGGATCGCCAACGGCGGTCCGGAGATGGTGGTGACTGAATACAGGATGCCGAGCGCAGCTCCAAAGGGAAGACCGACTAGCCAGGTCGACCGAATTGGTTTCCGCCAACCGGCTGCCTGGACCAGGATGAGCGGCAGAATGAGTATGTAGGTCCCGAGTTTGATCCAGCCTGGCTGAAGCGAAGTAAGAACCAAGGCTCCGATTCCAATGCCGGGCAGGAGTCCGGTGACGATTGGAAACACCCTTTTCCATACAGCCGCAACGCCCTCCAGATTGATGAATAGAACGTAGCAGTTGAGGACAACCTCGACCAAGACGACGGCGGGATTCAGGATGCGATTTGTATAGAAAACGAGAGC
>Ga0222749_10001878_pt1 | contig 10186 bp, 4 predicted proteins | sample IncBWH2Mmetat_FD_197234 | JGI IMG/M metagenome (GOLD analysis project Ga0222749, IMG submission 197234) | Metatranscriptome of lab incubated forest soil microbial communities from Barre Woods Harvard Forest LTER site, Petersham... | ecosystem: Environmental > Terrestrial > Soil > Temperate...
AGCTCCAATTCGTAGCCGCCGACGTCTTCAACTGCTTCAAACAAGCGCCACTCAACGCGGAAACAAGTCTCGCGGAAAAATTACTGCTGACCAAGGATCTCGCCGCCATTCCTTCAGCGCATGACCCGCTCGGTTTGGTGCAGAAGCAGGGCAACGCCACGCAGATCAATGCCAGCCATCCGGCCTTGGTTTCTATTCTGGATCACTTGCGAAAACATGGCGAAGTGGACGGACGCAAGCTGTTGGATGATTTCCAACGCGCCCCGTTCGGCTGGTTCAAGGACACCACCCGGCATCTGGTTGCCGCCCTCCTGCTAGCGGGACGTATTCGCCTGCGCATTGGGGCGCAGTGGGTGAAGGTCCCGGGCGAAAAAACCATCGAAGCGCTTAAGAGCAACGTTGCCTTTGGCAAGGTGGACGTTGCCACGAATGAAGAAACCCTGTCGCAGGCGACGCTGTTGGCCGCTGCCCAACGACTGCTGAGCGTGACCGGCGAAACGATCCTGCCGATGCCACAGAATATCAGCCGTGGCGTGCAAGAACATTTTCCAAAATTCCAACGCGAACACGCCTCGCTCGCGGCGGAACTGACCGCTGCAGGGCTCAATGGAAGCGAACGCGCTTCCCGTTTGTTGAAGCAACTCTCCCAGGTGTTACAGGGCGACGCTTCCGAAGCGCCCACCATCCTTGGCGCTGAAGAGTCTGAGATTGTGGACAATCTGCTGTGGGCGCACGACGTGCGGAAAGCGTTCGACCAGAAGCTGCACGAGGTTGCGAAGGAAGCGCGGGGAATTTTGGACGAGATTCCCAAGTTGCCGGCCATCGGCGCGGCGGGTGCACTTGTGACCGGCTCGGCCACGGTTCGCACCGAGCTGGCCGAGTTCCTGGGCAGCGAGGATTTCTTCAAAGCGGGCAGCGACATCCGGCATCGGGTGCAGGACTTGAATCATCTCGTGGGCAACGCCGCCGTGGAATTGTCCAAGCAGTTTACCGCGCACTTGGAACAGGAGCGCACGGCCATTCGAGCCACGCCCGCGTGGTTGCAGCTGTCGGAGGGAGACCGCAGCACATTCTCGCAGAGCCTTGATGACCTGGCCTATGGCGATGGCAAGACCTTGGACAGTATTCGCCAATTGGTAAACCATCGTTTGGAAGTGGACAGCCAGCTGGGGATCATCCGCCAACAAGTCGAATCGCGGGCGAAGGAAATTCAAGCGGGGGCGAGCAAAACCGGCGCCGACCCAATGCACGAAACGCCAAGCAAGCCCGCGGTAGTTGTGAAAGTGCGTAAGCATTACGCTACGGGAAGCGAAGTAAAGCCAGTGGTTGAACAACTTCAACAGGCCGTGAATGAAAACCGTCCGGTAACACTGGATCTCGAACCCTGACGCATGCCCTTCGACCAAGAAACTCGCAATCTGCTTCAGCGCACCGTCACAGCGTGCCGCTCGTTATTGGACGCTGAGTTCACCGCGCAATTGCAGGAGGTCTATGGCATCCAACCGGACGGCGTGGTCACCCCCCTCGCTCAACTGGGCCATCTCGGGGATGAAGATGCCGCCGTGGCAGCCTTGTTGCGTGACCGTCTGAATCATCTGGGAGGTTCACCGTCGGAACAGGCGCAGACGCGGACGCAGGCCAAACCGGAGAACGTCCGTCGCGTCATTCGCGAGCAGGCCTTCACCATCCTGAACCGTTTAGCCGCGTTGCGACTAGCCGAGGAACGAGGGTTGGTGCAGGAATGCGTGCGCCGCAGTGCCGATTCCGACGGCTTCAAACTGTTTCAAACCTCCGCCAACGGCGCACTCGGCGACAGCTTTGCAACGTATCGAATTTATCTGGAATGTCTGTTCGAGGAACTGGCTTATGACCTCGGGGTGCTGTTTGACCGATTCAGCCCCATGGGACTGCTGTTCCCGCGCCGTGATGCATTGGAGGCGGTGCTGAAGGAATTGAATGGCACAGGCCGCGCGGCGGCACGCGAAGATATCACTCCGGATCAGTTCGCCGAGATTTGGAAAGCCGACGAAGCTATCGGCTGGATTTACCAATATTACAATGACCCGGATGAACGCGCTGCCATGCGTGATCCCAAACGCGGGGGATCTTCCGCCCCGCGCAATAGCCGCGAGTTGGCCGTGCGCAACCAGTTCTTCACACCGCGCTACATCGTCGAGTTTCTCACCGACAATACGCTCGGCCGCATCTGGTATGAAATGACGCGGGGCGATACCAAGCTCAGGGAGCTGTGCCGCTATCTCGTCCGGCGTCCGAATGAAAATTTCCTGAAACCGGGCGAAACCACGCCGGAGCAGCCGAAGCAGGACAACCTTCCACAGGAAGACCTGCTCAAGCAGCCCGTTTTCATTCCGCACCGACCGCTCAAAGACCCGCGCACCATTCTGATGCTCGATCCCGCGTGCGGTTCGATGCACTTCGGCCTCTACGCCTTCGATCTGTTCGAGGTCATCTACGACGAAGCGTGGGAGCTGGAGGAAAAGCTCGGCGCGGCAGCGCTAAGCCGTCCGGCGGGGATGAAGTCGCTGTACGAAACCTATGCCGGCAAGGGCGCTTTTCTGAAGGACGTGCCCCGGCTCATCATTGAGCACAATATCCACGGCATTGATATTGACCCGCGCTGCGCGCAGATCGCGGGGCTTTCGCTCTGGCTTCGGGCGCAGAAGGCGTGGCAGCGAATGAACCTGCAACCGGGCAGCCGGCCGCGCATCACCAAATCCAACATTGTGTGCTCCGAGCCGATGCCGGGAGACAAGGAGGCGCTGGCCGAGTTTGTTGAGCGGGAGTTTGCAGCGGAGAAGAATGTGTTTCTGCCGCTGTTGGAAAAGATTTTCGAGAAAATGAGCCTGGCGGGTGAAGCGGGCTCGTTGCTCAAGATCGAGGAGGAAATCCGTAGTGCGGTGGCGGAGGCCAAACTAAAGTGGAAAGAAGGACCGAAGCTCGAACAACCAAAACTGTTTGGCGAGCTTGAGCCAGCCAAGCAAAAGGAACTGACGATTGATGTGAGCGGCATTACGGACGAGCAGTTCTGGGGCACGGTGGAGAGTCGCATTTACGAAGCGCTTCGCGACTACTCCGAGCAGGCCGAAAATGGGGGCGGCTTCCAGCGCCGACTCTTTGCCGAGGATGCGGCTCGGGGCTTCGCCCTTATTGACGTCTGTCGCAAACGTTACGACGTGGCACTGATGAATCCACCATTTGGAGAACGTCCGGAAAGCTGTGAACAATTCTTTCAAGCACACTTTCCCAAGACAGTTGGGGATTTTTTCTCGATGTTCTTCGAACGCGCCCTGGACCTTGTGAACGAGCACGGCAAAGTCGGTGCGATTACAAACAGAACTTGGCTAAGTCTTCCGACATTTGAGGAGTTGCGAACCAAAGTATTCGGCCCATGCGGTTGTGTTGAGGCGGCTGCGGATTTGGGTTCATTTGTGCTAGATGCCCAAGTTGAAACGGCTGCTGCGGTTATTGGTCGCGACTTTTCCGTAAATCGCGTGGCATTGTGGGTCCGCCTTCTGAAAACCAAAGAAAAGAATGAGGGACTTCTTCGGGCACTGGCGTCCGCGAGCCAAGGTCGGCTTCATGGCTCGACTTTCCTCGTATCGCACCAGCAGTTTTTGCCCCTACCCGCCAGCGTTTGTGGATACTGGATGTCCGGGCGGCTGATATCATTGTATCGCCCACAAAATTCGATTGGCGCACGGTCTGCAGAAGGAAAGCAAGGCACAGCTACCGCAGATGACTTTCGTTTTTTGCGATTGGCCTGTTAAGTTGAACCGTCGGCATTGGGCTTCGACAAACAATGGCTGCGCTTTGCAAAAGGCGGAGAATACACGCCTTTTTTTGACGACGTTCACCTTGTCCTTTTCTGGAAGAATAATGGCGAAGAAATTGTGGCTTGGGGGTGTGGTCGCCCACAAAACACACAATACTTCGGTCGATCTGGCATCACTTGGCCACGTAGAACGACCAGCCCGTTTGGTCCTCGGCCACTGCCGGGCGGTTGCGCATTTGGCGATAAAGGCCCGGCTGCGTTTCCAATTGGCAAGCTGAGCCCGTATCTGCTCCTTGGGGTTCTAGGCAGCCGCCCTGCGCGTCTACTTCTATCGGTCAGGCTTGGAGCGGGAGATGACGCCCCGGGTTCTGCGTCCAAGAGCTATGAAGTCGGACTGATTCGTGATTTACCATTTCCAACATTTTCGTCGGAGCAATCGAACACTCTTGCGCAAGCTACAGCCCAATGCGTTTCGACGGTGCGCTCGCGAGTGGTCGAAGACGATGAAACGACTTGCTACTTCATCTGTCCGTTGCTCGGAGCTGCCGAAAAGACAGCGAGCATCAGAACAACAGTCGCTTCTTTGATGGCCCACCGGGATCAGAGGTTTGTTGAGGTATGCCATCTTTCTACCCTCATAGATGAAGCGGTATGCGAGGCCTTGGGATTCTCCGAAACCGACCGAACTGTCATGAGCGAGGAACTCGAATTACCTGTTACGGCTTTCGATCCTAACAGAGAACCAGACGCGGCCTCATTCAAAAAGGCTTACCTGACAAAAGACGCAATAAGCGGTGGGGCGCTGCCCGGGGGCATTGAAGCTGAGGTTGATGTTCGCGTGTTAACCCGGCGTAAAAAGCAGATGGTCTTGCGTGACGAAATGAAAATCTGCCGGCTGTTCGAGATTTCGCCCCAGCAGTTCGCTCACGCGCGGCAACGACTCTCGCTCGTGCGAGACGAAGACGTTTCTGAAGCCACTATCTCACTGGTGCAATATTCGCTCGGGTGCACTCTTGGCCGGTGGGACATCCGGTATGCAACGGGCGAACGGGTAAAGACGCAGTTGCCCGACTCATTTGCCGCGTTGCCAGTCTGTCCACTTGGCGGGCTGCAAAACGTGGAAGGCTTTCCAATTGAAAACGTCGACAGCATGAAGCTGAAAGCCGAAGGTTATCCTATCGAAATCCCGTGGGACGGCATCCTCGTGGACGACGCCGACAAAGATGGCAACTCCAACCATCCGCTGGACATCGAGCGCCGAATGCACGAGGTGATCGGCTTGATTTGGACTGGTAAAGCAGGATGCCCAACCGCCGGTGCAATCGAAGCGGAGGCCTGCGAAATCCTTGGCGTGAAATCGTTGCGGGACTACTTCCGCAAACCCACCAGCTTCTTCGCGGATCACCTGAAGCGCTATTCCAAGAGCCGCCGCCAAGCGCCCCTCTACTGGCCGCTCTCCACCGCCTCCGGCAGCTACACGCTCTGGATTTATTACCATCGCCTGAACAAACAGACGCTCTACAAGTGCATTCAGAACTTCGTTGATCCCAAGCTGGTGGAGGTGGAAAAGCAAACCACGCACCTACGCACCGTGCTCGCCGCCGAGGAAGGCGGCAGCAAGGAGCGGCAGAAACTGGAAGAACTAGAAGACCTGCGCCGGCAGCTGAATGATTTCCGCGTCGAACTCGAACGCTGGGCCGGTAAATGGAAACCAAACCTGAACGACGGCGTGCTCATCACCGCCTGTCCGCTCTGGAAATTATTTCGCCTGCCCGAGTGGCGCAAAGACCTCGAAGCCTGCTGGAAAGAGCTCGAACGTGGAGATTACGACTGGGCGCATCTGGCTTACACCCTCTGGCCCGACCGCGTGCGCGAGAAGTGCGAGAGCGATCGTCCCCTCGCCATCGCACACGGGCTCGAAGAACTCTGTAGCGTGAAAGCACCCGAGAAAAAGGCGAAGAAAAAGGCCGGGAAAAAGAAGGCTGAACCTGAATTGGAGATGGAGAGCTAATATGGCCGCGAAAGCCAAACAGATCTTGATGGTGTCCTCAGCAGTGTATGGCTTCGAGGAACTGTTGGACCGGCTCTACACCGAACTAGTGGGCTTCGGCTACGAAGTGTGGATGTCGCACAAGGGCACGATGCCAGTTTATCCAGAAATGATCGCCTTGGACAGTTGCAAAAAGGCCGTCAAGGATTGCGATTTATTTCTGGGCCTCATCCTGCCGCGCTATGGCAGCGGTAAAGAAAAGGCGGGGGCGGATTCAATCACACACGATGAATTGCGAGAAGCCATCCGGTTGAACAAGCCGCGGTGGATTCTGGCGCATGATCATGTTGTGTTTGCGCGGACATTTCTGGAAAAGCTCGGTCATGGAGACCAGACGAAACGAGCCGCGCTGAAACTCAAGGCTTCCGCGGTGTTTGAAGATTTACGAGTGATTGACATGTATGACCTTGCGGCCCGGCACGACGTGACCGTTTTTCAGGATCGGACCGGGAATTGGGTGCAAAAGTTTAGCACGCCGGAGGATGCACAATTGTTTGCCGTGAGCCAGTTCCGGCGCTTTCAGGAAGCGGAGGAGTTCGTGCGCGACAATTTCGCCAATCCCAAAGCAATTGAGAAAAGCTTGAAAAAAGACGGAGGTAAACCATGACACCGCCGGATTGCCAGATCAAAGCGGGTGAATCGGAAACAGTTGAGTTTGTGCAACGACTGGAAAATCTGGAGTCGGTGTCCAAGCATGTCGTGGCTTTTCTCAATAGCGGAGGGGGCACGATTTTCGTCGGCGTGGATGATGATGGGAAGATTATTGGCGTGCCGGACGCGGAAGACGTAGCCAAGCGACTATACTCAGATTTGCAGAAGGCGATTTCGCCAAAAGCACTCTTCTCGGTCACCACCGAGCCACAGGAGGACAAGCAATTGGTGGTAATTGAGGTGCCCGGCGGCAAGGATACCCCATTCGTTTCCGACGGAACGCTTTACCTGAGAAAAGGAAAGCATTCCGTGAAGGCCACGGGCGACGATCTGCAGCAGCTATTGCAGGAACGTTCGGTGGAGGTCGAACGATGGGAACGCAGGGGGTCGCCAGCCCTGACGCTAAAAGAATTGGATCAAGAGGAAATTCATCGAACCGTGCAGGAGGCGGCGGAAAGAAATCGTTTCCAGTTCCGAAAAGCGGAAGAGGCGGAAGCGGTTCTGACGGACCTGGGAATGTGGAGTCGAGGAATGTTGACACAGGCAGCGGATGTTTGTTTCGGCCAGAAGCCGGCGTTGCGAAATCCACAGGTACGCGTCCGGGCCTACGCGTTTGAATCCGACAAGGCCGGGGATTTCCTCGATCAGGATGACATCAGCGGACCGATTGCCACGGTCATTGAACGAGCAAACGTCTTCATCCGGCGCAACTCACCGTTGGCGGCGAAGTTTTTGCCGGAGTCCTTGAAACGAAAGAATGTGCCGGCCTATCCGGAATACGCGATTCGCGAAGGATTGGTGAATGCATTGGCGCATCGAGATTACGCTGCCTTTTCCAGTGGCGCGACCGTGACGTTATATTCCGATCGCGTCGAGATTTGGAACTCTGGCCGTCTGCCGAAAGGCTGGAAGGCGGACAAGTTGCGCCACAATCATCCGTCGCTGCCGCCGAATCCAGACATCGCGCACGTTCTATTCATTCGCAGCTTCATGGAACGGATTGGCCGTGGCACGCAGAAGATTCTTGAGGCCTGTGATGCCGCAGGACTCCGGCGGGCGACCTGGGCGGTGGATGACGACGGCATTACGTTGACGATTTACAACCAGCCAGCGGACGAATCACCGCAACACCGATTACTGGAGAGGCAACGCCTGCTGATAGAATCCTTGAAACCCGGTGACACGATTGCCCCAGCGGAGTATGTGAAGCGCTTCGCGGAGGGAGTTGGCGAACGCCAGGCACGGCGCGACCTAAGCGACTTGGAGGCGACTGATTTGTTGCGAAGAGAAGGTAAAGGCAAGGCCACGGTCTATGTCAGAACGCAGCGTGCGTGGAAACCCTGAATCCGGACATGACGCGGACAGCTCGTGTCCGCTGAGAAACAGGGCGGGCGTTTGTTAGATGATTGAAAATCAGAAGTTTATACAAAGTCTGATTTGTTGAAGGCTTTGAATCCGGACATAATCCGGACACAATCCGGTCATAGAACCGTCTGAGAGAAAAAGAATACTGAGATGCAGACGATTGAACAATTTGTCACGGAGCGGCTACGCGGGCTGATGGCCGCGAGGCGGGTGTTGACCGTGTATGACCCGGAGCGTCGTTATCGCGAAATAGTGGCGGACCTGGCGAGCAGCAAAGTGCGGTTGGTGGAATTGACGGATGACGTGATCGGCGCGCGCGAAGAGGCGTTGGAAAAATTGCGGGACTTGGGCGGTGACCCCACTTATGCCAGCGCTCTGGTGCTATATCTGCCACGTCCCCGCCGCCTGGACGATGCAGGCCGTTGCCAAGATCCATTCACGCCGGTGGCCCTGGCCGGTGCGGTATTCCCCGATGGCGAAGGACATAGCTACCTGTCGTTGTGCCAGCAGTTTCTCCCCGACGAAGCAGCGGCCATCGAGGAATTGTTCCGACAGGGCGATCCCTCGTTTGAGGTCGTCAACGGCCTGCGCGCAGGGGCGGAGGCCTTGCCGGTATTGAGTCAGTTGCTGAAGACGGAGGGGGCGCGGGAAATTCTAATCCAGTTTCTGTGCCTCGACAGCAAGGAGAGCAAGAAGCTGGAGAAGTCACCGCATTGGCAGGCGGAGATGTGCACGCTCTGCGCCAGGTCGCTGGGACTGGAATTGGCAGGAGGCGCGCTCAAGGTGGAGGACGTGCGTGGCCTGTTGTGGCGTTATGTGCTGTTCAGCGAGTTTGCTTCGGACTTGCCAGGAACATTGCCTACCGCGCTGACAGGAGTGAAGCGGGCCACCGGTCCGCATCTGACGCTGGTGCGGGACGTATGCGCCGCCCTGCGTGATCGCGCCAGTGCTCAACCGCACTATGAGGAATATGCCACCCGCGTGGCGGATGACTTGAACCTGGAGCAGCATTGCGCGGCGATCCAGGACTTCGGCCATTTGGATACTTTTGCCTTCGAGGAGCGGACATTCCTGCGCTCATTCTCCAAAGTGTTGCTTGCCGGCAAAGTCGAGGAGGCACACCGGATTGTGGAAGAGCGTGCGAAATCATTCTGGATTCGAGATGCGGGCCGGTCGGCAGAATGGCGACTGGCGGCCTGTTGCCTGACCCTGCAGCGCGGCATCAGCGAAGTGCAAGCCCGACTGAAGGCCGAGACACCGGCCACGGTTTCCGCCTGGCTCGATTTTCACATCGCGACCTTGCACCGGCTGGACGCCTCACATCGGGAACTGGAACAGGTGGCGCAAGAAGCGGCACTGGGCTGCGCGCAATTGGATGAATTGTTGGCGGCAGTGCGAAGCGGATATCGGGAAGCCTGTGACCGGGTTGCGCGATTGTTCCAAGAGGCGGTGGTGAAAGAGGGTTGGCCGGTGAGCGGTCGGCGGCGGGCCACGGACATTTTCGAACAATGCGTCCGCGCACCGTGGGCTCAGGGCAAGCGGATCGCCTATTTTTGGGTGGATGCCATGCGCTATGACCTCGCCAAATTGCTGGAGCAAAACATCGCCAACCGGCATGGAGTAACCGTTGAGGCGGTGTGCGCACAATTGCCCACGATCACCCGGGTAAGCATGGCAGCGTTGCTGCCCGGAGCGGAGACGGATTTCAAATTGGTCATGGCGGCGGGAGAAGTGATTCCACAGGTTAAAGGTGTGGCGGTGACATCCGTCAGCGAGCGATTTCAGTTGGTGGAAAAATTCCTGGGCGCAGAACGGACGCGCTTGGTGGATTTGGATGACTTGGTGACCGGCAAGACGCTGCCGGATTTCAAAGGGGTGGCCGTGCTAGTGGTAAAAACGACGGAAATTGATCTGCTCGGGGAAAACAATCCCAGTTATTTCATGGGCCTGATTCCAGATATACTCCGGAAATTGCAGGTCGCGCTGAATCGTCTGGCCGATGCTGGCTTCGACCAGGCGGTGTTGGCCACTGACCATGGTTTTTGCTGGTTTGATTCCGCGAGCGCCGGCGCGGCCGTGAGCAAACCGGCCGGTGACTGGGTGGAAATAAAAAATCGCTCACTGCTGGGCAGCGGGCAACCGAACAGTTACGTGCTCACAATGGACGCGCCGTTCGCCGGCGTGCGTGGAAACATCCCACAATATGTTGCCGCCCGCGGCATGGCGACGTTCACCAAGGGAGTGTGCTATTTCCACGAAGGACTTTCCCTACAGGAATGCGTTATCCCCATGATGCAGGTGAGTTTGAAGCCCTCGGAGAAGAAGCC
>Ga0222749_10001880_pt1 | contig 10185 bp, 8 predicted proteins | sample IncBWH2Mmetat_FD_197234 | JGI IMG/M metagenome (GOLD analysis project Ga0222749, IMG submission 197234) | Metatranscriptome of lab incubated forest soil microbial communities from Barre Woods Harvard Forest LTER site, Petersham... | ecosystem: Environmental > Terrestrial > Soil > Temperate...
CACTCCTCGATGGTGGAGGAGAGGCCGCGCTTGAGGAGGACCGGCTTTTCCTGCTTGCCCACGGCATCCAGGAGATTGAAGTTCTGCATGTTCCGCGCGCCGATCTGCAGAATGTCCGCCTGCTGCGAGACGAGCGGCACGTCCTCGACCGCCATGACCTCGGTGATGACGGGGAGTCCGCTCTCCTTTCTCGCCTCGGCCAGGATCTCGAGCCCCTTGGGGCCGAGGCCCTGGAAGCTGTAGGGCGACGTGCGAGGTTTGTAGGCCCCGCCCCGGAGGATGTGGGCGCCGGCCTTCTTCACCCTTTTCGCGCACTCGACGGTCTGTTCCAGCGATTCAACCGCGCAGGGCCCGGCCATGATCGTGAACGTGCCGCCGCCGATCTGGACATCTCCGACCTTGAAGGTCGTGTCCCTCTTCTTGAAATCGCGGCTGGCCAGCTTGTAGGGGCGGAGGATCGGAATGACCTTCTCCACGCCGGGGAGCGTCGCGAAATTGGCGCCGTCCACCTTCCGCTCGTCGCCGATGACGCCGATCACGGTGGTTTCCTCTCCTTTGGATAGGTGCGGCTTGAACCCGCCGGCCTCGATGTGCTTGAGCACCGCGCTCACCTCCTTCATCGAGGCGCCGGATTTCATCACGATGATCATCGCTTGGCCCCCTTCGTGGTGGTCCTTCATCGGGTGCGCTTCCGCGCCAGGTCCGGCCGCAGGGCCGGAGTCTTCCCGAGATACTGGTGCCGGATTTTCCCCGGCGGGACGTTCGAGTTGACCAGGAGCAGGATCCGAACGACTTTCTTCATCCCCTTGGGGACATCCAGTTCGCTGGCGCACATGAGCGGGACATCGTCCCATCCCATGCGCCGCGCCGCGATGGCGGGGAATTCGGCGTCCAGATCGGGCGTCAGGCTGAAGATCGCCGCCGCCACGTCGTCCGCCCTCACCCGGTTGGACCGGACCATCGCCCGGAGGAGCTCGCCGGTCCGGAGGAGGATCTCCTCTTTCTCGTTCTTCGCGACGTTGATCGCGCCGCGGATCCCCCTAACCGGCATCTTTCGCCCCCAGCAGTTCCCGGATCTTCGCGGCGGGGTCGGACGACCGGACCAACTCCTCGCCGATCAGCGCCGAGTCGACCTGCATCTGCCCCAGGAGGAGGATGTCCTCCCGCTTCGAGATCCCGCTCTCGCTTACGGTCACGATGCCCGGGGGCACGATCGCGCGGAGACGGGCCGTCGTCTCGAGCGTGACCTTGAACGTGTCGAGGTCGCGATTGTTGATGCCCACGATCTCCGCCTTCGCGTCGAGCGCGGCGTCGAGCTCCTTCTCGGTGTGGACCTCGACGAGCGTCGAGAGCTTGAGTTCCTCGCGCGCGAAGGCGACATAATCGCGGAGCTGCGCCTTGTCCAGGATCCGGACGATCAGCAGGGCGGCGCTCGCACGCATCACCTTCGCCTCCCAGAGCTGGTATTCGTCGATGACGAAGTCCTTTCGGAGGATGGGCAGGCCCGACGCGTCGCGCGCGGCGCGGAGGTCGTCGACCGACCCCTGGAAGAAACCCTTGTCGGTCAGCACCGAGACCGCCCGGGCGCCGCCCTCCGCGTAGGCGAGCGCCAGCTTGCCGGGATCGAGATCCGCCTTGAAGACTCCCTTCACGGGAGAGGCGCGCTTCACCTCCGCGATGATGGAGACGGCCCCGGGTTGGCGGAGATCAAAGGGGGGGACCGGACGGGTATTCCTCGCCTTCGCCTTGAGCTCCGCGATCTTCTGTTCGTGCTTCGAGCGCTTGAGCTCGGCTTTCTTTGCCGTGACGATCTCGTCGAGGATCATAGCTCGAGGAAGTTCTGGAGGAGCGCCTTTCCGGGCTTGGTCATGACCGACTCGGGGTGAAACTGCACGCCTTCGACCCGGTGCTCCCTGTGGCGGAGCCCCATGATCTCGCCCTCGCTCGTGTGGGCGGAGATCTCCAGGCAGGCCGGAAGTCCCTCCTCCCGGACGACGAGGGAGTGGTAGCGGGTCGCTTCGAAGGGGTTGGGGATTCCCCTGAACACCCCCTTCCCATCGTGGTAGATCTTGGAGGTCTTCCCGTGCATCATGCGGTCGGCGCGATTCACCGTCCCCCCGAAGACGTGGCCGATGCACTGGTGGCCGAGGCAGACGCCGAGGATCGGCTTCTTGCCCGTGAAATCCCCGATCAGCGCGTTGCAGACTCCCGACTGGGTGGGGTTGCCGGGGCCTGGCGAGATGACCAGGTGGGAGAAGTCTCGCCTTCTCGCCTCGTCCAGCGTGATCCGGTCGTTGCGCACGACGGCCAGCTCGCACCCGAGTTCGCCGAGATACTGGGCCAGGTTGAAGGTGAAGGAATCGTAGTTGTCGATGAGGAGAACCTTCTTCACAGGCCCTCCTCGGCGAGCGCGATGGCCCGCTTCAGGACTTCCATCTTGTTGCACGTCTCGGTCCATTCCGATTGCGGATCGCTGTCGGCCACGATCCCCGCCCCGGCCTGGAGGTAGGCGGTCCTCCCCTTGACGATCATCGTGCGGATCGTGATGCACGTGTCCATGTCCCCCGTCAGCGAGAAATAGCCGACGGTACCCCCGTAGGCCCCACGACGGGTCTTCTCGAGATCCTCAATGATCTCCATCGCCCGGATCTTGGGCGCCCCCGTCAGGGTTCCGGCGGGGAAGGTGTTGGATAGGAGCGAGAACTGGTCCTGGTCCCCGGTGAGCGTCCCGACGACCTCGCTCACGATGTGCATGACGTGCGAATAGCGCTCGATGGTGTAGAGATCGGTGCAATGGACGCTTCCGTACTCGGCGCAGCGGCCCACGTCGTTCCGGGCCAGGTCAATCAGCATCAAGTGCTCGGCCCGCTCCTTCTCATCGGCCAGGAGCTCCTTTTCGAGGCGCTGGTCCTCCTCGGGGGTCGCCCCGCGACGGCGGGTCCCGGCGATGGGCCGAATCACCGCCTCGCGCCCGGTGAGTTTCGCGTGGATCTCGGGCGACGACCCCACGAGCTGGTACCCTCCGAAATCGAGGTAGAACATGTAAGGCGACGGGTTCAGGATGCGGAGCGCCCGATAGACCTGGAACGGGTCGACGTGGAGCTCTCCCTGCTGGCGCTGGGAGAGCACCACCTGGAAGATGTCGCCGATCTTGATGTACTCCTTGGCCTTGAGGACCGCAGCCTTGTACTCCGCCTCGGGGAACTCGTTGGCGAAGGTCGCGCGCTTCGGGGCGGGATGCGCCCGGGTCCACTCGGGAGCGAGCGGTGCCCGGAGGAGCTCGGTGACATGGTCGAGCGTCTCCTTGGGCTCCTCCTTTCCGATGGTGACCAGGAGCATCTTGCGCTTGACGTGATCGAAGATGACCATCGTCGAGGCGAGGTAGAAGTTGCACAGGGGGAGGCCGACGGGGTCGGGCAGCCGCGACGGGAGCTTCTCGAGGAACCGGACGAAATCGTATCCGATGTAGCCGACCGCACCGCCGACCAGGCCGGGCAGTCCGTCGTGCCGGATCCCCAGGGGCAGCATCAGCTCGCGCACGATTTCCAGCGGATTCCGGCCGCCGATGGGGATCGACTCGGACTTTCCGCCCTCTTCAACCTCGACCGAATCGGGGAGGACGCGGATATTCCTCAGGTAGTCCAGACCGATGAAGGAGTAGCGTCCGAGGTTCTCGCCCATCTCGACGGATTCAAGGAGGAAGCGCGCCCCGTGGCCCTTCAGCTTGAGAAAGGCCGAGACGGGGGTTTCGAGGTCTGCGGCAACCTCGCGCACCGTAGGCTTCAGCTCCACTCTCAGGGACGTCATGGTCTCTTATCCGATAAAAAAACCCGCCAGGAAGTCTGGCGGGTTCTCGCGAATCTCTGGTGACGGATCGCTGCGGAGCCCGCCCTAGCGGGACCAGTACCAGTAGGTAAAGTACCGGGCAGCGAACGGCTTCATGAGGGTGGCGATTGTACCCCAGGTCGCCCGCATGTCAAGGGGAATCCGGATTCCGCAGAAGAGTCGAAAGTTCGAAGGGCGGTGCGGGGAGCTGGGAGGACGGGACCCCTATTTCGATTGATGGGGCGGATCGTCCGAAAATTCGCTGAGGAGAGAGTCCAGGCTCTCTCCCCGTTGCATGGCTTGCTTGATTCGAGAGGCGATGGCCCTGCGCTCGCGAAGGGTGAGCAGCTGGCTATACCGCTCCGGGGTCATGAGTCCCAACTGACCCGAGGGGGTATAGGTGGCCACGGAGCGCCCGCCGATGAGACCCCGGTCGCCCTGCCGCCGGAGCTGCTCCCGCTCCTGGGACCAGGGACCCGGGTACTTTTCCCGGAGGATGTGCTCCGCATTATAAAGCATCAGGACGAAGGTGATGCGGGCGATGATGGCCCTCCAGGTGCGCCCCGCGAGCCGACCGGGCCTCTTCCAGCGTTGAGCCGCCGTTGCACCCGAACGGGGGACCGGGCCGGTGCCCCGGGCTTGGCCTGAGGCCCCGGCGACGGGCGGTCGAAAGGCACCACCGTTCTCGGGGCCGGGTCAGGTAGACGGGGATTCCGGTCCCCATCTCCCGGGATCCGGTTCTCGCGCCATCGCCGTCCCCCGGATCTTCTCTGCGGATCTCCGTTGGTTTAGTTGACAGCCCTTACGTCGCTCCCTAGAATCCCGGCATGCCCGAGCGTCCTCCGCCGGTTTATCCCCTGCGATTCAAGGAAATCTTCAAGGAAAAAATCTGGGGCGGGCCCGAGCTCGCCAAGGTTGCGGGAAAAAAGGGCGCGGGCCGCCGCTGCGGCGAGTCGTGGGAAATCGCCCAACGCGACAAATCCACCAGCGTGGTCGTCAACGGCCCGTACCGAGGCTGGAGTCTCGAGAAGCTCCTCGAGGAGCATCGCAAGAGCGTTCTCGGCGACGAACACTCGATGCGCTTCAAGCGATACCCGCTTCTCGTCAAGTACATCTGCGCCCACGATCGCCTTTCGCTTCAGGTCCACCCCACCGACGATTACGCCCAGCGGTACGAAGCCGAGGGCGTCGGCAAGATGGAGGCGTGGTACGTCATCTCGGCGCCAAAGGAATCGAGGGTCATCCGGGGCGTCCTTCCCGGCACCACCGTGGCCGAGTTCAAGGAGCACCTCAAGAGCGGCAAGATCGAGCAGTGCCTCAACGTGATGGACATCAAGGAGCGGGACGTCATCTTCATTCCGCCCGGCACGATCCATTCCGCTTATGGCGGCGCCGTCTTCCTGGAAGTCCAGCAGAACTCCGATACGACCTACCGCCTCACCGACTGGGGGCGAGTCGATTTCAACAAGAAGCCGCGGCCGCTCGACGTGGAGAAGGCGATGAACGTCACGGACTTCTACTCCATGGGCGTCTCGAAATACAAGGCCAGCCGCATCCCGGGCTACGCCTACCGACGGAAGCTCCTCATCAAGTGCGAAAAGTTCACCATGGAGACGATCGAGCTGGGCCGGCAGAGGATCACGGAGAAGGCCAACGCCGCGCGGAGCGTCGTCCACACGATCATCCAGGGACGGGGCAAGTACCAGTTTGGCGACAAGAAAAGGTCGTCCCAGCCCTTCAGGAAGGGCGAGACCTACCTCATCCCCGCCAAGATCGGCGAATACGACATCGCCTCGCACGGGGCGACGGAGATCGTGGTCAGTTACGCAGAGTAGGCCCTTCGGCGCTCCTCGCGTTGTAGAATTAACAGCATCGTGCGTGCTCTCCTCGCCCTTCTCTTGCTTGGCCAGGACCGGGTCGATTCCACCGGGGACCCCCTTCCGCGCGGAGCCGTCGCACGGATCGGGACCTTGCGGCTTCGTCACGACGACGCCGTCGTTCATGTGGCGTTTTCGCCCGACGGGAAGACGGTGGCCTCCGCCAGCCACGACCGGACCCTCCGCACCTGGGACACCGCGACCGGCAAGCGGATCCTGACCGTCGAGGGCCACCGCGGCCGTCTGTACGGCATGGCGTGGGCCCCCGACGGGAAGCGGATCGCGACTGCGGGGCACGACAAGACCATCCGCATTTGGGATGCGACCACCGGCTTTGAGGTGAACAGCTACTACGGGCATGAGGAGCACGTCTGGGCGGTCGCCTTCTCGCCCGACGGTAAGCTCGCCGCATCCGCGGGAGCCGACACGGTCGTCCATGTCTGGGACGCCGGTACCGGGCACGAAGGATTCCGGGTCATCGGCCACGAGGGGAACGTCCTCTCCGTCGCCTTTTCGCCGGACGGGAAGTCGCTCCTCACGGCGAGCCTCGATGGGAGCGCCCGCGTGTGGAATCTCGCCACGAACCGCGAAACCCTCCGGATCCGCGACGGCTCCGCGGTGAATACGGCCGTCTACGCCCCCGACGGGAAGACCATCGTCACCGGGAACTGGAACGGCGCCATCCGGATCTGGGATGCGGCCAAGGGCAAGCAGGTTCGGACGCTCACCGGTCATAAGGATCTCGTCTACCGCGTGGCCCTCTCGCCCGACGGGAAAAAGATCGTCTCCGCGAGCAAGGACAATACCGTCCGCCTCTGGGACGCCGACTCCGGGAAGGAGATTCGCCGGACCGTCGCCGCTCAGTACGCCGTCTGGTCCGCCTCGTTCTCCTCGGACGGGAATACGATCGCGGCCGGGAACGGCGAGGGCGAGGTTCGCCTGTGGGATGTGGCGACGGGGAACGAGCTCCTCCGCCCGGCGGGGGGGGGCGGGACGGCGGCGGCCCTCGCCTATTCGCCGGACGGGAAGACTCTCGCGGCCGCGGGGAGCGACCGGGCCGTTCATCTCTGGGACGCGGACGGGCTCAAGGAGTCGTCCGCCCTCCGGGGCCACGAGGATGAGATCACCGCACTGGTTTACTTTCCGGACGGGGCCACGATTGCCTCCGGCAGCGCCGACGGGACCTTCCGCCTCTGGGAGGTGGCGACGGGCCGGCAGTCGCAAAAGGTCACCTCGCACGAGGGCGGCGTGATGGCGATCGCCGTCTCCCCCGACGGGAAGCGCCTCGCCTCGGGGGGCAAGGACCGGGTCGTCCGGGTGTGGGACCCGGTCACGACGCGGCTGGCCTGGAAGACACCCGCGGGCGAGGAGGCGGTACGGTCCCTGGTCTTCTCGCCCGACGGGAGGACCCTCGCTTCGGGAGAATGGGGGGGCGACGTCCGCCTCTGGGACGCGGCCTCCGGCGCGCTGCTCCGATCGATGCACGGGTCGGACACGGTGGTGAACTCCGTGGCCTTCACGCCGGATGGAAAGCGCGTGATCGGGGGGAGCGCGGACCAGAACATCTACATCTGGGATTCCGCGACGGGGAAGGCGGTGAAGAACCTGTACGGCCACTTCGACGACGTGGAATCGCTCTCGCTCACTCCGAACGGGCTGTGGATGGTCTCGGGGGGCGACGACCGCGCGGTTCGGGTCTGGGACATGCAGACGATCAAGGAGTTCAAGGTGCTGGAGGGCCACGAGAGCAGGGTCTTGTCGGTGGTCGTCTCGCCCGACGGCAAGCGCTTCGCCTCGTCGAGCAAAGACGCTACCATCCTCATCTGGGATCTCGCGGCCGTCCTCACGCCGAAATAACGGCGGAATCCGGCGTCGGGCTACTCCTTGGGCTCCTGGGAGACCTCGTAGCGGTCCCGGCCGCTCTGCTTGGCGCGGTAGAGCGCCACGTCGGCCTCGCCCACAAACTGGGTGATCGACATCCCCGCGCGGTAGGGCGCGACCCCCGCGCTGATGGAGACGGGCAGGGTGTGCCCCTCGTGGGAAAACGCGCGCGAGCGCACCGCGGCGAGCAGGCGCTGGACGACCATGAGCGCCCCCCGAGGTTTGGTCTCCGGGAGGATGATCGCGATCTCGTCGCCGCCATAGCGGGCCGCCAGGTCCTCGCGGCGAAGCGATTCGCGGACGACCGTGCCCAGCTGCGAGAGCGCCGCGTCGCCCGCCTGATGCCCGAACCTGTCATTGAGTTCCTTGAAAGAATCGAGGTCGAGCATGATGAGCGCGAGCGGCCGGCCGTAGCGTTCCGAACGATGCATCTCGGATCGCAGCGACTCGTGGAATGCGCGGTAGTTTCCGAGTTTGGTAAGCGCGTCCGTGTGGGCCTGGTTCTGCACCTCGCGGAAGAGCCGGCAGTTCCGGATGGCCATCGCGAGCACGCGTCCGACCTGGTCGAGCACCTGGCGGTCGCCCTCCTCGAAAGCGCCGTCGCCGTCACGGTCCGCGAGGTTCAGCACCCCCACCAGGAAATTGGCGGTCTGGAGCGGGAGGACCAGGCACGTCTCCGTCGCGTACCGATCGGCGAACGGACGGTCGAAGCGAACGCCGTGCGCCTTGTGGTACGCCGCGAAGCCGGAGACGCTGAGGATCTCGCGGGACTGGAGGACCCGGCCCATGACGCTCGTCTTGCGCTCCTGGACGGAGACCCGTTCGGGCAGCGGAACGGGACCGTTCTGGGAGAGGAGCGTGAGCTCGTTGGAGCCGTAGTCATAGAGGTAGAGCGAGCAGAGCCGGGCGCGCACGACCGCTGGGATCTTCGTGACGGCCGATTCGCCGATCCGGTCGAGATCGAGCGTGTTGAACTCCTGGGTCAGGAGGTTGACGCGGAGGACCCGGCTCGAGAGGCTCTCCATGCTCCCCTGGCTTCCGCTGAGGAATTCCAGCCGCGCCCGGAGCGCGCGGTTTTCCTCCTCGATCCGGCGGAGGCGGACGTCCAGGCCCTCCGCCGGCTTCACGCGACGAGGCGCGGACTTGCGGGCCGGCTCCTTCTTCTTCATGGTCCCTCCTGGGGGAGGTGCGCACCCCCGGCCTCATCCGGGAAATGCGGTTCGCCAGCCCGCCCCGAGGGGGAACCCGATGGGACGCCGGCCCGATGATCTAGGCGTCTCAAGCCGTCACGCTCCGGAAACAGACTTCTCCTCGGAGGCTCGAACATGGTCACTCCCCGGCTGGAAGGACTCGCAAGCGGGGAGAATGAACAAATCGGCGCGGGCTCGGGGGGCTGATGCGAGGATTCGCCACTGGGCCTCCTCTTCCACGCTGCGGGCTCCGGGCGGGGGTCGTCGGCTCGCGCCCATTCAATCAGGTGGAAGAGGGGGGGGCAAACAGAATTGCCCCCCCGGGTTGCATTCGGCGCGAGAGGCGCTAGAATCCCAGTACACGAGAGAGGGGGACATGCATCGCCAGCGGTACTATCACGTCATCGCCGTAGCTTTGTCCCTTTGGCTGGTCTTCGTCGTCCACTCCTGCACTCTCGGGCGGCCGGTCAAGGAGGAGATGCATGTGGGCGAAGTCACCGCCGCGCCCACCGTCCAGGTCGGTCTGGGCCGCTGCCTGCGCGACGCAAGCGCCCGAATTGCCGTCCGCGGACCCTACGAGATGCGGGTCCGCGGCGAGGTCCTGGCCAAAGGCGAGGAGCTCGACTGGGCCGATGTCCGCCCCATCGAGGGCGGAGTCCAGGTGGGCGGAGAGGTGTTCAAGGAGGGCCCCGTGGCGGTCCTCCCCGGCCGGGACGGGACCCTCGAGGTCGAGTACGCGCGAGATCATCGGGGCAATGCGGTGAAGCCTTCGCCCGTCCGCTATCACGGCTCGCTCCTCGTTCACGCCTTGCCCGACCGGAGGCTGGCGCTCGTGAACGAGGTGGATCTGGAGCTGTATCTGAAGGGGGTCGTCGGGAAGGAGATGAACCTTTCCGAGGGCGAGGAGGCCCTCAAGACGCAGGTGATCGCGGCCCGGACCTACGCGGTGCATGAACAACGTCTTGACCGCCTGCGGCGGGTCAAGGGGGAGCGGTTCGACCTGTACGACGACGAGCGGTCCCAGGTCTACGGCGGGATGGAGCGCGAGACCGCGAGCGCCTCGCGGCTGGTCGATGAGACTCGAGGGATGTTCCTGGTCTACGAGGGACGGCTGGTCCGGACTTTCTACAGCAGCTGCTGCGGCGGATGCACGGAGCCCGCCTGGGAGGTCCTTCAGGACGAGACTGAAAGGATGCCGCCCCTCCAGGGACGGAAGTGCGACTACTGCATGCGTCGCCCCATCTATCGCTGGAAGGAGCCGGTGCTCGTCGCGAAAAAGGAGATCGCCGACAAATGCCTTCCCAAGGATCTCCCGGGGGCGCGGGTGAAGTCCGTCGAGATTGCCAAGACGTTGCCCGGGGGTCACGCTCTCGAGGTCGCCGTGGCACTGGAGAATTCCGCGCGTATCGTTC
>Ga0222749_10001883_pt1 | contig 10182 bp, 16 predicted proteins | sample IncBWH2Mmetat_FD_197234 | JGI IMG/M metagenome (GOLD analysis project Ga0222749, IMG submission 197234) | Metatranscriptome of lab incubated forest soil microbial communities from Barre Woods Harvard Forest LTER site, Petersham... | ecosystem: Environmental > Terrestrial > Soil > Temperate...
AAGTCGGAGAGAGAGGCTTACTTTGCATTCTGGACCAATGTTTGTACCCTTACGAGCGGACACGAGCACCCAAAAGATGAATGGCTCATATTCCAGCATTTCTCAGAGTCGCACTTTCTCATCGTCTCATGTAACTTTTCCCTCGGCACTTTCTCGTTTGCGATAGTCGCACTTTCTCATCGTCTCATGTAACTTTTCCCTCGGCACTTTCTCGTTTGCGATAGTCGCACTTTCTCATTAGGGGCGTTCACGGTACTCTCAACTTGGCCGCAACTTGCTCACAACTTGTTCCGCAACTTGACCAAGTTGAGAATCAAGTTGAGACAGGAGTTGAGGTTGAGTTGTGAACGATCTTAGAGCGTTCACGGTTAGACTACTTCTCAACTAGTTCTCAACTTGTACCTACCCTCGCCACAATCGAATGTGACCTGTGTGACCACGTTGCTCATCGGTGCATGCCGCGCGGGGTGCTTCGTGACCGGGTGTTGGAAGCGACACAGCGCGCCACCCTTATACGAGTACAGCGGCATCGCCAAAACGTCAAAGAGTTCTTATGCCACTCAATTGTCGACTTGTCAGGTGATGACAGCAGTGAAGGGCTCTCAGAATCAGACGCGAGTTTTGACGACTACCCCTCATCACTATCCGCATCGCCGTCGTCGCTGTCGCCGTTATCATCCTCGTCCTCGTCCATGTCAATCAGCTCATTATCATCACTATCTTCACCTTCCCCTTTGACATCATCTTCCTCACTATCTTCTTTCTCCGCCGACTCGGACACTGACACCACTAGCATTCAAACTCTTCGGAGCTCTTTCACGCGCTCCCTTTCCACGCACATTGCCATGCTACAGTTTATCACAAGCTCACGAGTCTTATTCCCTAACTGTGTGCTGAAATCATCCCAACTTCCCCTTGTGCTCCGATACTACAAATATCACGACACCCCCCGCTTCCGTCGAAATGTGCGTGTCGAGCCGGCGACGTTTGATGCGCTGGTTACCTTAATCGAAGGTCACAAGGTGTTTCAAAACGACTCTCGAAACCAGCAGGCGCCTGTAGAAATACAGCTGGCGATAGCTTTACGGCGTTTTGGTCATTTTGGAAGCGCTGCCTCGAATGAGGAGATAGCGCAGTGGGCGGGGTGCGGCGCCGGCTTCATCACCATTTGTACTCGACGAGTCGTTGCCGCTTTCAACTCCCTACACGATCTAGCAATTCAGTGGCCAACCGCCGCCGAAAAGCGTGCTGCATCCGATTGGGTTGAGTCCCGGTCATGTCGAGCCTGGCGCCCGGGGTATGCTATGGTTGATGGGACGCTTGTCCCTCTATTTGCTAAACCAGGACATTATGGCGCACAGTTTTATGACCGTAAAAGCAATTATTCACTGAACATTCATGTGCGGGTAGAACATAAACAGCGGCTATCAAGTCCCTCATAACTTAACCTACAGCTTGTTACACTTCCCAACCTCCGTATAATTGATTATGCCCTCGGATACACAGGGAGCGCGCACGATTCCACCGCCTTCAAATCCTCATTTACATCACTTCATCATGCCAACCTCTTTCCAAACGGTGAATGGATTTGGGCCGATTCAGCCTACGGTGTCCGGGAATGGTGCATTTCTCCGTACAAACGGCCTGCTGCGCTTGAACCTGCAAATGCGGCGTTTAATTATCATGTTTCATGTGTACGTTGTACTCCTATTTGATGACACTGCTTAATGACACACTCCCTGGCAGATCCGCATCCGTTCCGAGCACGCAGTTGGGGCTTTGAAGGGAAGGTTTCAATCCCTTCGTGGCTTGCGGCAATACATCAACAACCGTGCGGATCAAGAGCTGGCCGTTGAATGGATTTGGACGTGTCTCATCCTCCACAACCTCATCCTCCATTATGAGCCTGCCTCCGATGACTTATGTGAGTATGAATGGTTTCTTACAGACATTCCGTCGCCCAATGAGGCTGCAGACACTTTTACATGGGATGGACGGCCCGTGCGTGCAGTGGAAGGTGATGTAAAGCGCCGATTTGTGCAGGAAGCCTTATTTCATGAACGATTTCAGTAGTATTATTTGTAATACGCGTCCGGGTAGAATAGCATCTAAAAAGTATCTACGAGTTCAAATCATAGCCAGAATGGGTGAAGTGCGGGTCAAAGGGTTGACCGAAAGTGAATGTGGACGTGGATGTGGTCGTGCTCGGAGTTGGCGGGGGAAGGCTTTGCGCTTGCACGCTTGCTAACTGAATCTGAAGCCGCAGTCGCTCATTCTCCAGCCCTAATTTGGCCTGTTCATGATCGAACTGTGCCTTCTCACGTTCACACTGAAGACGTGTCTGAGACTTTGCCACCTGGGCCTCAAGTTTAATCCTCCGTTCATTGGCTTTGATCTCCCGGCGTCGTTCAGCACGCTTGTTCAGGCTCGCTTCGGAAGCCTCGCCGGCCTTCGTTTCGCTCTGAATAGCTTTGTTGAAGTTAGTTATTGAGGCACGACTCATCGGTTTCGGCGTGCGTGTGCCTCGTTTGTTGGATACTGCTGGTGTGGCTGAGCGGGAGCTAGATGTTTCGGTGTCAGCGAGCGATGCACGTCGTCCTTTTGACATGTACTTCTGGAAAGCGTCGTACGGGGTGTCGGATGTCTAAATAGGTGTTGTTAGATGGAAATATTCTGAAGGGGTGACGGTCTACTTACGGGCGCGCTATCTTCATCATTATCTTCAACGTCCCCATCTGGCGTGCCTGCGGGCTCAATATCTACAGCGCTGCCGCTACCACTGTCGTCAGGCTGATCGCTGGCCACATTTGTATCTGGACTGTCACTTTCGTCTTCGTCTTCACCCACCAGTAGACATATATCCGGCGACTTGCCCGCCATGGAATGGAGCGTGCGCTGCCCCCGCGCGGCACCTGTTGAGGCGTTACTGACAATATCGGCATCGCACTTTGGCGCTGCGGGCCAAAGCTGCTGAGCTAGCGGCCACCAAGTGTAGGTTGTTTCTATATGTTCTGGACGATAATTAGAGCATATCTTGAGGCTACAAGTATCATGACAAAAACATACCATGTATTGAGTCTGCCCCAGTTTCCTCATCGCCAGTCAGCCCTGCCCCGGTTTTAGAAATCTCGTCGCGCGTTTCACGGTATTTCTTTTGACAGCTGTTGGCAGAATATCGGTACACACAAATGGTACCGATGAACACTGTAAAGTTAGAGCTTACAAGGCAATACGGTTTGCTAATGCCTTGACGTGATGTTCTTTGTCGGTGAGGTAGTGCTGACGGTCCTTAGCGTTCACGGCAAATTCGGCACAGTCCCATAGGAGGTCAGCTAGCTTGCGATGATGGTGGATCTTTGGGGTGCCCTTGGTGCGCTCGCCTGTCGTTCCGCCAAAGAGGCCGTGGCTGATTTTCGGGTTGTCGATGAGCAGTTGCAACAAGCGTTCGGTCCAGTCATCATGAGTACCCCATTCTACTCGCTCGGAGTCTTTTTTTTTCACATCGTTTTTTACCTTTTTCTTGCTTTGAGGCGGCGGCGAGTTGTCTGCCTTGCGCTTCTTCGGGGGCATCAAGTGGTGGTGCGACTTTGAAAAACAAAACTTATTTGCTAATCACGTGTGCTAGCGTACATAGGTAACATAAGCGCCTTGAGCGTGACAAAGGATAGGAAGTTGAGAATCAAAGTTGCGAACAAGTTGTGATCAAGTTGGGGCTCGGGAGCCGCAACTCTCAACTTGCAAGTTGAGATCAAGTTGAGGTGATCGGGGATCACGGAGATCGAAGTTGCGAATCGTAAGTTGCGATCAAGTTGCGGCCAAGTTGCGGCACCGTGAACGCCCCTATTGTCTCATGTAACTTTTCCCTCAGCACTTTCTCGTTTGCGATAGTCGCACTTTCTCATCGTCTCATGTAACTTTTCCCTCGTCACTTTCTCGTTTGCGATAGTATAGTGGTGTTTCTCATCGTCTCATGTAACTTTTCCCTCGTCACTTTCTCGTTTGCGATAGTATAGTGGTGTTTCTCATTGTCTCCCGAATACTCCACGGACCCACTCGGAGAAGTGCATAGCAAAACTTGTAGAGCTCGTTGTGAGTGCCCCTATCTTTATGACCTCCGCAGGGTCTGGTATCATGGCACAAGTGCGTGGTGTTAGCCGCGAGATCCTGCCCCGACAGATAGACAAACAATGCACCACAAGAAATTCCGGGGACTTCACGTGACGTGTACCGCCTTCCAAACAGCAGAACCACCTGCCTAATTTGGTGCTCTCGGATACTCATTGCTCAGAGGTAGCGTTCTTGTGTGGACACCACCTTAGGATTTCTAGTATATTATATATACACCAGAAGATGAGCTGTGGTCGGACAAAAGGGATGTGTGTGTGTTTTAGAAAGAATAAACGACGCATTGGGATCATTTCCTACAACGTTTGGATGCTTTGTGTTTCATTCAAAGATTCCAAGTGATATATAAACCAAGACCTTGTCCAAATAGCATCTCTATGGATAGACAAATAAGATGCCACAAAAAATTCCGGGGACTTCACGTGACACGCTTCGCCTCCAAACAACAACACCCAGACCCACCGTTCCCTTCAGGCCAACACTATGCCGCACGATTTCTGGTTGGACTCTTCTGAGAGGACGATATTCAACACTCACGCCCTTCAGTGGAACAGCAAGTTGGTCCCGCTCACCGACACCGATCAATACCTCACCGCATTTTTTCATGTCCACCGCCGATTCAATAATGCCATCCCACGCTGGGCCACGGGACCTGCGTCCCAATTTGTTGATTTGGTCACTAGCCAGTGGGACTCGTGTGCTGCCAATGTGCCAGGTGCACATTTTCTGGCCGTGAAACGCTCCATCGTCATCGGCGCGGCGCGGCGCATCTGTTCTCTTGACTTGAGGATGGACCCCGGTTCTCGTGAACGCTCTGATTACTATGAGGTGGCGGAGAGACGTGGGCTCCTGTTCCATGTTCGCGATGATGTTGGAGATGAGAACACATACGCGGTGCAACGATTTGATTCAGTCGACGTCTGGGCGCGGGTGGAGGCCCTAGAGTTGATGTCCATAATTGGTCATCTGTTCGCGTCCATTGGAGCTATGGTCGTCCATTCAGCCGACGTGCCTCACTTTCGATTCGAGCCCTACTATGAACGCCCTCCACCAGGATCTCGATTCTCGCCACCGGACCGGCGACTTACCTCAAGTCTCGCGTATTCGGCTTTTCACGTTTGGCGTGCAAGTGCTGGCACACTTGTAAAGCCACCATACCGCCTCTTGCCTCCTGTTTCAGGTGGAAATATTCAATTTTCTGCTAGTTATTTTGCCAACAAAGCAGCGGTGACAGACGAAGCCAACCCTTTGATTCCCACATTTTCTTATTTGGCTGGAAAACTCCTCCACTGCAAACTCCTTGGGGAAAATGTAAGCTAGACATTGTAGACTTGGTGTGTCTGCTGATATTTATTTCAACATACAGCCAGCGCATACCTTTGACAACACGTTCCGATGTCACCTCCCGCGCCGATCCACTGCCGTCACTTTGATATCACCCCTGTTGCTATTCCTGAAGACAGGATTCACAGAGGACGAGTCCCCCAATGGGCCATCTTATCACCAGGTTTGCCATCAGTCCTACCGCCGCCCACGAGATATTAATAATTATATGCATACAGTATTTCAGCTATGGGTGCAAACCAGCCCTATGTAATGGAGTTATAGATGAGGATGCCTTCTTTTTCGAGCTCAAGTTATACGATGAGGCTGTAATGCTTGCGTGTACCGATGCGGACGCCAATCACGATGTGATCTGGAATGGGATTAGAGAGCGCCTCAACCAGGGCTTCCTCCGTGCGATACAGAAGGAGCATCCCAGACTCCCCGATGTACTCCGTGCAGCCCCTTTGACTCCCACAACTGTGCAAGAACATATATGTGACAACTCTGGCGTTGGTCCCGCTGGAAATTCTAGTTCTCGCCCCCCTGACATCCCTAACAATGACATTGATCAAGGGAAGAACCACGATGGTAAGAATCACAGTCACTTATATAAACTAAGTGGATATATAAACTCAAGCCACCTTCCAGGTTCCCACCGTGCTGATGAGTCTGGCAACCTCCCCAGCCCTATCAAGTTGTCAGATGTTGAGCCGGAGGTAATGTTTGAGGGCAACACCAATAATCTCCACGATGCCCAGGTCCCAGACTCAGATGACAACATGGATGTTGACAAGGACGAAGACAGGGACGAGGACCAGGACGAAGACAGGGACGAAGACCAGGATGAGGACTTGGACGAAGACCGGGACGAGGAAGGTGGGGGGCTCCTCACGACTGAGGTAACGCTGATTGGTGCGTCTGGTGAGTCCAACTCGCCGAGAATCACCGTCTTCTGGTTGTTAACATGCCGGTGATTTTAAAGACTCCGAACAGCCAAAAGATACAAGGGCACGGGAAGACGTCGATCATTCTTGTGCTGCCATCGTTGAGCCGGGTAATCCTTCACGCGCCACAAAGCTACATGCCGCGTTTGAGAGCAGCGGCGAGCTGAGTGACGTCGACAAGCACGTTAGAAGATTGATTGCTCCCTTGGAGTCTGATGGGGGAAGCCTGGGAATCCCAGAGAATGCCTTGACCGACGTGTTTGCATACACGGCTGTGCAACAGGAGGGGGACGTGGAATCAAGCAGCCCAAACAGTCCGCATTCTCACCATACATTTTAGGCCGATGATATTAACACGATACATGTTACGCAGAGACAAGCCAAAACCGGCCAGACAAACGAAAACGAAAACGATCATCTCGCCGTGACAATTTGCCAGAGCTCGGCAAGTAACAAAATCTCGGGTAACATGCGTTTACTGACGATATCTCCTAACGAAAACAGTCAAACGAACAAGGGGAAAGGACACTGCCGAGGGATCACCCTCATCAACGCCGTTCACAAGGACCTTGCTAGCTCCTCTGGAATCATCCGCACTCGACTCGGGTGATGAACTAGATATCATTGCGAGGTTCTCGGCACGAGCAAGTCCCCTAAACATGGCGACCGAAGAACTCAAGCATTTCACCTTCAAAGCTCCAACATCGAAGTTTGACGGGCAACGCACACCGGTGTTTGCAGACCAATCTTTTGACTTCAGCTACCGTCACGAGGCAAGTAAACAAGTTGAAGAGTTGTTTGTGGATGGAACCATCTAACTCGTAAATGTCAATACTCATACTCTACAGCAAGTTGTCGGTGTTTTCCAGAAGGCCTTGGAGTGCTACAACGAACGACAAGGGGTGACACGCGGGGTTCCCCACATCATCGCTGTGGATGAATTTCTGCGACTCCCTCCCATGCTACGTGGTGAATTGATTAGACAGCCTGTCGTAGTGGTTGGTTCTGGGCCAGAACCAACTATTAATGATTCCAAGTTAGTGTTTGGAACCACCGCATCGCATTTCTGATGGTTTATCAACTCGGGCTTCCTCCATAGATGGGATGTTGTATCTATTCCCACGCGATGCCACTTGAACCAGATCGTAATCAATGTCATGGAGGTGGATAGGTACCTAGGGAGAGAAAATATTATGCTCAGTGACACTTGGGTCGACTTTAGTATATGGTAATTATTATTTTTCATGGGCCTGCCGCCGGTACTATCATGGAAGTGTTCTAATGTTTGCAACTTCAGGCACCATTTCAATCAGTGGTGTGAACAAAGACCTCAGGACGCTGCTGAAATCCGACTCGAAACCATCTCCATGGGCACTTATTACTATGCAAAGAGATGGGATGAGTTGTTTCGGAAACACCAAGCGGATCGGGAAGAATGTCCCTTGGACTCTGTAATCCACGTTCGCACCCAAGTCCGCCGACATCTCCACACTCTGAATCTCTGCAAGGCGTCATGGATCATCTGGCCATATTTTTTGCACGGGTGAGATAGCCTCAACTTAAAAATTGAGTCGTACGGTGATACATTTTGTGTGACAGTAGTCATTTTTGCCTAGCGCTCATCAAACTTCCCCATGAACAAGATGGAGAATATGTCGTCTATTCATTCGATTCGCTCCAAAGCCCAATGGAGGACAATGTTCGATACCACTTTGCTCTTTTGTTCATGGAATCTCGTGTTTGCGACCAGGAAGTGAAAAGCGCGGGCATCGAGAGGAGTGATGTGGACATGTTTATGTCGCAGCGCATGAAATTCTTTCAAGTGCGCGTAAGTGTTTTGCATCTAGGATTCCTATGCGTAGTGCAGCTAACACACGCGTGTGTAGACAACTCGACAAGTTGGTCCGTATGCTTGCGGGCTCTTCACGATCTACTTCACAAAGCAGATTTTGGCCAATTGGCCCCCCCCTGAAGATCATCTGGTGTGTTCTGAGTTGTGGTGTTGGTGGCAGTTAACGTTCGCTGAGGTGCGCTCGGTTCTTGGTAGGCAAAAAATAGTGGGCAACATCCACTTGACTGGCTTGCCGCGGACACCAGCGATGTTGAGAAGTTGCGAAATCAACTCGCAACCTGGGCGGCATCAAGAATGGACCCATCGTCACTGAGCGTGTTTCCAACGGAAATGACTGACTCGGTTGGGTTCCAGGTCTTACGCCAGGAGTTTTCGCGCCGGTTCATTACAGAAACAATGAGGCTTGATCCCCATGCGACTGTTCAGGTGCAACGTAAGTTGTGTCGGATCGAGTGCTTTCGGGATCGCTCACGCAGTTTTGTGACAGATTTGGATGAACCAGATGAGGCATTCGACAACGGCGGTGTGCAAAAAGCCGTAAAGCAACAAAATAGGGATGGTAAGAAACCCGCATCAAAGAATTGGAAACAAAAAAATCAGCGCAAGCCACCGAACAAGGACAATGTGACAGAGGCTGAGCGCAGCCCCAACTATTTTGATGCCGACAGTGTGTACTTGTCTTTTCGGTCCACGTTGGAGTCTCACCGTGTAATTTGCACAGATTATAAACGTGTGAATATGACCCTCGACTCTCTCGCATCTGAAATAAGTTACCCTTCAAAATCTCGGAGGTTAAACGCTCTTTCCATTCCGTCAGGTCATGTTATGGGAGATATGAATGACATTCGTAGGTGAGCAGAGCTTCCATGACCTCCAATTGATGTGATGCTGACCATGGTGTAGAGTTGTAGCTGACGACGTTGAAGCACACAACTCAATCATTACCGGGTCCACTGTGGAGGAAATCCACCATTATCGTCGGTTTCTCACAAGGACCGCATTGGAACCCTTGTGTTTCTTCATCCTCTCATCTGCCGGCACTCTCCATCCCGTACATTTCGACGGCAGTGCATTTCACACTGTTCTCAGTACCCTGAGTGGCTACAAGTTCGCATTCATTGGTTGTCCTATCTCAGACACTGAGCCTACTCCCCCCAACCTCAAGGATGGCGATCCCTTCATTCTGATGAGGAATGAACGTGTTATTATATATCTTGTTGTGATCCGGCCTGTGATAGACAAGTTGTGAGTGCTTGCTATGGTTTCTAGAGAATGCGACCAACGTAGCAGATATGTCAGGATCATGCCGCCCCGGTCATTTCATTTGGTGGCCACGGTCCATCCCTCCAACACCAAATCCACAGCCGCAGTACTACAAGGGTTTTTCTTCGATTCTCGACACGGTATGCGTCGTATGCTGGGAGGGATGGTGGAGTGTGCCATTTGGCACAGACAGTGGACAAATGTCCTCTACAATGACCGTTTCAAGCTGCTCGCATTCCTGTTGGAGTGGCATGCGCGCGCTCCCAAGTCCACGAAGAGGTTTGTCGGGGAGAACTTGTACGCCTTGCTTTTCGCCGCGAAGTACAATCTGTGGTTGAGGCCAATCCAATCAACAAGTGCGCAAGACATGGAAAAGTATGCACCGTCGTTGGAACACATCGTCGATGAAGAGGAGCGGAACATCAGCATCTTTTTGACAACGACGGCAGAGCGCTTACTCAAACTTCTCCAAACAGATGAGAAGTCTTTGTACGACCAGCTTGAAACACACTTCAAGAACTACCTGGCCCACGAATTCCAACGTCTGCATGCCACTCTTGAGTAGAATGGCCCACCCCCACCCTGTGCCCCGTGGTTTTTTTTTTTTTTTTTTTTTTTTTTATGTAATTTTCCAACGGGGGTTTTTTCAAAACGGGAAAAAATAATTTAAAA
>Ga0222749_10001888_pt1 | contig 10168 bp, 1 predicted proteins | sample IncBWH2Mmetat_FD_197234 | JGI IMG/M metagenome (GOLD analysis project Ga0222749, IMG submission 197234) | Metatranscriptome of lab incubated forest soil microbial communities from Barre Woods Harvard Forest LTER site, Petersham... | ecosystem: Environmental > Terrestrial > Soil > Temperate...
CGATCACCCCTTGGCAAGGCCAAGAGTGCGGGTTTATTGTGCCCAGTGACAGCGAGGACAGCATGCGGCTAATGGAGTTAACTCCCTCTGAGTTTGGAACGACAGTTATATCGCACTTCAGGCTTCCCAAGGAAGATGCGCTTAAGGTTTTCGTCACGGCCCCTTACGGTGGTAGAATCCGCGGATACGGCTCGGCCGTGTTCTCGCGAGATGCAACGTTGCTGGGGATCATTAGCGGCGTGGAAAAATATGAGTACGATGCTGGGCGGAGAGCCGTAGTAAAAACTTTGCTAGGGTTCCCCAGATTTACGAAGCCGAAACTTAAGCCCAAGGAGGAAAAGACCCCTGCCACTCCGTCAACCTGAACATCAACCTGAACAGCATTGCGAAGCCGACTTGCCTGGGGCATTCTGCCAGTCATATGAATCAGGATGATCTCCGCGCGTATTCCGTTCTGGTTAAGTGGCTGCTGGACCTGGCTGAGTCTCACTCCGCAACGACGAAGCTTTTCCTGGGTAGAATCGAAAACTTGGAGAAATCCCAAACGATTCGTGATGAAATCCTGCGACGGCTGGAGGCCGGAGAGCCTGCCGATGACTTGAAGGAAATACGGGGCCAACTCGCTGATATAAACGAGGAAGCTGCTATGGCGTCGGAGGCTTTGGCTGTTCCAGTTCGAGCGGCGCTAGCCCGTTCAGAGACTTTCCGTGAGCAAGCTGAGGCCATGGTGGCCCAGTTGGAGAAGACGCTCCCACCACTTGCCCCGCCATCGCCTTCAAAGCCGTGGCCGGAACCTTAGACATCGCAACCGCACTTTCCGCGTTCAGGACGCCCTTGGCTATCTACTAAAACCGTTTTGACGTCCTCCGCCATATCCATGAATTTGCATTCCACGTTAATGCCTCATCAAGCCCGTTTTCAGCTATTATCGCGCGGAACAAAGTTTTTGATTGACACGTACTTGGTTTCGGTAAAAGGATTGCTGAAGTGCGACTGGAATTTAGGGCTTCCAGTCCAGTCGCTCAGGAACCATGCACAACAGGCGTATTGTCAGCTGCCGCCAAATGGAAGCCCGGACCTGCCAGACAGAAGGGCCGCTCAAGCGGTGTGATTTCAGTTCGCCTTTGTTTTTGTGCGAATCAACACCTAACACCGCCAGCCTATGAGAACCCTCTTCCGTTTATCGGTTATTTCTGTCGTAGTCGCTTTATCCCATTTGGTGGGTTTTAGCCAAACAAGCACGACACCTCTTCCCCTTGGCTCACCCGGTTCCGTTGGTGCCTACCCCGAAGTCTGGCAGAGCACCATCAAGGACTGGCATTCGACCGACTGGCAGACGACCGCAATGGTCACCAATCCAGTAACTGGCCACTTCGAGTCACAGGTGGTGCGAAAATTCACTGAGGTTGGTGGTGGTATCAACTACATCAATCCTTCAGGTCAGTGGCAACGGTCGGAAGACACCATCGAGATCAGCACGAATTCTGGCGGGGCCGTGGCTTTGCACGGACCGACGAAGGTTTATTTCAGTCCAACAGTCGGCTTGGACGGACCAACCATACGCATCGTCTCTTCGAGTGGCGTGGTCTTGCAGGTGAGGCCCATGGCCATCGATTACGTGGATGGCTCGGGCAACTCGGCGCTCCTAGCGAACATCAGACCGGATGCTACGGGCGAATTAGTGCCCCCGAATCGCGTTGTTTACAGGTCGATAACCACTAACGGCTTGGCCTGCGACCTAGTTTACACCTATACACATGGGGTTTTTGAAAGTGATTTGCTGATTTTATCACAGCCCGCCAAGACACCCGATATGCTTGGCTTGGACGCTTCAACCGCGAGGATTTCTCTGATCCACTTGGTTACCGGGCCGCTGCCGAATCTTACCGCCCTCGGAACTCCAACAGGCATCGCGGACGAGCGCATGGATTTCGCCGGACTTAGCTTCCCTCAGGGCTATGCCTTCTCGACCGGTGATTCGAGCGATGCGAGCGGGACGCCAAATCCTGGGACACCTGGGCAGGTGCAGATCCCCGGTGGCGCCAGCAGCAGCGACCGCATCCCCGTTGCCAAACGGATTATCCCGATTGGCCTAGGCCAGTGGGGCTTGGCTGAAGAGATGCTGTGGGAGGAAATTAAAACCAAGCTGGAGGCATTACCGCCTTACCGCCAGGGCGCCAGCCTTTCAACTCCGGCCCCGAGACCGGTCTTGGACGGGCAGACACCTCCGTCAAAGAAGAAAACGCCGCCGACGCCAAAACCGATGAAGATGGCCACCGCAGCTTACGGGCCTAAAGCTGTGGACCTCGACTTCATTACGGTATTCAATGCAACCAATTACACATTTGCCTCAGGACAGACATATTTTTTGAGCGGGCCTGTGACCTTTTCAGGAACCGTAAATTTCTACGGCTCTTGCGTCATCAAGGAAACCAACGGTGCCTCTTTGACTCTCAGTGGGCCGGTAAACTGTTACGGCACCGCAATGAATCCTTCGATCATAACCTCCTTCTCGGACTGGGCTTTCGGTGAGAACAGCCTGCCAGGCAGCACGGGCTATCCAAAGGTGTCCGGCAATCCTGCACTGAAGGTAACTTACGCGACGCTTGGGTTGAGCCTTACCGGTCTCAAAATCCGGTGGGCGCAGACCGCATTGGATGTGGAGGGCACTGGAAGCGGACCAATCCACGCACTGGCTAATTCATCTTTTGAGTGGAGCACCAACGGGATCGTCGCCAATGGGTGCACACTTAACATTTCGACTTCCTCCAAATGCACTGTGACCACGCCGACAAGCGGCACCGCAACCATTACAGGGTCTCTTCCGGATGAGTGCGGCGGCAGCGACAACGGTCTTCCGCAGAGTTGGGAGTTTGAATATTTCGGGACCACCGGAATCAGCGCCAGCGGCGATCCTGACGGAGATGGCCTGAGTAACCTAGCGGAATACACTGCCGGGACAAATCCCAACGTTTACGACGGGCCGAGGATTCAATCCCAGCCGCAAAGCCAGACGTTGGTTGTTGGCGACACGGCTAGTTTTAATGTTGGCGCGACCGGCACCGGGACGCTGAAATATCAATGGTATAAAGGTGGTCAGCCGATTTCAGGAGGAACCGCAAGCACATTTGCCGTGCTAAACATACAATTGAAAGACTGTGATAATTATTTCGTGGTCGTTACCAACTCGTATGGGGTCGTCAGCAGCTCGCTCGCATTTCTGAGCGTCGCCATCGCTACCAATGGGGTTCCGGCGCCGTATGGGATTGTGGCTTGGTGGCCGGGGAACGGAAATGCAAATGATGCGGTGAGCACGAACAACGGCAGTTTCAGCGGCACTTACATCAACGCCGAGGTTGGCCAGGGATTTAACGTGCAAAACTCCAGCACTTTCGTGAGGATCCCGGCTGCGCCTGCGCTCAACATTGGAACCAACAATGGCCTCACGGTGGAGGGTTGGATAGAAAACTATGACAACGTGCCACGGCCTGTTTTTGAATGGGGCACAACCAACTCTTATGGCGTTCTTGTTTGGGTAAATTGGCCATCCAGTGGGGTCCTCTACGCGGATGTGGTCGATACCAGCGGTGGTTATCACAGCTTCCAGAGCGGCGGGCCGCGTTTCACCGCCAACAGCTTCCTGCACGTCGCATTGACCTACGATAAAACATCAGGGACGGGCACACTCTATTTGAATGGGGCCGTGGTTGCCACAAGTGCGATCGGCACCATAACGCCGCAGACTTCGTTTGATTTTTACCTCGGTTACCGCCCTTACTCGACGGGAACCCCTTTCAACGGAATCGTTGATGAGGCGAGCCTCTATAACCGGGTTTTGGAGCCAAATGAGATATTAGGCATCTACACTGCGGGAAGCTATGGCAAACTCTATCCGATGGTCGCAGCTCCGACGATTACTTCCGATCCGCAAGGGACGGTGGGTGTACCTCCAGGGAGCACGACGAATTTCACCGTTACGGCCTCAGGGCCAACACCCTTTGGCTACCAGTGGATGTTCAACGGCAACCCTATTGCCGGAGCAACCGCAAGCAGTTACACGATTACCAATGTTCAGCTTGCTAATCGCGGGCTTTATTCTGTTGTTGTGGCCAATACCGGTGGAAGCACACGAAGCCGTAATGCCTACCTGTCGCTCAGCACCGACGCTTACAATTATGCCATAATCCCCTCAAACATTATTAGCTGGTGGCGGGCCGAGGGAAATGCCAACGACACCTGGGGGACAAATAACGGTCAGTGGCAGGGAACAGCCAATTACACGAATGGGGAAGTGGCGCAGGGGTTCAGGTTTAATGGCACGTCAGGCAATTATGTGCAAATTGCAGACAGCGGTTCGCTTCAATTGACGAATCAGTTTACGCTGGAGTTTTGGTATAATGACACCGGTCTAGCCAATGGAGCTTATGGAGGAATGGTCGCTAAACGACCGCTTTACGGCGCCTGCAATTTCGGCATTTCCATGCTAGCCGGGACACCCAACGAGGAATTGCTGATTTACTTTTTGGATCCTAATTACAACAGCGGGAACTATCAGGCGATTTATTACACGTGGCAGCCAGCGCGAGCTTATTCTCATCATGTGGCTGCGACGTTCAATCAAATCAACGCGACGCAAATTGAAATAAAGCTGTATGTTGACAGTCTGCTGGCCGCCGACCAAACCTTCTCTGGAAACCTGACGAACACGCTCAGCACGGCTCCCGTTACCATCGGAGCTTCCAATTACAACGGGGAATGGTTTGTCGGCATGCTCGACGAGGTCTCCATCTATTCGAGGGCACTGAACATCAACGAGATCAGCAACATTTATAATGCGACAGTTAGCGGCAAAAGCTATATTCCCATAACAATTGGCACGCAGCCGCAGAGCACTAACATCCTGCAGGGCTCGACATTGGCTTTGTTTACGCTCGAATCAGGCACCTTGCCGATGACCTTTCAATGGCGATTCAACGGTAGCCCCATTGCTGGAGTATCAGTGGACGAGATGTGGATAACAAACATTCAACCGGCGAACGCGGGAGATTACGTCCTGGTCGCCAGCAATGTGGTCGGCGCAGTTACTAGCGCGGTCGCGGTCGTCAACGTGCTTTGTCCGCCCTCGATCGTTGTTCCGCCTGCCAACCAGGAGGCGCCTCTTTTTGCCAATCTGACCTTTACGGTGACGGCCTCCGGCACACCGCTGCTGAGCTATCAGTGGAATTTGGACGGACTGCCCATTCCAGGTGCCACCAACAACACTTTCAACATTCCCAACGTCCAGCTTGCCAATTATGGAAATTATTCCGTGCTGGTCACCAATCTTTATGGAACGGCGCTCAGCACTAACGCCGCTCTCAGCTATGCCAGTCCCTGCACCCCGGCACCGTCCGGCATTGTCGCTTGGTGGCCTGCGGAAGCCAATGCCACCGATGTCATCGGCACGAATAACGGCATCTTTGCCGGAGCCTATACGAACGGCGAAGCTGGTCAGGCATTCACGATTACCAACGGCAGCACGGTCGTCCGAATTCCGGCGACTGGATCCCTAAATGTGGGCGCAGGCGGAGGACTGACCGTGGAGGGTTGGATTTACCCATACGATAACGCGGCTCACCCCTTGTTCGAGTGGGGGCCGACCAATAGCTACGGGTTGCACGTGTGGCAATTCACCGATGGGTCTTTCTACGCAAATCTCGCTGACACCGGCGGCGTTAACCATATTGTTCAGACTGGAGCCAATCTCGTTCAGACAAACCTCTTTCAACACCTGGCCCTTACTTACGATAAGACCTCCGGGATCGCCCGAATCTACGTAAATGGAACTCAACAGGCATCGGCTTCAATGGGCGCTATCACGCCCCAAACATCGCCCGACTTTTACCTTGGTTACCGGCCAATCACGGTGAATGGAAGTCCAACTAACCTCAATGGTCTGAGCTTTAACGGCATCATCGATGAAACAACCATTTATAACCGAGCCTTGTCCGCAGGCGAGATCCAGTCGATTTACTACGCCACCAGTGCGGGCAAATGCCTGACGCCTCCGGCCGGTTCCCTTTGGGTAAACATCACCAGCCCCACGAACGTGCAATCTTTTATTGATCCATCGAGCATTCCACTCCAGGCAGCCGTTTACGACAACACAGGAACCAGCCTGACGGTTAAGTTCTATGCCCACCTTACCAACTCCACGACGCTCTTGATTGGGACAGCGACACAAGCAAGCAACAGCGTGTATTACAATCTGACCTGGAACAACGCCCATTATGGCAATTACCCGATTACCGTTCAGGCGGTGGACAATCTCGGTCTATCCAACTCGGCTGTTGGCGTGTTCACAGTGCTACCGACCAACAATCCCCCAATCGTTAACATCACCTACCCGACGAGCAACAGCGTCTTCGCAGCGGGCTCAGACATCACCATCACGGCCACAGCTTTGCCGGGGACAAACGGGGGCACGGTGACAAACGTCGAGTTTTTCGTGAATGATCAGCCGGTCGGAAATGATTTTCGCAGCCCCTATAGCGTCACCATCTGCTGCTGGAAACCCGGTAATTACGTGCTTCAGGCCATCGCCAGCGATACAAATCGTGCGGCACAGATCTCGGCTCCCATTAACATCACTGTAGCCGCCTCGGTGCCTTCCGATGCTGGCGGTTTTTGGGACCCGAACTTTGCTTTAGGTGGAACAAGCTCCTTCACCAGCATCAACTCGATGCTCGCCAGTGGCCCTAACCTGTTTGTTGGAGGTGTTTTTAACCAAAACACGCTTCCATCAGATGGTATCCTGCGGTGGGACGGAACAAATTGGTATGGCATGGGATTGGCCAGCATCGCTCCCGTCAACGCTATTGCCCAAATCGGCGGCACAATTTACATCGGCGGCCACAACATATCAGGACCAGGCATCCCTGCAATCAAGCAGTGGGACGGAAATACAGGCTGGACTCAGTTAGGCACGAATATGCTGGAAGGCTCAAGTATCTTTGCCCTTGTAGTTGTTAATTCCGAGCTTTACTGCGGAGGTGACTTCCCGCAAGCGGGTGCTGACACAAATACAACTTACATCGCGAGGTTTAATACGGTTAGCAATCTTTGGGAACACGTTGGGCCGCTTACCAACGGTTTAAATGCACCAGTTTATGCCATGGCTTACGTGAATGGGCACCTTTACGCGGGAGGAGCCTTTACCAATGTCGGAAGCCAGTTAAACGCGAGCTACGTCGCGATGCTAAATGGGAATGATTGGGTGCCGTTAGGGACAGGGCTTGGAACCAACATCAGTGGTGCTCCGGGCCAAGTTTATGCCATGGCATCTTGTGGCACAAACCTCTTCGTAGGTGGAGATTTCACCAGCGCAGGCGGCAATACCAATGCGCAGGGAATTGCGCGTTGGAACGGTGTAAATTGGGCACCAATCCACGCTGGACTGACGGCGAATACGAATCTCGGCGCTTACCCTTGGATCAATCTGATCGTAAGATCGATTTCAACAAGGGGCGACACGATTTATGTCGGCGGACAATTTGGCGGCACACAACCGACGCCAACGAATCTGGCATACCAAATTGCGCGAGCCACCTGGAACGAGCAACAGCAGGACTGGACATGGGAACCTCTGGACGTGGGGGTTTACGGTGCGCTCGATGCGAATGGCTTGCCACAAAGTGGAATTGTCAACGCAAGTGCGATTGTGAATGGACCATCTCCAAGCAGCTACGATCTTTATGTCGGGGGCCAATTCATCAAATCAGGTTTCTCCGAAAAACAAGATTTCAATCTGGCTCGTTGGAGCGTGGGCAAGCCGTATCCAACAAACGTGCCGACCGTGGTCGTCACGGGCCCCGTCGCGGACACAATTTTCACAAACCCGCCGACATCGAGCATCACTTTCACTGCCGCGCCTTCGCCTAGCACTAGTGTGTCGGTGGCGTTCTACGTGGATGGCCAGCCGTTTGGTTCGGCTGTAAACGGACCCTTTACGGTCACTGGACCAATGCCTACCGCGGGATCGCATCTTGTTAGCGCGGTGGTAAACATTTCCGGTGACGGGGTTTTCAAAAGCTCCTCGAAATCAGTTCCGTTCAAAGTTGTTAACAGCGGGACCAACATTCAAGCAAATGACGATTTCTTTGTTGTTTATGCTGGCTCGCCGCCAACCTTGCTGCCGGTGTTAGCCAATGATCTTGGGACGGGTATTAAGGTAAGCGCGGTAAGCATGTCTGCCACGGTCGCGCTTGACACCCCAAGCCTTGGGACAGCGGCGATTTCTTACGATGGAAGCGCCCTGGTGTTTACTCCGCTTCCGAATTATTTCGGCACCAATATCCTCAGCTACGCCATCACGAACAGCTCAGGTCAGGCCGACCAGGCGTCGGTGACGGTGGATGTGCAGGCTAAGCCCTTTGTTCAGATCACCAATCCACCAGGGTTCACCGTTTTCACAAACAGCGCCAGCTTCACACTCTCTGGCACAGCCGTTGATTACGATGGAACGATTACGGGAGTCAAGATCTTCACCAACGGAGTCCAATATGGCTCAACCCTGAGTCCCAACAGCTCAGGCGTCTTCAGCGCCAGTTGGTCGCAAACCAACGCCGGGTTCTACACTTTTGTCGCCACTGCCACCGACAATGACCGGAACACCAGTTCGTCGCTCCCGGTGACCGTGGAAATCATGTTGGTCAACACCAATGCCAATCCTCCAGTGGCCAAAATCACCTCTCCAACGCCCGCAACCACCAACATTTTCTCGTATGTGGTGACAAACGCCTATGTGGCGCGCAATGGCCAGCTATCGCTCAGCGGCAGCGCCTACAGCCCCGACCCAGGGGCGGCAGTGGCCTGGCAAGTGATTTTGGTGGACCCCACCAATCCGACCAACACCCTGTATAACGTCACGCCTGGCGTGCTCAATACTCAGGGGTTTGCCACGAACGCCGTTAACGCGGGCGTGCTCGGCACTAATTTCGACCTGTCGCTGGTCCAGAATGGGACTTACATGCTGACCTTGGTCGTTCAGAGCGAGGGGCTCCAGAACACGGCCAGCTTGCTCATCCAGGTTGAATCGAACCTCAAGGTTGGGCAGTTCAGCTTCAGCGAGCAGGATTTGGTTCTGCCGGTCAACGGAATACCGATCACGATCACCCGCACTTATAACTCCATTAACCCGCTGTCGAGCGATTTCGGTTATTCGTGGACTTTTGCCATCAACGACATGGATGTTCAGCTCGATGAACAGCGCACCAGTGTTGTGGTGGGCTCAGCTCAAGCGCTATTTGCTGAAACCGAGGAAGACGCTAATGGCGCGCCCGAGATTGCCAGCATCAGAACCGGGGGAAGTTATGACGTAACTCTCACACTCCCGGACGGACGACGGACAACATTTGCCTTCAGCCCGTTCGCGGGTTCGCTGAGTGCCTCCGCGCAGTGGACTGCTCCCCCAGGCGTGTTTGCCACGCTCACGAACTTCCCGTTTACTTCCGGGGGCATCGATTATTTTCCGGCGCTCATGTGGCACGACTCCGATCCCACATGGGGACCAGAGCCTTTCTACAACCATGACGTGCCCGGCTGGATGCTTCAGACCCAAGACGGCACGCAATACATCATCACGCGGGGCAACCGCAACACGATTACCTACAACACGGACGGAGCAGGGACGTGGCGAAACATCCTCACTTATGGTCCGCCCAAGCTCACAAGCATCGTCCAGCGCACGGGTGATAAGCTTACGATTGGGACTAACGGCATCATCCATTATGCCCCAAATGGCAGCCAGACACGTTCAGTCACCTTCGTCCGCGACGGCCAGAACCGCATTACCGCCATTTACGACCCGAATGCCGGAACCAACGGTCCCCCCGCAGTTCAATACATTTACGACAATAACACCGGAAACCTGATCCAGGCAATAAAGCTGGTTGACCGCAACCTGGGAACCACGGTTACAAATCGCTACCACTATGACTTCTGGCCGCAATTCCCTCATTTTATAACGCAGATCGACAACGGCATCGGCGTGCCCATCACTCGGAATTTTTACGACTCGACCGGACGGCTCATCGCGACGGTGGACGCGAACAACAATACCAATCAGTTCATTCACAATCTGACCAACAGCATGGAGCTTATCATCGACGCTCTCGGACATGGCACCACC
>Ga0222749_10001891_pt1 | contig 10156 bp, 7 predicted proteins | sample IncBWH2Mmetat_FD_197234 | JGI IMG/M metagenome (GOLD analysis project Ga0222749, IMG submission 197234) | Metatranscriptome of lab incubated forest soil microbial communities from Barre Woods Harvard Forest LTER site, Petersham... | ecosystem: Environmental > Terrestrial > Soil > Temperate...
CGACCTGACAGGGAAGCTACCCTCCGGCACGCAGCGCATTCGGATCTCGACTAACCTGCAAATTTACTGGAACAGCATCCTGATTGATCGAACCAGTCAGGATCAGGATGTTCGTCTAACAGCAGTGCCGCTGGCCCGCGCCGATCTTCGCTTTCACGGATTTCCGCTGAAGATCGAAGGAACGCCGCCGGGCAATGTGATGTACGTTTATGAAAAGACGAGCCCCACCGGGCCTTATACACGTCCCGCGGGTGCCTATACGCGATACGGTGACGTGTTGCCGCTGCTTACTTCGCTGGATGACCGGTTGGTCGTCTTTGGATCGGGCGATGAAGTTGCCCTGGATTTTGATCCGTCGGAACTTCCTGCTTTGCCCGAAGGTTGGGTTCGCGACTACTTCTTCGTGGCCAACGGCTACGAGAAGGATATGGATTTCTATGCCTACGATTTCACCAGCGTCGATCCGCTTCCTTTCCGCGAGATGGGTGGGTATCCGTATGCTTCGGACAAATCATTTCCGCTCGATGACGCGCACTTGAACTACCTGCTGGAGTACAACACGCGATACCTGTCAGGGAATGAGGCGCGCGGCTACCGTTTCGATTACTCTCCCCCGAAGTGACGCGCCTACACGTGGTCTCTTTAGGACAACATGCCAAGAAGCGGGGAAACCTGGCGGTTGCAGTGTCAGCGAAAGCCTCGGCCACCCGACTTCACGCGCGGAGTGTTGGCCATCTTATCGTTGACGATATCTCTCAAAGTAGTACCACGAGAAACCTAGAGGAACGAGTACGACGACTGCGATATACCTCGCCGGATGCTTCTCGTTGCGAATGCACTGATAGATCGCCCACCAACCGCCCAGAGGAGCGACGAAACAAAACGGCACAACAAAAGCGAGGAGGAATCGGTGACGATTAAGGGTATCCGGGCCCACCAAGGGGACGAAAAATGCGATCTCCAAGACTAACCCCAACGCGACCGGCACCATCCAATAAAGCGACTCCCGTCCCTTGTATATCTGCAACATGCTCAAACCTCAATTGCTGTGCATTTGCACGGGGAAGTCAAATACTTAAAACGTCGAGATCGAATGACCCCTCGGGTCCTCCGCATGAAGGGCGCCCCCAGTCTAATGAAACCTCCCGTCCCTTGCAAAACAGCGCAGCTGTGGCCTCCAACAAACTCCCTAGAGATGATCAGCAGGCACAAGACTCAATCGGAATAGCCTCTTAGGAGGTCGAGGTCAAGACTTAAATCCTCAACGCTTCCTGCACGGGCGGGGACGCCCGCGCCGACACCCCGTCCCATTTGCGAATCAGTTCCAAAATGGGAAACCGCTGTACCGGGTAACCGCCGGTTAAAGCCTGGAGTAATTTGTTTGCCTTCCTGGGCACACGTATAACCACGACAGTATCGTCCGCTGGTTTCATTGTGACTTCAATGCAGACACAGAATTCTCATCTGGAGGATGCATGCGAAAAGGGTTTGTAACTCTTGTTGTGATATTCGCGTGTTCGGCGTACGGGAACGCGCAGACCGCGAGAGATGCCGTCCACCTGGCGCCGAACGGCAAAGGATGGGTGTCGAACGCAAGGCATCGATTGAGGCAGGAACCGCGGCCAACAAGCCGGTCCCGACCAACGGCATCAGCTACCACGGAGGCCCGGTGATGCGAGCCCACGTGGTCAACGTTTATTTCATCTGGTACGGCAACTGGACAAACGGCCCCAAGCCTTCGGACAGTGAGACCACGGTGAACCTGCTGGATGCGCTGTTCGGGGCGACGCGGGGGATCGGCGGGTCCAGCTATTTCAAGATCGACACAACTTACAACGATACTGTTGGCGCCCCGACCGGAAACATTGCGCTGATTGCTTCCACAGCGAATAACTACAGCCGGGGAAAGCGGCTCTCTGACAGTGATATTCAGGTGATTGTGAGCAGCGCGATCAGCAGCCTGGCTTTGCCCAAAGATGCGAACGGATTGTACTTTGTGCTCACTGCGTCCGATGTTGATGAGACTTCAGGTTTCTGTACGAAGTACTGCGGCTGGCACACCAGCGCAGCCATGGGAGGGTCCGACATTAAGTACGCGTTCGTGGGTAACTCCGACCGCTGCCCGGGAGCCTGCGAAATGCAGACGGCGGGTCCGAACGGCGACAGCGGCGCCGACGGTATGGCTTCCATCATGGCGCACGAGGCTTCCGAAGCGGTTAGCGATCCAGACCTGAACGCCTGGTACGACCCCACCGGCAACGAGAACGCGGACAAGTGCGCCTGGAAGTTCGGTCCATTCACAGGTGAACTCGGCCGTGGTGCTTACAACCAGACCTTTGGCACCTACAATTGGCTGATCCAGATGAACTGGGAGAACACGCGCGGGGGCGGTTGCGACAAGGCGTTGGGGGGCAAGTTCTACAACCAGTAGCCGTCTCCAACCGCGAAGGCTAGCAATGGTTCGGGCACCGCGCTTCGGTTCGCTCGGCTACTACAGGCGAGCGTTTGCGGTTGATCTCGACTGGAAAAACAGGTCGAGGAATTTGTCCTTGCCTAAGGTCCGGCCCAACTCCCTGAATGAAAAGAAAGGGAGGAAGGTGCAGAATACAAGGATGCTGCGGGCGAGCAGGTCATCGATGCGCACGTTGTGGAACGCTCCTGCGATATTGTCTCCATGCAGGAAATGCTTGATCACTTCCTCCACAATGTGAAAGGCGAATACCAGCAAGCTAAACAGAACCGCCTTGTAAGCGGACGAAACGAGCAGGGGCCTGGTTTCGTATTTCTTACCCAGGCGCGCGTATTCTCCAATGAGAATGACTTTGGCGACCACTAAGGCATTGATCAGCGCAGCGCCATAATTGAAATACGAGACATGGAACTCGTTCAGGAGGAGCATTCTGTAGGTCGCGACAGAACATAAGAAAAAGGCCAGATACAAGAAGATCCCGGCAAACTCCTGAAACTCGCGGGCGGCCTTCTGCTTCAAACTCGCTCTTTTAGAATTGTCGTTATTCATTGGCTCCCCCTGACCTGGCACCAAAACTCCTATGCCCGTTGAGAAAGTCAACCAAAAGGCAATGGTACCTACGGGGACAGTTTATCGGCACTGTGCCGGCCCGGTAACTGGCAAAACTGGCAGTCCACCAGGGACTTGTCTGAGCCGTGCCTCGCACTCGCTCTGCTGGCCACGAAATCGTTTTAATAGTTGACAGTTTCGCTGCGGCATAATCCAATACCCGCACATGGCATCCACTTCCACTGGTACAACTTCGGGCGCGCGACTGCGCCGAACCCTGACTCTTTGGGACTTGATTCTTTATGGCGTGATCGTGATTCAGCCGGTCGCGCCCATGTCGGTATTCGGCGTGTTGAGCGATCGCGGACATGGACACGTTGTCACCACGATCCTGATCGCAATGGTCGCGATGCTGTTTACCGCGATCAGTTACGGGCGCATGGCGCGGGCTTATCCCAGCGCAGGTTCGGCCTTTACCTACGTTGGGCAGGAGATTAATCCGGCGCTGGGCTACGTAACCGGATGGAGCATGGTGATGGATTACCTGCTGAATCCGATGATCTGCATCATCTGGATCAGTCAACAGGCCCATGTGTTTGCTCCTGGCGTGCCTTACGGGGCCTGGGCAGTTTTCTTTGCCTTGGTCTTCACTGCGTTGAACGTTCAGGGAGTGAAGACTTCGGCTCGGGTGAACACGGCGCTGGCGGCGGGGATGGGGATGGTGATCGCGATATTCTTCGTGGCTGCGGCCCGCTACATTTTCGGAAATCCGCATAATGAAGCTGCTTTCTTCACGCGTCCTTTTTACGATCCGCAGATGTGGAACACGAAAGCGGTGCTGGGCGGCACTTCGATCGCGGTGCTGACCTACATTGGTTTTGATGGCATCTCGACACTTTCGGAAGAGGCTGAGAATCCGCGGCGGAACATCCTGCTGGCAACCGTGCTGGTATGCGTGGTCATCGGCATTCTGTCAGCGGTCCAGGTGTATGCCGCGCAATTGATATGGCCCGCTACTCAGCCTTTTCCCAACGTGGATACGGCCTTCACATTCGTGGCTGGCCGGGCTTGGGCGCCGCTATTCGCCATTGTGGGGTTTACCTTGGTCGTCGCCAATTTCGGCTCTGGCATGGGAGCGCAATTGGGCGCTGCCCGCCTGCTTTATGGCATGGGCCGCAGCAGCGCTTTGCCTAAGTCTTTTTTTGGTGTTGTGGATGCCAAGCGGCACGTTCCCCGCAACAACGTACTCTTTGTAGGTGCGCTGGCTCTGGCCGGGGCTTTCTTTCTGCCGTGGGTCGCAGCGGTTCCATCGATATTGGCCCGATTTCTCTCTAGCGGGTACAGCAAGGACCTGGGGACTACGACCACCGGCTACGAACTTGGCGCGAACTTGCTCAACTTCGGCGCTCTGATCGCTTTCATGGGAGTAAATGCGGCGGCGTTTGTTCGCTACTATCTCCACGAAGAGAAAAAGAAATTGAGCAATCTGCTGCCGCCGGTTTTAGGCTTTGTCATCTGCCTGTTCCTATGGTTGAACCTCAGCACCATGGCGCTGATTTTTGGAGCCATTTGGATGGCTGTTGGAATCGCCTTCGGAGCGTGGAAGACGAAGGGTTTCCGCGGCAATTTGGTGGATTTCGAGCTGCCGCCGGAAGAGTGAGCAATTTGTCCGGTCTTCTAATCTCAACACGTTCGATCAGACATGGATTAGTTTAAGGTGCTGCGCGCGAGATCCCTCGCCCCGCTGGAAAGCGCGGGGCTTCGGGATGACTCCCTAAAACAGGGGACAGGCGGGCCGACCGCCGATCGCGCCTTGGTTTATAATATTTTACTCGCCCTTGTACTCCGGAGTGATAAGACGATGATTCGATTTTTGCAGACCCCTGGCCCGATCAAGAAAATTGTTCTTGGCGGATTGCTGACGATTATTTCCGTGTTTATGGTGATCACCTTAGTCCCTGGCTTTGGCAGTACCGACTTTTTTGGCACGGCGCCAAGCCGCGGAGTGGTCGCCAAAGTGGGTGGAACCGATATCACCAGCCTGGAAGTGCAGCGTCAGGCGCGGGAGATGGTGCGGCAGCAATTTCCGCGGGGCGGGGCACAGGCTTCGATGCTGCTGCCGTTCTTCGCATCACAAGCGGCGCAGCAGTTGATCCAGCGGCAAGCGCTTATCGCCGAGGCTGACCACCTCGGCTTGCGTGCGACGGACGACGACGTGCGCGACGAATTGCAGCATGGCCGGTATAGTGAGACCTTTTTCCCGGGAGGCAACTTCATCGGGCAGGCCGCTTATGAGGAGTTGCTGCAACAACACGATCTCACCGTGACCCTGTTCGAGCGGGACGTGAAGGACGGAATCCTGATTGACAAGTTGCGCAGCCTGGTGGCGGGCAGCGCCATGGTCAGCGATGCCGAGATCCGGCAGAAATTTGAGAAAGAGAACACCAAGGTCAAGTTCGATTATGCGGTGCTTCGCAAGGACGACATTCTCAAAGGGCTGCATCCGGCGGACGCCGAGTTGAAGGCTTTCTACGATCGGAACAAGGCGACGTATAACAACTCGATTCCGGAGAAGCGGAAGATTAAGTACGTACTGATTGACACCGCGAAACTTCAGAGTGAAGCCCAAGTCAGCCAGCAGGATCTTCAGGCTTATTACGATCAACACCGTGACGAGTTTCGCGTGCCGGAGCAGGTGAATGTTCGGCAGATCCTGATCAAGACTCCGCTGCCGGGCCCTGATGGCAAAGTCGATCAGAAAGGCGTCGACGAGGCACACAAAAAAGCGGATGACGTGCTGAAGCAGTTGAAGGCCGGGGGCAAGTTCGAAGATCTGGCCAAGAAATATTCGGAGGACCCGAGCAGCAAAGACGGAGGCTCGGTCGGTTGGATTAAGCGTGGAGGATTTCCGGTTCCGGAGGTGGATAAGGCCGCGTTTTCGCTGGCCAAGGGCGGAACCAGCGACGTGATCAATGCAGGCTATGCTTTCGTCATTCTTCGGATAGAAGACAAGCAGGACGCTCATCTAAAGACGCTGGCTGAAGTTAAAGATCAGATCGTGCCCATCCTCAAGCAGCAAAAGGCTCAGCAGGCTGCGGATTCTTCGGCAAGCGCGCTGGTTTCGCAGGCGCGGACGGGTGGTTTGGATAAAGCGGCTGCGGCGAAGGGAATGCAGGTGGTGGCAACGGACTTCATCAGCCGGACGGATTCGCTTCCGGGTCTGGGGAGTGCGCCGCAGTTCACGGAGGCGGTGTTCAACGCGGCGGAAAAGTCTCCACCGGATCAGGTGCAGGTGCCGCAAGGCTATGCGATCTTTGAGTTGGAAGCCATCAAACCGCCGGCTACGCCGACATTTGAAGAGATCCGGAGCCGCGTGGAGACGGAGTTCAAGAACGAGCGGGCGGGAACTCTGCTGACCCAGAAGACGCAGGAGCTGTCCGACCGCGCCAAGGCTGATCACGATTTGAAGAAGGCTGCCAAGGAGTTGGGAGCCACGATGAAAACCAGCGATTTCGTGCTGCCGGACGGGCAGGTTCCAGATATCGGCTCAATGTCCGGAGCCGCGTCTGTCGCCTTCACCCTCAAGCCGGGCGACATCAGCGGCCCGGTTGACAGCGGCAATACCGGTGTAGTGCTGACGATTCTGGAGAAGCAGGCGCCGACCGACGCCGAGTTCACCGCCAAGAAGGATCAGATTCGCGATACCCTGGTGCAGAGCAAGCAATCCGAATTGTTCGGATTGTTCATGGCGAACCTGCGCGAAACCATGGAAAAATCGGGAAAGATCAAGATTAACGAGCAAGAGATGAAAGCGCTGACCAAGCAGCAGGGCCAGGGGGAAGAGGGCGAATAGCGGGTAAGAAGATCGCACCTCGCCATAGCCAGGGGAATTCGCGCTCGGTGGATTCCGCGTCCTGGGAAATTCTGTAAGCGAGAAGAGTGGGTAAGTCGGGAATACAATCTCGCTTCGGTCCAAATCATCGCCTCATAGTTCTAATGGAATCGTAAGTCATAATGTCATTCCCTCGCTTGACCGGAATTCTGCTGCACCCGACTTCGCTGCCCTCGCGCGGCGGCGTTGGCGATTTCGGCCCGGCAGCGTATGAGTTCGCGGACTTCCTGGCATCCGCGCGACAGGGGTTATGGCAGGTACTCCCGCTGGGGCCGCCAGCGAAAGGAAATTCTCCCTACTCCTCGACTTCGGCGTTTGCGGGCAATCCTTTGCTGATCAGCCTGGAGCGCTTGGCCGAGCATGGTTGGATCGACGGCGCACGGCTGGACGGAGCCTCCGGTTCGGAAGGTGCCATCGATTACGAGCAGGTTCAGGAGTACAAACTGCCGCTGCTGATGGAGGCAGCTCGCAAGTTTCTGGATTCTGCTCACGAGACTGCCGGATCGCGCTTCGAACGGTTTCGCGGTGACAATGAGTGGTGGTTGGAAGACTTTGTTCTCTACGATGCCTTGCGGAATCGCCATCGCGAGCAATGCTGGAACGCGTGGCCGCTCGAACTGGCGCGTCGCGACCCGGCAGCGCTGCAAATTGCCCGCGGGGAACTAAGCTCGGAGATAGCGCTTCGCAGGGTCGTCCAGTTCTTTTTTTATGAGCAGTGGCGTGCGTTGCGTCTCTATTGCGCGCAAAAGTCCATTCGCGTGGTGGGCGATATTGCCATTTTTGTGGATTACGACAGCGCCGACGTGTGGGCAAATCAGGGATTGTTCCGCCTGAAAGACGACCTCGAGCCCGAGGCAGTTTCGGGCGTGCCTCCGGATGCGTTCAGCGCCACCGGGCAGCGTTGGGGAAATCCTCTATACGACTGGAACGCGATGCGCTCGCAGGGCTACAAGTGGTGGGTAGAGAGGTTGCGTTGGGCTGCGCAGACCTGCGACTTCATCCGCCTCGATCATTTTCGAGGTTTCGCGCAGTTCTGGGAGATTCCCGCCAGCGAACCCACGGCGATCAACGGTCGTTGGGTGGATGGCCCCAAGGACGAGCTGTTTAACAAGCTGCGCGAGGAATTAGGCGGCCTGCCATTCTTTGCTGAAGACCTGGGCTACATTACCTCGGAGGTTCACGAACTGCGCGAGCGCCTTCATATTCCTGGCATGGCGGTGCTGCAGTTTGGCTTTGGCGACCCCGGAGCGCATATGTATCTGCCGCATCGCCTTACTGCCGACCGTGTAATCTACACCGGCACTCACGACAATGACACCACTCTCGGTTGGTGGAAATCCAGCACAACCGAATTCGAACGCCGGGCTGCAAAGGAGTATGTTGGGCGTTGCGAAGACGGAATCAATTGGGCGTTCATCCGCGCGGCCCAGACTTCCGTGGCCAGCTTTTCCGTGGTTCCCGTGCAAGACGTGCTAGGGTTGGGCAGCGAAGCCCGCTTGAACACTCCGAGCGTAAAGGCCGGCAACTATCTCTGGCGATACCGGCCGGGCTCGCTAACCCGCGATTTGGCCGATCGCCTGGCGAGCCTGGCCGAAGTTACGGACCGGCTGCCGCTGCCCGTTTCAGTGCAATCGGGTCAAGACTTCGTTGCCTGAACGAATCATGAAGAAAAACGGCGAGCTGGGTGCATTCTCTCCATATCGCCTGTGGTCTCTATTGCCGCGGGTCGAGACCTCGCGTTTGCCTGATTTGCTGATGTTCGCGGCGGCCATCGCCATCTTCTACGGCGTTTTGGTCGTCGGGCGAACCTGGCTCGGGCCGTTTACACCCTCGGTTGAAATTTCGCAAAGCCCGCTGGCCCTTCCCGCTTATGCCGGCATGTCGCTGTTGCGAATAACGCTCGCATATGTTTTGAGCCTGGTGTTCACGCTGGTGTATGGCTACATCGCTGCCTACAACCCGAAGGCTGAGCGTTTCATGATTCCGCTTTTGGATGTCCTCCAATCCATCCCGGTGTTGAGCTTCCTGCCCGGGGTGATGCTGGCCATGGTCGCCCTATTTCCCAGCCGCCAGCTGGGCGTCGAATTGGGGGCAATCCTTCTCATTTTCACGGGGCAAGTCTGGAATATGGCGTTCAGTTTTTATGCATCCTTGAAAAGCATTCCGCGCGAGATGCGCGAAGCCGCCAAGATCTACGGCTTCAGTTGGTGGCAGCGTTTCACCGAGGTGGAATTACCTTTCGCCGCGATCGGGTTGGTATGGAACTCCATGATGTCAGTAGCGGGCGGCTGGTTCGCACTGATGGCTTGTGAGATGTTCGTGCTCGGCTCGCGCGATTTCCGGTTGCCCGGCCTTGGCTCTTATCTGCAAACCGCCGCCAGCGCCGGAGACACACGGTCGATTTTGTTGGGTGTCCTCACCATGATCGCGGTGATCGTGGTGCTCGATCAATTCGTTTGGCGGCCGGTGATCGCGTGGGCGGAGAAGTTCAAAGTCGAGCAAGTGGAAAGCGCGGACGTGCCGCATTCCTGGGTGCTTGATCTAATACAGCATTCACGCAGTCTGGCACAACTGCGACAAAAGGCCGTTTTCCCACTGCGTGAGTCTCTGATGTCGTATTTCTCTCGGCGGCACCGGGCAGAGCCAGCCCCCGAAGCCGGAACCCGTTGGAAGACTTGGCTGCTCGGGATTTTGGGTATCGCCGCATTGGGCCTCACCGGATACGCCGTGGTTCGGGTTGCCATTCTGCTCACTGGCCTCGATCATTCCGAGGTAGCTGAGTTGGGGCGAGGACTCGGCGCCACGTTTCTTCGCGTGATCGCAGCCCTGCTGATTGGCGCTGCCTGGACCATCCCCGTAGGCGTGAAGATTGGCTTCAGTCCGCGCCTGGCTCGTGTTGCCCAACCATTGGCTCAGATCGCTGCGTCTGTCCCGGCGAATGCATTTTTTCCTGTTATCCTGCTGATCCTGATTCGTCTGGGGGGCGGACTCGGCATCGGCTCCATCCTGCTGCTCTTGCTGGGAACCCAGTGGTACATTCTGTTCAACGTGATTGCTGGGGCAATGGCGATTCCTACCGACCTGAAGGAAGTCTGCTCGGTATGCCGTATCAATGGCGTGGAACGCTGGCGCAAGCTGATTCTGCCGGGAATTTTTCCATACCTGGTGACCGGCCTTGTCACTGCCTCGGGCGGCGCCTGGAACGCCAGCATCGTCGCCGAGTATTTTCACTTCAAGGGACAGAC
>Ga0222749_10001892_pt1 | contig 10152 bp, 12 predicted proteins | sample IncBWH2Mmetat_FD_197234 | JGI IMG/M metagenome (GOLD analysis project Ga0222749, IMG submission 197234) | Metatranscriptome of lab incubated forest soil microbial communities from Barre Woods Harvard Forest LTER site, Petersham... | ecosystem: Environmental > Terrestrial > Soil > Temperate...
ACTGCAGACAGGAATCATATACATGGCACTGTGCAGACCTACAGCCTTGAAGTGTTCGTTCAGTGCGCTCGCGCCAGCTGCGGCCATGGCTTGCTTTGCAAAATGGTCGCTGAGCCTCCCGGCAAGCACGGTTCCGAAACTTCCGCCGAGGACATACATGGCAAAAAAGTAGAGAGCCATGGCGGTGCCGCGAAGGTTGGGAGGGACGAGGTCCTGGATGGTGGCGTAGACAGAAGCGTAATAGACGTAGCCCACCGTGCAACCGGCGGTCATGATGAGCGTAAAGAGAATTGTCTGACCGGGTTTCTGGTTGAGCGCGAAGTACGTGCCTAAAGCCATGAGAAGAGCCGACACGGCGGCGACGAGCAGCCGTCCATTGGCGCGGACCGCAGCAACGCGATCCGCGGCCCAGCCGCCAAGCAAGAGTCCTAAAACGCCGCTGGCTCCAAACAGAATTGCGGCAATGGTTGTGGACTGCTTCTGGTCCAGCGCGTGGTAGCGATGGAGATAAGCTGGCAAGAAAGCGGCGAGGGTGTACATATTGGCGTTGTAAAGAGCGCCAGTGAGAGCGATCCAGCGGATGCACGGAATCCTGAGGATCGTCCAACAGGATGCCCAGAACGAAGAGGGTTTGCTGGACTGCGCCCCAAGCGGCAGAATCTCCGCCGCGCCGCGCGGGGGATCCAGCAAGCGCATGACGGGTATTGTGAGCAGCAGGCCGGGAACGCAGCCGACGTAGAAAGCCATCCGCCAGCCGTACGCGGCCGCAATGTGGCCGCTGACGTAAGTACCCAGGAAACCTCCCAAGGGAAGCCCGAGCATGAAGAAAGCGAGGGCGCGAGCGCGCTGTGCGGCGGGATACAAATCGCCGATGAGCGAGTTGGACGCAGGAGCACAGGCCGCTTCGCCCACGCCAACTCCCAGACGCACAGCAAACATGGAGCCATAATTCCAGGCCATTCCAGAAGCGGCCGTGAGGAGACTCCATAAGGCGACTCCCCAGGCGAGTATTTGCGAACGCTTCCCACGATCCGACCATCGTCCAAGAGGCACGCCAACTACGGCATAGAGGAGTGTGAAGGCGGTGGCCAGCCAGCCGAGCTGGGAGTCGGTCAGTCCCCATTCTTTGCGAATGGGTTCGGCCAGGGCGCCGGGAATATAGCGGTCGTAAAAATTGAGGAGGTTGATGGCAAACAGAATGAAAAGCGTGTAGTGAGCCTTTTTCTCGGAATGATTCACACGTTCCTCGCCCGCGAAGTTTACGGGAAATGGGTGGATGTTGCTAGGCCAGAAGAAAGAACTCGGAGCCTCAATGCGCATCCTTCCCTACTTGACCCGACCAAGCCAGCGGCCGCGTAGAAATTAGAAAATAGAAAGTGGCAAGAGAAACTAAATTCAAAACCCGCACCCTGAGAACCATAGGGTGCGGCACCCGGCCAAAATCCCTACGGGTCGGGCCTCTGTAAGTCATTGCGAACAAGCAGCCGATTGAGTTAGTTTTCTATCCGCCAGAAAGATTTGTTTTTGAAGACCTGATGTATGAATGGTCTGAATGATAGACTTCCTGACATGGATACCGACGTTGAACCGATACGCCGCGCCCCTTCGGCCCGGATCGCCCCGCTGAAGATGTTCCGTGAAGACGTGGACCAATTGCTCGGGATGTTCCAGGCAGCCTGTAAAACCGTCGTCATCTCGGACCAAAAGCATCAGTACAAGACCTTGGATGCTATGCAGCGGACCGTCTCGAGTCCGATCAAAGAGCTTACGATCCGCGGCTCCGACCCGGACGTGGTGTTCTTGTTCAACCGTATGGAAGTTGTAGGCGGAACAAGCGGGCCGACCCAAACGATTTACAACGAGTTAAGGACCGACGTTTCTTCGGAGCCAGGTGATGCGCTCTTTTATAAGGTCAAAGATTTTCTTTTGCAATACAGGCGTCCCACCGTTCACAAGGGATTTCTGGCCAGCGCAGCTGTGAGTCTTGGCGGCGTATTGTGGATCGCGATGCATTACGCAGTCATGGATAGTCAGGGTCAACAGAAACTTGCCCCCGGGGGCCTTCTGCCGCTATTGAGTTCCATGCTCGTCCCTGTGATTTTTTTCGGTTTAAGCATTGGTGGCCGAAACTACCTCACCCTCGAAAAGCGTCGCAATGCGCCTTCATTTTTTGTCCGCAACCAGGAGGAATTCGCAGCGCGCGCCGTTGGCACGGGCATAGCATCGCTTATCTCGGGCCTCTGTGGTTACTTGATCGGGCGCTATCTGAAATAGGCGAGATTCCCTATTTAACCGTCGCCGGGCCGCAAGATTCTACTCTGGGTACAGGTTTTGGACAGCTTCGCTTTTCCGTCCTCCTGACCAGTAGCCATGAAGGAAGGGAGAATCTATACTCTCGAGAATCGCGATCTGTAGAGAGAACGCCCGGCAGGACTCGAACCTGCGACCTCCCCGTTAGATCAGGGTGCTCTATCCTTCTGAGCTACGGGCGCCTGCTGCGAGCCGTCCCGGCCCGACACCGGTTTCGGCTGAGATCGACGTCTACCATCGATCTTCTATGGAAAGTACAACAGACTCCGCGGGGAATGTAACTGTCCTGCAGGACAAAAAGGGGGAATGGGCCATTTCCTAGCCCTAGTGTCCGATGGGACAGTGGGGTTTGTTACCGTCCTGGAGTACCAGCCCTGGACCAAATGCCAGCCCGTCACCCGTTCAGTAAACCGCTGTCTATTCTGAGTAGATACGCAATGAAATTAACAGGCGGACGCTCCTGAAGGGTTCTGCCGCCAATTTTCTTGGTACACTTCGCGTCAGGAGGCCGAATATGGCGCACTATCAATTGCAGTTATTTCATGGAGACACAGTGGTTATGGATACCACGGTCGCATGGGTCCCAGACGGCGGTTCACACCCGGTTGTGGGGCAAACGGTGGATGGGAAGTGGCGGATTGTCGAAATTCTTGACAGCACGGCAGAGGAATACCGCGTCCGCGTCGAGCCGGTGGCCTTCCTTACGGAGTCCGCGTAATGACCCTCGCTTGGCCGGACCCGCTCAGTTTGATTGCCGATGTCGTGGCCATGAGGGCGAGGGACAGACGGGAAGTCCCCTTTTTCTAGAACCACGAATTAGTATTTGCTCTAAGAGATAGTTCAGATAAATATCAGAAAACGTCCCGTCTGTCCTCTTGATTCTGTCCCCTTGATTCCCTTGATTCCGCATAAACTAAGGGGTAGGTTCCTGGCAGTAGCGCGAGGTGGGTGCAAGCGGAAGGAATGGAGGGTCAGCGGTCCATGGAAATCGTAGGAGAGTCGATACAAGCGCTCGACTACTTTTTAGCTGGCGTGCCGGCATATGGCTATTTTGAGCTGCAGGTCTTCGGTCTCAAGGACCTCGTTAACAAATCCAGAACGGACAACGGCTTAAATCAAACTGCGGAAGTATGTCTAATCGCGCTGTCGGCATATTTTGAAGCATTTTGCAAAGCTCAATTTGCGGCGGTAATTAATATCTGCCCGCCAGTTGTGAACAATTTTATTGAGAAAAGGAAAGGTACAACTCTCGATCTAAGGAATGTTCTGGCGGTCCTGGCTCAAACCGGTTTGCTAGAACATAAATTGGGTTTTCTCTTGTCAGAAGACAACGACTTTGGGTCTGCGAAGAACATAAACACCTTATACTTCGACCTGCTCGGAATAACTCCCTTTTCAGCAAAGGAAAAGAAGGAGTACGAGAAATTTCTTAGCGACCGCAATCTGCTTGTACATCACGGCGGGATCTATACCTTCAAGTACTTGGCCCAAAGATTCAGGACCAGGACTGCCCCAGGGTTGCCAAATTGGAGTTCACTGGTCGTGGATAAAGACGACCACGACCGCTGGGCGGCTTTTCTGGCCGGAATCGCTCACAAGATCGCTTCAACTAGCAAGGCTGCGCTAGAAGCGTACGTGAAGGGTGGGCGACTGTTTCTGACTCCTGAACAGGCCAAAGCTGTTGCATACCTGTGCGATCAGCCGTGCAAAATCTCACGCCCGTAATCAGCAGCCGCTACTATGCCGTTGGCGCGAACGACTGCGAGTAGAATCGGCGCACGAAATCAGAATGCCTGCACTTCGGCAGCCCCTCAAGAAAAGAAATGACAATCGCTGATGCCGTATCGCAGGCCCATCGCGCCGTGGCTTTGGTAGTGATTTGGCCGCCCCATGACATTGCGCTTATCGGGCTCTCTGCAAGGATGCCCTTTGATTCCAACTTCGAGATAATCGCTGGTGGGCCAACCGACCTCGTGTAGCCGCCTGGTTCGTTAGGGTCTTGTTCCAATCTATCGAGAAATCTAGCGTGAACAAGCGTATTCCGAAGGTCTAGCAAAAGTACGAAATCTTGATATGGCTGTGCTCCTTTGTCGTACGGTTTCGCCGTCAGAACCCATTTGCCGAGCCAGAACTTGCTCGCAGTCGAGGCCCGCGATTTTTCCAGCTCCTCAATGAGGCCAGCGAAGGCGATATATATCGGGTCCAATGGCTCCGAATATACAGATTCATTGGAAAAATCCGCCAGCTCGTTAATGAAGGCTTCAAGTGCGGCAGCCGCGAAGACGATTGACGTGAGGGCCTCATGTTGTGCAGGCGCCCTCGGAGTCGGCGTCGCAGGGATTCGTTCGTATGCACTGGTCGCATGTCTGAACAAAACTGCTGAAACCGGCACAAGTGCTCGGAACATGGGCCATAGTTTACATCGGAGAAGGGAAGTCCGCGGGTGGAGGACAAATTGATCCGCGAGGCAATTCTCGGCTGCCCCACTCTTTTGTCTTTGGTTTTTGAAAGGGTGGGTCGTTCGGCGGTTCGGTTTTTCACTAACAAACTTGTCCCTTGGTTTGTCCACCACACCGCGCCGGCTTTCATTACATATTAAAGTGCGTCTCTTCAACAGCTTATAGGTAATTCACTTTTGACTTGACAAGATGAGTACTAGGCTGGTAGACTGTTCAGCGTAGGAAAGTGCGTCCCGATGCCAGTCGGGGCTTTTTCTTTTTTGGGGCACGATTTTTCGTTCCCATTTCGTACCGCCGGCGTCCTGCCGGCGTTTTTGTTTTTGTGCCTTCGTTAGCTCAGGGTTTGTAAGTACGAACCCTGAAACCCGGTTGAAAGGCCGGGCTAAAGCCCGCCTCTACATACCCGGGAGCGACACGCTCTCGACAAGGTCGGGATAAATTCCGCGCGCCTACGGTGATTTCGGACGACGAAACCTGTTGTGCCCCAAAATTCCTATTGAGGACGAAAACTATGAAAAACACAAAAATCAATGCGGCACAAGTGTGGAAACAATTTGAAGACGTGCTAGCGCCGAAGCTGAATTTTTCGAGGACCGACCGCGCGATCTACTCGCATCTTTTCCGGCACAGCCGACTGGAAGGCAAGCTGAAGTTCCGCTTCTCGATTGCGTGGCTGGCACGTGGTGTGAGCCTTTCGATGAAGGCCACGCGCGAGTCAGTACGCCGGCTGGTGGCGCGGGGGGTGCTGGGTTTGGTCGAACGGAACTGCCGATCGCAGCACGTGGTGCGGGTGCGTCTGCCGTTAGAGGTTAAAGGAGTCCGGGCTACGAGAAAAACAGCGCTGCCCGCAGCGCACCCTGCGTTTGCCAAAATCGAGGAGGCCGATTTCATGGAAAAACGGGTTTTGCGCGTTTCGCTGCACGAACGCGAAGGCGGGCACTGTTTTTATTGTTTACGGCGAAGCCCGGGCGACCGCAAGTGCCTGGACCATGTTGTGCCACAGGCGCAAGGAGGCGGCAATTCCTACCGCAATCTGGTGTCTTGCTGCGTGGATTGCAATTCACAAAAAGGAGAGCAGACGGCGGAGGAGTATCTGCGGTGGCTGTTCCGTGGGCGGCGTCTGAGCGACGCCGAACTGGGCGGGCGCCTGCGGGCGCTGGATGATCTGGCCGCCGGCAAGCTCAAGCCGCCACTTCCGGGCCAGGGGTAACTAGCAGTGATTCAGAAAACGGGGAACTTCCCGTCTGTCCCCTTGGTTCCCCCACTAACGAACGTGTCTGAGCTCTGTTTCCACGCGCACGGCGCCAAGCAAAGCCACAAGGAAGAGAATCCATACGAATACCTTTAGCCATACTGATGTCTGCTTTCGGAAGAGCAGGAAAATATTAAGAACGAGAGCAAGGAAGAGATAGAAGCGGTCGCCAATCCCCACGGCAATCTCACATAGACCGATGAGTGTCCATAGGCGGCTAGCGCTTGGAATCGGATCCAACAACCGTTTTGGAAGCCAGGAAAAAACCTCGACTATGTCCGCGGGGGCCATGAAAAGAAGGCTGAGGACTGCCGTCCCTAGCGTGACCCAAAGCCTTTCCCGCTTTTCCCCGTTTGTCATGGTGTAGTGCTCCCCACAAACCCACGCACTGAGGAAAGTTCAAAAGCCCCCCGCGCAAGGGTGGCGTGCGGGGCACCCGGCAACTTTCTTTACCCACCGCTCTTTGTCACCTGGATCGGTAGCTCATTCCATAATTTGGCTTGCAGGGATAAGAGCTCTTCGGACAACGCATTGATCTCTTTCGGCGCGCTCCCCATGGGGAAAGTTACAGACTTCTTGCTATGGTCACTGAACTTTACCTCAATGAACTCGTCCAAGCCGTCATAGCAGCTCGCACACCCAGTCCTGTCGGGCAGAGCGAAGAAATCGTCGTGGTCGACCAGTCGCTGTAGCTCCTGCCAGTGCTTGCCCGACAGGTCTGCATTTACTCTGAGATCGCGATATCGGCGTGAATCTTGTTTGTGACATTCCCGAGAGAAAGTAACAAGCAGCACAGCTTTACCAGGCTTTACCTCAAGTTGGCCACCGGAACAGCACTCGCAAGTCCCTCCGAACGTCGAGAATCGTATGCTCACGACATGCACTGGCAAGGCTTGCTGATACGCCTCCTTCGCCCCAGGTCTGGATTGTTGAGCGGATGCGGGGCAACCTCCGATGCAACAGGCCAGGAGTACACTCACCAGCTCTAGCCGAGCGGAAATCACGGAAAAAGACATGTGGGGCCACCTGTCCTTCAATTTTAAGCTCGATGTTCTTGTGAAATGAAGAGAAGCATTCGCATCGTTCCAGCTAGTCAACTCCTGACTGATGGGAAAACTGGAAGTAGTCCCACTTGCTAATTCGGAGGACAGACGGGACGTTTTCTGATATTTGTTTCACAAGGCTCGCTTGGCTAAAAATGACTGGGCACTTCAGAGAAAGGGAAACTTCCCGTCTGCCCCTTCCGTCCTGCTTGCGCCGGCAAAGCCAGCGGCCACGTAGAAATTAGAAAACAGAAAGCGACAAGAGAAACTAAGTTCAAAACCCGCACCCTGAGAACCATAGGGTGCGGCACCCGGCGGCCACCCGCCCTACTGGCTGGTCACCCTGAAAATTTGCTCTTTCGGCGCGGCGGACATCAGTGCTCGGGTGTGGGACTTGTGGCCATTTTCTTGGCAGAATTAAGCTGTGATTGGACGTCCTCGCACGATCCGGTCCATCTGCCGAACTTGTTGCTTCCCCAAACGTAAGCGTAGCAAAACGGCTCTGTCATCGTTGTTCCAAAACCATTTTCATACGCAAGATTTCCCTCGGCCATCATGTACGCATCGCTTTCCATGAGTCGCTTATGCTCTTCCGGGCTCAACTGAAACAGAAAAATGAGATCAGGTCGAGGTGAGACTGAGGCTGGGAGAATCGCGGCGATGATCTCGTTTTTCGAAAGTATTTTGCGTTCGCTCACACTCTGTCCATTGCTCTTGAGAACGAGAGAAAGCGACAAGTGAACACCATGCGCTATGACTTGGCCCGAATTTGCGAAGTTGGTTCTCGCTTCCCCGGCCGGCGGAACAGGAAAATCGACGGAAACTCCGCGAGGCATCTCGATAACCGCCGCTCTGACGCCTTCCATCTGCTTGCGGTTGAGATTGATACTCACGAGGCCGGTGGTGGTGCCAATGATTGCTAAGAGAAAGGAAAGCAGTGGAAGAATTATCTTGGTCACCCAACGCGACTTGGCGTCAAAACGACGGGATTCCTCCTCGTCAATGAGCTTGCGGACATGAGCACGCCCTTTCGGAGTGAACCATATTCGCCTACCACCATACTCGTCTTGCCACATCTCTTTTTCAGAGAGAGGCGGGGTCTCGACGTCAAGGTGTGTGGCGCGGCGAAATAGCCGACCGCCCTCGATTATGTCTATTTCCTTTTCGATCTCCCTGACGGCCTCAAACTCTTCGACCTCAAGCGCCTCAAACTCTTCGGGTGGTGCTTTCTTTAGTTCGAGCTTCTCGTGGTGAGGCGCGAATACGCGCCGCAAACGCCAGATTTTTAGTTTGAGTTTCCACACTTCGAACATAATGGTCAAAAAATTATGAGACTGTTACTTTCCAATCTCAATTATAGATAGCTTGCACAGGCTTAACAACGAGCATTGTAAACACATGAAAACAAGGGGCCGAGCGTAGACGCGCGGTTAACGTATCAGAGGGTCGACGGGTGGAGCACAGGTCGACCCGCGAGACGATTCTCAGGCGCCCCACCCTTTCGTCTTTGGTTTTTGAAAGGGTGGGTCCTTCTGCCATTCGGTTTTTCACTAGCGAACTTGTCCCTTGGTCTTGACCGCCACCACCGCGCCGCCCTTCATGAGGCATTTCACGTTGTTCCGAGCACACGAATATCCGCAGTAACCAGCGAAAAGGTATTCCTCAGGGGCTAAAGCCCACTTTTTCTTGTGCTTTTATGTCGGAGCTAAAGCTCCGACCGCTAGTCCGTGTCCGCTATTGCGGCTTCCGTCAACAACCGCTCTTTCCCGATAGACGCCCAAGATTTCGCCTTGTTACTCTGGCTGGAGAGAAAATCCAGGTTTTTCATTACTACCTGTCCGCTCAAGGAGCTTCCCATGCGAAATCGGTCCACGATGGTGTTTGCGCTGGTAGCAGTGCCTCTGCTTCTCGCGCAGACGGCCAGCAGCGCCCATGCCCAGTGCGACAATCCGAAGACCAGCGCGCAACGCGCCCAATGCGTCGGCGACGAGCTGCGCGGCTCCGACCGCACCATCAACCGAGTTTACGGCGACCTCATGAAGTCCCTCTCTCCGGATGACCGCATTACCCTTCGCAACGACCAGCGCTCCTGGATCAAGATGCGCGACCAGGACTGCGGCATCACGTGGAGCAAGGGCGACCGCGAAGCCTGGCTCGCCGATCTCCTGCGTGATTATCAGAAGATTGTCTGCGTTGTGCGCTTTACCAATGACCGTGTCCAGTCGCTTTATAGCTATCAAAAATCCAATAGCGTCGCCCCGGCCGCGTCTGCTCCCGCCGCTGGTTCTGACACGGCACCGGTCTACGATCTCTTCACGCTCGAACGCAAAACCAAAGGCAAATGGTACTTTGAGGTCACCGTCGACGAACCTGGCATTCAAAAACTAGCGGACGCTACCTTTTCCATCGGCGTTCTCCAGTTGGTCATCGAAAATGGCGTGGTGAATAAGCAGGGCGCCATGAACGGAAGTCTCATCACCATCCGCCACACGGATAACAACGTGGCACGCTACGCGCTCGGCTATGCGATCGACCTGGATAACGCCAAGCTGTACGTCAGGAAAAATGGAGAATGGGAAAATGGACTTCCCGGCAGCTCCGGTGGTTTGAACCTCACCCTGGGGCGTGAGTCCGTTGGCATCCTATACTCGAGCGTGCCGATCGATAACTTTCTCAAGTCTCGCCTGCTGGACGTCAATTTTGGGGAGCGTGGCTTCGCCTACAGTCTGCCCGACGGTTACAGCCCGCTTAAGCCCAATTAGCACGCGCTTGGCGGGTGGCCGCGCCTTAATTCCGAAAACGCTTCTGGGCGGCTTTCCTCAAACACGGCGGTCGTAGTCAGCGTGAGAGCCGATCCAAAACCAGATGATGACGGAACTATCGAGAACACCCAGAGCGCGGTAGCCGAGTCCGATGCGAACGGAATAGACGTTTTCCGTCTGTTCTATTTTCTTGAAACGAAGGCTCGGGTGACCAGGATCAGCGCGGAAAAGCCGGTAGGCTTGCCGTGCCTGAGCCTGAACTTCCTCTGGCAAGGCAGCCAATGCGGTTCGGAAGGAGCGCGTGGTGCGCGACTCAATCACTAGAC
>Ga0222749_10001894_pt1 | contig 10149 bp, 7 predicted proteins | sample IncBWH2Mmetat_FD_197234 | JGI IMG/M metagenome (GOLD analysis project Ga0222749, IMG submission 197234) | Metatranscriptome of lab incubated forest soil microbial communities from Barre Woods Harvard Forest LTER site, Petersham... | ecosystem: Environmental > Terrestrial > Soil > Temperate...
CCCGTAGCGGCAGGCAGGCAGAGCGTCCCCGTAAAACCAAACGAGTGAAAGAAGGGAAGAATGCCCATGATGCGGTCGTCGGAATGCAGCATGAACACCTGGCTCAACTGCGCGACGTTTGAAGCGATGTTGTAATGCGTGAGAATCACGCCCTTGGGATCCCCGGTCGAGCCGCTGGAAAAAATAATCGTGGCGACATCGTCGAGCGTCGCCGGACGCTCACAGCCCGCAAATTTCGCGACCCACTTGGAGGGCAAGAAGCCTGCCGCCAGCGCCGCAGAAACGTGTTCGCCGAACCCCGTGTCCTTGGCCACATCTTCGATAAAAATGACTTCGCCCGGAGGTTGAATCTTCACCTTTTCCAGAAAAACCCGCGCGGTGATGATCGTTTTCAGATTGCATTGCTGCGCGCAGGAAGCCAGAGTTTCATTTGAAACCGTGTAGTTCAGGTTGACCGGCACTTTGCCCATCAGCATTGCTGCGAAATTCACGAGCGCCCCGGGAACCGATGGCGGCAACAAGATGCCCACCATTTCCTGTCCCTGCCAGTGTTTTCGTAAACGCCGCGCAAGGACCAAAGCTCCTGCCAGCGCGGAAAAATAATTGAGCTTGGGTCTTTGCCCATCCGTCATCGCGAAGCGAAAAGGATGCCGCCGCGCGGTGTAAATAAACGATTGCCACAACGCGTGCATGCGCTTCTTGCGACGCGCAAAGGCTTCGGCACCGAGGTCTTGCACCACCTGGCGTACTTCCAGGGACGTCGAGGTCGGCGGCATGGGCTTGCCAAACGTGACGCGCACCGGATAAGGAATACGCCGCGGAAATTTCCAGAGGAAGCGCCCGCCCGCAAAACTGAAAATCGAACCCCACACGCCATCCAGGTTCACCGGGATGATCGGCACGTCCACGCCCTTGATGATGCGTTCCATGCCGCGGCGAAAAGGCAGCATTTGTCCGATGCGCGTCATCTGGCCTTCCGGGAAGATGCAGACGATTTCGCCGTTCTTCAGCGCGTCCGTTGCCAGCCGCAGTGAGTGGATCATCTCGCGGGGGCCCTGGTCCGACGCGATGGGAATCACTCCCATAATTTTCGCGAACGGTTTGACAAGCGGGTGCTCGTAGGAACCCTTGAATATGATGAAGCGAATCGGGCGATCGATCGATGCAATCAGAAGTACCGCATCGGCCATGGAAACGTGATTCGGCGTCAGCAGCGCTCCGCCGCGCGCCGGCACGTTCTCCCGCCCTTCAACATCCAGCCGGTACAGCGTGTGCGTGGCGATCCACAGCAGCAATCGCAGCATGGAATCCGGCAGCAGATAGACCGTGTAGATTGTCGCCAGCAGCGACATCACCGCGGTCCAGATGAAGAAAGACGCCAGCCCGGTGTGCAGATAGTGAGTCGCGCCGGAGTAGATGGCTGACGCCACGATCACACCCACAAAGGAAAGAAAATTGGCGAAGGCGATAACGCTGCCCTTATGACTTTCCTCCGGACGGTGTTGGATCAGCGCGTTGATCGGCACCACAAAAAATCCGCCCGCAAAGCCGAGCGCTCCCAGGAGCAGCAGCACTTGAAGAAAGCTCAATCCATGAATCGAGATGGCGAACGCGAACGCCGACATGGCAATGGCGCCAAGAGGGATAAGGCCATACTCGATCTTCCCTGACGAAAGTAGCCCGGCGGCGTAGCTCCCGACGCCAATACCGATGGCCAGCGCGGCCTGCAGGTAGCCACCGCGCGTTTCGTCGAGATGCAAAACTTCGCGCCCATAAAAAACAATTACAAACTGCAGCAGCGCGCCAAGAAACCAGAAGTAGGTGTTACCGGCGATCGCCAGGTGCAGAACCCGGTCAGGCCGGACAATCTGGATCTGCTTCCGGAGGTCACTGAAAATATTGAACTGAAATTTTCTGGCCGGGTCAGCCGGGGGAACGCGGGAAATCCCGAAGCTCGCCGCGAGGCCGAACAAAGAGCACGCGCCAAAGATCAATCCGCCGATTGCCTCTCGCCCATGAAAGCGCTGAGCCAGCAGTGGGCCGATCACCGCACCCGCAATAATGGCCAGAAAAGTCGTCAATTCCAGGATCCCATTGCCCCAAGACAGCAATTTGTCCGACAGAAGTTCGGGAAGCAATCCGTATTTTGACGGGCCGAAGAAGGCGGCTTGCGTGCTCGCCAGAAAAATGACCGCGTATGCCATGCGCGTGTCGCCCCGAGCGAAGGCGTACATCGCGAAGATCATCGCGCAGGCTTCGAAAATCTTTGTCGCGATCGTCACCGTTCGCTTGCTGAAGCGGTCGGCAAGGAATCCGCCAGTCATCGAAAACAGCAGAAACGGCAGAGCAAAGAGATTTCCGATGACAAAAACCAGCCAATCTTTTTGCGACTCCGTCGGGTTGGTTCCCAGAATGAGGAAAATGACGAAGAACTTCAGGCCGTTATCGTTGAACGCGCCCTGGAACTGCGTGGCGATCAAGCTCCAAAAGCCCAGCCGCCAGCTTTTCACTGGCTCAGATGCAGACAGGTTTTCGTCAGCCGGCATGCACGCTCACCAGGCGGTGCGATTAAATCGTAGGAGATTCCATTAGTCTAGCAATCTTGCGGGTTTCGAACGGCGATGCTTCCGCGGCCTGTGCCGAAAACGAGACGCCGATACCTCTGCCCTCCACGATTCACGATACGATAACGTTTTCAAAAGGGGGGCAGAATGAACTCCGAGCGCGCGACTCAAACGGTCTTGATCACCGGAGCAACTGATGGCTTGGGAAAGGCCGCGGCGCTCTTGCTCGCGGAGCGGGGGTACCGGGTATTCGCGGCTGGCCGTTCGGTGGAGAAGCGCGCACGCCTCGACGCCCTGGCGAAGGAAAAGAAACTGCCACTCGAAACCCTGGAAATGGATGTGCGCGCCGACGACTCTGTCCAAAAGGGCGTCGCCTCAATCCTACAGAAGGCTGGCGCAATCGACGTCCTGATTAATAACGCCGGGTTTGTCTATGTTGGTGCCGTCGAGGACCTGTCACTGGAAGATTGGAGGAGGCAATTCGAAACGAACTTTTTCGGCGTAATCCGCGTGACCCAGGCCGTCCTTCCGCACATGCGCGAACGCCGCAAAGGGCGCATCTTAATGATGAGCTCGGTCTCCGGTTTCGTGACCCCGCCGACCCAAGGAGCCTACAGCGCTTCGAAACATGCCGTCGAAGCGCTCAGCAACGCCCTACGGTACGAACTCTATCCCTTTGGCATCCACGCCATTCTCATCCAGCCGGGCTACATCGTGACCAACATTCAGAACACCGCCATGAATCTGGCGCAAACCTACCAGGAAAAATTCAAGAACGGTCCCTACGCCAAAATCTATGCTTCCTATCTCGGAAGCGCCAGCAGCACGCGCGCAAAGTCCAGGACCACCCCCGAAGACTGCGCTCGCATCATCCTGGAAGCCATCGAAGCGCCTAATCCAAAGGCGCGCTATGGCGTGACCTCGCTGGCAACTTTCGCGAAATGGGGCAAGCGGCTGCTCAGCGACAGCGCGGCAGACCGCATGATCCGTCGAAGATACGGAATCACCCGCGAAGCTGAGCAATCTCACTGACTACGGATTCGTCACCTGAAACGACAAGCTGTTTTCTCGCTGCTCCTGCCACGTCTTGGACCACGCTTCATGGACCGGGCTTTCCGAGTAATCCGCGGCGGCTTCTGCGCTGGTGAACTCGATTGCGTAAACGCCGCTGAAATCCTTGATCTGGTTGCGCGCTGTTTTCAGCCACACATTCTTGATGCCCGGAATCTTTCCGGCCATGTCCTTGATTCCGTTGATGGCTTTTTCCCGGTCATAATTCGATACGTTGTCCTTGAATTTGTAGACCACCACATGCAGCACTGTTTTCGGCTGGCCAAAGTGGTTCTGCACCGCCGCGCCGCGTGCGTGCAGCGATCCCGCGGCGATCCCCGCCGCGAATATCGCCGCGCCCAGCGCAATCTGCGTGGCACGTTTCATGGCTGATGTCATTTTTTCCTCCACAATCGGGACCTCGCCAGTTTATGCAAGGCACGCGAGCCGAAGCAACTCACGCTCACGGGACAACCCGATCGCCCCGCGAAGGGTTTGACGCAAGGCCAGCAACGTCGTTACGCTGCCAAGGCACATTTATTGAGGGTGGAATGAATTGGTCCAGCGGGGAATCACAAAAACAACAGTTCCAGCCGGGGGTCTTGCCTCGTTTTCCGCGCATCTGGGTCGGCTACCTCCTGGGTATTGCGACGCTGCTGGCGGAAATGATTGCCATTACGATGCATCCGGAACTCGCCAAGGAACCGATGCTCATCCCCCCGCTTTATCTGTTTCTCGCGAATTTTATCAGCCTGATCTATTGGCTCGTTTGCGTCTACGAATTTCATCTCCTCCTGCAGCACGCGACGGGAGGAAGTTATCCCGTGAAGCCCCTGCGCGCCGCGTGGTTTCATCTCATTCCCATCTACGGCTTGTATTGGGTTTTCAAATGGCCGCGCGAACTTGCCCGCTTCGTGAATTCGCGCCTGCCTGCGCCCTTGATGAACCCCGACAAAACCGGATTGGCGGTCTTTGCCGCTTTCACCGTTTTTCTTGTGCTGGACCGCGGGTTTGGCATGATTCTCTTGTTCTGGGCCGCCTCGTACCTCTCCCGGGCCCTTCGTCATGCCCTGGCTGTTCAGCCGGCTTCGCCTGAAGGACAACTGCCTTTTTCATGATCACTTTTCCAGAGGAGAGCAAATGCAAGCAGTGAAACGCTGGACGTTATCGTTGTGTCTGATCGCGGTCTCCGCACCCCTGCTTCTAGCGCAGGCTCCGGAGCAGCAGAAACAGCTCGCGCGTGAAATCTTCAAGCAGCTCATTGAGATCAATACCACCGACTCCGTCGGCAACGTGACCACCGCCGCGGAAGCGATGGCTACGCGATTGCGTGCCGCGGGTTTCAGCGGAAACGATCTCATGGTCGCTGGGCCCAATGACCGCAAGAAGAATCTCGTCGCTCGATTGCGCGGAACCGGCGCGCGAAAGCCCGTTCTCTTCATCGGGCATCTCGATGTCGTCGAAGCCCGCCGCGAAGACTGGACCACCGATCCATTCGAATTCCTCGAAAAAGACGGCTACTTCTATGGCCGCGGCACCGAAGACATGAAGGAAGGCGATGCCATCCTGGTTACCAACTTCATTCGACTGAAAAAGGAAGGCTATCTGCCGGATCGCGATCTGATCCTCGCGCTGACTGCCGATGAAGAGGGTGGCACCTCCAACGGCGTGGATTGGCTGCTGAAGGAGCATCGCGATTGGATAGACGCCGAATACTGTATCAACCTCGACGGCGGAGAATTCGAACGAGAGAAAACCAAGCGGTTGCTTGCGGGAATCCAGGCCAGCGAAAAAGTCTATGTTGATTACCAATTCGAATCGCTGAATCCCGGCGGCCACAGCTCGGTCCCGACTTCCGATAACGCCATCTATCACCTTGCGGGGGCGCTCGCCCGTTTACAGTCGTTCTCCTTCCCCGCAAAAATTAATGAAATCACGCGCAATTATTTCGGACGGAACGCGGCCATGACTACCGGCCAGATCTCAGCGGATTTGAAGGCCGTTGCCAAGCAGCCTCCCGACCCTGCCGCGGTCCAGCGTCTCTCCGCGATTCCTTATTACAACTCACTGATGCGCACCACCTGCGTCGCCACCATGCTCTCCGGAGGCCACGCGCCCAACGCGCTCCCGCAAACCGCCCGCGCCAACGTCAATTGCCGCATCTTTCCCGGTGAAGACCCGCAAGAAGTTCTCCATACGCTCGAACGAGTCGCGAACGATCCCAAGGTAAGAATCAGCGTCGTTCCCCAGCTTGATCCCGCTGGAAAAGTGGTCCCGGTCGTGGCCGTCCCCCCTTCGCCGCTGCTCCCCGAAGTGATCGCCGCCATGGAAAACACCCTGGCCGCAGTCTGGCCGGGCGTTCCCCTCGTCGCCACCATGTCCACAGGAGCCACCGACGGCAAGTACACTCGCATCGCCGGCATCCCCACTTATGGAATCTCCTGCATGTTTTTCGAAATGAATGACAGTCGCGCCCACGGCAAGGACGAGCGTGTCGGTGTACAGGATTTCTACGACGGCATCGAGTTCAATTACAAGCTGATCAAAGCGCTCTCTTCTTCCCACTGATGAAACAGGTTTTCGAATTGAAATCTCGATATGCCAAAGAAATCGGCCCGGTGAAAATATTTTCACCGGGCCGCAAGTTTTCGATTCAAGAAGTAGAGATTTAGGGTTTGCCCGCCGCCGCTTGTCCGGTCTTTGGATCGGTTGGCGTAGCCGCGCTGGCTGCGATTGGTTTGTTCGCATCAGCGCCATAGCGCGTCAGGTACGGCATGAACGGAGTGATTTCGAACGGCATCTTCTCGCGCTCCGCCACATTTCCCACCGGCTTGCTCTTAATGAGCTCCAGTTTGTCGTTCCAGGGGTCTATTTTTACGCGTCCACCAATTGGCAGCGCCGCGATCATCTGCGGATTCTGTTTTTGATCCACCGGCGTCGTGGACATCAGGTCGTTGACCACCGGAACGCGGTTGCCAAGATGCGGGCTGATCAGGTTTGGAATCTCCTTCGAGCGCGTCTGCAGCGCCGTCAGGAAGAGTCCGGCATTGCCGAGCTGATTCTTATAAGGAGAATTGTTTAGCAACTGAATCGCTTTGGCGTTGGCCGCTTTTTCCTCATCCAGCGTGCGCGCAAACCCGAAGTGGCGGAAAGTTTCTTTGTCGTCGATCAGCAATTGATCGAAGAACGCATAGCTGGAATCCAGGCGATGCGCGAGAATAATGTGGCTGAGTTCGTGCGCAATGACGGCCGCCAGGCTGGCCTCATCCGGCAGCACGTCGATCAGCCCGCGGCTGAGCACGATGGTGTGACCCACGGTATAAGACTCGAGCGTCGACGTCATCATCACGCGGCAGCGAACCTCAGGCTCCACGTCAATGTTGTTGGTTACTTCGAGGTTGTTCACCACGGTATCCAGAATCTTGTCGACATCGCCCTTCGGCGCGATCAAGCCGATGCGCTCCAGCCGGTCGATCACATTGTCTTCCGCCTGGTGATCCCAGGTGCGTTGCGCCTGGATGGGCGACAGGTCGTTGGCCGTCTTGGTGTCATCCGTCACCGCTGATTCCACCAGAATCTTGCTCAATTCCTGTTCCTGGCTCGCGTGGCCCAGGTTGTAGCCCCACAGCCGCGTCTGCGCCTTGAAGTCCAGTTTTTTCGTCAGGTTGTAGTGCATGTCCTTTTCTTCGCTGTATACGAAGGAAGGCATCCACATCCCTGGCTGCACGTTGGTCCGCCAGCTATCAAAGTGAAACCACCAACTGGCATGCCCGTTCCCGCTGTACGCGCCGTTAAAGCGGACAATATTGAAATCCTGATCCTCTACCCAGATGCGGCCAAGAAAACGGCCCTTGCCGCTCTTATCCTGAGGCGTGACGTCAAACACCAGGCAGCGTACCTCGCCTAGGAATTCCCGCCGCACGTAATCAAACTTGTAGTGCTGCTTGTCGAAGCCGTTGGTGTCAATGAAGATCATCTGCAGGAAACCGTCCGGCATGTACTGCAACGCGAACGAAAAGAAGTTTCCGATCGACCCGAAGATCTTCTTCCCCTTCGTATTGGTGTCGGTCAGTGAAACCAGGGCCACTCCTTTCGCAAAGTCGGCCCGGCCGAGGAAGTACTTGTCGCCCGCGGGCACGTAGCCCAGATCCTTGTCCGGCTTCAGATTCTGGATGTACGTTTCGACCAGCGGAGAGTACTGCTTGATCTGCTGGGTCGCACGGTTTTCATTGGTGATGACGCGATCGACTACTTCTTCCATGGTCCGCGGCTGATCCGCTGGATTGGGCGCCGCTGCTGCGGCAAACGCTCCCAGCCCGCTCAGGATGAGCACGAGGATAGTTATAGCTGGCTTACGCATTTTCTCTCTCCCCTTCAGTAGGCCAAACGGAATTCAATCCGAACGCGCGCCGGGAAATCCACGGCCTGGCCATCGCGTTTTGCCGGTTTAAACTTGATGTGCTGTGCTGCACGCATTGCTGCTTCATCGAGACCATGGCCCAAACCGCTGACCACGCGGTTTACCTGGATGCTGCCGTTAGCCAGAAACACCATTTCGATTACGACGTCGCCTTCGATTTTCAGGCTGCGTCCTTCTGCTGTGTACTCGGGCCGGGGCTTTTCCAGGATCTCGACTTGTGTCGGGGCGCCTTCATTGGACGCAGCTTTTTTCTTGGGCTCTTCGGCAGCAACCGTCTGGTCCGCAAAGCCGGTGGACTGGATTGTCCCCCGCTTTCCTCCGCTCGGCGGAGGATTTGCCGTGCCATTGCCAAAGCCCGTGCTCGCGACCGTGCCGCGAATTCCCTTATCTCCGCCCGTGCCGTTGCCATACCCCGGTCCACCCGGCAAAGCCGGCGAACCAAGACGATTCACATTTGTAGCCTTGTTGGCATCTCCCTTGCCCGGAAGGCCGTTTGGATCTCCAAATCCGCCTGTTTGAACCTTGTTTACCGGTGCGACCACAGTCGCCGGTGCTGCGCTGCCCGAGGAGAGGTTGTTCACCTTCACATCCTCTTTCGGCCGCTTTGGCTGATTCGTTGGGATATCCACTTTCACTTGATCAAAGGTTGGATTGAGTTCCACCGGCTTGGCATCTAGCGTTCGCACTTTTGGCGGTTCGACCTTTGCCGTCAAAAATACGTGCGGTTGCTTGGGGTTCAATTTTACAGGTTCAGGAATTTCCGGTTTTGGTGTCGGCGGCGCAACCTTGGGTTTGATCTTCGGCGGCGGCGGTGGTGGCGGCTCCGGGGCGACGGGGACTAGCGTGACCGGCTGCATGAGTTCCGTTGGCCGAAGGTTCAGCGCGGTTTTCATCTGTTCCGGGAAGAGCAGGGGTAGCAGAACAAGGAACCCTATGATGACGATCTGGCTTCCGGCGCTGATGCCGATGCGATCCCAGCGCGGTTTGGAGTCCGGCAAAAGTGCAAGGCGGGCGGCGATTGGTTTTGTACCGATGGCCTTCTTCCAGGCCTCGGGATTGGACGTGCGGCTGCGGTTCGCCTCAAAACCGACGCCCATCGTGGTCTTACGTGGTGGATCTGCGATCATGGTTGTCATCCGCCTGCCGCCTCGGGAAAACTCTGCTTTTGAAGTTGGGTTCTCTAGGAATTCCTAGCTCCCAAATTCGCTAGCAGAATGGAAAATGCGCTCTTGCAGTACCAGAGTACGGACGAGGCTGAGGGAGTCCGAATAGGACTTTGGTACTAGCGTCGCGAATTCGCTAATGCTCCCGCGAGCGCACCTAACGCACCCTCTACTAACCCGGAAAGGCGGTTCCGGTTGCGGGCCTGGGTGCGCAACACCTGTGTAGGATACCCTAAACCGGGACAGGGTTGCGTCACTTTTAGTACAGTTCCCCTCCTCCGGGCTTATCCTTTGGCTACAACATCTTAGGCTCGGGCTGGGTTTCGTGGGATACAGTAAATACTTGAGGCACGGATGGATAAAGACCCGAGAAACCGCCAGGTAGCCGCGAAACCCGCGGATTCATCCCCCGCGCTCCAGGACCGCGCTACCCTGGTCGAGTGGCTCCACGCGCGGTCGAATGCCGCACGCTGGGGACTTTCCCGAGAGCGTTTTGGGCTCGCGCTGGAACGCAGTGTAGGCAAGCGCTTGGCCACCGGAGCGCTCACTCCCGCAAATCTCGAGGAGTATCTCGGCGCGCTGCACCTCGAAGATCTGGCCCTGGCAAGCGCCTGCATCGAAGGATCCCAAGAGGCCTGGGAACATTTCTACGCTGCCTACCGGAATTACCTGCGCGCCGCTGCTGCTGCGATTCTTCGCCGCGATTCGGCATCAGCGGAAGCGTGTGAGCTTGCGGATTCCCTCTTCGCGGAGTTGTACGGCCTTGCTGGCGGCAAAGGCGGCGAGCGTTCTCTGTTTCGTTATTTTCACGGGCGCAGCTCTCTGAAAACCTGGCTCCGTGCCATCCTTGCCCAACGGCACATCGATTCCATTCGCGCGGGTCGCCGCTTCGAGGAGCTTGGTGAAGAGGACACGCAGGACGCGCGGCAGAAGACGCGGACAACTCCAGAAC
>Ga0222749_10001896_pt1 | contig 10144 bp, 9 predicted proteins | sample IncBWH2Mmetat_FD_197234 | JGI IMG/M metagenome (GOLD analysis project Ga0222749, IMG submission 197234) | Metatranscriptome of lab incubated forest soil microbial communities from Barre Woods Harvard Forest LTER site, Petersham... | ecosystem: Environmental > Terrestrial > Soil > Temperate...
GTGGTCACGGTTCGCTTGTGGTCGTCGGTGAAAAAGCCGCGACGGGTGTGCTCGAGGTCCAGCACTCCAATCACCTTGTCTTTATAGATCAGCGGCACCGCCAGTTCAGAGCGGGTTTCCGGGTTCCCCTGCACATAGCGCGGATCCTTACTCACGTCCGGCACCAGCACCGCCATCTTCTCGGCCGCCGCCGCTCCCACCAGGCCCTGTCCGAGAGGAATGTCATGCTTGAGATGAATGCTTTCTTGGAACCTCAACGAGAAGCGATGGGTCAGCGTCTGTCCGCCTTCATCCAGCAGCAGGATGCTGAACATCTGGTAATCGATGATCCGGTTCAGCAGTTCCGCGATCCGCTTCAAAAGCTGATCCAGATTCAGAATCGACGACAGCTCGCGCGCGATCTCATTCAGCAGCAGGAGCGTGCGGGCCTGCCGCGTGGTGCGCGTGTAGAGCTGCGCATTCTCGATCCCGACGGCCATGCGCGAGCCGATCAGCGTCAACAGCCGCCGATGCTCATCCGTGAAGTAGCCCGGCTCCCGCGCCTCGATATCAATCACCCCAATCAACCGGTTCTTGACGATCAGCGGCACTGCCAGCTCCGAGCGCACGTTCGGAATGGCTTCGATATAGCCGTCTTCCTTGGTGACGTCGTTCACCAGAATCGCCTGCCGCAATTGCGCAGCCCGCCCCGTCACTCCCTGGCCGACCTTGATCCGCACGCGCTCCGAATATTCCCGCGGGTATCCCGTCTGAAAGCGGAACCGCAGCTCCTGCGCTTTCTCGTTCAGCAGCAGGATCGCAAAAATTTCGTAGTCGATGACCTTGCGTACCAATTCCGCCACCCGGCGCAGGGTGGTATCAAGGTCGAGCGTGGTATTGACCACGTCGGCCACTTCCAGCAGCAAAGGCTCAACTTTCAGCTGGCTCTCAGGTTGGGATGTAGTGGAATGCACTGCAACTATGATAGCAGCCGCCGGCCATGGGCCTGTTGATCACGTAGGGGCAGACGCCCTCGTCTGCCCGGCCGAGCAAAGCTCGGCACAGATGGAGCGATGAACAGCCAATTCGTTTACACGAGTTACATGGAGCGACGGGCGTCCCCGCCCGTCGGATTTACTCCCGAGGAACGATGCACACGTCCGGAAGATTCCGGTACTTCTCCGCATAATCCAGCCCATACCCCACCACGAACTCATCCGGGATCTTGAACCCCACGTAGTCACCCTCAATCGGCAACTTCCGTCGCGAAGGTTTATCGAGGAGCGCAGCGATCTTGAACACGCGTGGTTTGTGCGCTAGCAAAAACTTCTTCAGGAACGTCAGGGTGAGTCCGGTGTCGAGAATGTCTTCCACCAGGATCACATTCTTCCCCTCCATCGACTGGTCGACATCCTTGGTCAGCTTCACTTCGCCCGTCGAATCCCATCCATGCTGCAATTCGTGCGTAGGATCCGGCCGGTTCCCATAGCTGGAGACGCCGATAAAGTCGAAGGTCGAGTCCAGTTGCACTTCCCGCGCCAGATCGCTCAGGAAAATCGCCGCCCCCTTGAGCACGCCCACAAAGATGATGGTTTGTCCGGCAAAATCGCGCGTGATCTCCGCGCCCAGTTCCTTGACCCGTTGCGCAATCTGTTGGCGAGTGAGAAGAATTTTCAGGTTCGACACGGCACACATATGTAACAGAATTCCCGAGCACGAGACAGAAAAATCTCTTAGAATCGGCCGTTGATCGCCAGTCGCTAGTCGTCAGCTGAAACCCACATCCGAATAACCGCGGCAGGCATCTATGGAGAATCAGCTTGCCGACGAACGCGGACCGACGACTAGCTGGAGACTGACGACTTGAGACTGGCGACTTGAGACTGGAGACTGGCGACCGCTCTTATGAACTTGAAAGGCATCAAACTCACCTGGCTCGGCCACGCGACCTTCCGCATTCAAACCCCCGGCGGAAAAATCATCCTCATCGACCCGTGGGTGATGAACAATCCCATGTGCCCCGGGAACGAGAAGACCCTCAAGCACCTCGACGTGATGCTTTGCACGCATGCGCACGGTGACCACATCGGCGATGCCGTCGAGATCGGTAAAAAACACAGTCCCACGGTGGTTGCCATTCCGGAATTGGCGGGCTGGCTCGAGAAAAAAGGCCTCCAAAATGTAATCTCGATGAATAAGGGCGGCACAGTGAAAGTCGCCGACATCAAGGTCACCATGGTGCACGCCGACCACTCCTGCGGCATTCAGGATGGCGACCAGATTCTCTATGGCGGCGAGGCCGTCGGGTTCGTGATCGAGTTCGCCAACGGGGTGAAGATTTACCATGCCGGCGACACCAACGTCTTCGGCGATATGAAGATCATTCACGATTTGTATGCGCCCGAAATTGCCATGATCCCCATCGGCGACCACTACACCATGTCGCCGCGCGAAGCCGCGTACGCTTGCAACCTGCTGCAGGCCCAAACCGTCATCCCCATGCATTTCGGAACATTCCCGGTTCTGACCGGCAGGCCGAGCGAATTACAAAAGCTGGCTCCGAACGTCAAAGTGCTGGAGATGAAGCCAGGAGACACGATCTGATTTCAGATTTATCGATTTCAGATTGCAGATCGATTGCGCCGACGAGGACTGGAAATCGAAAATCTGAAATCTGAAATCTGAAATCTGCAATCTGAACGCCTCGGCCAGATCGCAAATTTCGACGGAAGAATCTACAATCTGAAATCGACAATCTGAAATCTCCCAAGGGGGCCGCCTTGTCCACCGCACCGAACGCAGCCAGCTGGCGCCATCACGGTTTCGTGACTCAACCCGACGTCGACACTTATCTCTACTCGCTGTTGCCCCCGCGCGACGAGGTGCTCTCCGAAATGGAGGCCGAAGCTACCCGCAACAAAATCCCCATCGTTGGCCCGGTTGTGGCCAGTTTTTTCCAGCAGTTGGTCATGATGACGGGCGCGAAAACCGTCTTCGAGATGGGCTCGGCCATCGGATACTCCACCATCTGGTGGGCGCGCGCTGTGGGCGAGGGCGGCCGCGTGCACTATACCGACAGCGACCCCAAGAACGCCGAGAAGGCCCGGCGTTATTTTCAGCGCGCTGGCGTCGCCGACCGTATCACCGTTCACCTGGGCGACGCGATCGAGGTGCTCTCCGAACAAAAAGGAGTCTTCGACATCGTCTTCAACGACATCGATAAAGACGATTATCCGCGCGTCCTGCGCCTGGTGCCGCCACGCGTGAAGAAGGGCGGACTGTTCATCACCGACAACGTGCTTTGGAGTGCCCGAGTGGTCGACAAAAATCCTGATGCCACCACCAAGGCGATTATGGATTTCAATCGCCAACTCTACGCATCTCCGGACTTCTTCACCACCATCATGCCCGTGCGCGATGGAGTGGCCGTGGCGGTGAGGAAGTAGGAGTCAGTCTTCAGTCATCAGTCGTCAGGTGTAGTCGTTGGTCGTTAGCTGTTCGTCGTTGGCTGTTGGTCGTTGGCTATTAGCTCGTCGTCAGCCTTCAATCGTGAGCAGCCAGCATAGGAGTGAATTCGTCGCTCAGCGCTTGGGCGTCGGGGATGCTCGTCGCTGATCCAGTGTCGAGGCAATGTACCCCAGGGGCTGAAGCCCCGAGTTTTCGGAAGCAATTGGCGGACGGCCTGAAGGCCGTCCCTTTCAAAGCACCTCTAGTCAAAGGCCCCCGCGGGATATTCCCTGAACCGCGCACATCTGCGGGTTTAGCCAACGACCAATAGCCAACGACCAACAGCCAACAGCCAACAGCCACTAGATACTCTTCACCGGAATCATCAACAAATCTTCCACCAACCCGACTTCCTTCTGCAGGAAAGGCTCGGCGTACTCCACGCCGCCGAGCATTCCGTAGAAGCGCGCCATAGCCTCCACGCGATTGCGAATTTCCTTGTGAGCAGGGAAGAGGTCCCTGCCCGCTTCCTGATCGGAAAATTGCGTCTTGTAGGCCATCAAGGACTGGAACCGAGCCTCGAACTGCTCCGTAATATCGACGACGAACGTAGGCCGCACATCGTAATAAAGCGTCGCGTAAATAATCTTGAACGGCCGATGAGGTGTAGCGCCGGCATCTTGCCGGCTGTCCTGAGGGCGTCCCGCCCTCAGGGTTGCTGGTGGGACGTCCGCAACGACAGCTGCCGGGACGGCGGCGCGACAGTCCAGTTTCTTCAATCCCGCCAGAAAACAAGCCTCATACCCTAACGTCGAAGCCGTGTAGTGATCCGGATGCCGCCCTTTCCAGTACGGCAGAATCACGACTCGTGGCCGCTGTTCGCGCAGTACACGAGCAACTTTCAGCTTGTTCTCCCACGTATTCTCGACTCGCCCGTCCGGAATATCGAGCGCGCCGCGCCATGCGGTTTTGAGAATGCGTGCTGCCTCCATCGCTTCGTGCTCGCGATCCTCGGCTGAACCACGCGTCCCCATCTCGCCACGAGTCAGATCGAGAATGCCGGTGCGATAGCCGCGTTCCGCCATCTTGAGCAGAGTGCCACCACAGGTTTGCTCCACGTCGTCGCGGTGCGCTGCAATGGCAAGAATGTCGAGTGGCTGCATTTATCGGACGCGTCGCTTCGAAGCGAAATGCGAAATTAAGGAGCCCATTACTCGAGATTTCCCTGTTCCAGCACGACGTTCTCCCGCACGATCAACCTGTGCGCCGCCATTTCTTTCAAGGTGGGCAGCACGCGATTCACATGCTCATCCGTGTCCACGAAAATGATGATGACCGGAAGTTTACCGCCGGCGTCCACCAGGTGCGTGCTTTCGACCTTGTGTCGCCCCAAAAAGCCCGCAACGGCATGCAGGGCGGTAGCCGCGTAGACGCCTTCCGCGCGCAGGTAGTTGAGGACTTCCAGATGCAGTGGCCGCCGATGCCACTGATCAGCCTCGTTCAAATACATTGTGACTTGCACCGCCATCGCGCCGGCCATTTTACAGCACCCTCGCCAGGACCATGCCGGCCACCACCGCCCCGCACGCGAGCAGATTGTTGGCCAAGAAATTCGCCGCCATCAGCGTCCACTGGCCCTGCTCGAAGAAAGCCATGGTCTCGCAGGCATAGCTGGAAAACGTGGTGTACCCGCCACAGAAACCAACCGCGATCAGCAACCGCCAGCGCGGATCCACCAGCACCCGCTCGCTGGTCCAGACCAGGAAGAAACCCAGCACAAAACTGCCCAGCACATTGATGCTGAGTGTTCCATAAGGAAAGACCGGCCCCAGCCAGCGGACCGCCGAACGGCTCATCCAATAACGAAGGTTCGCGCCCACAATGGCGCCCACGGAGATCGCAAGAAAATCGAGCACGATGGAGTTCCCCTGCACAAGTTCTGTTAGGAGTTATCAGCCCGGCGGGCGGTTATGGCGAACTCCATCGCCGTGGGAATTTTCTATCACAGGAATCGCGGAATGGATAGGTCCAGGCTCTAGGCTCTAGCGATCAGGCTCTAGGCTCTAGCAATCAGGCTCTAGCCATTCGTTGCGGTTTATGGCTTTCGGTCTCGGCTTCGCTGCTTTTCGTCGGATTCGTTCGACCTCGATTCAGCCGTTTGCTCCTTACGTTACGAATTCGATGATGGTCGAGCAGATTTTGCTAGAGCCTAGAGCCTGATCGCTAGAGCCTGGTTCAGAGCCTCCGATATAATCCTCAACTGTCCATGCCTCTCGCCTCCGGCACCAAACTCGGCCCTTACGAAATCGTCTCGCCGGTCGGAGCCGGCGGCATGGGCGAAGTCTATCGCGCCACCGATACCCGCCTCGATCGCACGGTCGCCATCAAGATTCTTCCCGCGCATCTCTCCGAGCGTCCCGACGCTCTGGAGCGCTTCCGGCGCGAGGCTCGTGCCATCTCCCAGCTGAGCCACGCCAACATTTGCCAGCTCTACGATCTGGGCGAGCAGAACGGCATTCACTTCATCGTCATGGAGTTTCTCGAGGGAGAATCTCTGGGCACGCGCTTGACCAGGGGACGTCTGCCGCTCGAGCAGGTATTGCGTTACGGGGCAGAGATCGCCGAAGGTCTTGACCAGGCTCATCGCTCAGGAGTGGTGCACCGAGACCTGAAGCCCGGCAACATCATGTTGACGCGTACCGGGGCGAAGCTTCTCGACTTTGGACTGGCCAAGACCGCCAGCACTGTTGTGCCGCAATCGTCCGGGCTCTCGGCCACCATGACCTCGCCGAACGTCAGCCACCCCCTGACAGCGGAAGGCACGGTGCTCGGCACCTATCAGTACATGTCGCCCGAGCAGATCGAAGGGCGAGAGGCCGACGCGCGCAGCGACATCTTCAGTTTCGGCGCCGTGCTCTACGAAATGTCCACGGGCAAACGCGCCTTCGAAGGAAAGAGCCAGGTTTCGGTCGCCTCGGCCATCCTCGAAAAAGACCCGGAACCCGTTTCGGTGCATCAACCATTAGCGCCGCCCGCCTTGCAGCACGTGATCCACGGCGCGCTGATGAAAGACCCCGAGTCGCGCTGGCAGAGCGCGGCCGACATCGCCCGCCAGCTGCGCTGGATCAGTTCGTCGGATTCTACGTCGAATATCGCGCGGCCTGTGCTGCCTCACCGCAAGTGGCGAGAACGCGCCGCCTGGGCTATCGGCGTACTCGTGCTCCTGGGTTTGCTTGTGTGGGCGGCATTTTTCGGGCGGCCCCACCCGCGCGTGGTCCGCGCATCCTTGCTGCCGCCTGCAGACCTGAGTTTTGACTTTATGGGGGATTTTTCCGGTCCGCCGGTGCTTTCCCCGGATGGAACGCGCGTGGCTTTCGCGGGCCGTGTCCAAAAAGATCGGAACTCAATCTGGGTGCGCAAGCTCGACAACGCCTCCGCCGAAAAGCTGGCCGGCACCGAGGGCGCCTACGCTTTGTTCTGGTCGCCCGATGGCAAGTTCATCGGTTTCTTCAGCGATGGCAAGCTCCGCAAAATCTCCGTTACGGGCGGTCCGGCCACGATCCTCGCGGATGCTCCCAATGCCCGGGGCGGCGCTTGGAGCCGGGACAATATCATCGTCTACTCTCCCGACTATCGCGACGCTTTGTGGAAGATCAATGCCGACGGCGGCACGCCGTCGCGCGCCACCAAGCTCGACCCCAGCAAACACACTACCCACCGCTGGCCCAGTTTCCTGCCCGATGGCCGACACTTTCTGTTTTTCGCCACCAACCATGCGGGCGGAAGGCGCGGGGACAACGGCATTTACCTGGGCTCGCTCGACAGCGATGCCAGCCGCCTCATCCTTGCCTGCGAAGGCAACGGCTTGTACTCGTCCGGCTATCTGTTGTTTCACCAGCAAAATGCCCTGATGGGTCAGAAATTTGATCCTGACCGCGGCACGCTCTCCGGCGAACCCGTCACGCTCGCCAACGACGTGCAGCACGATGGCGGCACATTTCACACCGTGTTCACCGTTGCCGACAACGGCACCCTGCTTTACGAGCCCGGCCCGGAAAACGGCATTGGAAATACCGACGCTTTCTGGATGGATCGCAGCGGAAAAGTTTTAGGCCGCGTCGCCGAACCCGGCCCCTACCGGGGTGGAGCATTATCGCCGGATGGCAAGCGCCTGGCCGTATCGCTCGGCAATCCCAAGTCCGATATATGGGTCTTTGACCTCGAGCGTGGTAGGCGCACCCGCCTGACCTTCGACGATGCCTCGCACCTCATGCCTTCCTGGTCGCCAGATGGCAAGCGCGTCGCCTACATGACCCAATTCGGTGCCTACAGCATGTCTGGCACCGCTCTGCGCGCCCGGCTCGCCAGCGGCAGTGGCGAGGAAGAACTGCTGCTCGCGCCCAAAGATGACAATGGCCTTCCCGTCAGTGTGTCGTGGCCCCAATGGTCACCGGACGGGCGCTACCTGGCCTATATGCAACAGTCGGGACCCACCGGCACTATGATCTGGGTGGTTCCCACTTCCGGTGACGCTCAGCCGAAAGTTGTCGTAAAGCCTGCATCCGTCGCTGGAAAGGAGACCTTCTTCCACATCTCTCCGGACGGGCACTGGCTGGTCTACAGCAGCTATGACGGGGGCAGGGAAGAAATTTACGTTACGTCGTTTCCCAGCGGCACCGGTCGCTGGCAAATTTCGCGCGAGGGCGGCACGTACCCGGTGTGGCGGCACGACGGCAAACAGATTTATTTCATCGGCTACTCGGTCCAGCTGATGGCGGTGGACGTTCACCCGCTTGCCGACGGCTTTGAAGTTGGCAGCTCCCAGCCCTTGTTCGAGGTCCGCAGTGTTCTCGCCCTGGGCTCGCCCTACGACGTCAGTCCCGATGGAAAGCGCTTCCTGGTGCTGACCGAGCCCATAGTCTCGCCTTCTCCCATGATGCTGGTGCTGAACTGGACAGCCGAGTTGGGGAAGTAGCTAAGGTCTCGGCTGTCAGGTCTCACGTCTAAGCGTGTCATCACCATAGAACTGTCATCGTGAGCGGAGAGAGGCGGCAGCCGAACGAAGTCGAACGATCCCACGACCCTCAGGAACGCCACTGACCTGAGGATATTTTCTATCCGTGCCATTCAGCCACCCGAACAGTGAACACCAGGAGTGTCAGCTCTCAGTTGCTGACGTGGCGAGCACCTAAAGTTGCAAAAGACTGTAGACCGACGTCCAAGTTAACCACGTTAACTAAAAGATAACATTGCTGCCAGGATGACTTATGGCGGATCGCCGAGATGCCGACTGACCCCAAAACTACCTGCCTGCCAAAAGTCGCCCAGAGGGCTTCTGAGCGCATTTATAGGCCATCCTGCACTTCATTGCCAATGGAGTTTTGGCTTCGTACAGAGTTCCAACCAATTTTCAATGACTTAGCTTGAAGGAAATCACCTGGAGACGCAACCGGGGAAGGCCTGGATGGTCGAAACCGGAAAGCTGGAGACTCACGACTGAAGACTCACCCTGACACCCGACCCGAGCTACTTCTTCCGCTCGACCAGATAACGTGCCAGCTCCTTGAGAGTACTAGCTCTCTCACCAAACGGTTCCAATTGAGCGAGCGCATTGGCGACCAGCCCGTCCGCCTTTTTCAAGGACTCGTTAATCCCGAACAGCGCCGGATAGGTTGTCTTTTCGGCGGCCATGTCTTTTCCGGCAGTCTTGCCCAGTTGCTCGGAGGTCTGGGTGAGATCAAGCACGTCGTCCACGATCTGAAACGCCAGGCCGATCTGCTGGCCGAATAAGCGCAATCGCTGGATCTGGTCGTCGCCTCCGCCGGCATACAATCCGCCGCTCACCAGGCTTGCTGTGATGAGGGCGGCCGTCTTCGCGCGGTGAATGTATTCCAGCGTCGCCAAGTCAGGCTTGGAATGTTCTGCTTCAAGATCGATCACCTGCCCGCCAATCATTCCGTCGATAGTGCCGGTCGCATGGGCGATTTCTTCAATGATGCGCGTGCGCGCCTCTGCCGGACAGTGCAGGCGTGCCAGAGTTTCGTACGCCTGGGTCTGCAACGCGTCCCCGGCGAGGATGGCAATCGCTTCCCCGAAGACCACGTGACAGGTGGGACGCCCACGGCGCAGATCATCATTGTCGAGCGCGGGCAAGTCATCATGGATGAGCGAATAAGTATGCAACATTTCCAGCGCCGCACCCAGCTCGTCGATGTCGGAGGGCAGAGTTCCCGCGACCATGCGCCCGGCTTCCCGGCAGAGAATGGGACGCAGCCGTTTACCGCCCGCAAACACACTATGGCGCATGGCCTTATGAATCGAGATTGGATGCAGGGTCGCGGGCGGAAGCAGGCGCTCCAGCGCCCGATCCGCCCCTTCGCGGCCCTCTTCCAGAGTGTCTTGGAGCATGGCAGACGAGTATAACAAGCGCGGGAAGGCCTTAATTCGAAGGACGTGGGCCCTCTGAAACCCTTTCACCACGGAGACACAGAGGCACGGAGAAGAACAATGGCAACCACAAAGGTCACGAAGGTTGCACGAAGGATTTCGGTGACCGGGGCCTTCGTGATTCCCCGAGTTTCCTTCGTGGTTGCTTTTGATTATTCGAGGAAGTAATTAAAAAGGGACGCCGCGAAGGCGTCCCCTTGAAATGAATGGATTCTGCGCTAAGCCGCTGCCTGCCCCTGTTGGAGAGCGCTGAGCTCGGCCGATCGCGCAA
>Ga0222749_10001897_pt1 | contig 10144 bp, 8 predicted proteins | sample IncBWH2Mmetat_FD_197234 | JGI IMG/M metagenome (GOLD analysis project Ga0222749, IMG submission 197234) | Metatranscriptome of lab incubated forest soil microbial communities from Barre Woods Harvard Forest LTER site, Petersham... | ecosystem: Environmental > Terrestrial > Soil > Temperate...
CGGGAGTATCTCCGCCTGTTCGAATCGCTGGCCAGCCGTTAGAATGGCCGGCCCCATGAGCTCAAGCCGCAAGGATCGTCCCCCGCCGCCCGAACCCTCCAGCCCGGGAACCTTCATCGACTGGGGCCCGGCGCTACCCGAGTCCCATGGTCAGACCCGGATCACCGCGCTCCCCCGCGATCCGGAGCATTTCTTCGCCTTCTGGGAGGGGGGAACGGCGGTCCGCGCACGCGACTTGGCCGGGGGCCCGGCGCGGGAATTGTCGGTGGGGCGAAGCGGTTCGGGGTACTTTGACGGGATCCCCGAACACGAGTATCAGGTCGACCTCCTCCTCGACGGAAGGGTCGTCGCCGTTTCGAGCCGGTTCCGCCTGCCGCGCCGGTCCCCGGCAGCCGAGCTGGACGGGGAATGGCTCCCCACCCCGGACCAGCTCGAGATCCTGCGCAGGATTGCGGAGAGCCTGGAGCTCCAGATGCGGGAGGAGCTCGAGGCTGCCAATTCCGAGATCCTCCGTCGCCGTGCAGGCGGAGGCGGCCGGCCGAGCTCGTCGGGGAGAAGGTGATTCAGTGGTCCCGCCTTCCGGCGCCCTGAGCCTCGTCCTCCACGCCCACCTCCCGTTCGTCCGGCACCCGGAGCATCCGAAATTCCTCGAGGAGGACTGGCTGTACGAGGCGATCACGGAGACCTACATCCCGCTCCTCCGAATGATGGATCGTCTTCTGGCCGACGGCGTCCGGTTCCGGCTGACGATGACGATGTCGCCCCCCCTGTGCGAGATGCTGGTCGACCCGCTTCTCCAGGAGCGCTACCGGCTCCATTCTGGGGAACTCCTGGAGACCGTGCGGCGCGAACGCGGGCGGATCGACGCGAAGTTCCACCGGTCGCTCGACCTCTACGAACGGCTTCTTTCGGAATCGCTGGAGACGTTCGGCCGCGGCCCCCTCACCGCGGCCTTCGCCCGAATCCAGGAGACGGGGGCGCTCGAGATCATCACGTGCGGCGCGACCCACGGCTTCCTCCCCTTCGTGCTCGATCCGCGGCCGCAGCTGCGGGCCGCGGTCGCGAACTACCGGAAACATTTCGGGCGCGCGCCGCGGGGCATATGGCTCCCCGAGTGCGCCTACGCGCCCGGGCTCGACCGGCGGTTGGCGGAGAACGGCCTCGAATTCTTCTTCCTGGACGCTCACGGCATCCTCAACGGCTCCCGCGTCCCCAAGTACGGCATCCACGCGCCGGTCCGCACCCCGGCCGGTCCGGCGGTCTTCGCGCGGGACTTCGAGACCTCCAAGCAGGTCTGGAGCTCGAAGGAGGGCTATCCGGGAGACGCGAACTATCGCGAGTTTTATCGCGATCTGGGCTGGGATCTCGGGCTCGGCCGGAACCTCGGGATCAAATTTCACCGGATCACGGGCGACGTCCCGCTCCACCTTAAGGAGGCGTACGATCCGGAGGCGGCCCGGATCAAGGCGCGGGAGCACGCGTGGCATTTCAAGCACAACCGGGAGCTGCAGGCCCGGCATCTTCGGGGGGCGATCGGGAAGCCGCCCGTGATCGTGGCGCCCTACGACGCAGAGCTCTTCGGCCACTGGTGGTTCGAGGGCCCGGCGTTCCTCGAGGAGCTGTACCGGGCCCTGGCCTCCTCGGACGTTCCCTCCACCCACGCGGCGGAGGTGCTGGAGCGGGATGAGCGCCTCCAGGTGCTGGAGCCGGCCGGCTCCTCGTGGGGCAACAAGGGCTACTACGAGGTCTGGCTCAACCCGACGAACGACTGGATCTACCGGCACCAGCGGATGGCGGAGGAGCGGATGGCTGAGCTCGCCGGGAGGGAGCCGGCCTCGGACATCGAGCGTCGCGGGCTCAACCAGGCCGCGCGCGAGGTGCTGTTGCTCCAGTCGAGCGACTGGGCGTTCATCATGGACACGGGGGCCGTGGCCCCATACGCGCACAAACGCTTCAAGGAACACGTCGTCAGGTTCACCCGGCTCCGGGAGATGATCCTCGCGGGCGCGATCGACGCCCGCTTTCTCGGCGACTGCGAGGTCAAAGATTCGATTTTCCAGGAGATCGACTACAAAGTGTTCCGGGTGTAAGAATGGGAGATGGGGAGTTCGTGTGGAGGGAAGAGTGATTCTGATGAAACCCACCGGACGGGGCGCATGAACGTCGAAGCCATCCCCCCGCGGTCCCATCCGGCTCCCCTTCCGTGTCTTCGTCTCCTTCCGTGAGGATCCTCATCCTGTCCCGGAAGCGGTCGCTCTACTCGACCCGGCGGCTTCGCGAGGAGGGCCGGAGGAAACGCCACGTCGTCGACATCGTCGATCCCCTCAAGTGCGTGCTCCTGATGACCGGGGGAAAGCCCTCGATCCTGGCCGGGGGCCGGAGGCTCGTCCCTCCGGACGCGGTCCTGCCGCGCATTGGGACGGCGGGCACAGAGTACTCGATTGCCGTGGTCCGTCACTTCGAGCTCATGGGCGTGCCCGTGGTGAATGGCCACGAGGCAGTGGCGCGGGCCAAGAACAAGCTGGACTGCCTGCAGCGGCTGGCGCTGCGCGGCATCCCGGTGCCCGACACCCTCATGTCCCGGTACCCCCGCGACCTCGACCGCCTGATGAAGCAGCTCGGCGGGCCGCCGGTCATCCTGAAGCTCCTCCGCGGCACCCAGGGGACGGGTGTGATCTACGCGGAAAGCCAGGCCTCGGTCGAGTCGATGCTTGAGACGATCTGGAGCCTGGGCGAGGACATCCTGGTTCAGCGCTTCATCGCGGAGTCGAAGGGTAAGGACGTGCGCGCGCTCGTGATCCATGGAAAGGTCCGGGCGGCGATGCGCCGGATCGCGCCGGAGGGCGAATTCCGTTCGAACATCCACCGGGGGGCGACCGGCGAGCCGGTGAAGCTCCCGAAGTCCGTCGAGCGCATCGCGATCCGGGCGGCCGCGGCGGTGGGGCTCGAGATCGCGGGGGTGGACATCCTGGAGTCCTCCGCGGGACCCGTGGTGATCGAGGTGAACGCGTCGCCCGGGTTTGAGGGGCTCGAGGAGGCGACGAAAAAGAATATCGCGGCCATGTTCATCGACGCGGCGGGGCGGGCCGCTCGGAGGAGGAGGCGGTGAAGCCCTTCGAGATCGCCGGGATGAAGGTCGGGTCGGGGCGTCGAAAGGACGTCAAGGTCCGCATTAGCGAGTTCTACACGGCGACGCCGGTCTTCATTCCGGTCACGGTGCTCCACGGCACCCGGCCGGGGCCGGTGCTTTACCTCACGGCCGCGGTTCACGGGAATGAGATCAACGGCGTGGAGATGGTGCGCCAGGTGCGCCTCGCGGTCGATCCCAGGAGCCTGTCCGGCACCCTCATCCTCGTCGTGATCGCGAACCCCATCGCATTCCTGAACATGTCGCGAGACTTGCCGGACGGCCGGGACCTAAACCGGTTCTTCCCGGGCCGGGACCGGGGCTCGATGGCTTCGCACATCGCCGACGCCCTCTTCACGAAAATCGTCCGGCTCGCCGACTACGGGATCGACCTCCATACGGCTGCGACGGGGCGGACCAACCTCCCCCACGTGCGCACCGACATGAGAAGCCCGGTCCTCCGACGGCTCGCCACGGCGTTCGGCTGCGAGGTCATTTTCGACATGGCAGGAGAGGAGGGCACGCTCCGGCGCGCCGCGTCGGAAGCGGGGGTCCCGACGATCGTGTACGAAGCGGGCGAGCCGCTCAAGTTCCAGAAGAACCTGATCCGCCGGGGCGTGGAGGGAATCAAGAACGTGCTTGCGGACCTCCGGATGGCCGAGTTCGAGCGGACCTCTCCGGACTTCCAGATCGTGGTCGACGACCACCGCTGGATCCGAGCGGTGAAGGGCGGCATCCTCCAGGTCAACGTGAAGCCCGGGGACATCGTCGAGAAGGGCGCGGACATCGCGGTGAACACCAAGCCGTTCGGCACCGAGGTGAGCCGGGTCCGGGCGCCCCACACGGGCCTGGTGGTGGGATGCACGACCCTCCCCATGGTGATTCCGGGCTCCGCGATCTGTCACCTGGTCTCCCTGGGGACCCGCGACCGGGTGCTTCGGAAGGTGCTGGAGCGCCGGGGCCTGCCCTTCGAATAGGTGGAAACCTGATAATGAGTGACGGGTGGCAGTTTGTAGTGAATAATCCTCGAGTATGGATCCCTCCAAGACCGCCGTCGTGATTCTCGCGGGCGGGCGGGGGCAGAGACTGGAGCCCTTGACCCGCGACCGCGCGAAGCCTGCCGTCCCCTTCGGAGGAATCTACCGGATTATCGATTTCGCCCTCTCCAACTGCGTCAATAGCGGCTTCAAGAAGATCTCGATGCTGGTGCAGTACCGCTCTCGCTCGCTCAACCGTCATATCCGCGACGGATGGCAGCTCCTGTTCAACCCGGCCACCGGCGAGTACCTTGAGGTCCTCCCGCCGCAGTACCACTCGGGCGACTCGTACCTCGGGACCGCGGACGCGGTCTACCAGAACCTCTTCGCCCTCCGCGAGGAGCAGCCGGAGGCGATCCTCATCCTTGCGGGCGACCACATCTACAAGATGGACTACCGTCACCTCCAGCGCTTCCACGAGGAGAAGGGAGCCGACGCGACCGTCAGCTGCGTCGAGGTCCCGATCCGGGAGGCGGCGGGCCAGTTTGGGGTCGTCCAGGTGGACGAGCAGAGCCGGATCATCGGGTTCGAGGAGAAGCCCAAGGAGCCCAAGCCGATTCCGGGGAACCCTCAGGTCTGCCTCGCTTCGATGGGCATTTACGTCTTCAAGCCCGACGTGCTCTACAAGATGCTGGAGGACGACGCGCGCGACCCGAAGAGCTCGCACGATTTCGGGAAGAACATCATCCCCAAAATGTTCGGGGCGCACTCGGTCTACGCCTTCAGCTTCATCGACGAGAACAAGAAGGAGGCCAAGTACTGGCGCGACGTGGGGACGATCGACGCCTACTACGAGGCCAATCTCGATCTGGTCCAGGTGACGCCCGACCTCAACCTCTACGACCACGAGTGGCCGATCCGGACGATGCCGATCACGGCGCCCCCGCCGAAGTTCGTCTTCGCCCAGCAGGAGCCGGGCCGCGTCGGCCTGGCGCTCGACTCGATGGTCTCCTCGGGATGCATCGTCTCGGGGGGTCGGGTGGAGCGCTGCATTCTCTCGCCGTTCGTGCGGATTAACAGCTACTCGCTCGTAACCGACTCGATCCTCTTCGAGGACGTGGTGGTGGGTCGCCATTCAAAGCTTCACCGGGTGATCGTGGACAAGGGGGTCAAGATCCCCGAGGGCATGCAGATCGGCTACTTCCCGGAAGAGGACAAGAAACGATTCACGGTCACGGAGAGCGGGCTGGTGGTGATCTCGAAGCGGGCCGTCCTCTGATGGGGGAGGGGAAGGGGACGTTGCGGGCCCGGACGGCCCTTGGGTTGGTAGCCGTCGTCGCCGTGAGGGGCTTTCTGGCCTTCGCTCCGCTTGCCTCCGGGGCGTGCTGCCGAGCGGGACGTCCGTGGATCGGAGGGCCGGACCTCTACCCCTTCGGTGGTGGATCGGGGCGGGTTGAGCCGAGGGAGAGTTGGGTTTTTCGCTGGGCGGGGATGCCCCCCAAGGGTCCTGCCATATTGCTTGATTCGGAATTCTCGATTCCCCTATAACGGCTGCGCGTTTCTCCTTTGGAGAGCCGAATGCCCGACTTCGACCTCGTGATCATCGGCAGCGGGCCCGGCGGGTACGTCGCCGCCATCCGCGCCGCGCAGCTGGGCCTGAAGACCGCCCTGGTCGAGAAGGGTCCCAAGCCGGAGTGGGGCGGCACGTGTCTCCACTGGGGCTGCATTCCCACGAAGGCGCTCCTTCACGACGCCTATCTCTTCGAGCAGATGAAGGGCTCCTCGAAGTTCGGCATCGATGCGGAGAACGTCCGCCTCAACCTCGAGAACGTGATGAAACACAAGGAACTGGTGGTCAAGCGGAATTTCATGGGCATCGAGGCTCTTCTGAAGAAGAATAAGGTCACGCAGCTCGTCGGCTTTGGAAAGCTCGTCAAGCCCGGCGTGGTGGACATTGATGGAAAGCAGCTCACCACGAAGTCCGTCGTCATCGCCACCGGCTCCTCGGTCAAATGGTTCCCCGGCATGGAGCCGGACGGGAAGGGAATCATCACGTCGAACGAGGCCCTCAGCCTGAAGGCCGTCCCGAAGTCGATGGTCGTCATCGGTGCCGGCGCGGTGGGCCTGGAATTTGCGTCAGTCTACCATCGCTTCGGATCCGCGATGACCGTCATCGAGGCCCTGCCGCAGATCCTCCCGATCGAGGATGACGAGGTCGCCGCCGAGCTGCAGAAGATCATGGGCAAGCGGGGCATGAAGTTCCATGTCGGCTCGAAGGTCGAGTCGATCAAACCCTCGGGTTCGGGCTATGACGTCACGGTGTCGAAGGACGGGAGGACCTCGGCCATCAACGCCGAGATCGTCCTTGTCGCGGTCGGCCGGAGGCCCAACACCGAGAAGATCGGGCTCGAAAACACGAAGGTCAAGACTGAGCGCGGATACATCAAGGTCAACGCGTACATGCAGACCGACGAGCCCGGCATCTACGCCATCGGAGACGTCGTTCCCACGCCGCAGCTTGCCCACGTCGCCACCGCCGAAGGCATCCTCGCCGTCGAGCACCTTGCGGGCAAGCCCGTGACACCGCTTAACTACGACCGCATCCCCGGGGTGACGTACTGCGATCCACAGGTCGCCTCGATCGGAATCACCGAGAAGAAGGCGAGGGAGAAGGGCTACCAGGTCAGGATCGGCAAGTTCCCCTTCATGGGGGTGGGCAAGGCGGCGATCGAGGACGAGCGGGAGGGCTTCGTCAAGATCGTCGGCGACTCGAAATACGACGAGATCCTGGGCGTCCATATCCTCCACGCCCACGCGGGCGAAATGATCGGCGAGGGGGTCGCGATCCTCAATGGCGAGATGACCGTCGAGGACCTCGCCCATTCGATCCACCCCCACCCGACGCTTTCCGAGGGGATCGGGGAGGCGACGCACGCCTACTACGGCCACGCCATCCACATCTGAGCGATGACCGATTGCCGTTGGCGCTATGCGGGGGCCGTCCGGTACGCCGAGGCGATGGCGATGCAGAAGGACCTCGTGCGCCGGCGCATCGCGGATGAGATCCCGGACACGCTGGTCTTCGTCGAACACCCGCACGTCATCACGCTAGGGAGATTGGCGAAGGAGGCCCATCTCCTTCAGAGGCGGCCGGAGGTCGAGGTCGTCGAGACCGATCGGGGCGGGGACATCACCTATCATGGTCCGGGCCAGATCGTCGGCTACCCGATCGTCGATCTCAACCTGCTCAGGAAGGACGTCAAGTGGTACCTCGAACGGCTCGAGGAGGTCATGATCCGCACCTGCGAGCGGCACGGGGTCGTGGCGAACCGGGCGCCGGGCATGACCGGCGCGTGGGTGGGGGAGCGGAAGATCGGGGCCATCGGAGTCCGGGTCGAGAGGTGGGTCGCGTCCCACGGATTCGCGCTGAACGCGAACACCGAACTCTCGTACTTCGACCTGATCATTCCTTGCGGGCTCGAGGGCAAGGGGGTAACATCGCTCGCGGTCGAGACCGGCCGCGGGGCCGATCTTGATCGCCTCCGCCGCGAACTGGCGGAGGACTTCGGACAGGTCCTCGGGCGCAGGATGATCCATGGCGAAGGCGATTAAGGATCCCCCCCGGTCCGTCCAGCTGGAGATGTACGCGTTTCTCCGCCTCACGCGGGCGATCGACGAGAAGTCCCATCAACTGCACCAGCAGGGGAAGGTCGTGGGCGGCCTCTTCTCAAACCTCGGCCAGGAGGCGATTTCCGTCGGATCTGGCTTCGCCCTGGAGAAGGGCGACTACGTGGCCCCCATGACGCGCAACATCGGCACCGTCCTGGTTCGGGGCCATAGCGCCCGCGACATCCTGACCCAATATCTGGCGCGGGCCACGTCGCCGACGCGGGGGAAGGATAATTCTCAGCACTTCGGCGACGTCGAACGGACGGGCGTCATCGGCTACATCTCGATGCTGGGCGACATGGTGCCCGTCATGGCGGGGATGGCCTTGGGATCGCGGCTCAAGGGCGAGCAGCGGGTTGCGATGACGTACGTCGGGGACGGCGGCACGTCGACGGGTGACTTTTACGAGGGGCTCAACTTCGCGGCGGTCCAGCGGCTGGCGCTCGTCGTCATCATCGAGAACAACCAGTACGCCTACTCGACGCCGACCGCGAAGCAGTCGCTTCTGAAGGACCTTTCGGAGAAGTCGAAGGCCTTCGGCATCCCCGGGTATACGGGCGACGGCAACGATGTCTTTGAAGTCTACCGGATGACGAAAAAGTGCGTCGAGGAGGCGCGGGCGGGCGGAGGGCCCCAACTCCTGGAGTTCCGCACGTTCCGGATGCGGGGCCACGCCCCGCACGACAATCAGGCCTACGTGCCGAAGGAGTTGATCGAGGAGTGGAAGCGGAAAGACCCCATCGACCGGTGCGAGCAGGCCATCGGGATCACGGCGGCGGAAAAGGAGGAGGTAGGGAAGCGGGTGCGGGCGACGATCGAGGACGCGGCCGAGTATGCGGAGAAGTCGCCCTTCCCGGACGGGGCCGAGGCGGTCAAGGGGGTTTTCGAGGACGATTCCATCGTGGCTTTCACCCCCTGGTGGAGGCGCGATGCCTGAGGTGACCTTCCTGGACGCGATCTCCCGGGGCCTCTGGGAGGAGATGGAGGCGGACAAGTCCGTCTTCCTCATGGGGGAGGACATCGGGATCTACGGAGGCGCGTTCAAGGTCACGAAGGGCTTCCTGGAGAAGTTCGGACCCGATCGGGTGGTCGACGCGACGCTTTCCGAGGAGGGGTTCGTGGGCGCGGCGATCGGGGCGTCCTATGTCGGCCTTCGGCCCGTCGTCGAATTTCAGTTCATCGACTTCATCGCCTGCGCGTTCGACCAGATTGTGAACGTCGCGGCGACCAGCCGCTACCGCTGGGGCCGTCCTGCGCCCGTGACGTTCCGCGGTCCGTGGGGGGGCGGCGGCCGGGCGGGGATGTTCCACTCGCGGAACATCGAGATGTGGTTCGCCCACTCGCCGGGCATCAAGGTTGTTGCGCCGTCGACGCCCTCGGATGCGAAGGGGCTTCTGAAGTCGTGCATCCGGGACAACGACCCGTGCCTGTTCCTGGAGCATAAGTACCTTTACCGCCGCCTGAAGGAGGATGTGCCCGACGGCTCGCCCGCGATTCCGATCGGGAAGGCGAAAGTCGTTCGAGGGGGAGGGCAGATCACGATCGTCTCCTACGGGATGATGGTCCACCGGTGCCTTGAGGCGATGGCGAGGATGCCGGAAATCTCGGCCGAGCTGATCGATCTCCGAACGATCTATCCGCTTGATCGTGAGGCGGTGGTCGAGAGCGTCAAAAAGACGAGCAAGGTGATGATCGTGCACGAGGACACGCGGACCGGAGGGATTGCGGGTGAGATCGCCGCCGTGGTCAACGAGGAGGCGTTTGAGCACCTGGACGGGCCGATCGTCCGGGTCACGTCGCCGGACGTTCCGATCCCGTTCGCCCCCACCCTGGAGGACGCGGTTCTGCCGGGCGTCGCCGACATCGTGGAGGCGGCGAGAAGGCTTGCCGCCTACTAGCGGGGGAGATCCCGGCCGACGGCGTGTCTTCTCCATGGAGTGCGCCCTGCGTCGATCGGTTGCGAGGCGGCACAGGAGGATGTATCATGGCGCGAAGATTCGAATCCCGGGGGAAATGATCCATGCCGACGAATATCGTCATGCCCCAAATGGGGGAGTCCATCTTTGAGGGGACGATCACCAAGTGGTTCAAGAAGGAAGGAGACCTCGTCAAACGCGATGAGGACCTCTTCGAAATCTCGACCGACAAGGTGGACAGCCCGATCCCCTCGCCGGTCGCGGGCGTCGTCCAGAAGATCCTCATGCCCGTGGGTTCCAAGGTCCCGATCCTCACAGTGGTAGCGATTGTCGAGGAGTCGGTCGGAGCCCCGGCCGCGGCCCCGGCGCCCGCATCGCGCCCCACCCAAGCTCCGCCTCCGGCCCCCTCGCCGGCCCCCTCGCCGGCCCCGCGTCCCGTGGTGGCGCCCGTGGCC
>Ga0222749_10001898_pt1 | contig 10138 bp, 5 predicted proteins | sample IncBWH2Mmetat_FD_197234 | JGI IMG/M metagenome (GOLD analysis project Ga0222749, IMG submission 197234) | Metatranscriptome of lab incubated forest soil microbial communities from Barre Woods Harvard Forest LTER site, Petersham... | ecosystem: Environmental > Terrestrial > Soil > Temperate...
AAGGACGCCCTGAACGCGGCGTTCAACCCGATCGTCTACACCCTTCTCGGGGTAGGCCTCTTCCTCGGGATGTTGATCGGCTACCGGTGGTGGACGAAGCCGAAGGTCGCTCTCGGCATCCTCACGGGCATGACGCTCTTCATGATCATCTCGTGGCCCGATCCGAACTTCCGGAAGATCGTCACCAAGCCCGACAACGTGCCGATTGTCGCGCTCCTCTTCATCCTGGGCTTCTACTGCTGGTGGGCGCTCCGGCAGGCGGCCATCAACGACGAGCGGATCGAGCGGGGCGAGCCCCCGGTCGAGGCGACCGAGTCGAACGACCGCGTGCTCTCGTGGCCCGACCTCATCTACTCCGAGCTCATCTGCTCGGTGATCTTCACGGTCATCCTGACGGTCTGGGGCGTGTTCCTGAACGCGCCGCTCGAGGAGCCGGCCAACCCCGGCAAGACGCCCAACCCGTCGAAGGCACCCTGGTACTTCCTGGGGCTCCAGGAGATGCTCGTGTACTTCGACCCCTGGATCGCGGGCGTCGTCCTACCGTCGCTCATCATCACGGGGCTCATGCTCGTCCCCTACTGCGACAAGAACCCCAAGGGGGTGGGTTACTACACGCTCAAGGAGCGGCCCTTCGCGGTGGGGACCTTCATGTTCGGTTTCCTGATCCTTTGGATCTCGCTCATCATCATGGGCACGTTCCTCCGCGGCCCGAACTGGAACTTCTTCGGACCGTTCGAGAACTGGGACGTCCACAAGGTGGCGCCCCTCTCGAACATCAACCTTTCGGAGTACTTCTTCATCAAGTGGTTCCATACGGCGCTGCCCCAGAACATGCTGATGCGCGAGCTGCCGGGGATCCTGCTGGTCGTGGGGTACCTTTTCATCGCCCCCCCGCTCCTCGCCGTCACGTTCTGCAAGGGGCTCTACAAGAGCACCGGGTTTCTCCGGTACAACCTGATCATGATGCACCTCCTTCCCATGGCGGGCATGGTGATCAAGATGCTCCTCCGCTGGACGATCAACCTGAAGTACATCGTCTTCATGCCCGAGATTTTCTTCAATATCTGATATGGCGGACGCACCCAAGCCAGACGCCAAGGCCGCCGCCAAATACGAGCCCCCCAAGGAGCTCGAACAGAAGGCCGCGGTCCAGAAATTCCAGGGCCGGCCCAAGCGGCAGCCCGTCGAGCAGGCGGAGTTCTTCTACACCGTCCGGAAGACCCACATCCTCATGTTCGCGTCGTCGCTCGCGATGCTCATCTCGTTCGTCCTCATGTTCAAGAAGGACTATCTCCGCGACTGGAAGGACTACCAGAAGCAGTTCGCGGAGATCCAGTTCGAGAATCTCGTCTTCGACATCAACGAGAGCGAAGCCAAGGTGCGCGCCAAGGACGCCGAGCTCAAGAATGTCGATGCGCAGATCGACGCGTTCCTGGCCGTCTTCCGCGCGTCGGCGAAGGACGGCGGGCTCAAGCTGTCCGTGAGGCTTTTCGATGAATCCAAAAGCCCGGACTCGACCCTCTGCCCGAGCCTCCAGAACCCCCCGTGGAACGAGGTCCACGTGGTCATCGAGGACGACGGCAAGGGCAAGCAGAACTGGGAGAAGAAACTCGCCATCACCGAAAAGGAGAAGATCCGGGGCCTCCTCTACGACAAGAGGCAGCTCTTCAACTTCGCCAAGGACGAGCAGGGCGCCGTCCGGTACGAGTACGAGGAGGCGAAGCACCGGTACGAGGAGGCGAGCGACCCGGAGCATCCCGATCCCCGGCGGCCCGTCTTCGAGCGAAGCCTGAAGCAGGTGCAGAAGTCGTGGGACGAGATCCGCGCGCTCGTCGAGGAGCGCAAGATCGCGAAGGACGATGTCGAGGGGCGGGACTCGTTCTACGAGGATTTCACGGCTTCGCTCGAGAAGGGGAGAATCCCGGGCCACTGGACCGGAGAGTCCCTGGAAGAGCTCAAGAAGAAGCGCGAGAAGATCGTCAAGGAGCTGGACGACAAGCTCTCCCGATTCAACCGGGAGAAGCCCAGCCCGCCCAATATGATCCGGAACCTTCCGACGCTCGACTTCTTCGCTCCCAGCTACAAGGTCCAGCAGGTCATCCTGGGTGACGTCAAGGATCAGCTCAATTTCATCCGCATTGACAAGGTCGACCGCTGCCACACCTGCCATGTGGGGATCCTGAACCCCACGTACGAGGTCGTCGTCGATCCGGCGCTCAAGGAGGACGACGAGAACCGGGTCACCTTCAAGGATGGCTTCCTCCGGCTCTTCATGGCCCACGCGCGCAATCAGATCCCCCGGGAGAAATGCAGGATCTGTGACCCGGAGGGCCGCAAGGGCATTGAGATCAAGGAGCCGCTCACAAAGCACGGGGAGTGGTCGAGCGACGACGCCATCCGGTACACGAAGGCGTTCATGGCCCACCCGCGGCTGGACCTGTTCATGTCCGACGCGAGCAAGCACCCGCTGGCCAAGTTCGGCTGCACCGTCTGCCACGAGGGAGACGGCCGCGACACGGACTTCTCGCGCGTGGTCCATACGCCCAACACCCACGAGATGGGGCAGGTGTGGAGGAACCGCTACGGGACGCCGTACGGCGAGGAGAAGTACAACTGGAACTACCGGGAGCTCTGGGACCTCCCGATGTTCCCCTCGAGATTCGTCCAGGCGTCCTGCCGCCGGTGCCATGCCGATGCGGTCGAGCTGGACGGCGGCGAGAAGTATGTTCAGGGGATGAAGATCTACGAGCGGGCCGGCTGCTACGGCTGCCACCGCACCGACGTGTACCAGATCCTGAACAAGGATCTCGACAACAAGGACATCGACGTCGGCCGCAAGACCCGCCGGCCGGGGCCGCCTCTTGAGCGGATCTCGGCCAAGGTCAAGGAGGACTGGGCCAGGAAGTGGCTGCTCGATCCCAGGCACTTCCGCCCCACCACCCGGATGCCCCGGTTCTTCGGACTCTCCAATTGCCGGCAGGAGGTCAACAAGAACCCCTATCCCGTCGTCGAGGACCCCAGCGGTAAGCGGCGCTCGCCGGTCGACGAGACCGTCATCTCGTCCATCACGGAGTACCTCTGGAACCTGTCCGAGACGTCGAAGGACCCGGCTCCCGGGGCGGGGCTCAAGGGTGACCGGCGCCGGGGCGAGCTTCTCGTGCAGCAGGTCGGCTGCATGGCCTGCCACCGCACCGAGGACATCGCGGCCAAACCCCTCGAGGAATACGCCCGGCGGGGGGAGAGCCGCTTCCTCAAGGAATTCGCGCCCACCCTCTCATCGATCGGGAGCAAGGTGGATCCGGTCTGGCTCTTCAACTGGGTGAGGAACCCCAAGGCCCACTTCGAGCAGAGCGCGATGCCCAGCCTCCGGCTCTCGGAACAGGAGGCGGTCGACGTCGTGGAATACCTGATGTCCCTCCGGAACCCCGAGTGGGAGGCCGTCCCCGCGCCCAAGCCCAACATGGCGATCGTCGACGACCTGATCCGCGAGCAGCTCAAGAAGGTGATTTCCGACTACGAGACGGACAAGGCCATCGAAGGCAAGCACCCCTTCCAGCTGGAAAAGCGCGACCCCAAGGGGGATCATCCCCACCGGAACTACGACGAGCTGACGAGCGAGAAGGGCAAGCTCGTCTGGCTGGGACGGAAGATGGTCAAAAACTACGGGTGCTACTCGTGCCACCAGCTCAGGGATGACCCCAACGCCTTCCCCAACAAGGTCGTCTGGCAGAACGAGGAGGGGATCGGCGTAGAGCTGACGGGGGCGCAGCCGTTTGGCTCGAAACATGCCGACCGCCTCGACTTCGGGCTCGCAGAGTACGACGGCATCAACCACCACGGGGTCAAGTTCCAGCACGGATTCAACGGGGCCGAAGTGGATGCGCAGGTCCACGAGACCCGCCAGGACTGGCTGGCCGCCAAGCTGAAAAACCCCCGCGTCTTCGATGGGGGGAAAATGGGCTCCAAGCCCTGGGACGAGCTCCTCCGCATGCCGTGGTTCGATTTCAACCCGCGCGAGATCGAGCTCCTCCAGACCTTCGTTCTCTCGTTCACCGACCATGACCCCGCGGGGCTCGTGAAGGGACTGGTGAAGCGGAGGAACGGAGACGAGGTCGCACTGGACCGGGGGAACCGCGTCGCGCGCGACCACAATTGCCGCGCCTGCCACCGCCTGTCGCTCGACCGATTCGAGGTGAAGTATGTCCACTACGACGGCGAGGGCGGCCAGAAGAAGAGGAAGGAGGAGTGGGTCTGGATCGAGGGGCGCAACCTGGGCGAGCTGTCGCCCGAGGATACCGAGAAGCAGCTCCGCGTGACCGGCCTCCTTGCGAAGGGGGAGAAATTCGATTCCAAGACCATGAAGGCGTTCAACCTGGACTGGACGTCCGATCATAGGACGCTCGTCCGGCCGGACGAGGCGCATCTGGTCAACGTCGACAACAAGACGGTCGCCTGGGTGGGACAGCGCTGGTGGTATCTCGACAAGGACCCCGACGGCAAGCTCCGCGAGATCCGGCACCAGCTGGACATGGACGGCGGCGAGATCCTTCCCCATATCGAGGGCTTCAAGAAGGCCCTCAACAAGGCGTACGTGGCGGAGAAGGAGAAGCTCGACAACCGGAACGATGACTTGGACGACCTGATCAAGAATGCGGCCGCGAATCCTGCGCAGCAGCAGATGCTCAAAGCCGAGCAGGTTTCGATCAGGACGCGTCTCGCGGCGGAATTCCCCGTCGACGCGCTCGTGCCGAACGATCCCAGCCAGTACGAGGCGCGTTTCCCGCCGATGCTCCGGACGCAGGGGGTCAAGACCCAGGCGGACTGGCTCTTCAACTTCCTGAAGAAGCCGTACCCGATCCGACCGAACCTGTTCCCGGTCCACCCGGGCGCCAAGACGATGCCCGACATCAACCTCCGGATGCCGACCTTCGACATGAAGGACGAGGAGGCCAACGCGCTCGTCCGCTGGTTCGCGGTGCGCGACCAGCTCGCGGGCACGGACTTCTTCCCCAACACCAAGATCGATGAGCACGACGAGGCCTACATCGCCCCGCGGAAGGCGCTCCACCCGAAGGTCCTGGCCTCGATCATCCGCGAGCCCACCAAGGGGTGCGCGGGCTGCCATTACATCAACGGCCAGCCGCCGGGCGGCGACCCGTTCAAGCATGCGCCTGATCTGGCGAACGTGGAGCAGCGGCTCCGTCCCCGGTGGCTCGAGGCGTGGCTGGATGATCCGGCCGCCATCTATCCGCGGACGACCATGACGAACTTCTGGTCGGACCGGAAAAACCCCGCGCGCGGTGATGAGATCAGGGCCGCGATCGACGACCTCATGAACCTGAAAAAAATGGTGTCGACCAACAAATAAATTGGAGGCAGAGATGAAGAAGTCGAGGGTCATTATGGCGACGGCGGCGTCCGCCGTCCTCTCCCTGGCTGCGAGCGCGCTCTTGATCGCGCGGGGCGACGACAGGCCCGCCGCGGCCGCACCCGTAAAGGCAGAGCTCGCGAATGCGGCGGAGCCCGTAAGGGCGGTCCTTCCCGCGAAAGTCGAGACCCGGGAGGCCGGACTCTCGGGGATCGTGAAGATCAAGGGCGATCTTCCGCGTCGAAAGAAGATCAAGCTCGATGCCGACCCGAAGTGCGCCGCGATGCACCCCGAGCCCCCGCTTACCGAGGACGTCGTGGCCGACAAGGACGGAAATGTCCAGTGGGCGTTCGTCTACGTGAAGAAGGGCGCCGAGGGGAAGACGGGCCCGGAGCCCGCTCCCGCGGAGATCAACCAGACGGGCTGTCACTACGAGCCGCACGTGCTGGGGATCATGGTGGGCAAGGACCTGACGGTCAAGAACAGCGACGACTTGCTCCACAACATCCACGCTCTGCCCTTCGACAACAAGGAGTTCAACTTCGGGCAGCCCCAGAAAGGGATGACGGAGAAGAAGCAGTTCTCAAAACCCGAGGTGATGGTGAAGGTGAAGTGCGACGTCCATCCCTGGATGGGCGCCTGGATCGGCGTGCTCGACCACCCCTTCTACGCGGTGACCGACGCGTCAGGAAAGTACGAGATCAAGGGGCTGCCGGACGGGAAGTACACGATCGAAGTCTGGCATGAGAAGTACAAGAGCGTCTCGTCCGACATCGAAGTGAAAGGCGCCTCGACCGCCAATTTCGAGCTGGCGGACAAGAAGGAGTAATCCGGTCGGGAATCCCGGAACGCCCCCGGCGGCAGCGCCGGGGGCGTTTCTTTTTATGCCCGGGACGGGGAAGGGCGGAGAGGGGGCGGACCCCACCCCTGAGCCGACCGGCTTCCCGATCCCGGGGCGGTTCGGGCCGCCCCCGAACGCCAGGTCGAAGCACTGCCGGGACGCCTGGATCAGGTCCCGCGCGTCGGTCGGGGCGATATTGAATCGAACCGGGGGCCGCCTCCTGTGAGTGAGGAAATCGGGGAGATCCGGGTGAAATCGATGGATCGAGCCATTTTGTCCCACCTGCTCCGGATGCGATGACCTGAACCATCGCGACCTGTCTACTCTCCGCACCGGTTCTGGCGGCGCCCCACTTGCTCTTCCAGGGCCCAATGAAGGAGGTGGCCCATGAGAACGATGCTGGCAGTGTTGGTGTTGACGGCCGGAGCCGCCCAAGCGCAGGAGAAAGCAAGGGAGGAGAAAGCCGTCGAGCAAGGGGCGATCGTCATGGGGGAGGTGATGATCGACGGCAAGGTTCACGGTCCTAAGAACCTGCCGCTTACCCCGGAATGCGCCCAGCTGCACGGGGGACAGACTCCTAAGACCGAGGAGGCACTCGTGGACGGGAAAAACCGGGTGAAATGGGCCTTTGTCTGGATCAGCAAGGGGCTCGAGGGGAGGCAGTTCCCCGTTCCCGCCGAGAAGGTCGTGGTGGACCAGGTCGGGTGCTGCTACACGCCCCACGTCCTGGGAATCCAGGCGGGCCAGACGCTCGTCATCCGCAACAGCGATCCGACCCTCCACAACGTCCACGGGCTTCCCTTCAACAACAAAGAGTTCAATTTCGCCCAGCCGGTGAAAGGGCAGGAGAACGAGGTCCAGTTCACCAACCCGGAGGTCATGGTCAAGGTGAAGTGCGATGTCCACCCCTTCATGTCCACATGGGCGGGCGTGGTGGAGCATCCATTCTTTGCGGTGACCGACGATGCCGGAAAGTTCGCGATCAAAGGGCTTCCGCCGGGGAAGTACACGCTTTCCTGCTGGCAGGAGTCTTGGGCGACCAGGGCTGAGAAGGGGTGCGAGCAGGAGATTGAGGTCAAGGCGGGCGAGGCGAAAACCGTCAGCTTCGCCCTCGACAGGAAGAGGGAGTGATCCCGAGCTCCCCCCGACCGGTCGGGTGTGGGCTCGGGGCTCACATCCGACCGCCAGACGGACTTCCCCCTCGACTCCCGGGAACGGCCCGATATAATGTGCCGCCGTGAAGGAAAAGCTGCCCTGGGCGGTCTGTGTCGTCCTCGTCGCGTGCGCGATCGCGGCGGCCATCCAGATGTGGAACCGGCGGGCGGGCAGCGCGCGCGTCCCGGATTTTCACCTCATCGAACGCAGCGGCCGGGAGGTCTCACGCCGATCGATGGTCGGCGAAGTCTGGGTCGCGGATTTCGTATTCACGCGCTGCCAGTGGTCGTGTCCCAAGATGTGCACCCTCATGGACGACCTCCGGCGGAAGACCCCGGAGGCGAGATTCGTCTCGTTCACGGTCGACCCCGAGCACGACACGGTCCAGGAGCTCAAGACGTGGGTGGCCAGCCACGGCGTCGATCGGGACGAGTGGCTGTGGCTCACGGGGAAAGGCCGGGAGGAGATCCAGAAGATCGCCGAGGGGTTCTTGATCCCGGTCGGGCGGGTGGGTCCCGACCGAATGGAGATCCTGCATAGTTCGCGGCTGGTCCTGGTCGACCGCTATGGGAGGATCCGGGGGCGGTATGCGGCCGTCGATGACGCGACGCTGGAGCGGAGGCCCGAGGAGCTGCAAGGCCTGCAGGACGACCTTCGAAAGGTGCTGGCCGAGCCCTTCCTCCCGGTGGCCCGGTTGCCAGCGGCCAACGCGGCAATGAACACGACGACCTTCGTCCTCCTCCTGACGGGGGTCTGTTTGATCAAGGCTAAGAAGGTGGGGGCCCACAAGGCGGCGATGCTGGGGGCGCTGGCGGTCTCGGGCCTCTTCCTCATCAGCTACCTGACCGTCCACTACTTTCTGGGGTCCACGCCCTATCCCCATCAGGATTGGCGGAGACCCGTCTATTTCGCGATCCTCGTCTCCCACACGATCCTGGCCGGGGTCGTGGGGATCCTCGCGCCCATGACGGTCTATCGTGCCTTCCGCGATCAGATTGATCGTCACCGTCGTCTGGCAAAGGTCACCCTTCCGATCTGGCTTTACGTTTCTGTCACCGGGGTGGTGATCTACTTCATGCTGTACTGAACGGGACTGCCAGCCTGACAACCGGGAGGCTGCCAGACGGCCAGCCCCGACGGAAGGGCCGGAAGGGGTCATTCCAAAGTGCTGGAAATCAGCCGATTGCGCTTGACAATTTCGCCGGGAACTGGCATATCTTTTGCGCTTCCCGAGGCCGTCTTAATTTTTCACCCCGTAACGGAGGTTAGGGACATGGCGCTCAAGCCCTTGCGCGATAAGGTTGTCGTCGAACGGAGCGAGGCGGAGGCAAAGACCGCCGGCGGCATCGTCCTCCCGGACACCGCGAAGGACAAGCCCAAGCAGGGGGTCGTGGTCGCGGTTGGACCGGGCCGCATCCTCGAGAACGGCGAGGTCAAAGCCCTCGAGGTCAAGAAGGGCGACAAGATCCTCTTTGGCGGCTATGCCGGCACGGAGGTCAAGCACGACGGCAAGGAGTACTTGATCCTCAGCGAGAACGAGATCCTCGCGGTCCTGGGCAAGTAACGAACTAGAGAATAAGGAGAAGCCATGGCTGCCAAAAGAATCGAATTTGATCAGCAGGCCCGCGAATCGATCCGTCGCGGCGTCAAACAGCTGGCTCGCGCCGTGAAGGTCACCCTGGGACCCCGGGGCCGCGCGGTGCTTCTGGAGAAGAAGTGGGGCGCGCCGGTCGTCTCCGTCGATGGAGTCACCGTCGCCAAGGAGATCGAGCTCAAGGACCCCTTCGAGAACATGGGCGCCCAGATGGTGAAGGAGGTCGCCTCCAAAACCAACGACGTCGCCGGTGACGGCACCACGAGTGCCACCGTTCTCGCCGAGGCGATCTTCGAGGAGGGCCTCAAGAACGTCACCGCCGGCGCCAATCCGATCGCCCTCAAGCGCGGCATCGACAAGGCCGTCGAGGCCATCGTCGCCGAGCTCAAGCGACTCTCGAAGCCCGTGCGCCTCGACGATATCTCCGAGGTCCGCAACGTGGGCACGATCGCCGCGGGCGGCGACGCCGACACCGGCAAGATGCTGGCCGAGGCGATGCAGAAGGTCGGGAAGGACGGCGTGATCACGGTCGAGGAAGGAAAGGGCCTCGAGACCTACGTGGAGTGGGTCGAGGGGATGCAGTTCGACAAGGGCTACCTTTCCCCCTACTTCGTCACCGAGCCCGAGGAGATGAAGGCCACCCTCAAGGACTGCTACATCCTGATCCACGAGAAGAAGATCGCCGCGGTCAAGGACCTGATCCCGCTCCTCGAGAAGATCGCCAAGACGGGCAAGCCGCTCCTCATCATCAGCGAGGACATCGAGGGTGACGCGCTCGCGACGCTCGTGGTCAACAAGCTCCGCGGCACGCTCAACATCTGCGCCGTCAAGGCGCCCGGATACGGCGACCGCCGCAAGGCCATGATGGAGGACATCGCCGTCCTGACCGGCGGCAAGGCGATCTTCGAGGATCTCGGGATCGAGCTCGAGAAGGTCGACATCAGCCTGCTGGGCCGCGCGAAGAAGATCGTGGTCGAGAAGGAAAATACGACCATCGTCGAAGGCGCCGGCGACACGAAGGCGATCCAGGGCCGCATCGGCCAGATCAAGAAGGAGATGGAGACCACGACCTCCGACTACGACAAGGAAAAGCTCCAGGAGCGCGTTGCCAAGCTCTCCGGCGGTGTTGCCGTGATCAAGGTCGGTGCTTCGACCGAGATTGAAATGAAGGAAAAGAAAG
>Ga0222749_10001899_pt1 | contig 10138 bp, 11 predicted proteins | sample IncBWH2Mmetat_FD_197234 | JGI IMG/M metagenome (GOLD analysis project Ga0222749, IMG submission 197234) | Metatranscriptome of lab incubated forest soil microbial communities from Barre Woods Harvard Forest LTER site, Petersham... | ecosystem: Environmental > Terrestrial > Soil > Temperate...
CGGGGCACCACCCGCGCGTTCAACGACGCCCAGGAGTCCTCCAGGACGATCTGGCGCGTGCGGCCGTCATCGTAGAGGCGGATCGAGCCCTCGTAGGCACCCGGCTGCATCTCGAAGGTGGCCAGCCCGTTCCGGACCATCACGGTTCCCCAGGCCATGTTCGATCCCCACGCCGCGGTCAGCGTCCCACCCGGGTTGATCGTCAGGTAGAAGGGCTCGTCGCCCGGGGTCACGGTGCCGGCCCACTTCCCGACGATGACCGCGGTATCGGCGATCGGCGTGCCGGGGGCCCCGGGCATGGACGCACAGCCGACCACGCCGACGAGGATCAGCCCGGCCATCACGCACCAGAACGGTTTCATCGCGTCCTCAGAGTGCCCGGAGGAAGACGACGAGATCGGTCTTCTCCGCCGGGGTCAGCTGGGTTCCCAAAATCAGATTGAAGAACTCCACCGTGTCGTCGAGGGTCAGGAGGCGGCCGTCGTGCATGTAGGGCGGCGAGTCCTTGATCCCGCGCAGCGGGAACGTCTTGATCGGCCCGTCGCCGATGGCCCGCATGTTGTTGATCGTCACCGGCTTGAAGAAGCGCTCGGCCTGCAGGTTGTGCATCAGGTTATCCGTGTAGTACGGCGGCACGTGGCAGCTCGCGCAGGTGCCCTTGCCGAAGAAGACGGCTTGCCCGCGCAGCTCGGCCGGCGTCGCCTTCTTGGGGTCGAGCTTGCCGTAGACGTCCAGCTTCGGCGCGGGCGGGAAGTCCAGGATCTCCTGGAACTCGGCCATGAAGTGGACCTGGCTCCCACGCTCGAGGATATTGACCCCCTTCTTGGTCGCGATCACCGGATCGCCGTCGAAGTACGCGGCCCGCTGCTCGAACTCGGTGAAGTCCTCCACCGTCTTCAGCGCGCGCTGGGAGCCGAACAACCGCTGGATGTTCACCCCGCGGAGCGACGTCGTCTCGATCCGATGGCGGAACTCCTGCGGCCGGATGTCGCCCACCTGGTGCGTCGCGCCGTTGGTGTGCCCGTTCTGGTGGCAGTCGAAGCAGGCCACTCCGAGGCTCGGGTGCTCGCTCCGGCGATCCGCCGTCGCGTTGAACTGCTGCTGGGGAAAGGGCGTCAGCAGAAGCCGCAGGCCCTCGAGCTGCTTGGGGTTCAGGATCCCGTTGAAGAGCTGGTAGTAGTTGTCGGTCGTCACCAGCTGTCCGCGGGACACGTCGCCCAGATCCGGCCGCGTGGTCAGGTAGATCGGCGCCGGGAACTCGGGCAGGAAGCGGTCGGGCAGGTCGAAGTCGAGATCGAAGCGCGTCAGGTCCCGGCCGGTCTGCTTCTTGACCTCGTTGATCTCGAACAGCGGGAACACCATGCCGCCCTCCGGATGGTTCGGATGAGGCAGTGGCATGAAGCCGGCCGGGTACAGGCCCTTGTCCCGGATCTCGTCAGGGGTCATCTTCCCCAGCGCGTCCCACGTCGCCCCACCGGGCAGCCGCACGCGGACGCCGTCCTGGACCGCCTTGCCGCGGCTCATGGTGACCCCGGCGGCGGGTCGATCGGACAGGTCGTAGCGCGCACCCAGCAGGTCCATCTGGCGCTTCATCACCTCGGCCTTGCCCGCGCGCATCCGGGCGAGCACCGTCGCGAAGTCTTCCTCGGTGACCGGCAGATAGCTGGAGCCGGCGCCCTGAGCCCGCACCCCCAGCGCGCCCGCCAGAATCCCGACGACACCCAGAGCGACCGCAGCCAGCCCTAACGTGAAGCCTCGATGTGCTCTCATGCTCTCCTCTCGAGATGGCACGGGGCCTCGGCCATGCGCTCGACCGGGGCCCCGCCCGTCACGCGGCTCGCGCCGCTACGTCCGCGGAGATCCGGCGTCGGTCTGGTCGCCACCCTGATACCCGGAGCGCGGAGACTCGACCTCGCCCTGCTCGCCGTTCTGGTCGCCCCAGCGCGGAGACTCCACCTCGCCCTGCTCGCCGTTCTGGTCGCCCCAGCGCGGAGACTCCACCTCGCCCTGCTCGCCGTTTTCGTCGCCCCAGCGCGCGGCCTGCACCTGAGCGCCGTGGCCCGTCATGATCCCGCGAGCGATCCCGCTCTCGGCCTGAGCGGCCCGGACACCCATCCCGGGCGTCGCTCCCGTGACGCCGATACCGAGCAGCACCGACAACCCCACCGTCAACCACGCCTTCCCGCTCATTTTCGACTCCTCCTCGTGTGTCAGGTTTTTCACTACTCGCCATTGAGACGCCCAAGCCGGGGGTCGCGCCCCGGGGTCGGCGGCCATTCTGGCAAGATCGCAACAGTCACCCTCGCCCCGGGCATCGGCTACCCACCCAAGGTCGGGTAGACGGCTCCCCTCGGCGGCCGTAGCCTCGGGAGCGTGAGCCAGGACGAGAGACAGATCGTTTCGATCGTGGACGACGACGAGTCACTGCGCCGGTCGGTTAGGAATCTCCTGACCTCGGTCGGCTTTCGCGTCGAGACATTCGAGTCGGCTGAAGCCTTCCTGCAATCCGCCGAGCGCGTTCACACCGGCTGCGTGGTGCTCGATCTACGGATGCCCGGGATGAGCGGCCTCGACCTTCTGAACCACCTGGCCGCCACCGGCTCTCGAATCCCGGTGATCATTCTGACCGCTCACAGCGACGACGAGGTCCGCCGGCGAACCCGGCAGGCGGGCGCGGTCGCGCATCTGGGGAAACCATTCAACGGCGAGGCCCTGCTGGGCGCCGTGCGCAAAGCCCTGGCCGAAGCTGGGCCGCATTCTTGATCGGCCGGGCGCAGGAGGAGACGATGATGACGACAGGACAGCTCGCGGGTGCGGTCCGTCGCGGGCCGGCCGCGGACCGGGACGCCTCGCTGGTGGAGCGGCTGCGCCGGCACGAGGAAGGCGCGGCGGAGGCGCTGGTGGCGCAATACGGCGATCGCTCCTACCGCCTGGCCATGCGTATCACCAACAACAGCTCGGACGCCGAGGAGGTCGTGCAGGACGCGCTCTGGGCCGCGTCGCGCAAGATAGACACCTTCCGCGGGACGGCCGCCTTCGGGTCCTGGGTCTACCGTATCACCGCCAACGCGGCCTATCAGAAGCGGCGCGATCGGCGCGGTGACCGGAACGAGACGTCGTGGGAGGATCTCGCATCGACGCTCGACGAGACCGGCCGGCCGGTCCAGTCCGTGACCGACTGGTCGCCGCTGCTCCACGACCCCGCGCTCCAGGCCGAGCTGCAAGCCGTGCTTCGCTCCGCCATCGACGAGCTACCCGATGAGCACCGCGCGACCTTCTTGCTCCACGACGTCGAAGGGCTCTCGAACCCCGAGGTCGCCGAGGCGCTGCAGATCACGACCGCCACCGTCAAGTCACGGGTGCACCGGGCCCGTCTCTTCCTGCGAGGCCGCCTCTCCATCTACCTGGACGGATCTGCCGAGCTTGGTGCAGCATGAACAGATTGGTCGCTGCGATCATGCTTCTCTTCGGCGCGGCCGAAGTCGCTCACGCGAGCGAGCACGTCTATGTGACGTCGGCCGGACCCGACAGGTACAAGGTATCCGTCGAGCGCGAGTACCTCAAGACACAGTACTGCCATGAACGGGCCGACCATGCCGCGGCGATCATCGATGGGCGACGCATCATCTTTGTAGACAGCGGCGACGTCTGCAACATCGAGGAGGTCGTGAGGGGACACTAGGTTCCGGAATCGGCCGTCTGTACTACGAAGCCGAAACCGCCCTCCAGGGCCTGGATTTGGTCCAAGACCCGGAGAGCGGTTCGACTGCTTCCGAATGGTGGAGGCGGTGGGCATCGAACCCACGTCCGGAAACCCTCGGCAACAGGCATCTACATCATTAGCCGGTTATCTCGTGCGTCTCGCCTCTCGGCCCCCCAACCGGCCGGGTCACCGATCAGCCAGCTCCTGAAGTTCTCGCCCCTCACCCCGGAGCGGGGCTTGGAGCCAGTCACCGGTATATGACGTTCTGACCCGGACCCCGTTGACCCGATCCGGAGAACGCTAGCGGGTGTTAGGCCGCCAGAGCTAGCTGAGTGTCGGCAGCTATAACCGTGCCCCCAGTTTTACGAGGAGAGAGCACCTCGTGATGCCGCCTGTGCGTCACTGATCCCCGTCGAAACCAGTCGCCCCCTTCTACGCCCGTTGCCGGGCGCGTGTTTCCTTTTCGATCTCCCGTCGGCTCTCGCGCTCCCTCAGGGTCGCGCGCTTGTCGTGGAGCTTCTTGCCGCGGGCCAGGCCGAGCTCGACCTTCACTCGCCCGTCCTTGAAGTATAGACGAAGGGGGACGAGGGTCAAGCCGCGCTCGGCGACCTTGCCCAGCAGGCGCGCGATCTCCCGCTTGTGGAGCAGCAGCTTGCGCCGCCGCTCCGGGTCGTGGTTGGCGTCGGTGCCGTGGTGGTAGGGGCTGATGTAGCAGCCGACCAGCCAGGCCTCGTCGTTGTCGATGGTCGCGTAGGAGTCCTTGAAGTTGACCTGAGCCTCGCGGAGCGACTTGACCTCGGTGCCCTTGAGGACGAGCCCCGCCTCGTAGGTCTCCAGGATGGAATAGTCGTGGAACGCCTTCCGGTTGGTCGAGATCACCTTCTCGTCGGCCACGGCCGCTCTCACCGCCTCGCGCGCGACGGGACCCTTGACTTCAAGGTCGCGGTCCGTAAGATGAAGACCTTGCCCCGGGCCGAAGTGGCGGAATTGGCAGACGCGCATGATTCAGGGTCATGTGCCCGCAAGGGTGTGGGGGTTCGAGTCCCCCCTTCGGCACCATTGATCTGTAAGTCATCGACCCACCGAGTCTAACCGGAAGCGATCGTCCTCACCGGGAGTATTTTGAGAGTACGGCGGCGCCGGCGGGCTCGGTCGTCTCCGCGTTTGCACGCTCCGTCATCCGGCTCAGCAGCGCACTACCGTCGCGCCGGGTGCGGTTCGGGATGTACCGGGCGTAGACGCTGAAGAGCATCTCCGGCGAGCTGTGCCCCAGCATCGCGGCGACCCAGGACGGGGCTTCCCCCGCCGCCAGAGCGTTCGAGGCGAAGGTGTGCCGGGTCTGGTACATAGTGCGGCGCCGGAGGCCCGCCGTCGTGAGCGTGGGGTACCAGGTCCTGTCCCGCAGGGCGTTCACGTTCAGCAGGCCTCCTGCCGGCCCCGTGAAGACGTAGTCCTGGCCGGGCTCGGACGCCCCACGGCCGGCTTTGAGCCGCTCTGATGCCTGCTGCGCCTTTTGGACCTTGAGGGCATCGACCACGGGCGGCAGCAGGTCGATGTCGCGTACGCTGCTGGCCGTCTTGGGCGGGCCTTCCTTGCCGCGATAGCGGCCCGCCCGGATGCGGACGATCCCGCGGCCCCCGTCGACATCACCCCACCGGAGCGCCGCCAGTTCGTTCGGCCGGGCCCGGTCCAGCCTGCTCCCGACGTTCCTGACGTCGGCGCGGTGGCGAACAGCCCACCCGAGGTTCTGTCAGTTTTGTCGGGTACCGTCTGCCCCGGATGACGGGACACGACCTGGTCTGTTCGCTCCACTGGCCGGGGTGCGCGCCGGATCGACGCGGGCGTCGCCGAAGGTGCGGAAGAGGGCGAGCTTGCCATCGCGGTCGAGCGCGATCTGGGCGCCCGGGTACCGCCCCTCGGCCAGGTGACGGGTGATCAGCTCCTGGAGCCGGTCGAGTGCGGGCCCATCGAGATCAAGCGAGGACGCGGAGGCTGCGGCGAGCGGGAAGCGCTCGGTTGGGCAGATACACTCGGACCGCCCTTCGGCGCACCTAACCATGCGCGGGATTCTCGTGGATTCCTCTCAGGGCGTCAAGCACTTCCCGGGTGCAGACTCGGTACCGGCGAGATCGGCAGCCCTTCGTCGAAGGCGTGTCGGGAGCCCAATCCTTGACGGAATCGGGGCCACAAGGCTACGCTCGCCACATGAGACTAGAGCGGGCGCTTGGCCTGCTGCTGTTTGTTTGCCTGTTCAGTCTTACGCCACTTGCCTATGCCAGCCCTCCCGACCCGACGTGGATCGAGGGAGTGTACGACGATGCCGACGGTGATGACATCGTCGTCTCCCTCTGCGGAGCCGCGTGGGTCGTCCAGCCGGCGCCACAGACAGCTCTCGCCCCCCTGTTCGTAGCTGTCCCCTTCGCTCCGCCAAGCGTCTCCCCGATCGTTTCCCGAGACCTACGGCCCACCCCGCCGGGCCGCGCTCCGCCGCTCTCCTAGAGTCCTCTCTTCTCGATCGTCGCTAGGCGCCTCACGCAGTCGAGGCCGTCTGGCGTAGCTCCTCGCGAATCGGGCGCCCGCGGGACACATGTCCTCCCGGGCCTGGAGGACCGCTCATGATGCATCCATCGTTAGACCGCACGAAGCGATCGCGACCGCCGACCGCCACGGCGGGCAGCCGGAGGTCTCTTACCGGCGGAGGGTTTTCAAGGCAGCGCGTCCGTCCGATCCGCCGGGAGCAGATTCACAAATACAGAAGATCCGCATGATCAAGTCACACGGGCATGCGAACCGGACTCCGTGGTCGGAGGCCGTCCGCGAGGTTCCGGCCGCGTGGCTCGAAGACGAAGCGAGGAACTCGCCTTCCCCGTATTCGCTGCTGGCCTCGTGGAAGGGCATCCGGGGCGGAGTACCGTCGCACGTGATGCTCAAGCTGCTTCGCCGGCGCCTCCGTGAATTCCAGCCGGAGCTCATGAGCACGACGATGCCGCCGGCTCGCCTACAACGCGCCCAGGACACGCTCAAAGAAATATGGGTGCAGGTCGCCGGAGCCGGCGGAACGCATCCGGTCTGGCGACTCGTCGAAGGCGTGCTCCGGCTCGCACTGGACCGGCTAGGGACCATCCGGCCCGAGCCGGATCACACCAATCAAATGCGGAAGGACCGGCCGCCCTGAAACGCTTCACGGTCCGTGTAGCGCGCATCTTCACGATTTATGAAGGTGAATCTCGAGACGCTGACACTCGCTGTCGACCGACCTGTCGGAACCTCGGACACCAATCTGCGCACGACGGTACCCCTCCTCGGCAATCACGCCCTGATGGGCCATTCAGGCGGTGCCGCGCCACCGACATAGCTCTCAGTGACGGGTGGCATCCCCCTTGCTGGCCAGACGCCCGAGGAATGGAGGTCAGCATGGTTCAAGTCGTGAGCAACAATTGCGGCGGCGGGAAGCTGGGAGGACCTCGGACCGGCGCCGGCTTCACCCTTGTGGAGCTGGTCGTGACGGTCGCAATGATCGCGATCATTGCGGCTATCGCGCTTCCGTTGATCCTGAGCGCTTCGCGCAGCCTGACGATGAGCCGCGGCGCCCGAGAGATGCAGGCCGCGTTGTCTCAGGCGCGCACGCTCGCGATCGCGACACGACAGAACATCTGTTTCCAGCCGGTCACCGGCGGGTACGCATACCGCAAGTCCACTTGCGCCGGGACGGCATGGACGGGACCCAATACTGACGCCGCGGGAACCTTCCGCCCGGCCGACAACGTGACCTTGGCCGGAGGCGCCGCGATCTTCACGCCGTTCGGCACGGCCAGTCAGACGACGGTGATCACGGTGAGCGTGGTGGGTGGCAACAGCACGACGGTGACGGTGCAACCGTCGGGCCGGGTGACCATCCCATGAGGACGCTTCGACTCGCTCACCGTCGAGAGCACGGCTACAGCCTTGTCGAGCTGCTGGTCGTCTGCGCCGTGCTGGGACTGGTCATGGCCGGAGTGCTCACCCTCTACATGACGGGGAGCACAGTAGCCCTCACCGGCCAGAACAAGACCGAGGCCCAGCAAGGCGCGCGGGGCACGCTCCTGATGGAGGAGGACCTGCGGCAGGCGGGCTACGGCTTCCCCTCCAACACCATCGCCAATCCGGTGTTCAGCGCCGCCAGCGCCACGTCGGTCACCTTTTGGGCGGACCTGACCAATACGTCGACCACCCTGTCGGCGGCCGCGGCGTCCGGTGATACCACGCTCACGGTGACGACCGGGGCCGGCTTCGCGAGCCCGAACGTGATCTATGTGATCAACGGGGGGGTGTGGGAGACGGCCACCGTGGCATCGGCCACCGCGACCACCATCACGCTGACCTCCGGCTTGACGAACGCCTATCCGCCCGGGGCGCAGGTCGGCCTTCCCCGGCCGATCACGTACTCCTGGGACGGCGTGGGAACGCTGTCGCGGAATGGTGGGGCCGGCGCGCAGGCGGTGGTCACCGGCGTGACCGCGTTTCAGGTCAGCTACTATGACGCGACCGAAACGCTCATCCCCGCCGCCAGCCTGACCGCGAACCTCGCCAATATCCGGCGGGTCGTCATCAGCATGACCGTGCAGTCCGCGGCGGCCCAGAACCGTAGCACGTTCACGCTCAACGCGGCGGTCCGTCCGAGAAATCTCTAGGGGCACTGGGGAGGATACGCATGACGATCGTTCGATCGATCCGGTGGAGGGTAACCGCGCAAGAGGGATCCGCCTTGCCCTTGGCACTGCTCGCGATGCTCTTGCTCTCGGTACTCGGGTTCGCCCTGGTCACGCTCGGCCAGACCGAGACGACCATCGCAGGCAACTGGCGGTCATACAGCGCGGCCTTCTACGGGGCCGACGCTGGGATCGAGTCAGGTATCGTGGGACTGCGCGGCCTGCTCAACGGCACGCCCAATCCGAACGCCAGCCAGCTCAACGCGATCACCGCGCCGACGCTGAACAACACCAGCTTGACCTTCGCCTCGTACGCGATCACGCAGACGCCGGCCCCCTACAACGCGAACATGCCGACCGGACCCTACGGCGGACTCTCGGGGCTCTTCACCGACTATCGGATCGCCTCGCAGGTCACCGGTCCGAATGGCACGCGGGCAAACCTGACCCAGACGTTTCACTACGTGAGCATTCCGCTGTTCCAGTTCGCGGTGTTCTACGGCAAGGGCGTGGATCTCGAGATCTCGCCGGGCGCCAACATGACCCTGAACGGCAAGGTCTTCGCCAACAGCGACATCTACCTCGCCCCGCAGGCCTCGACGCTCCAGATCGGTCGCTCCTGTGCGACCTGCAGCACCCTCCTGGCGTCGGCGGGAAACATCTACCGGACCATCAAGCGGTCCGGGAGTCCGCCCACCGAGGGCTTCGGCAACAATCCGCAGATCATGGACGCGAGCGGGACCTACCAGACGATGAACTTCGACCACGTGGATAACCAGAACTTCGCCGGCTCGTGGACGGCCTCTCAGTGGCAATCGGCGGCGCAGAGCCTCTTCGGGGGCACCGTGAAGGATAGCACCATGGGCGTCCAGCAGATCATCCCGCCCATCCCGCAGCTCTTCTACAATCCGACCAATCCCGACCAGGTCGCTCACCAGATGATCGAGCTGCCCCAGATGTCCGACTCCACCGACCTCGCGGCGGCCAAGCTGTACTCGCAGGCCGGGCTCCGGATCGTGGACGGCGTGGCCACCGACCAGAGTGGCTACTCGGTCTCGCTCCCGGTCGGCGCCGTCACGACCTCGACCTTTTACGACGCACGTGAGGGGAACACCATGCAGGTCACCAACGTGGACATCAGCAAGCTGCCCGCGTCCATGTTCGCCTACGGCCAGCCCTTGCAGAACGGGGTGCTCTATGTGGCCAACTCGAGCGGCGGCCCGTCCGCGCCGTGCGCCCATGGCACCCGCGGCGCCAGCAACCCGTGTCCGGCCGTCCGGCTGGTGAACGGCGCGACCATCCCCGTGAACGCGAGCCAACCGGTGGGCCTGACCGTGGCCTCCCAGAACCCCGTCTACATCCAGGGGGACTACAATACGACCACCACGAACATGTCGGGGGTCACGACCCATCCTCCCGCGGCCGTGCTCTCCGACGCGGTGACCGTCCTGTCGAACAACTGGAGCGACACGAACGCGATCAACAGCTTGTCGACTCTGAGTAGTCGGGCCGCCACGCCGACGACGGTCAACGCCGCGATTGCCACCGGGCCCAGCAACGAGTCCACCTCGGGAGCCGGCAACGGCCAGCTTGAGAACGACATCCGATTCCTCGAGTCCTGGAGTGGCCAGACGTTCACGTACAGCGGCTCCATCGTGGACCTGTGGCACAGCATGCAGGTGACGTCGCCCTGGCAGAACACCGGGGTCTACTACAACGCGCCCATCCGCAACTGGAGCTACGACAC
>Ga0222749_10001900_pt1 | contig 10133 bp, 2 predicted proteins | sample IncBWH2Mmetat_FD_197234 | JGI IMG/M metagenome (GOLD analysis project Ga0222749, IMG submission 197234) | Metatranscriptome of lab incubated forest soil microbial communities from Barre Woods Harvard Forest LTER site, Petersham... | ecosystem: Environmental > Terrestrial > Soil > Temperate...
GCCGCATTCTGGGCCGCAACCGCCTCCTGATTGTTGGCCTGCGACCGAAGGTTATCCAGGTAGGCCTGAAAATCACTAATAAGCTGCTGGTTTAACCGCTCCAGCTGTTGCATGTACTGATTTATCTGATCTTGCAGCATCTGTTGCTGGTTGATATCCGCTGCTTCGTTTGACTGATTTGGGATACCGCCGCCCCTCCAAAACCAGGAAAAGCTTAGACCGTTGCCACCAATGTCGTCGGGCTGCTGCTTCCCATCCGCACCCCAAGGATCGATGGTGACTGTTGGTGAATTGCCCACATAAGCAAACATGTTGATTCCCCCAGCCTCTGCGATAACGTCGCGGTTCAGCCAACGCTGGAGGTTTGGGCTATAGAATCGCAACCCAAAGTAAATCAGCCCGCTCGGTGAATGAAGTTCTTTGGATGAATAACCATAGACATTTGCTTGAGCAAGGGAGCCCGCAGCCGCAAGAGTATTTCCGTACGGATCGTAAAGGTACCGCGCAACCACGGATTGAGATCCGTTTAAGAGGGTCGTGACGTTTCCGTTGCCGTCTGCATGGTAGAAGGCATGAGTCTGAGCCGTGTTGTCGGTTCGTGCCATTAGCCCACCAATTCCACCCCCTTTGTCTGGTCCGCGGGTGTACGAAACCCGGGGAAGATTTGACCCATCCCTTTCCTGCACCACCAAGCCATTCGCGTACACGTTTTCGGCTACAGACGTGACAACCCAGCCTCCATTTTGCCAGGCGTATTCCGTGCGCAGGCGGCGCTGTCCGAGCCCGTCGTAGGTGAACTCCGACTTCCAGGAATTCGTGCTCGTGATGCGAATGAGTTGGTCCGTGTCGTCATAATCGTAGCCCCGTTGACCGTCGCTGAGCATGTTACCGTCGAGGTCGTATGCGTACCCGTCGCTGGACGCGATAGTGACCGTTACCGCATTCGAGCTCATTCGAGCCAGGCTGTCATTGGCTAAGGCGGTAAAGGTGTTCTGGCCGATGCTCAGGCCCATCCCGGGTTTGGCGAACGAGTTGTCGGCGTATCGGGTTGCCGAAGCCCCGTTGACTGTCACGTTCGTCGCGGGCCCGGTGGTGGTGCCGGCGACAGTTAGTGTGCCGCTCCATCCGAGCCCGCTCAGTTGATTGAGAGCGTCCACGCTAAAACTCTCAACAAGAGCGTTGTTGGTTTTCGAGTTCATGTTGTGAGCGGCGTCGTACCCGTAGCCGAACTGCTCGTGTTGGCGTGTAACGCTGCCGGGATCAGTCGCGTGTGCTCCGACGAGCTGGCCGATATTGTCATACTGGTAGGCGACGCTGCTCGAATCATAACGGACAACATTCGTAATTTCTCCTAGCGGATCGTAGGTATACACGTGGTTATCGAGCATTGTTCCTTGAGAGTTCATCAGCTCGGTGCCTTGAATGCGTCCAACGGGATCGAAATAGTTCGTCACCGCCGCGCCATTTGGGAATGAGATTTGCTGGATTAGAGGCGATGATGTGCCATAGCCATCCAAACCCGAATTGTATTGGTATCCGAAAACTCCCGCCGGCGAAGTGATGCTGTGCACGCGATTTGCGCCGTCATAACCATACGATTGCACCCAGGGTGACGCATTTGGTTGTGCCAGTGAAAGCGATTGAAGCAGCGAGTCGTTTACGTACGAATAAGTTAATGTGTCTGCTGCCCACAATCCTCCCTCCAAGACAAGCTTGCCGACGGCGTTGAAGGTGTAGTTATAAACGCCAGCAGCATCAATTCGGTTCGTGATGCGGTTGAGAGCGTCATATTTAAAAGTGATGGACGGACTGCGAGGAAACGTAATCGACAGTAGATTGCCGACGGCATCGTAAGCGTAAACGATGTTCGTGTGTGCGGCCGTCCAGTGGTTGGTTCTCCGATTTAGAGGGTCGTATTGGTCAGCGATCACACGAACTTGGTTTGCGTTGGTCTTGCTCGTCTGCCGCCCGTAAACGTCGTAACCCCAACTGGTGACCTGCCCTTTGGGATCGGTGAGGCTGAGCAGTTCTCCGGTGACGCCATAACTCTGGCGAACGATTTCATTGTTCGCGTTGGTCACTGCTGTAATACGGTTGGCAAGATCATATCCCAAGGATGTTACCTTGCCGATCTGGTTTGTTGTGTGAGTAGGTCCAACGACGTTCAGCGAATAACAGTTGCCAATTGTCCCGCCATCAGAGGACTTCTGTGTAAGAACCCGGCCGAGCAAATCATATGTGGAGTTTACCGACGCTCCGGTCGAGTCGACAACGTTGGTCGTTCGGTCTCGTACGTCATTCTTGACAAGCTTGGCTAGGCCGAAGGCGTTGCTGGACGCAACCAGATTCCCTTGATTGGCATAATAATTCGTCACGCTCGCTCCCATAGGATCTATTGCACTGATCAGTTGTCCAAGCAGATTATATTGATTGGTGATTCCATGAGCATTACCGTTAAGCAACGCGAGCACCTCTCCAAGGTTATCGTAAATAGTTAATGACGACTGGCTTAGGGCATTTGTCATCCCGATCAGGTCACCGCCAGTCGAATACCCATACCAGTTGGTTCGATTGAGAGCATCACTGTCGCAGATCTTTCGACCGTACGCGTCATAACCGATGTAGCTTGGATTGCCAAGGCGGTCCACGATTTCAATCAAGCTCAAATTCGTGTAAACAAGGCGCGCGGTGCCATCAGGACGCGAAAGCGCCACCGGGCGCTGAAGGACATCGTAGGTATTTGTAAGCGTGAGCCCTCGCTCCGTGGTGTGGGTGAAGACCAAGCCATTCGTGTAGGTGTAGGAATTGGTCACCCCCAAGGCCGGAACAGCACCGGACTTAAGGTAATTCAGACTAGATCCCGACGTGAAATAATAATTAGTGGAAGCCAAGCCATTGGGGGCCACGGTTCCAAGGGGCAGGAATGGGCTGGACGTCTGATAAAAATTGACGATCTTTTCACTCGATGCATTGTAATTTGTGACCACCTGATGGATACTGTTGTAAACATTAGAAAGTATTAACTCACCTGCAGTGTTATAAGCAGCCACCAAATAAACGTTATTGGCGTCGTAAACGAGCGAGTTGGTCCGCGTGAAAACATCACCTGGAGAGACTCCCCAGGTTCCGATTTCCGTCGTTGGATTTCCTAGCGCGTTATACTCCTTGTAGGTAAACCGCGAAGTGCCGTCAGGCAGGACATAAGCGACAAACCGCGGAAGAGCGTTGCTGCCCACCGAGTACCAGTCAGTGGTCCCGTTCGTCTCGATGGTCGGACTTTTTCCGAAATAATCGTACCAGGTCTTTTGACCATCCTGAACGCCAGGGCTGGGCCCTCTTTGCATCGAAAGCGTTCCAGTCAACGCTCCGTTTGCTTGAAGCCAGTGACTGAGCCGGGCCAGTTTGTAGTCGTTCGTGGTGAGCGCATCAAAGCTGCCCGAAGACTGGAATGCTTGCGACAGTTGCACAAATGTGCGCGGGTTCCAGTAAAAGCTGTTCCGGGCGTCCATCCAGGTGTTGTCAAAGGTGTTGGTCAAGCTCGCCGTGCTGGGAACGCTATTGGAAGGGTAGGCAGAAGGCAGAAGTGGAACGCTGGAGGTTGAGTTCAGGTATGTTGATTGATCTCGGTACAGGTAGAGATGCTTGCCGCCCCAAGGCACGACAACTTCCATAGAGCGGTTCGCGAGGTTTCCGATATTGGTGTTCACCGTGTAGATGAAAGCGGTGTTGCCGTAAGGGGTGTTTATGTTCGTGACGGTTCCCTGGCTGTCGTAGGTGAAGATTGAGCCGAACGACGCTGGATTAGTAATTCCAACCAGGTACCCAGACGCGTTGTAACCGAAATAGTTCGTGTGCCCAAACGGGTCGGAGATGCCGGTGACCCTGCCCGGTGTGCCGTTGTAAAGTAGGGTGCAGGCTGTGCCGTTGAAATCGACCACGTTGGTTAGGCACATGACGCCACTGTTTTGGACGTAGTTGAACAACGCGAACCGGCCCTGAGGGTCGGTGATTTGCTGGAGATACGCTCGGTGATTTCCAGCCGAAAAGTATTGATCCTGGCCGTAAGTGAGGATCGTGCCATTGACCAGTGTTACGGTGAAAGAGGTCGTTGCAAGTTGAGGCTCATCATTTAACGGCTCGGTTGTTTTCAATCGTCCCTGCTTGAATCTTGTGAAGTTGTAATAAGTCGTTCCATTCCCTGACCCGTCGACGGTATAGAGATTGACTCCAGCGGAAGGCATGTACATGTCTTGAAATGTGAGGAGGTACGTATATTGCCCGCCTGTCGGTGGATTCTCGTCCCACTCGGCAGTGTAGTCCACGTAAGTGAGCCAGGAACACTCCCATGATGAACCGAAATTGAACGCATTCGCGGTGCTGCGGCTGTTCCGTTGCTTAAACGTGAGGTCGAATGCCCCGAATTGTCCACCCGGCAAGGGGTAGCGAATGATCGGGGCCTGGAGCCACAAATTCAGGTAGGGCTCGGAGATTTTCCAGCTTGTCAGGCCGAGCTGAGCGCTGAAAGGCTGAAAAGTATCATCCGCATCGTTAATGGAAGTCGGATAGCCTCTGCCGATTGTTTGGCTCTGCTCGTCCGGGGTCAAAATTCGGAAGGTGCTGCTGAGGCTTGCTGCCGGGATTAGATATCGTCCGCTGCTTTCCTCCTTGATGACTTCGGCGTTAAACCAACGCGGCGTGCGAAACACCGGATCGTCGACCCAGTACCTGGAACCATCCTGCTTGAGGATGGCGGCAAAATGGCCGAGCTTGAAATGAACAATCGAGGGGACAACTGGATCGGCGCCGGCTGGAAGCTCCACAGGCACCATTTGGAGTCCGTATTTTTGGGCAAGCGCCTGCAAATCTGCGAATGACAAGCCGTGGTCCGTCGCCGACTCGCCGCGCAAATGGGCATCGAACGATGCACCTGTCGTGAGCAAGTCTCCGACAGCCTGTAAGGCGCGAATGCCGCAACGGTAGGTCGTTTGCGGACTGCCTAGCATTCTGGCCAGCGCTTCGACGCTGCTGTTGTAGCGGACCTGCCAGGGTCCACCATCAAGAATTCGTCCGCGCGTCTCCACCAAAATCTGGCTGAGGCGATCTGCTTGGCCCAACGCAGCCAGAAGTTCGGTCCAGTTTCCGAGGACATAGTCACCCACGGCTTTCGCGCCCGGAGTGTTTTGGTCGCGCACCACCAGCCAAGCCGCCTCCCAATGGGCCAGAGCCAGCGAGAACTGCGCGCGTTGGCGATAGAAGCTGGCCAAATTGGCTCGCAGTGAGGGTGTCCAGGGCGAATTGGGGTAGCTAGAGATGAGGTTTTCAAAGGCGGCGATTTGGTCCTTCACAGTCGCTCCCGTGTCGAGCGATTGAACGAGGTCCCAGAGCGGCTGCGTGTCTGCATCGCTCGGAGCAAGGCGGAGACGTAGTTCAGCGTATCCGGGAAAAGCGGACGTTTTGCAAGCCGGCTTGCGAGGGGCTCGCTCGTGGAGTTAGTTTGTGCGTCCGCCATCGTCAACGCGAGAGAAGCAGCCGTTGCCAGGAGTAAAACCTTTAGACATTGCATAAAAACTCGGGTTTAGTGGTTGAATTTGGGGCTTTGAAATCGCGGCTTGTTCTGTTGAGCTATGGCACGTTGGATCGAGGATCCGGTCGCGTAATGATGACGTTCAATCCGAGATCACCCGAGACGTTCCAGCCGATCTCGCCTGAATCGACCAGGCCGTTGCCGTTGGTGTCGGATAAGTAATCGGGGATGCCGTCCCCATTGGTATCGATGGGATTTCCGTTGGCATCCGTGGCGACGTAATGGTAGGAAACGTCGACCAGGCTGTTGGTCTCCTTGATCTCGTAACCGCTCACCAAGTTAGTCGTGACGGTGTAATGGAAAAGGCCAACCTGGTTGGCGGTGGTGTTTGTATCGGCATTGATAATCACAGCGTTTGTGAGTTGGTAATAATTACCCAGCGGGCCCAACTGGTAGGAAGGCTCGCTGCCCACGATAATGTCGGTGGCTTGGGTAGGCTGCAGTCGCTGGGAGGAGTTAGTAACGTAACCGTTGAAGCCCCCGCTATATCCGTTCCAGTTGGTGATGGCGGTGCTGTCAAACAGGACGTCCTGCACCACTGAATTGGAAGGCGCGTAGATGAAGGAGCCGCCATAAACCAAGCCGACCCTGAACGAAGCGGTCAGACCGTCCTTCGGCTCAAGATCCGCGTAAACCCGCTCGAGCAGGCAGTTGGTTAGATTGACGGTGGGCCTGGTTGAAACGAACGTGCCTCCATGAAATTCGCAATCCTGGAAATTCAGTGGACCCGTGTTGGTCGGGCCGTAAAAATTCGGGACGGCCATACCGAGCGTCGACCAGGAAGTGAGCCGACAATAGATGCTGGAACCCGGACTGAGGCCCTGGAATTCTGAACTAAGCGCACCGCCGGAGGTTTGGAACCAATTGGTGTAGGGCTGCTCCTGGACAGTATTGAATTGCGCAATCCAATTGCGGTTATTCGGCGCGCCCTGGCATTGGAGCGCCGCCGCCTGGCCGATCGCCAAGCCGTACGTTGTTGTGTTGGTTCCAAAGACGCCAATCGCAGCGCCGGCGTTAACGGTGATGGCTGCATTGGTCACCAGAACGCCCCCCAGCTCCCAATCCAGCGGATCGTAATGGTAGCCCAGGTCTAGCGTATCGGTGTCGCGCTGCGCCTGGGCAAAGTATGTCTGTGGCGTGCCGATCGTTGTCGCCGCGACGATGACCGGCGGGTACGTTGTCCTGACGCCTAAATCCGTGATAAGGGAACCGGAAAGACCTGAACTTGTGCCGGCGTTCCGAAAACCGCTCGCATCCGTGAGGTAGTAATTGCCCGCGCCGGCACTTTGAAAGGGTGAAGCCGAAACGGTGGTTTTGGCCGTGCCGAAGCTCTGTGCCGAGCTGTAGAAGCCATTGTTATTGCCGGAGAAAGTCCCCGCCGTTGAATTTGTAATGTTGGCGAAGACGGAATTGACAGCGCTGTAGGAAAGCGTGCCACTTCCTCCAACCAGCTTATCAGCCTGATCTATGGTGCAATTGATGAGACTGGGGCTTACGGTGGCGGACAAGCCTGCATAATTGATCGGGTCGAGAACGCCGGCCACAAGTACATTGCTGAGCTTAACCGTTATCGTGCCGCCGCTGCCACAGCCGCAACCGACCCACGTCAGGTCGATCCCGCGAATACACTTGTAGAGCTGCGCGTGGGTGAGGGTGATGGTGGCTGCCGAACTGCTAGTCGCCGCATACTGGATGGCTTTCTGGGCGTACCTGAAGACGCAATTACTCGCCGTAAGCGTTAGTTGCCCAAGCCCGAGTGCCGGGTTGGCATAACCGCTGGAGTTAATCGTGCCGGTGTAGCCGGAACCCGTATACCCGTTCATGGATTCGCCGACTGTGTCATCGTCGACGCCCGTAAAGACAACAGGTCGGTACAGCCCGGTATTCTTCATCGTAACGCTGTTGACCGTCAGAGCGACATTAGGTTTGTATTTCAAAACAGCTCCTCCTTCCAATTTCAGCGAAACACCTGAGATATTGCCGGACACCAAATACGTAGTGTCTCCTTGAATGAGCGTTGTTCCACTGGTGAGGGTCGCGCGATAATCGACGACCACGCTTTTTTGTTTGGGCAAAACACCCCTTGCTAGCTGCCTGGACGGAAGTTGCGCTGCCAATTTGGTCTTCAGCGCATTGGGGGCTGAAGGCAAGGCGGCAAGCATACCCTTCATGGAACTGTGGCGAATGGCGCCCTGCGGTGCACCCGAAGGCGCGCAATCAGGCAGAGAATAGAAACCGTTCTGCAGAAGAGAGTAGGGAACCGATTCCACCAGAAAATAGCGGCCATCGGCTGTCTGGGTGAACTGTTTGCCGACCAAGGCCTCGGCGCCAGCCGGTTCGAGCAGGCTCGGGACCGTATAAGCCTGCCCAACTCCGAGGACCAAGTTGCCGAATGTTAATGTTTCGTCCATAAGGTCCGGACTTGCCATGGCCTGGCGCAGGATTGAATTTGTCTCCACGTACATTGGCTGGCTTAGCACCTCGGGCGTCGGAGGCTGGAAAAACTCGGTGAGAATCTCGATACGCGTGGTATTGGTCGGAAAACCGTAGGCTTGTGGATCCAGGTAGCCGGAAAAAATAACATCTTGTGCAAATGAATTTCGTTCGAGGGTATAGAGAATTGAAGCGCAGGCCCCGCCGCTAAATGCGTTCTGGAAGTAGACTTGATTGCTGTTCACTAATACTCCATCCGTGTTCGTGACGGTTGCGATCAACAAGGATTGGCCCGAGGCAGCGTCGTAGAGCGCGATCCCCACCGGTGCCGAGGAGAGAAGTTGGCCGTCGTGAGTGCTGAGGCCTATCGCACCTTGCTGATTGATGTTCGCGCTCACGCGGGCCCGGTGCTGTACCTGATCGGCAACAAAGCCGTTTTGCAGATTGTCAGGGCGGAAAGACGGCACACTCTCCGTCCAATTGGTTCCGTCCCAATAGTTCATTCCGGTAGCGATTTCGACCATGTGCCCTCCTCCGGGCGTGCCCATGCGGACAGGATCGAGACTCTGCCACGTGCGCGAATCAGGACCGCTGTCGACCACGGCCACTGTGACAGTTGTCGTAGCACCGCCGGGCTGAACTACCTGGCCGATAACCGATGAGATGTACATGGAACTTATCAAAGGCAATAGAAGTGAGATCTTCATAAGTCTACTTGGTGAATGTTGACAGAGTGCCACGATGAACTGAGGAATCTAGAGTCTGAGCACACATGAGGAGATGCGAACCGTTTTACGGGGTCAGCAAGCGTCAGAGCCGTGAGTTTCATATCAAGAGCAACGCAATCTATCTCAGACGGTGGTTTGTGCTTTGAATGCTTTGAATTCCAATTAGCTTGTCGCGTGCCAGATTATGCCAGTGGGGATTTCCCAGGATCTCGCGGGTTTCTAACTTGGGGAATTTGCAAATGATAGCTTAAGTTGAGCAGTTATTGCTCAACCACCCCTACGAACTGAATTCCGAAAAGAAGGATATTGAGTTAATTTCAAAATGGACTGGACTCAACGGATCGAAACAGCGTTGTAAGGAACCGAAAGAGGTCTCGCGAGCTCAAGACACCAGGCAGCGCCTGGATCCACACTTTTTAGCCAAGGGATTTCGTGCAGCGAATCCGTCCAGGCGGTCAATCTGATTAGCAGACGCTTGAGGAAGCCGACGTTCGGACTCCGAATTAAAGAATGCCCAATTTGCGAAGAATTTGTCGAAGGGTTGTTCGGGTTACGCCCATCAACTTCGCCACTGAAGACTGACTGCCATTTGAAAGCTCCATCAATCTCTCAACGAGCGAACGATCCACTTGCTCGTGGGCCAGGGCTCGGAGATTCGTGATTTCGCCTGCTCTGGTCCGTTCCACGAGATCCGTCAAGGGCTCGGGACGATATTTGCGCCCCCGTCCTGGAACTGGTGTTCCCGAACCACAAGCCTGTTGCGCGTGAATAAGTTCAATCGCCTGGCCTTGCGCCAGAAGTGCGGCCCTCTGGATCGCATTCTCTAACTCTCTCACATTCCCTTCCCAACGTTGCCGCTTCAGGAATTCGATTGCTTCCCGGGAGATAGAGACTGGTGGGAGCGAAGCATCCATTTGCCATTTCCGCAAGAAATGGCTGGCAAGCTCAGGAATGTCCTCAGGATGCAAGGCCAGTTCCGGCGTTTTAATGGTGAATCCGTTCAAGCGGTAATACAAGTCCTCTCGAAATTTCTCTGCGGCTCGCATTGATTCAAGGTCGCGGTGAGTGGCGGCCAGCACACGGACATCCAGGTGGATATCCTGGCTGCCACCCAGTCGCTGAAGGCGCTGCTCCTGAAGCACCCGCAACAGCTTTACTTGTGCGGCCAAGGTCAGATCCCCGACTGCATCCAGGAATAGCGGGCCGCGGTGTGCCCTCTCGAACCAACCGATGCGGCGCGCCCGCGCCCCCGTATACGCTCCGGCTTCGTGTCCGAAGAGCTCGCTCTCGAAAAGCGGCTCCGGAATCGCGCTGCAATTGAAAGCGATGAAAGGCTGATCGGCCCGGCTACTATGCTCGTGAATCGCCCGGGCGACCAACTCCTTGCC
>Ga0222749_10001915_pt1 | contig 10099 bp, 9 predicted proteins | sample IncBWH2Mmetat_FD_197234 | JGI IMG/M metagenome (GOLD analysis project Ga0222749, IMG submission 197234) | Metatranscriptome of lab incubated forest soil microbial communities from Barre Woods Harvard Forest LTER site, Petersham... | ecosystem: Environmental > Terrestrial > Soil > Temperate...
CCGGCCCAGTCCCCCCCCCGGGGGAAAGGAGCTCCCAAATGGGGGATCCCGCCCCGGACAAATGGAGGGCCCAGACGTCCCCCTGAATTCCGGTGTTATCCAGGCCGCCGTAGACGACCAGCCTGTCGCTCGTGGGGTCATAAATCATGGAGGAGTTCATCCGTACGGAAGGCTTTCCTAAGCCCGCCGGCTGCAGAGGGTCAGGCGCCGGGTTCAGGGGAGCCCATGAAGGCACGAGAGTGGTGGCCGTGGCTACATTCGAGGGTGGGCCATCCCCGTTTGCGTTGAAGGCGATGACACGATAGAAGTACAGGGTGGCTGGCAGCAGCTGGGTGTCCACGAAGGCGGTCACGCTTGCGAGCACCGTGGCGATCGGCACAAACGTCACATTATCCCGGCTCCGCTCGATTCGGAAGCCCGTCTCATTGGTCGATTGATCCACCCAAACCAGGCTGACTCTGGAGCTGGAGAGGGCCGTCGCCGTGAGCCCTGAGGCCGCACCGGGGCCGGGGAGCTTGTCCGGCGGAGGTTTGTTGCATCCGCTGCAGGAAGAGCTGGAAAATAGAAGGAGCAGACCGAAGATTCCCAATGCCCCGCTTCTTCTCATCCCGCGACTCGTTCCCAGTCAGGAGCCAATTGTATCTCACAAAGGCAGGACCACAAGGGCGGGCTCATGTTTTCATGACGCCCATTTCGTGACGACTTGAGTTCGGGGTCTACGGAACGCGCCCTTCGCTCCGTTTGGGCCCTGGGGGCCGATAAACCGGGTCCAAATCCGTTCTGGCGGGGTCTGGACCGGGCTAAGTTCGGCCTGGAATCAGGGTCCCCCTCCTTCGGGCCATTCGGGGCCTTGGGGCCGCCTGGAGCGTGTTCTGGGCCCGTTTACGCCTCCCGGGGAAACGTGGGCCTTTCCTTGCAGATCCATTCCCGTGGCCGGGGAGGACTGAGGCGTGGCGCCTTCCTCGTGATAGCCGGCCACGGGAAGGAAGTCAGGTGCGACGGGTTGCGGCAGTTGCAGTTCTCACACTATCGGCATGGCTCGGCCTGGCCCTGCGGGCCGATGCCCAGTGCCTGATCACCCCCGGCGGTCCCTTGGCGATCCGCCTTTCCGAGCCTGCCCCCATCGCTTTCGAATTGCCGCCGCCCCCGGTCAACCTGGCGGCGGATCCATTGTCAACAACCCCGGTCGCACGTGAGGTGGAGGGCCGCCACTTGGCCCTCCCCTCATGTGATTACTTCCGAAGGAGAGGAGCTCACCATGCAAAGTGATCGCGAGACGCTCACCGACCGGGTGACGGCGGTTCTGGGGTTTTCCGAACTGCTCCTGGAGGGGGCCTACGGCCCGCTGGAACCCGAGCAGCAGCGGGTGGTGGCGGACGTGGTGGAGGCCGCGCGCGACCTCAAGGAGATGATCCGGGCGGACCGGCATGCGGTCTCGTTCGACTAGGGGACTCCGTTCCCGGCCGTTCCCGACTCCTACTCGATGAACTCCGGTTCCAGCTTCACGGGGATCACTCCTGCCTCGTGGCCCAATTTGAAGAGTTCGGCCACGGCGTCCTCGCCTCGCTTCCCCAGCTCCAGCGTGTAGCCGTTCACGTACATCCCCACGAACTTGTCCGCCCGCTTCCGGTCCATCCCCCGGGCGTACTCCAGGGCGTAGTCGAGCGCCTCCTTCCGGTGGTCGAGCGCATACTGCACGGTGTCGCGCAACACGTCACAGCAGGCGAGCATGGTCTTCCGGTCGAGCGACCGGCGGATGGCGTTCCCCCCCAGGGGAAGGGGGAGGCCGGTCCCCAGGCGCCACCATTCCCCGAGGTCCTGCACGCGGTGGAGCTTCTGGTCCCGGTAGGTGAGCTGGCCCTCGTGGATGAGGAGTCCAGCGTCGATGTCCCCGCGGGCGACGGCGTCCTGGATCTTGTCAAAGGGCATCACCCTCCACCGCGCCCCGGGAGCGAGGAGGCGGAAGACCAGGAATGCCGTCGTCAGTTCGCCCGGGACGGCGACGGTGACCTCGTCCAGGTCCTGACGGGTGAGGGGCCGCTTCGAGACGATGAGGGGTCCGTACCCGTCGCCGACCGAGGCGCCGGCGGTCATGAGGACGTACTTCGAGCGGATCTTGTAGTACGCGTGGAAGGAGACCGCCGTGATGTCGTAGACCCCCTCGATCGCCTTTCGGTTCAGGGTCTCGATGTCGTCGAGGACATGCTTGAACTCGAGGCCCCGGGTGTCGACTTTGCCCTTGGCGAGGGCATAGAACATGAACGCGTCGTCCGAGTCGGGGCTGTGGGCGAGGGTGATCGTGCGGCCCATGCGCGGGGCATTGTAGCAAAAGCCCCAGGGAATGGCCCTACTCGTCGCTCTTCCGGGCGGGAATCTTGATGGGGATCTCCGTCTCCTCGCCATCACGGAGGACGGTGAGCTTGAGGGTGTCACCGGTTTTTCTCGACTTGACGGTGTCCCGGAATTCGTCCCAGTTCTTCACGCGGCGGCCGTCCAGCTTCTTGATCACGTCGCCCACCTTCAGACCGGCCTTCTCCGCGGCCCCGCCCTTCTCGACCTTCTCAATCTCCACGCCCAGGTCGTCAAAGTCGGCCGAGGGCGAGAAGCCCAGGTCCAGGGGCGACGCTCCGAGCTCCTTCGGTTTCACCTTCGCCGGGTTGCCCAGGAATGCCGAAAGATCCACCTCCGCGACGCCGCGGCGGACCCTGACCTTCACGGTCTCGCCCTGCGGCCAGTTGCTGACGACCCCGTGGAAGCGGTTCGCGTTGTGGATGCGGTAGCCCTCGATTTCGAAGATGATGTCGCCGTTGGCGAAGCCGGCCTTGGCGCCGGGCGTGTCGGGCGTGATGCCCGCCACGAAGACGCCGTCGCCGTATTCGCCGACCTTCTCGTATCGGGCATCGCCGCACTCGCCGATCCGGATCCCGTCGATGTACCCTTCCTTGACCTCGCCCCCTTCCTTGAACTTCCTCATGTATCGCTGGATCTGCCGGGAGGGGATGGCATAGCCGATCCCGGTGTTCACGCGGTTCATGAAGCGCTTGATGTCGATCCGCCCGTTGATCCCCACCACCTTCCCGTCGAGCGTGATGAGCGGCCCGCCGGAGTTTCCCGGGTTGATCTGGGCGTCCGTCTGGATCGCGTCGAAATACCCGGGGTTGTCCATGTACCGGTGGAGCGCGGAGACGATCCCGAAGGTCATCGTCGGCTCCCAGCTGCCGTTCCCCAGGAGGAACGGGTTCCCCATCGCGATCACGTGCTGGCCCACTCGGACGAGGTCCGAGTCGCCCAGCTCGAGGAAGGGCAGATCCTTCGCATTCTTGATCCGGCACAGCGCGATGTCGCCGTGGGGATCGTAGCCCACCACGTCGGCCGTGAAACGCGCGCCCCCGGTCATCCGGACCGCCTGTCCGTTCTTGTCGCCGGAGACGTGGAAATTCGTGAGGACCCAGCCGTCGGCAGAAATGCAGACGCCAGAGCCGTTCCCGAAGAAGACGTAAGCGGGCCGCACCTTCTCGCAGCAGGCGCGGACCTTCGCCTCCAGTTCGAGGACCTTCTGGAACTCGTCGTCCCCCTGGAGGGCCAGGAATGAAAGCGCGATCGCGATGTTCATGGCTGGTCCGGCGCCCCCGCGAGCTTGAGCTTGAACTCCTTGTCGTCGTACTTCTTTCCGGCCTTGCGCTTCGCCTTGATCACGATCTCGTCCCCGACCTTCTTCTCGGCAAGGACGTCCTTGAGCGACTCGAAGTCGGTGAGTTTCTTCCCGTCGAGCTCGGTCAGGACGTCGTCTTTCTTCATCCCTGCCTTGTCGGCGGGCGAATCCTTGATCACCTCCGACACCTGGAGGCCCTCGACCTCCGGATTCCCCTCGCCGGGGCGGATCCCCAGGAACGGCTTCTTCGCGGCGACGATGTGCTCCTTGTTCTTGAGGCGGGGGAGGACCGCATCGATTTCGGCCACCTTGCAGGCGAAGCCGACGCCGCCCGACTGTCCCCAGGGGGTCTTGGGCTTGATGTTGCAGGCCACGCCCACCAGCTCGCCGGAGAGCGTGACGAGGGCGCCCCCGGCGTTGCCGTAATTCATCTCGGCGTCGGTCTGGACCGCCGCCCTCTCCATCCGGTTCATCGCGCTGAGGATGCCCAGGTTGATGGTCGGGATCTCCTTGTCCGGCGAGCGGCCCACGAGCGCGACGAAGAGCCCCTGGGCGAGCTTCGAAAAGTCCGCCTTCGGGAGAACGGGCAGTCCCGTGGCGCCGATCTTCAGGAGCGCGATGTCGCGCGCCTCATCGAAGCCCAGGAGCTCGGCGACGTGCTCCTTCCCGTCGGCCAGCGTGACCCTGATTCCGTCCTTCTTGAGTCCCCCCGAGATGTTGAAATAACTCGTCAGGATGAAGCCGTCGGCTTCGTAGATGACGCCTGACGTGGGGCCCTTGGGGCGGTTGTAGTAGTCCTCGTGGGCGGCGACCGGGCCGCGCGTGCCGCGGCCGTCGGGATCGGTCTCCCGCTCGACCTCGATCGCCACGACCGATCGGGAGACCTCGGCCCGGAGCTTCTGCAGCCGCCGGGCGAGCGCCGCGGACGCGTCGTCGCCCGGGTCGAAGAGCATGCCGAGCGCGAGGAGGAGGCTCGTCACTTTTTCTTCTCCAGGATGAGCTTGAAGGGCTGGGCCTCGCCCTCCACGCGGATCCAGACGATCGAGCCGGCCTCGAGGCCCTTGAGCCGCTCGGCGGCCTCGGCCGCGGTCTTCACCTTCGCGTTGGCGACCTCCAGGATGACGTCGCCCTTGTTGAACCCGGCCCGCCGCGCCGGGCCGTCCCCGTCGACCTGGTCGACGACCAGCTTACCGTTGGCTTCCCTGAGCCTCATGCCGATCGAGCCCTCGCCCCCCTCGGAAACGTTCTCGTCGGGGACGTCCGTTTTCCTCCCGAGCCGCTCGATTACGGGCTTGAGCTCGTCGATGGGGATCGCATTGCCCAGGAACCGGCTGGGGGAATAGTTGAGCGTGACGAGCCCGACCATTCGGCCGGAGGCGTCCAGGATGGGCGCGCCCTCCATGCCCACGTTGACGGCGGCCGTGGTCTCCAGGACGGTGCCCACATAGGTGGAGCTTGCGCGGTCCTCCTCAAGCCGGTAAAAGCCGCTGACAATCCCCACATTGAGCGAGGGTTGGTCGTCGAGGATGATGGAGTTGGCCGCGTTTCCGAGGCTGTACGAGAGGTCTCCCACCTTGACCTTTGCGGAGGAGCCGATCTCGACCGGCTTGAGCTCGCCGCGAGGCCGGATTCTCAGGAGAACGAGCTCGTCCTTCTTCGACGTCCCGATGATCTCGGCCTCGTAGAGCTTGGGCCCGTGGACCCAGACCCGGATCTTCGTCGCGCCTTCCGGACAGACGGAGTAGCTGGTCAGGATGAGGCCGTCCTTGGAGAGGACCACGCCGGATCCGGACCGTTCACCCAGGGGGGCCATGGCGCGGATCGCGACGACGGAATCGACGGCCTTCTCGTAGACGTTTGCGTGGGCCTGATCCGGCACCTGCGCGCGGGCGGCGGCGCAGAAGGTGAGGAGGACCGAGGCGGTGGCCAGGACGGTCGGCGCTTTCATCCCACGCATGGTATCACTATTATATACGGAAGCCGGGGGGCGATGGAAAGCGCCGTCTTCACCGAACCCGGGGACCCGGTCGGATGTCGGAACCTCGGATTTCGAACGGTTGGAGGAATCATGCATAAGATCATCGCCGCAACCCTCGTCGCCCTATTCGCCGTGGCGGCGTCCGCCCAGGACGGCAAGGTCGAGCTCCGCTACAAATTCCAGAAAGGGGAGAAGTTCCCGCTCAAGGTCGGGTACTCCATGGGCGTCAAGCTCGACAAGGTGCCCGAGGCGTTCCAGGGGGTCCTGAGCGACGAGCCCATGAACCTCAAGTTCGAAGGGACGCTCGACGTCGAGGTCAAAGAGGTCGGCGAGGACGGCAAGGCCGTGCTCGAGGGGACGTGGAAGACAATGAGGGCGAAAGGCGCGGTCATGGTCAACGACGTCGACTTCACGTACGACGCGGACAAGAAGCCGGAGGCCAAGCCCAAGAAAGCCGAGGAGGACCCCGGGTTGCAGGGCTTCCTGGATCTGGAGGACCAGTTCCGCAAGATGTCGCAGCAGACGCTCAGGCTCCGCGTGGACGTGCGGGGCCAGGTCACTCCGGAGGGCGTCGGGGCCAAGGGGATGGGCGAGATGAGCACGATGCTCTTCTCGATCAATGGGCTCATGGGCCCGCTGCCCAAGAACGCGGTGGGCCTGGGCGACGCCTGGAAGGAAGAGATGAAAATGGAGATGCCCGGCCTGGCCGGGGCGGTGGACCTCCGGGTCAAGAGCGACAACACCTGGGAGTCGACGGAGACGGTCGGCGGCCGGCCCTGCGCCGTGATCAAGTCGAAGCTGTCGGTCGGAGGCGAGGGAAAGTCCGAGCAGGAGGGGGAGAACGCCTTCAAGATCAAGATGAAGACGCAGGGAGAGGGGGAGGGGAGGACCAGCTTCTGCGCGAAAGACGGATATCCGGCGAAGGTGACGAGCAACCTCAAAGTGAAGCTGAGCGCCACCGTACCGAACCCCGGCGGCGGGGACGACATGGACATCAAGGCGACGCTCAAGATCGAGCAGGCGATCGAGATCAACAAGAAGTGACGCGTCCGTCCCGGTGAAACGCGCCGTCCTCCCCTGCTCCGGTGGCGGTAGCGGACCGCGGTTTCTTCCCCGCGGGGGAGGCAAGCCTCGGCCCCCGGCCGGTTATCTGCTTGCCGCCCCCCCGGGGGGTGTGATATAAACCCCGAACCATGCGCTGGACCCGGACCTTCATCCCCACCCTCCGCGAGGCGCCCTCGGACGCCGAGAGCCCCAGCCACAAGCTGATGGTGCGGGCAGGACTCATCCGCCAGCTCGCCGCGGGGAGCTACACCTACCTGCCCCTGGGCTACCGCACCCTCCGCAAGGCCGAGGCGATCGTCCGGGAGGAGATGGAACGGGCCGGGGCGATCGAGCTGTTCATGCCCTCCCTCCATCCGCCCGAGCTTTGGCAGGAGACGGGCCGGTTCCAGGCGTTTGGCGACACGCTGATGAAGGTTCATGACCGCAAGGGCGCCATCAACGTCCTGGGCCCGACCCACGAAGAGATCATCACCAGCCTCGTCCGCAACGAGATCAAGTCCTACCGCGGATTCCCGAGCTCGATCACGCTCTACCAGATCCAGGGGAAGTTCCGCGACGAGGCGCGTCCCCGGCACGGCATCATCCGTACCCGGGAGTTCATCATGAAGGACGCCTACTCCTTCGACGCGGACGAGAAGGGCATGAACAAGTCCTACCAGTCGATGTACGACGCCTACATGCGGATCTACCAGCGCGCCGAGCTCAAGTTCATGCCCGTCGAGGCCGACACCGGCCTCATGGGCGGCGACGTCTCCCACGAATTCATGGCCGTCTCCCCGTTTGGCGAGGACTCCGTCGTGACGTGCGGCTCCTGCGCCTATGCGGCGAATAAGGAGAAAGCAGAGTGTCCCGTGCCCCCCGGCAGCGGCTTCAGCGGCCACGAAACCCAGGAGCTGATCCCCCTCCAGGAGGCCCACACGCCCGGCACGCATACGATCGACCAGGTCTCGGCGTTCCTCAAGGTCCCGCCCCGGCAGCTCGTCAAGACGATCATCTACAAGGCGAACGCCGGCTTCCTCGCGGCGCTGGTGCGAGGCGACCACGACGTGAATGAGGCGAAGCTCCGGAGGGCCTCCCAGGCCGAGTCTCTCGAGATGGCCAGCCCCGAGGAGATCCAGAGGGAGACCGGGGGCCCGATCGGCTTCTCCGGGCCCGTGGGGCTCAAACTCCGCACGTATTGTGACCACTCGGTGGCCGCGCTCCACAACTTCGTGACGGGAGCGAACAAGCGCGACACCCACCTGCTGAACGTGAACCTCAACCGCGACTTCCAGCCCGTCGTCACGGCCGATCTCCGGATGGCGGTCGAAGGCGACGCGTGCCCGCGCTGCGGCGGCAAGCTCGGCTTCACCCACGGTATCGAGGTGGGCCACGTCTTCAAGCTCGGGACCCGCTACTCCAGGAAGATGAACTGCGTCACCCAGGACGACAAGGGGCAGCTCCAGCCTCTCGTCATGGGGTGCTACGGGATCGGTGTGAACCGGATCGTCGCCGCCGCGGTGGAGAACCACCACGACGACGCCGGGATCCTGTGGCCCAAGGAGATCGCCCCCTACCAGGTCGAGATCGTGACCATCGACCACAAGAAGATGCAGATCGTGGAGACCGGCCACGACCTGTACGGACGCCTCGAGAAAGCGGGCCTCGAGGTCCTTTGGGACGACCGCGACGCCGCGCCGGGGGTCAAGTTCACCGATGCGGACTTGATCGGAATCCCCGTCCGCGTTACGATCGGGAAGCGCACGATCGAATCGGGCACGGTCGACATCCGGGCCCGCAATAAGAAGGACCAGAAGAGCGTCCCCATAGAGCAGGTCGTCGACGCGGTGAAGCATGAACTTGCGGAGTATCGCCTCTAGGCTGGCCGTCCTCGGGCTGGCGGCCGCGCTCGTCTCCTCGTGCGGCGGGACGTCCGGCAGCGTCCGGCCCGAGGATCCTCCGGGGGAAGGGCCCCTCAAGATCTCGTATTTCCGCACCAACCCCGAACCCAAGACGAAGCGTCCCGAGCCCACCTACAAGGTCGTGATGTCCTACTCCTGGCAGCAGGTCCTGGGGGAGACCCCACGCGACCCCCTGTCGAAGGCCGCACCCGGCAAGGTGTTCAAGGGGTCCGCCGCGGATGTCGTGATCGCCCGGTACATCTCCCGGCTGAAGGGCGCGGGCCTGGATCAGCTGGAGTCGCACAACGCCGATGACGCGAACCCGGTGGCGATCTATCAGCAGGCTATTTCCCCCGTGGAACGGGACCATCCCCGCATCATCACGGTGGGGACCGACAAGTCGGCCAGGAGCTACTCCTTCAAGGATCAGCAGACCGAGGAGAAGTCCCGGGCGTTCATCGCCTGCGAAAAGCTCGTCTCGGCCATCATGGACGGCCACGTCGTCCTGGTGACCATCGACAAGTCCGGCTCCGACACCCCCAGTCCCGGCAAGACCACTCCCGACAAGTAGCCCGTCTCCAGATGCTGATCGACTCCCACGCCCATCTGGACGACCGCGCGTTCGAGAGGGATCTCGAGGCCGTCCTCGCGCGGGCGCAGGAGAATGGCGTCGGCCGGATCATCACGATCGGCACCGATCTTGCCTCCTCGCGCCGTGCGCAGTCGATCGCCGAGAAGCACGAACACGTCTGGTTCTCTCCGGGTATCCATCCCCATGAATCCGACCGTCCGGGGCCGGTGGACGAGCTTAGGACCCTCGCGGCCCACCCCCGGGCAGTCGCCGTGGGCGAGACGGGGCTGGACTACGCGAAAAAGTACGCCTCGGTCCCCAATCAGCGGGCGCTCTTCGTCCGCCATCTCGAGATCGCACTTGAAGCGGACAAGCCCGTGTCCATCCACTGCCGCGAGGCGCACGGCGACCTCTTCCCGATCCTGCGGGGCCACGCGCCGCTTCGGGGAGTCATCCACTGCTTTTCGGGGGACCTTCCGGATGTCGAGAACTACCTCTCGCTCAACTTCTACCTGTCGATCGCGGGCCCGGTGACCTACCCGAACGCGGAGCGTCTCCGGGAGGTCGTCCGCCACATTCCGCTGGACCGGCTCATGGTCGAGACCGACTGCCCGCTCCTGACGCCCCAGAAGCACCGCGGCCAGAGGAACGAACCCGCGTACGTCCGCTACACCGCGGCCGAGGTCGCCAACGCCCATGGGATCACCCTCGGGGAAGTGGAGGAGGCGACCAGCCGGAACGCCATGAGACTCTTCGGGATCCCATGATATCGGTGGTGACGGGCGGCGCGGGCTTCATCGGCTCGCACCTGGTGGAAGCGCTGCTTCGGGGGGGGCGGCGGGTGCGCATCGTCGACGACCTGTCGACGGGCCGTCGCGCCCTCGTGGCGCCGGGGGCGGAGTTCCTTGAGGGCGACGTGAACCTCGTGGCGGATGAGGCCGTCCGCGGTGCCG
>Ga0222749_10001916_pt1 | contig 10098 bp, 7 predicted proteins | sample IncBWH2Mmetat_FD_197234 | JGI IMG/M metagenome (GOLD analysis project Ga0222749, IMG submission 197234) | Metatranscriptome of lab incubated forest soil microbial communities from Barre Woods Harvard Forest LTER site, Petersham... | ecosystem: Environmental > Terrestrial > Soil > Temperate...
AGGCTCGACCGGTCAAGCGTCTGCAAGTGTTGCTCGAGGAGGGCGGTCACGAGCCCCTTGGTTCCGCGGGAACCGTCCTCCGTGGACGCGTACGGTTCGACGCCCACCGCGGGGAAGTCGTCGATTCCGTAGAGCATCGATTCCGTGCGGCCCCCGAAAAGGAGGATCATCCGGGGCTTCAGCCCCCGGGAGATGGCCTGCTTGGCGAACAGGTAGAAGGGCACGATGCCCACCCCTCCGGCGACGAAGACCCACGTCTTGGCGGGCGTCGGCGTGAATCCAATGCCGAGCGGGCCCATGTAGCCCACCTTCGCTCCAGGAGCCTTCCCGGCCAGGAGTCGCGTTCCCTTGCCGACGACCGTGTAGAGGAGGTCGATCCGCTGGCCGTCTCCGGCGGGCTGGGCGTCCCAGTAGCTGAACGGCCGGCGGAGCAGGGGGTCGTTCGCCCCGTCGCAGAGGACGTGACAGAACTGGCCCGCTCCGACCGGATCGCCTGAGGGAACGTCGAGCGTCACCTTCCAGCAGTGCGGGGAGTACCGTGTCTGGGCCACCACGGTCGCTTCGCCGTTCCAAATGGCGTGCATTTCGCGGGATTGTACCAGGAGCCGGAATCCGCGGCCATTGTTTGACGGGCGCGAGGGCGGATGCTATGACGGCTCGCCTGTGCACGAGCTCGAATTCGCCAAGCGCATCGCCGTCAGGGCCGGCGAGATGCTCCGCAAAAACGCATCGGGCCGGCGCTCCATCCGGTACAAGGAAGGCTCGGGGAACCTGGTCACCGACATGGATCATGCGTCGGAGGAGATGATCGTCGCGGCCCTCCACCGGGAGTTCCCCGACCACGCGATCGTTGCCGAGGAGAGCGGCGCCGCGGGCCGCTCGCCTCACCGGTGGTACATCGACCCCATCGACGGTACCACCAACTACGCCCACGGCTTCCCCGTCTGGACCGTGACGCTGGCGTACGAGAGGGACGGGCGCCTCCAGGCCGGCGTGACGTTCGCCCCAATGCTCGGCGAGATCTTCTGGGCCCGCCGAGGGGGGGGCGCCTTCCGGAACGGCCGACGGATCCAGGTCACCTCCTGCGGATCGTTGGAGAAGGCGCTCCTGTGTACCGGCTTCTCCTACAAGCTCGAGTGGCGGAAGGTGAACCTCAGGTACTTCGCGGAGTTCCTCATGAAGGCCCAGGCGATCCGGAGGATGGGCGCCGCGTCGCTCGACCTGTGCTGGACGGCCGCGGGCGCGTTCGACGGTTTCTGGGAGATGCGCCTGGGCCCCTGGGATATGGCGGCCGGCATGGTCATCCTGGAGGAGGCGGGGGCGAAGGTGACGGACCTCGCGGGCGGGCCGGTCGATCTCCGCCGCGGCGACTTCCTCGGCGCCAACGCGCGCCTCCACCGCCAGATGCTTGCCGTCCTCAAGAAGGTTCGGATAGAGTAGTCCCCCATGCCGAACGACCTCGAGCGCCTCTGCGGGATGCTGGAGACCGGTGACGCCGAACTCCAGTGCGCCGTCGCGCGGGTCCTGAGAGAACTGAAGCCTAAGGATGCGGCCGTCCGGAAGGCCCTGGCCCGGGCCCTGAAGTCCTCCAATGACTCCGTGCGCCTCTACGTGGTGGAGGCGCTGGCCGTAATCGACCCGGAGGGCTCGCTCCCGCATTTCGTCCCACTCCTGTCGGCCGCCGAGCCCCTTCGAGGCCGCGTAAACCAGATTCTCACCGCGGCCGGAGCGGCCGCCGTCGAGGCCCTCCGGGAACACCTCGACGCGAAGGATCCCCAGGTGCGAAAGGGCGTGCTCGAAATCTTCGGCCGGCTGAAGGACGTCGATCCGACGGATGCGCTCTTTGCCGGCTTGCTCGACCCGGAGCTTGAGGTCGTCCGCAAGGCGGCCCAGGCCTACCGCCAGCGGATCGAGACCATGCAGGAGTCGGGGAAGGTCAGCGCCCTCAAAAGGATCCTCGATTTCATGGAGTCCCCGAAAGTCCAGAAGGCGAAGACGCCGCTGCCGTCATGCCTGCTGATCGTGGGGGCGCTCCGGGACGCGTCCGCGGCGAAGGCGGTGCTCAAGTACCTGGATCGCAAGATGCCACCCGCCTCCCGAAACCACGCGCTTCTCGCGTTGAACAGCCTTCCGCTCGAGGGGCCAACCGCGAAGGCGGTCGTCGCGAAGGTCCTCCCTCTGCTCGGCGAGGCGGAGTTCAATGACATCGTGAAGCCCGCGCTCGACATCCTTTCCAAGATTCCGCTGGGGAATGGTGAGACGGATCACGTGCTCAAGCTTCTGGCCAGCGCGCATGTCGCGGTCCGGCATTATGCGATCCGGGCGCTCGGGACGATCGGCACCGCCGCCGCGGCCGCGCCGCTCCTCGAGGCCGTTGCCGGAGACGATCCTCGGGTCGCGGAGTCCGCCGCCGCGTCCCTGGGCGCCAACCCCGACTTCGTGCCGGCGCTCATCAAAGCGCTCGACCGGCAGGAGGACGTCCAGAAGCAGTGGAAAATCGTCAACATCCTTCGAACCTACAAGAACGTTCTCGACAAGGGGACGATCCGGAGATTCCTGTCGAAGGGGCTCATGATGCTCCACAAGAAGCAGAGCGGTTTCCAGGCGAGCTTTGAGATCGTCCGCTCTGCCGCGCCTGAGGCCCTGAGGGAGACCCTCCTCAGGAAAGGGCGCGAGTTTCTCGTCAAGGGCAGAATTGAGGAAGCGGAGCGCCACCTGCGGATCCTCGAGCGGGACGACCTGGCGACGCCCGAGAGCGATTTTGCGCTCGCGGCCGTCCAGCTTCGCGGACAGCGCCTAGACCTGGGGGGCGCGGGCCACGATCGCGGCCCGGCGCTCTACCTGTTCTCGAAGCTGTCGAGGAGGGAGGGGTTCCCCCTCCTTAAGAAGCTGGAGAAGGATGCGGGGCTCGTCACGCCCCAGGCTCTTCTCTATCTGGGCTTCGCGCTGATCGAGCGGCAGGGTGGGGAGCGCGACGCGGGCGCGGACATCCTGAAGATGGTCGCGAGGAAATTCGGCTCGAAGGAGGAGGGGAAGATCGCGAAGCGGAAGCTCAAGACCCAGGGTGCAGGTTAGGCGGAGGAGGGCCGCCGATCGACGGGACCCGGACCGGGGATCCCAATGACCTTCGGGTCGGACCGGATCCGCACCGGAACTCAGGGGCCGGGGGTCAGGCTTTCACGATCTTCTCCCGGCCCACCCTCACGTCCCGGCAGGCGTTCCGGGTGTCGACGATGAGCGGAGCGTGCCTCGCGATCCAGGGGTAGTTGTAGGCCGTGTGGTCGGTCACGATCACCGTAGCATCGTGGTCGCGCAATACCTTCTCGGTCAGTTCCACGGGCTTGGCCTTGATGTGCTTGTAATGGCGCATGTCCGGGAGTTTCGCGAAGAACGGGTCATTCCAGCGGACGGTGGCCCCCTTCGCCTCGAGAAGTTCGATCACCTTGAACGAGGGCGACTCGCGCGGGTCGTCGATGTCCCGCTTGTACGCGAGACCGAGCACGAGGATCTTCGTGCTGGAGAGCGATTTCTTCCGCGCCTTGAAGGCTTCCTCGAGCTTCGCCGCGACGTAAAAGGGCATCTGGACGTTGATCTCGCCGGCCAGATCGATGAACCGCGTCGCGAACTGGTACTCCTTGGCCTTCCAAGAAAGGTAGAAGGGGTCGATCGGGATGCAGTGGCCGCCCAGGCCTGGGCCCGGGTAGAACGGCTGGAAGCCGAATGGTTTCGTGGACGCCGCTCCGATGACCTCCCAGATGTCGATCCCCATCCGCTCAAGGCACATCTTCAGCTCGTTCACCAGCGCGATGTTCACGCAGCGGTAGATGTTCTCGAGCAGTTTCGCGGCCTCGGCCACCTCGCAGGAGGAGACTTCGACGACGCGGACGACCGCCGAGCCGTAAAGCGCCGCCGCGGCCCTGCGGCTGCGATCGTCGATCCCACCGACTACCTTGGGAATGTCCGCGTTCGTGAATTGCCGGTTCCCCGGGTCCTCGCGCTCGGGGGAGAAGGCGAGGAGGTAGTCGAGGCCGGCCTTGTCGAGCTCCGGTTTCATGATCTCCCGGGTCGTGCCGGGGTAGGTTGTCGACTCCAGGACAATGAGCTGCCCCTTGCGGAGGTTCTGCCCGATGGTGCGCGCCGTGACCCGGATGAACGAGAGATCCGGTCGCCCATCTTCAAGAAGAGGCGTCGGGACGCAGATGATGATGGCATCCGCCTCCCTGAGCCGGGAGAAATCGCCCGTCGCTTCGAACCGCCGGCGGAATTTGCGCAGGGTGTCGGACGAGATGGATTTGATGTACGACTCCCCCCGCTGAAGCCGCTCTACCTTACCCGTGTCGGTGTCGAATCCGATGACCCGGAACCCTTTGGAGGCGAAGAGGCGCACCAGGGGAAGCCCGACGTAGCCCAACCCGATGACGCCGACGACCGCCTTCTTCGTGCGGATGAGGGACTGGAGGTTCATGAGTTTCGGAGCGCGTCCTCCAGGACCGAGATTGCCGCATCGATATGGCCGGTCTCCACGTTGAGCGCCGGCAGGAAGCGGATCGCGCCCTCGCCGCATCCCAGGAGAAGGAGGCCGCGCTCGAACGCCGCCGTCACCACCCGGTTGCGGCGCTCGTGGTCGAGTGAGCCGTTGGATCCCTTGAGGATATCGACCGCCTGCATCAGCCCGAGGCCGCGGGGCGCGCCCACCTGGGCGAATTCGTTCACGAGGGACTTCAAGTTCTGGGCGAGATAGTCGCCCATTTCGCGGGCGTTCTCCATCAGGCCTTCCTGGATGAGTTCGATCGTCCGGAGCCCAGCGGCGCATGCCAGCGGATTGCCTCCGAATGTATTGGCGTGGGCGCCACTGGGCCACTTGTGCAACTCCTCGCGCGCCAGCATGGCGCCGAGCGGGAGTCCGCCGCCGATCGGCTTGGCGCAGCAGAGGATGTCGGGTTCCACACCCCAGTGCTCCACCGCCCACATCTTCCCTGTGCGACCCAGCCCGCTCTGAACCTCGTCGACGACGAGAAGGATGCCATGCTTGTCGCAAAGCGTCCGGAGCCCGGAAAGGAAATCCCGGGGGGCCACGTTGTACCCGCCCTCGCCCTGGATGGGCTCGACAAAAATCGCCGCCACATCATCGGGCGGCGTTGTCCTCTTGAACAGATACTTCTCGATGAATTCGAGATCCCCGTAGGGCGCATGGGTGACGTCGGCCAGGAGGGGCGAGAAGTGGCGCCTCTGGATGGCCTTCGACGCCGTGAGTGAGAGGGAGCCCATGGATCGGCCGTGGAAGCAGCCGAAGAAGGCGATCATCCGTGGCCGCCGGGTCGTCCAACGGGCGAGTTTGAGGGCCGCCTCGATCGCCTCGGTGCCGGAATTCGCGAGGAAGCACTGAGCCTTGGATCTTCCCGGCCAGGTTGCGCAGAGCTTCTCCGCGAAGGAGGCCATGATTTCGTAGTAAAAGTCAGTGCCGGCCATGTGGACGAACTTCTCCGCCTGAGCCGCGATCACCCTCACGATCTCGGGGTGGGCATGGCCGAGCGCGTTGACTGCGACCCCGGCGGTGAGGTCGAGGAATCGGTTTCCGTCCGGATCGATGACGTACGAGCCTTCGCCGCGCTCAATGACCAGCGGATAACCGCGGGTGTAGGCGGGGGTGATGACCCTCCTGTCGCGCTCGAGGATCTTTTTCGCCTTGGGGCCTGGAAGGGAGGTTCGAATGTGCGGTGCGAAGTCCCGTGTCTCTCTCGGGCGCGACTTCGTCGCTTTCGCCTTCATCGCTCATCTCGGACCGGTCGTGGAATTATAGCAGAAGGACTCCGGTTCGCCAGCGGATCACGTATCCGGTGCGAGGGCCCCAGGCTCATCCGTTTTCGTGAAGCGGGGCCGCCGATTCGCCGAAAACTAGTTGTAGGTCGTCTGGGAGGACTATCCAGGTGCCGAAACCCATCATCCGGCTCTCCGCGCGGGGCAAGTGGGTCGTGTGGCGTGCCCGCGTCGGAGGTTCTCTCTACCGGTGGCTTCGGTTTGCGACGGGGCTCTTCGTTTCGGCGCTCCTTTCGACCGGCCTCGCCCACTCCCGGGCGCAGGACCCGCCGGGGGATGATCTCACGGTGGCTGGCATCCGTCTCCGGACCCGCGAAGGGAGGGTGTACGAGGGGCTGCTCCTGCCCGGCCCGGCGGGAGGCGATCTCCGGGTGAAGAACGCGGAAGGGATCCTGGCCGTCCTGGCGGAGTCGGTCGAATCCCGCCAGCAGGTGCGGCTGGACCTGAGGAGGATCTATCTTCCCAGCGAAGTGCACGAGATCCTGGCGGGGCGTGTCATGCCTTCGACGGGAGAGGACTTTGACCGGCTGGGGGCCGGGCTTCTGCGCGCGAAACTGAGGGAGCGCGCCGTCTCGGCATTCCGGATGGCCGAGGTCCTCCGCCACCCCGAGGGGGTCGAACCGGGGCTTCTCGTCCAGCTCGCCAGACTCCGCGACCGAGTCGAAGACCTGGCGATCCGACGGACAGTGTACCAGGCTCAGGAAAGCTGCCTCTCCGGCGACTACGGGCTGGCGCTCGTCCAGCTCGGTGAGGTCGAGAAATCCATCGGAGGGGAGCCCGGCGCGCTGGCACTCCTCGCCGAGGTGCGGAGGTTGCAGGCGCAGTTTGAGGAAGACCGCGGTCGGGCGAGGGACGAGAGCATCGTGGAGGAGAGTTGGCGCACCCTCGACGCGTCGCTGAAGTCGCTGGCGATGGACCGGGATCTTCCCCTCTCCGAGGCGCGGGCGCAGGTCGCAGAAACGCTGCCGGCCGAGGTCGTCGAGCGGGTCCGGAAGCGGCTTGATTTCAGCCCCCAGGATCCTGCCACGAAGGCGGCGTGGGAGCATCGCCCGGGGGAGGCGAGGATGCGGCACTCGTTCGGCGAGGCGTCGTGGGTCGTCCTCGAGCCCGGGGCCCGGCCGCTCGAGGACTGGTGGCGCTCGGTCCGGGACGAGGTTCGGTACGCGCTCTTGAAGGGGCTGTACATCGAGAAGAACCTGCAGGTCATCCACGCCGGGACGAAGAACTGCGGCGTCTGCGGAGGTGCGGGGCTCACGGGAGAGTCGATCTGCGGCGCCTGCGAGGGCTTCAGGCTACAGAGGGTCGTGATCTACCGCTGACCGGTGTTCCGCAGCCTACTGGTCCAAGGAGTAGTTCGTCGCCTCCTTGATGACGACGATGTCGTGCGGATGGCTCTCACGCAGCGCGGCGCTGGTCTGGCGGATGAATCGGGTCTGGGTTCGGAGCTGCTCGAGATTGGCGCACCCGCAATATCCCATCCCGGCTCGCAGGCCTCCCACGAGCTGGTAGACGAATTCGCCCAGCCTCCCCTTGAACGGGACCATCCCTTCAACGCCCTCGGGGACGAGCTTCGACTTGTCCTCGATGGCGCCCTGCCCGTAGCGCTCCTTGGAGCCCCGGACCATGGCACCTTCGGAGCCCATGCCGCGGTAGACCTTGTAGCTGCGGCCCTTGTGGATGATGACCTCCCCGGGGCTCTCCTCGCATCCGGCGAAGAGGCTGCCGATCATCACCGCCGTCGCTCCCGCAGCGACCGCCTTCGGGATATCCCCCGAATGGCGGATGCCCCCGTCGGCGATCACCGGAACGCCAGCGGGGACCGCCACTGAAGCCACCTCGGCGATTGCGGTGACCTGCGGTACGCCCACGCCAGCGATAATGCGCGTCGTGCAGATCGAGCCGGGTCCGATTCCGACCTTGAGTCCGTCCGCGCCCGCCTCGATCAGGTCCCTGGCGGCGTCGCGGGTTGCGATGTTCCCAGCGAAGACCGGGCGCTCCCCCACCCGCTTCTTGAGCTCTCGGACCGTCTCGATCACATTCTTGGAATGGCCATGCGCCGTGTCGACGACGAAGAGATCGACGTCGGCCTCGACGAGTGCCTGCGCCCGGGCAAAGTCGTTCACGCCAAGCGCAGCCCCCACGCGGAGCCGCCCGCGCGCATCCTTGCAGGCGTGCGGGTTTTGTGCGGTCTTGTTGATGTCCTTCATCGTGACCAGCCCGCGGAGATTGAACTCCGTATCGACGATGAGGAGTTTCTCGACCTTCCGCTCGTTGAGGATGGACTTCGCCTGCTCGACCGACGTCCCCGGCGGGGCGGTGACGAGGGACGTCTTGGTCATGACCTCCGCCAGAGTGCGGGATTCGTCGTTCTGGAAACGCATGTCACGGCTGGTGACGATGCCCACGAGTTTCCGCCCCCGCGTCACCGGAATGCCGCCGATATTCTGCTCCCGCATCAGGCGGCGAGCGGTGCCGACGGTTTCCTCGGGGGGGAGGCAGATGGGGTCCGCGATGACACCCGCCTCGAACCGCTTGACCCGGGCCACCTCCCGGGCCTGTTCGGGAGCGCCCAGGTTCCTGTGGACGATGCCGATCCCCCCCTCCTGTGCCAGGGCGATCGCGAGCCTGGATTCCGTGACCGTGTCCATCGCGGCGGACACGATGGGGATGTTGAGTCGGATGTCGCGGATGAGCGTGGTGGAGGTGTCGACGTCGGTTGGAACCACGCTGGAGAGGCGGGGGATCAGCAGGACATCGTCAAACGTGATCCCCTCGCCGGTGATCTTCTCGAGCATACGGCTCAGTTAGATCGACGGACTATACTGACGCCCTCCGGGGACGTCAAGCGGAAATTGCCCGCCGCGCGTAAGGGGCGTTGCTATAATTTCGCCAACGAAATGGCGCCTCACGTCGTTAGAACGCGAACCATGTCCCTCACACGCGCGGCGCTCCTCCTGGCAGTCGCAGCCGGCTGCAGTTCCGGCCCCGCAAGCGACGATATCACGCCCGAAGTCTTCAGCCGGATCGCATTCCTGTTCGCCCACTACAATGCCGCGCTGGAGCACCAGGATCCCCGGGGGCTGGAGGGGGTCACGACGGAACTGCGGAGGCTGGTGACGGCCCACCCCACGAAAATCGCGGCCGGATTGTCGTCGCCGGACCCGTCGATCCGCGCGGATGCGGCATTCGCGATGGGATTCTCGAAGGAGGCAGGATCGGTCGCTCCCCTCATCCTGGCTGCGTCCGACCCCGACGTCTCGGTCCGCGCGAATGCGATCGCGTCCCTGGGCATGCTGGGGCTCGACACGGTCCCGACGGAGCCCTTCGTGGCGGCGCTCGATGATTCCGAATGGAAGATGCGGGTCGCCGCCCTGTTCGGGTTGCGCCCGATCGTGGACGAGGGGCAGGACCGCGGCCTGCTCCCCAAGATCCACGAAAGGACAGGAGACCCGGATCCCAACGTGCGCAACGAGGCGACGATCCTCCTGGCCAAGCTCAGGCGCGCGGAGTCGGTGGCGGTCCTCCTCGGGAAACCCGTTCACGACGTCAATGCGCGCGTGCGGGCCAATGCGGCCTTGTCCCTGGGGGCCATCGGCCTTCCGGCGCGGGAGGCCAACGCGTTCCTAATCGAGATGCTCCGCGACGAGGATCCGGGAGTCGTCGAGCGGGCGAGAGAGGCCCTCAACCGGATCAACGATAAGGATTTCGACCGCTCCTACGCGACCTGGCGCGACTGGTACGAGGACGAACAGCGGCACTTCTATACCTGCCTCGAGCACCGGGAGGTGAGCTCGATCATGGCGGGAGAATGCCCCGTCTGCAAGAAGAAGCTGGAGCGACTTCCAAGGGACAGCGGACGCAAGCCGGAGCCGCCCCCGGTCGTCTTTGGTTGTCCCGACCATCCCGAGGTCCTCACCACGTCCCCTGCCAAGTGCGGAAAATGCGGCAAGGATCTCATGATCCGGAGGCCGGAGGCCGTGGCATACTACTGCCCCGACCACCCCGATGTGGTCACGGGTACTCCCGCCAAATGCGGGCGCGCCGGCTGTGGAAAAGACCTTGTCCTGCGGAAGCCCGAGGTGATCTCCTATGTCTGCCCCGACCACCCGGAAGTCGTGACCACCACACCCGGACATTGCGGCCGGGCCGGGTGCGGCAAGCTCCTGGTGCCGGCGCCGAAGAAGTAAGCCGGGCGCGTGGTATAATTCCGGCATGTCTGAAGAGGTCGATCCGGGCATCGACAAGCAGGGGATCCTGGCGGAAATCGGGGCCGGCGGTTCC
>Ga0222749_10001920_pt1 | contig 10079 bp, 9 predicted proteins | sample IncBWH2Mmetat_FD_197234 | JGI IMG/M metagenome (GOLD analysis project Ga0222749, IMG submission 197234) | Metatranscriptome of lab incubated forest soil microbial communities from Barre Woods Harvard Forest LTER site, Petersham... | ecosystem: Environmental > Terrestrial > Soil > Temperate...
GACCGCAATGACCACCAACAATTCAATTAAAGTAAATCCTTTGTAAATCCGAGCAGTTCGCATTTGGCTTTGCCTCATTCGATTCACTGGCTGGAGGGCTTGCGAAGCCGGAATAGCCTTTGTTCTATAGATCATGTGAGTCAAGGAGGCCTGAGAGTAACCCGCAAACCCTTTATCGGCTGGCCGGCGGCGTCGACGAAGCGAACTGAGCCTCTCCAATCAAAGCGCTCGTTCACGACTTTGAATATCAGCACGTTGAGGCCGGCGTTGAGCTCCACACCGCGCACCTCGTCCTGGTCGGGCACATAGCTGCGGCCCTCTGAGTGTTGATAAATCTGTCGGCCATTCAGATAAACTTTGGCTTCATCGTCACTGCCGACCTTCATCAAGAGATTGGTCTGAGCGAAGTCACTTCGAAGATAACAAACAGAGTAAGCCACGCTCCATTCGGTAGGCTTGCCCAGGAATTGGTTGAAATCGACGAGGTAATCGTCGCCTTGCAGGGGTTTCCAAGTCAGTTCCGTTTCACCGACCTTGATTCGCTGATCGGCCTGCGAGCGGAGTTGGGATTCGTCAGGGACTTGCTGCCGGTCCAAGGCCTTTGCGCCGTTGTGGTCGCTTAGAGCAATGGGAGCGAGCACCAGCCACTGTTTGATAGCACCCGGGTCCTGGGCAAGCAGCTCGCGCTGAGCCTCTCGTTGGAATTGGCGGAGCCGGTCACTCCATTCGCGTCCAAGTGCAGCCCTGGCGCCGGGGTCTTGAAGCCGCTGCAGGCGTTGAAGGGTCTTGTCAGTGCCTTGCTCTGCTGCCAGTTGTTTGCGTACTTGATCAACTACTTCGTTCAGAAACGCCTCGGCTTGGACGTGTTCGCCCGTCGCGTCCAGAAGCCCAGCAAACGATTCGACGGCCTCCACAAACTCTCGGTCGTCGATCAGCTTGCAATGGTTAAAGGAAGTCATGGCCTCACGATAGGCTTGCTCAGCTTCCGGCAGCCTGCCTTCAGCAACCAACACGTATGCGACATCTTTCTTAATACAAGCGGTGCCGTAAAAATCGTCCTGTTGATGGAGGTTCCAATAAATGCTCAAAGCTTCACGGAGATACGGCTCGGCCTCCTTGGGACGGGAAGTGTACATTAATCCATTGCCAAGGCCGCGCAGGGTCCAAACCAGATTATCGTCCCGATGAAGGCGCCGGGCAGGCAAGGCTTTGGCGAACTGCTCTGCGGCCGCGGCGAGCTGGTTGTGGCTCAATAAGAGATTGCCCAATTCATGTCGCAGGTCGGCCAGGAAGAAATCGGGTTCTTTGGAGTTCTGGCTTTCGACCTGGATCAATGTGCTGTAAAGGGTTTCGGCTTCACCGGCTTTACCTTGCGAACGCAATGACTCCGCCAGGCTGCGAATGGCGACTAGAAGATGCGTGGGATACAGTTTTGGGATAATTTCGACGACTTGTTGATAGAGCTGCTGCGCTTCGTTAGTGCGGCCGCTGGAAACCATGAAATCCCCGAGTTGGCATAACAAGGCAGGCACGACGACATTGGTTTCGCCGAGCGAGTTGCGCGCTCGGTCCAAAACTTCGCGGTAAAGAGCCTCGATCTGGTCAGGTTTGTTTTCGGATTTGAGGACCGCTAATAATGCCTGGAGCTCGAGCCAGTAGATTTCCTTGCCGACGGAGGTTGCGAACCCTTCAAGTTCCTCACGGTAGAGCGGCTCCGCCTCGGAGAATTTTTTTTCAGCCGTCAAAATTTGGGCTAACATCCTGATGGTCCACGCCACGTCCAAACTTTGGGGGGCGACCTCGCGGCGAATGGCTAAGCACTCTCGGAACGTCGCTTCCGCTTCGGAAAGCCGTTGCTCATGAATAAGCACGTCCCCGAGGGCTGCCAGACTCGAGCTCAGGCCGGAGTGTTTCGGGCCAAGCACCTCGCGCTGGATAGCGACAGCCTCCCGGCCACATTTCTCGGCCTCAGCCAGGTCCTGTTTCTGCGCGAGCAACCATGCCAATCTTTCCAGGCTCCCAGCGATGCCCGGGTTCTTGGAACCATAAATAGCTTTTTGAATGGAGAGGGATTCGCGAAGAAGGGACTCAGCTTCAACCAGACCACGTCGGAAATACATCAGCACCTCAGCCAAAGTCGAGAGCGTGTCAGCAAGAGTGCGTTGGTTGGGCTTCGGCAGTTTCCGTTGAATAGCCAAGGCTTCGCGCAGAGTTGTTTCTGCCCGATCGACCAACTCGGGCTCGGGAGTACCGCGCCCCTTGCACTGAGCGCAATAATGCCCTCCCAACTCAAGCAACGCCCGGGCCACATGCGGGTGTTGACGGCCAGGGAGTTCGATTTCGATGCCGAGCGCCTCTTTGCTCAGCTTTTCAGCTTCCTTTCCCTTCGAGTGCTCGCCGAACACGCCCGAAACGACAAGCAGGCTCCAAGCGGTCTGTTCACTGTGCTCGCCATAGAGGCGGCGGTTGAGCGCCAGCGATTTGAGCAACTGCGGTTCGGCCGCTTCGGCTTGCCCCAAGCCGAGATAGGTTATCCCGATCGTTTCGCGAACGGCGGCTTCGACGGCGGGTTGATCCTTTAACGAGTTGCCATCAAGTTGTTTGGCCGCCCCAGCCAAGGCCTGCACCACGGTCACATTGCGTCCTTTGCTCGCGTCCGCTGCTGACACTTTGTCCGGGTTAGCAGAGGCAAGCATATCGTTCAGGAATCTGTTAATCGCCTCTTGCTTGGCGGCCTCGGTCTGGGCCTTGTTCTTCTCAGCCACTGCATTGAGTTTTAATAGGCCTTGCTCACGTTCGGCCCGTGTAGCCCGAACAGCTTGCCAGGTGCTCACCACGATCCCCAACACCAGCACCAGAAAAATGAGAGCCACCGCGCTGAAAACCAATTTGTTGCGGCGAACCCATTTCTGGACTCGATACACTCGGCTCGGCGGGCGGGCCACAACGGGGTTGTTGGTCAAGTGCCGTTCGATGTCCCTGGCCAGTCCATTGACCGTCTCGTACCGGCGCTGGCGATCTTTCTCCAGACACTTCATCGTGATCCAATCCAGGTCGCCGCGAATGAGCCGGCTGAGCGTTGCCGGCTCCGCATGGCGACACCGGGCTATTTCGGCAAGCCGCCCACCCATGGTCTGCAGCCGGGTGCTGGGTTTAGGCGGGTCGGTCTCTCGGATCATCCGGCGGATCTCGTCCAACGCGCCTTTGCGCAATGTCGCCGCGTCCAGCGGCGTGACACCCGTCAGCAATTCATAGAGCAGCACTCCAAGCGAATAAATGTCCGTGCGGGTATCAATATCCAGGCCGCCCAGCGCGGCCTGTTCGGGACTCATGTAAGCCGGCGTGCCGATTATCTGCTCGAAACGTGTGAAGAGAGTCTTTTCGGTTAGCTTTTGACCCAGCGCCTTGGCGACGCCGAAATCAATCACTTTGGGTACCGCCTCGCCATCATGCAAGGTCACCAGCACGTTGGTCGGCTTGAGGTCACGGTGAATCACACCTTTCTGATGCGCATGCTGTACAGCACGGCAAACCTTGATGAATAGCTCCAGCCGCTCACGTGTACTCAGGTTGGCTTGGTCGCAGTACTCGGTAATCGGAATTCCACGGACCAGTTCCATCACGAAGTAAGGCCGCCGGCTGGCAGTGGTGCCGGCGTCCAGCACACGAGCAATGTTGGGATGGTCCATCAAGGCCAGTGCCTGACGCTCGGCTTCGAACCGCGCAACAATCTCCCGGGTGTCCATGCCCGCCTTAATGACTTTGAGCGCCACCTTGCGCTGCACGGGCTCGGTCTGCTCGGCCATGAACACAACGCCGAATCCTCCTTCGCCAATCTGTTGCAGCAGCCGATAGCGGCCAATCATCGTGCCTATCTGCTCCTCCACTGAGTCCGAGTCCGGCATTGTGGCACGAGTCTCCGCTGGTGGCTCAGCGGCCTCCTCTCCCGGTCCCGGAGCTTTCTCCGGTGCGTCTTCGTTGCCCGTTTCGTCCAGGCCAAGTTGCAGGAGACACTTGGGACACCTGTTCCCTGGCGCGTTCTCAGGCAACGGCGCTCCGCATTCCGCACAAATCGACTCGGCGGCCATGGTTGGTCGACCTAAATGGGCTTCTACACAAGTACTACAGAAAAAGCCGTGAGCGGTTGCAGGCTTTCGATTCTTTGGCGCGGCGCAAATCCTAACTTGGCTAAACTTAACTAAGCTGCTGGCGCAGTCCAAACCTGTCGGCTCAGCCGCTGCTAACCACATCTATCAAATGCCGCAACTCGTCGTTGATTTCGTCCAGACTTGAAACGGTTTGCGCTATTTCCGCCCGCAGGATGTGCCCGTAGCGCTTTTTGAGGCGGTTAACGTCGGATTTCAATGTTCCCTCGGGCACTCCCAGTTGGCGTGCGGCTTCGGCATAAGTCACCTCGCCCTTTTGGCCGGGCAGGAATTGCTCCAACTGCACAAAGCGCTTGGACTTTCCCTCTGCAGAATACTCTTGGGCCAGGCGATCACGGACTCGTCTGAGCATCTCCAATGCCCAGGTCCGCTCATAAACTCTGTCGGCCGGTAATTCGTGAGACGACTCCTGGCGATAGAGGCTCTCCGCAGCGACTGTATCCAACGGGAGCAGCGCCTTGCCACCACCACGCTTTTGGGCGGTGCAACGTTCCCATTCGTTGACCAGGAAATGCTTCAATGAAGTCAGCAAAAACGAGCGAAACTGGCCGCGTTGAGGGTCGGCGAGACGGAAATTCTTCCGTTCGAGGAACGCGGCAAAGAATTGCTGAGTCAGATCCTGCGCATCCTCAGGACTATGGCCTTGCCGCCGCACGTAAGTGTACAGGGGATACCAGTAGGTCTTGCACAAGGTTTCCAACGCCGCTTGGGCTCCAGGTGCGGCAGTGTCCGCAGCGCTGACGATTACCGACCAATGCGTCGTGTCAAAGGATTGCCGGTTAGGCAAACCTTCAGCCTTATTGGCCGCAGTGGTTGACATGGCAGGCCGGGGTGACAGCTGAGGTTACTTCCGGGAGGCCGCCTTTTCAAGAAGACATTGACATTGAATTCAATCAGCCAGGCCGCCACCTGTGGGTAGCAAAAAACCCATGACGTTGGTATTTGAGTCAGAGCGCTGGCTGCGCGAGCACCGGAATGGCCGGCTCGATGACAAATAACGCAAGCTGGATTGTAGAAAATCAGCAGGACGTCCAGGTCGTCCCGCTTTTTACAACAGGAAGGGGCAAACCTTACCATGCCAAGAAGCCCTGAAGGCCGGTTTTCACACCGTCGGCCTCCGGTCGAGGTCCTTGACACGAGCAGTTCTTTTGGCCTACTATGCCACAGGAGGATTGGATGGCCGCCGACAGCCATTTGGCAAGCAAGTAACCGTGCCAGTGACGCCAAAAAATGAATGGGCTTTGGCCAAAGCGATGATATTACTTGCCGGTAGGGGCATGTTTGGCCTCTTCGAATTACTGGTGGAGTTTGTGCGTAAAGGCCGCAAACCATCGCTTACCTACCAACGAAGGCAGGCCCTGGCCAACCCATTTAGGTTGACTCCGCTAGCTCCTGTGAGGTCAGACGCTGGCGCCGCAACTAAATGTACAGCCTTCCTCGCAAGCCGGATAAGAATAACCAGCGGCCACGCAAGCTTTGACGCATCTATCAACGCATTCTTTAGAACTATGTGCCTTGGCCTTATCTGCCAGCCCAAAACAGGCCAGCGCCATTCCGGCCAGACCTACACCGAACCTCTTAAACGCTTGCCGCCGTGTGACTGATAGGGCCAATCCCTTGGCCAGTTCATCGAATTTGTTGTTCATAACTTTTCTTTCCGTTGTTTATTGTTTTGGTTTTTCTCTTTCCGCTACGGCGTCCGTAAGTAGCCGTGGAAGGCTTCATTGGTATCCTGATAGCTGCCCACAATGTAGCCGTTGTCGTTGATTCCATAGGAGACGGTCGAGGCGGCTCCGGGGAAATCAATCGTGCTGTACACGCCGCCGTTGAGCAGAAGACCGTGCAAGTTTCCGTTTCCAATCACATTATCGTTGCTATTATTCCGGACCGGCGAGGCGTTGGCATAGTCACTCACGATGTCACCGACCCCGTTCAACCCGCCAAAATGGGCGCTAACGGCACCAGACGCTGTTTGGACCGATCCGGGAAAGTCGGGCACAGACGTGAAAGTGCCGCCAATCAGCCGGTAGATGTGATACTTATCGTCGCCGCTGCTCAGGTAACGGCCTGTGATTTCGCCACCGTCATTGATTTTCCAGGTATCGGTGGCTGCGGAACCGGGAAAATCAGTGCAAGAGAACACTCCTCCGCTCAATAAAAATCCATGATCTTTTCCGCCCCCGTCCGTGGCGATGCCGACGATGTCTCCGTTGCTGTTGATACCGGTTGCCCTCGTGAGCGTCGCGCCGGGATAATCAATCGAAGTGAATGCGCCGCCGCGAAGGAGGAACCCATGCACGTCCTTCGCTTCTCCCGTGGTCGTGCTGTATTCGCCCACGATGTCGCCATTTCGGTTGATCGCGATCGCCGCGGTAAAGCCCGCCCCCGGGTAGGTGATCGGCGTGAAGGTCCCGTTGGCCAAGAGAAAACCGTGGTAGCCGGTGCCATCAATATACCACCCAATAATATGACCGCTGTTGTTGATGTCGGTGGCAGCGGTAAAACCAGCGCCGGGATATTCAATGGAGGTGAAGGTTGGGCCTGCCTCCGCGCCGCCCGCCAGGCCAAAGCAGGCAAGCGCGATGCCCGCCCGGCTGAGCCCGAATTTCTTTAGCGCCTGCCGCCGTGTGACTGATTGGGCCAGTCCCTTGGCCAGTTCATCGAATTTGTTGTTCATAACTTGTCCTTTCTTTGTTCTTTGTTTGCTATTTGTTTTAGTTGTTCCCTTTAGTTTGGTTTTGGCTAAGTTTCTCTCGACGGTGAAGGGTGTTTGTCCTTCGATGAATTCGGGATTAGTCCGTTTGGCTATAGAATTGGGACGCGCCGGGCCGTATCCACTACGCCGGGTATGGTCAGAACGGGCTGTGCGTTTGCGTCTGGAAAACCGTCGCCGTCAGCGTCCGCGGAGGGCAGGTACACATTGACCGTGTAGTTGAGCACAGCGGTGTCTTGGCTGGTGTACTTCCAGGTGCCGGAGAAGATGATGATGGCCATGGTCTGAAGCAGGTCTCCCGGCAGATGCGGTGTCGCCTGGGCGTTGGCTAACAGCGTCCACTTGGCTGTGTCCGGGCTAATCATGCGCGCCTCACCGACCGCGTCGCTGAGATTGTCGGCGCCAAAGTCGGCCAGCAAGTTGGCAAACTGAGCATCAAAGTGCTTGAGAATGGGGCGATCGGCGCACGTCTGGCCCAGTGGATCCATCGGGGCCTGAATCGCGCTCCATTGAAAACCGGGGTGGCCGCCGACCCAGGCGCCGCCCAGCCGGTAGTACTGAGTCCCGAAGCCCGTTACACTCACCACCCCGGCCACTAGCCCGAGGGCCACGAGGGCGAGGGTGATCTTCTTGGGTGCGCCTCGTCGGCTGAACCGCGCCACCTGATCCCGTAATTGCTTGGATGAGATAAACATAACTTTCCTTTCGTGTTTGTTGTCTTATTGAACGCTTTCGTTTTGCTTGTTATTGGCTTTTCACACCTTGCTACAGAAACGGGAGCGAAATGGTTGCAGCGAAAATGAGGCATCGAATCGCAATTCGAAGACCAACTAGCGAGGGCCGGGCCAGCAGTTTCCCACAGGTCTGACGTTGATAACTCCGGCCGCAAGGCCGAAGTTGTGAGCGTCTTGTGCGCGATGTGCGTTGTTTAGCGTTTGTTTGAACCTGGTGATCTGATCGTGCCCGCAAACGGAATGTAGAAGTTTGGTTGGAAAGGATTGCCCATTCCGCCGCCGGTCGCCGCATTTAGCCGTCCCGTGCCGTCGGTGATCTGGAAGGCTTCCTTGTTAACGAAGATTCCGGCTTCAGCCGTGGGAACAAACTGTCCCTGGAAGTTGCCAAAAAGTTGATCTCCGTTGCTGACAGTCCAGACGAATGAACCCTGATACTCGAGGGTGACCGGGTCCATTATGGCCGAAGCTTCCACAATGATATTCCGAGGACGGTTGACCGGCCGGTCCCCGTGACGCGCCGCTTAGCGCTGGAGGAGAAGGCCGTTCCGAATCCGGAGTAGCGGTCACGGTGATGAAACCCTTGAACGGAATCTGGTCGCCGCCGCGTGCTCGAACAGCCAAAGCCACGCATCCGAGCGTACCAACCGATGAAACTGGTGCACATGGGATTCGTGGCCGTGCGTTGCCCGATTGTCACTGAGAGACTCTCAGCAGGAGCATTTGCGTGCCTTATCGTAGGCAAACGGGAAACCGCCGCACGCCCCGAAAGCGACCTCCACTGCCGGCATGACGCCGGAGCACGACGCCGAAGAAATGCAACTGTTGCATTTACCATTAATGCAACCGCCATCGGTGTAATAGTTGCCGTTGAGGTCCACGCTGAGAGTGCAGTATCCTCCTCCCCTTTCTTGACTGCTCAATCCCACCGTGGCGAGCACCATGCCAGCGACGCCGACGCCGAATTTCTTAAACGCCTGACGTCGTGTGACTGATTGAGCCAAGCTCTTGGCCAGTTCATCGAATTCATTGTTCATGACTCTTGCTTTTCGTTTTGTTGTTTGTTGTTTTCTCTTCGCTCTAGTTAAGCGCAGATTGCGCATTCCGAGCGCTCTGAGGATTTAGCTAAGTCGGGAACGCATATTCGTCCCAGCTACGGCGTCATTAGATACCCGTGGCTGTTATTGTTAGCGTCGATGTAGGGGCCGGCGATGTAGCCGGAGGAATTGACACCCCAGGCTCCTGTGGCGTTGGCGCCGGGAAAATCTATCTTAGTGTACACACCGCCGCTCAACAAAAACCCGTGCAGATTTCCGCTATTTTTTCCGAGTCCTTTGAAGTCTTTGAAGATCGGCGTCGCATCGCTGTAGTCGCCAACAATGTCACCGGCCTCAGTCACACCACCGGAACTGTAGTTCGAGGAAGCCGTAGCAATGCTATTGGGAACGTCCTGGACTGTGATGAAGCTGCCGCTAGCTAAAAGGAAAATGTGAAAACTACCGTCAGTTGAGCTTTTGTACCGGCCAAGAATTTCCCCCTTATCACTGATCCTCCAGGCCTCGGTCAGAATCGCCCCGGGGAAGTCAATGGAGTTGTAGACGCCGCCACTGAGCAGAAAACCATGGCCATTGCCTGAACTCAGAGGACTTTCCCCACTGCCTACCCCATTTCCGAGAAAGTAAGTTCCGACGATGTCACCTTGGGAATTGATGCCACGCGCCTGCGTGTAAAAATTGGCCCCGGGAAAATCAAGCGAGACGAATGTGCCGCCGGCAAGCACGTAACCGTGCAGGGCGGTGCCATTGCCTGATGAATTAGTCGAGGAGTAATCTCCCACGATGACGCCATTGATATTGACTGCATAGGTCTCGGTGAAGATTGCACCCGGGAAACTAATCGAGGTGAATGCGCCGCCTCTGAAAACAAAGCCGTGTTCTCCAGTGGCATCGACGTAGTCGCCCACCACGACAACGGCGCCCGAGGGAGCCATGCCATTGGCCAGCGTTGCCGCTGAGCCGGGGAAATCAATCGTGGTGAATGTTGGGCTCCCGGCCTCTGCCCGGTTAGCCAATGCGAAGCAGGCCAGCGCCATTCCCGCCAAGCCAACGCCGAATTTTGTCAGCGCTTGTCGGCGCGTGAGCCTTTGGGCCAAGCTCTTGGCCAGTTCATCGAATTTGTTGTTCATAAATTTCCTTTGGCTATTGGTTGGGTTTGGTTTGTCATTCATCCATCGCTTCTTCTTGCGCAAGACAGCAACAGCCCGCGCAGGCAGGAGATTTCCGAGCGCCGCTTAGCTCTTGTTAGCTCAAGGTTTTGATACACAAGCCTTGTACTTAGGGAACCCGTCCTTGCTAGCAGCACCCCCCTCGCAATGGCCGCTGCAACAGTCACCGCTGCTCTTGCAGGGGTAGCCGATCGGAAGGCAGCCTGTTTGGGCGCAGGCCCGGTTCGCCGTCCCGAGGCACGCCA
>Ga0222749_10001921_pt1 | contig 10070 bp, 8 predicted proteins | sample IncBWH2Mmetat_FD_197234 | JGI IMG/M metagenome (GOLD analysis project Ga0222749, IMG submission 197234) | Metatranscriptome of lab incubated forest soil microbial communities from Barre Woods Harvard Forest LTER site, Petersham... | ecosystem: Environmental > Terrestrial > Soil > Temperate...
CTTCGGTGATCAGATAGCCGATGGTGACGACGAGGCCGGCATCGTCGATAACCACGCCGGCGCCGTCGCGCGTCGTGCCGAGATAGGCGGCGGTGCGCGCCTCGGTCGGCACATTGGCATGGATGCGGACGATCGCCTCGAGCCGATGCGCCAGCTCGCCCTCCAGCTCGGCTGCCGCTGCTGCGCCGCCAAGCAGCGATATTACCGAGACGACCGCAGCACAGGCACGCAGCAGCATGGTGTTTTCTCCTCAAGGCGTCCCGCGTGCGGCGGCATCGCCGACCGCGGACGGCTCCCTCGCCTGCGTCCTGAGGCGAGGTACAGCATAGGTTGCAATGAGCCCGACGATACCGCGGCGGAACACCAGCACGCAAAAGATGAAGATGACGCCCTGAACGACGGTGACCCAGGAGCCGAGCTGTGCCAGGTAGTGCTGCATCGCCACCAGGAAAAACGCCCCGACCACCGGGCCGAGCACCGTTCCCAGTCCGCCGACGAGGGTCATCAGCACGACCCAGCCCGACATCGTCCACTCGACGTCGGTTAGCGACGCGAGCTGGAAGACGAGCGACTTCAGCGACCCGGCAAGCCCGGACAGGGCCGCCGACAAGATAAAGACGACAAGCTTATAATGATCGGCGTGATAGCCAAGCGAGACGGCGCGCGGCTCGTTTTCGCGGATCGCCTTGATCACCTGGCCGAAAGGCGAGTTGATTGTTCTGACGATTAAGGAGAAGCCCAGCAGAAACACCGCCAGCACGAAATAATACATCGTCAGGGTGTCATCGAGATCGATGACGCCGAAGAGGCGGCCACGCGGTACTGCTTGGATGCCGTCCTCACCGTGGGTGAACGGCACCTGGAGTGCGACGAAATAGATCATCTGCGCCAGCGCCAAGGTAATCATCGCGAAGTAGATGCCCTGCCGGCGGATCGCCAACCAGCCGAAGGCGGTGCCGAGGATCGCGGCCACGGCCACTCCGGCGAGAATGCCGAGCTCTGGCGGCAAGCCCCACACTTTGACGGTATGGGCGGTGATGTATGCAGCGCTGCCGAAAAAGGCGGCATGGCCGAACGACAGCAGCCCGACATAGCCGATCAACAAGTTGAATGCGCAGGCGAAAAGAGCGAAGCACAGCGCTTCCATTACAAAAACGGGATAGAGAACAAACGGAGCGGCCAGCGCCAAGACGATCAGGACCGCCGTCAGAATTCGCCCCGCATCGCCGCCCCGTGACATCTCAGCGCGCCTGCCCGAAGAATCCGGCCGGCTTGACCAGCAGCACCAGGGCCATGATGACAAAGGTCACCGTGTTCGAGGCCTCGGGGTAGAAGACCTTGGTCAACCCTTCGACCAAGCCCAACGTAAAGCCGCTGACGATCGCGCCCAATATCGAACCCATGCCGCCGATGACGACGACGGCGAAGACGACAATGATGATGTTGCTGCCCATCAGCGGGCTGACCTGGTAGATCGGTGCCGCCATAACCCCGGCGAGTGCGGCCAGCGCGACTCCTGTACCATAGGTCAAGGTGATCATGCGCGGCACATTGATTCCGAACGCCTGAACCAGAACCGGGTTTTCGGTCGCCGCCCGTAGATAGGCGCCGAGCCGCGTCCGCTCAATGGTGAACCAGGTGGCAAGGCACACCGCGAGCGAGACGATGATCACCCAGGCGCGGTAGTTCGGCAGAAACATAAAGCCGAGATTGCGGCCGCCCCGCAGCTCGGGCGGGATCGCGTAGGGCTGGCCCGAGGACCCGTATTGCTGGCGGAAAACCCCCTCGATGATTAGCGCCAAACCAAAGGTCAGCAGCAGTCCGTAGAGGGGGTCGAGGCGGTAGATGTGGTGCAGAAAGAGGCGCTCGATAGCGATCCCCACCACGCCGACGATCAGCGGCGCCAGCACTAATGCCGGCCAATAACCGAGGCCTAGCGTATTCAACAGAAACCACGCGCAGAATGCGCCGAGCATGTATTGCGCGCCGTGGGCGAAGTTGATGATGTTGAGCAGCCCGAAGATCACCGCCAGGCCGAGGCTCAACATCGCGTAGAAGGCGCCGTTGATCAGGCCGACCAGAAGCTGGGCGAACAACGCCGGCGCCGGCGGGATCGTCAAGTGGATGAAGTCGAACATGGGGCGACCCTCGCCCACCCAGCCCTGCATGGTAGGTGGGCGAGGGGCTGCTCCTCATTCACCCCTTGACCAAGGGGCATTCGTTGGGGCCAGGCAATTTGAAGGCTTCCTCCCCCGGGATTACGGCGATCTGCTTATAGTAATCCCACGCACCCTTCGATTCTGACGGCGCCTTGACCTCGAAGAGATACATGTCTCGGACCAATCTCCCGTCCTCGCGGATCTTGCCGTTCTTGGTCATGAAGTCGTTGACCGGCATCACCTTCATCTGCTTGACGACGGTCGGTCCGTCGTCGCTGCCGGTCGCCTTGATTGCATTCAGATAATGCGTGACGGCGCCATAGACCCCAGCCTGCACCATCGAGGGCTCGCGCTTCATCTTATCCAAGAATCGCTTCGACCAGGCGCGCGTCTGGTCGTTCTGATCCCAGTAGAAGGCTTCGGTCAGCTGGAGCCCGTGGGCGGCCTGAAGCCCGAGGCTGTGGATGTCGGTGATAAAGACCAGTAGTCCGGCGAGATTCTGTCCGCCTTCGACGATACCGAACTCGCCCGCCTGCTTGATCGAGTTGATCGTATCGCCGCCAGCATTGGCGAGACCGATGATCTTGGCCTTGGAGGCCTGCGCCTGGAGCAGAAAGGATGAGAAATCGGCGGTGTTGAGCGGTGCCCTGACTTTGCCGACGACCTTGCCGCCGCTAGCCTCCACCACCTTCGACGTGTCGCGTTCGAGGGCGTGGCCAAAGGCGTAGTCAGCGGTGAGGAAAAACCAGGTGTCGCCGCCCGCCTTGACGACGGCGCTGCCGGTGCCATTCGCCAATGCCACGGTATCGTAGGTCCAGTGCACCGAGGTCGGCGAGCACGCCTTGCCGGTGAGGTCGGAGGAGGCGGCGCCCGAGATCAGGAACACCTTGCCCTTGGTGCGGGCGATCTGCTGGACGGCGAGCGCCACGCTCGAGGTCGGGACGTCGACGATCGCATCGACCCCGTCATTGTCGAACCATTGATTGGCGATCGCCGAGCCGACATCGGGCTTGTTTTGGTGATCGGCGCTGATCAGCTCGATCTTCTTGCCGTTAACCGTGCCGCCGAAATCGGCGATCGCCATGCGCGCCGCCTCGACCGACCCCGCGCCGCTAATGTCGGCATAGAGGCTCGACATGTCGTTCAAGACGCCGAGCTTGACGGCATCGCCGGAAATCTCGGCAGAGGCCGGCGCGGCCAGCGCCAGTATGGCGGCGACACCAGTGAGGATCGCAATTCTCATGTGGCTTCCTTTTGCCAAGACAAGGCGAAGTCATACCACGTCGAGTTTGGAGCTGCCCCTTCATTCGGCGGCCTTGGGCGGAGCGATCACCGGGGTCTTCGGTCTCGACAGGCCCTTGATCCGCTCGCGCAACGTCTGCAACAGCACATAGAGACCGGGGATCACAAAAATCCCGAGGAAACTCGCGGCGACCATGCCACCAAAGACCGCGGTGCCGACCGCGCGGATTGTGGCCGCGCCGGCGCCGGTGGCGATGACCAGCGGCACCAATCCGGCGATGAAGGCGAAGGATGTCATCATCACCGCGCGGAAGCGCAGCCGGGCGGCTTCGATCGCGGCGGCGACGATCTCCTGCCCCTGACGTCGCTGTTCCATCGCAAATTCGATTATCAGGATGGCGTTCTTGGCGGCAAGCGCGATCAGCACGACAATGCCGATCTGGGCATAGATGTTGTTGTCGAGGCCGGACACCAGCAAAGCCGCCATCGCCCCGAACAGACCGACGACGACCGACAATAAGGCAGCGATCGGGATGCTCCAGCTTTCATAAAGCCCGACGAGGAAGAGGTAGGCGAAGACAATCGCCAGGCCGAGAATCGATCCGGTCTGCCCCGCGGCCTGCTTCTCCTGCAACGCCGTGCCGGTCCATTCAAAGGAAAACCCCGGCGGCAATGTGGCGGCTGCAACGGCTTGCATTGCATTCAGCGCCTCGCCCGATGAATGGCCGGGAGCGGGCCCACCATTGATCGTCACTGAGCGCAGGTTGTTGTAGCGAATGATCGACGCCGGGGCGGTGACGAGCTCGACATCGGCAACGGTGCGCAAAGGGATCAGATCGCCCTGCGCGGTGCGGATCCGCACCCGAAAGATGTCCGCGACCCCTTTGCGATCGGTCGCGTCGGCCTGGACCTTGACCTGCCAGGTGCGGCCAAAGCGATTGAAGTCGTTGACGTAGGTGCCGCCCATTGTGGTCTGCAATGCGCTGAATATGTCGCCGATCGACACCCCCAAAGTCTCGGCCCGCTCGCGGTCCAACTTCAAATAGACCTGTGGTGTCGAGGCACCGTAAGTCGTGTAGACGTTGGCGAGTGCGGGGTTTTGGTTGGCGGCAATCACCAGCCCGTCCGCTACCGCGGCAAGATCCTTCGGTGTCGCGCCAGACAGGGACTGCAGCTGCAATTCGAACCCGGCGGCGTTGCCGAGCCCCATGATCGGAGGCAGGTTGAAGGCAATGACATTGGCAGCCGCGATCTGCCGGAACAGCTGATTGACCTCGGCCAATGCCGAGAACACCGACAGCGATTTGTCGGTTCTTTCGCCGAAGGGCTTCAACCCGACCACCGCCAGAGCCTTGTTGGGCAGGGCGAGACTATCGATAAGACTATAGCCGGTGACCGTCAGCACATTTTGGGTCCACGGCCGGTCCTGGATTATTTTCTCGACTTCGGCCACAACAGCAGTCGTGCGGTTCAGCGAGGCCGCATCCGGGAGCTGAGCCTCAGCGAAAAACGCACCCTGATCTTCCTCGGGGAGGAAGCCCGTCGGCACGACTTTAGCGAGCCAGCCGGCGCACAGCGCAAAGGCGACCACCATTGCCCCGGTTATCAGCGCGCGCTGCGCCAGCGGCCGCACCAATGCCGAATAGCCGTCGCGGCTCCGGTCGATGCCGCGCTGTAGGTAAGCTATCAGCCCCCGACGCGGTCCGCGGTGTCTCAGCAGCACAGTGCACAAGGCCGGCGAGAGGCTGAGCGCGTTGATCGCCGAGATGATCATCGACACCGACACGGCGACCGCAAATTGCTGGTAAAGCTGCCCGGTAATGCCGGGTATGAACGCCGTCGGCACAAATACCGAGAGCAGCACTAGGGTGATCGCGATAATCGGAGCGGTCACCTGCGACATCGCTTTTTCCGCCGCCTCGGCAGGGGTCAGCTGCGGTTCGGTCTCAAGGATGTGCTCGACCGCCTCGACGACGACGATCGCATCGTCGACAACGATGCCGATCGCCAGGACCAATGCCAAGAGTGAGATCGTGTTGGCGGAGAAGCCGAGCGCCAACATCACCGCAAAGGTGCCGACAAGGGCGACCGGCACGGCGATGATCGGGATCAAGGTCGCGCGCAGACTCCCGAGAAAGATGAAGACGACAATGCCGACCAGCACAAAGGCTTCGAGCAGCGTCTTCTGCACCTTGTGGATCATCGCCTCGACAAAGACTGTCGTGTCGTACATCACCTCATAGGCGACATCCTCCGGGAGGCGGGGTTCGATCTCTTTCAGCGCCTTTTTTACGCCGGCGGCCACGGCAATGGCGTTGGCCCCGGGCGATTGGTTGATGTAGATCGCCTCGCCGGGCCGTCCGTTATAACGAACGAGGGAGTCGGCCGACTTCGAGCCGAGCTCGGCGCGGGCAATATCCTTGATCCGCACGACCCCGCTGTCGGGGGTCGCGCGGACAATGATGTTGTTGAACTCCTCGACCGTCGTCAGCCGCCCTTGGGTGCTGATGTTGAGTTGAAATTCCACCCCAGGGACGAGGGGTGCCGCCCCGACACGGCCGACGGCGGCTTGCGTGTTCTGCGAGTTGATCGCGTTGACGACATCCTCGGGCGTAATGTCGAGGCTCGCCATGCGGTCGAGGTTGAGCCAGATCCGCATCGAATATTCGAGGTCACCCCACTGGCCCGCCTCACCCACACCCGGCACCCGCTTCAGGGCGTCCACTAAGTTGATCTTGGCGTAATTCGACAAAAACAGCGCGTCGCGGCTGCCTTTGGGGGAGTAGATGGCGACGACCTGCAAGAGCGAGGTCGATGCCTTCTTGGTTATGACGCCGTTGCGTTGAACCTCGGGCGGCAGCAGGGCGAGTGCCTGGTTTACCCGGTTCGTAACGTTGACGGTGTTGATGTCAGGGTCACTGCCGACCTGGAAGCTTACATTGAGGTTGTAGCTGCCGTCGCCCCCGGAGGTCGACTTCATATAAATCATCTTGTCGACGCCGTTGACCTGGGCCTCGATCACCTGGGCGACGCTTTCCTCGACGGCGGCGGCCGAAGCGCCGGGATAGGTGGCGGTGACCCCGACCTGCGGCGGGACGATATCGGGGAATTGGGCGACGGGAAGCGCGCCGAGCGCGATCACGCCGGCGATCGAGATGACAATCGAGATAACGATCGCCAGCCGCGGGCGATGGATGAAGACGGTGGAGATCATCGCCTCATTCGCCCTTGCTCAGCCGGCAGGCGAGGTTGCCTGCTGCGGCGCTACGGTCATCCCCGCCCGGATGCGCTGCTGGCCTTGGACCACGACACGCTCGCCGGGCTTGACACCTTCCTCGACGACGGCTTGCCCATCGTGGCCGGTGCCGAGACGGACCCGGCGCTGCTCCACCTTGTTGTCGGGGCCGACGACGAACACGTAGGACCCGGTCTGGTCGATGGCCACGGCAGATTCCGGGATCACCACGACCTCGTCGCCGCCCTTCTCCTCGATGATGACGCGAACCGTCTGGCCGCTGGTGAGGATGTCGTCGGGATTGGGGAACATTGCCCGGACTGTCTGACCGTCGGTGCGTGGGTTGACCTGGACATCGAGAAAATCGATGCGTCCCTTCTCGCTGTAGAGCGAGCCATTGGCTAATCGGACGCGGGCCCGCACCTTGCCGGTCACCTCGGAATCCTTGGCCTCGAGCATCTCGCGCTGCGTGACAGAGAAGAGCACCTGCATCGGGTCGTCTTGGACGACCGTCGCAAGCACCCCGCTATCCGGCCCGACCAGATTGCCGGGCGACACTGCGGCGCGTCCGATCCGCCCGCCGATCGGCGTCTTGATTTCGGTGTAGGAGAGCTGGATCTGGGCGTCGCGCAGGTTCGCCTCGGCCTCCAAGACCGCGGCCTTGGCCTGTCCCTGCTCGGCTGTTCTTTGGTCGAGCTGGGCGATTGGCGCATTGCCTTTGCGCGCGAGTTCGGCAGTACGCTGCAATTGCTGATCGGCATTGGCTAACGTCGCCTGGGCGGAGGCGAGCTGCGCCTTGCGCTGGTCGACCGTTGCCTCAAAGGGCTCCCGCTCGATCGTAAAGACCACCTGGCCCTCTTTGACGTCGTCGCCTTCTTTGAACAGGCGAGGACCGAGGAAACCGGTCACCCGCGCTCGCAGATCGACCTTTTCGAGCGCCTCGGCTCGCCCAACGAACTCCGCTTGCTTGGTCATCGAGCGCAACGCCGCCGCCTGCACCAACACCGCGGGCGGTGGTGCGCCTTGCTGGGCGTAGGCGGGCATGCCGCTCAGGATCAGGAGATGCGCGGCGACACAGAGATAAACATAGCTCGGCTTCATCACCCCACCCCTGGCGCTCCTGCATTTGGCGCAAACCGAGATTACTACTCCAAATGCCGGCTTAGTGGGCGAGCTTGAGGGTGGCCACTCCGGCAATGATGAGGACCACGCCGAGGTAGCGGGCCAAGGTGCCGGCATCCCCGAACAACCAGATGCCCACCAGAAACGTCCCCGCGGCGCCGATCCCGGTCCATACGGCATAAGCCGTGCCGAGCGCGATTTCCTTCTGCGCCACGAACAGAAGCGCGCCGCTGATCACTATCGATACGATGGCCAGCAATACGCCGACGATCGGCTTGCCCGGCTCCTGGGCCCATTTCAGGCCGACCGGCCAGCCGATTTCAGCCAGTCCGGCCGCAACCAGATATATCCAGCTCATCGTCGATCCCCACCGCGTGCGATCGCCGTCCGGCCCGGAATTCGGCTCAAACCCCCAAATATCGGTGCAGCTTGTCGACGCTTTGCGTGAGATCCGCGTTCGGGATCATGTCGATGACGCGGCCGTGCTCGACGACGTAGTGGCGATCGGCGAGGGTCGCCGCGAAGTGAAAATTCTGCTCGACGAGCAGGATCGTGAAGCCCTTTTGCTTCAGGGTGCGGATCACTGCGCCGATCTGCTGAACGATGACCGGGGCGAGGCCCTCGGTCGGCTCGTCGAGCAGCAACAAGGTGGCACCCGTCCGCAGGATCCGGCCGATCGCCAGCATCTGCTGCTCGCCGCCGGAGAGTTTGGTGCCTTGGCTGCGCTTGCGCTCCAACAGGTTGGGGAAGATCGCATAGATCTCGCCGACGCTCATGCCGCCCGGGAGCACGACAGGCGGCAGCAGCAGGTTCTCCTCGACATCGAGGCTGGCAAAAATGCCCCGTTCCTCCGGGCAATAGGCGATACCGAGTCGGGCGATCCGGTTCGAGGCGAGTCCCGCGATCTCGCTGCCGCGAAACACTACTGAGCCCTGGCGTTGCGGCACGATCCCCATCAGCGCACGTAAGGTCGTGGTCTTGCCGGCGCCGTTGCGGCCGAGCAGGGTCACGACCTCGCCTTCGCTGACGGCAAAGCTTATCCCGTGCAGGATGTGCGACTCGCCGTACCACGCTTGCAGCTCGTCGACCCGCAGCAGCTCGCGGCCCGACAGCTCCGCCTCAGGCATGACCAGTCCCGAGATACGCTTCCACGACCTCCGGGTCCTTCGACACCGTGGCGTAGTCGCCTTCCGTCAGGATGCGGCCGCGGGTCAGCACCGTGATCGTGTCGGAGAGGTCGGCCACTACCTACAGATTGTGCTCGACCATCAGAACAGTGCGGTCGGCCGAGACTTTGCGGATCAACGCCGAGATGCGGCCGATCTCCTCCTGGCCCAGACCAGCCATCGGTTCGTCGAGCAGCAGCATTTCGGGATCGAGCGCCAGGGTCGTGGCGATTTCCAGCGCCCGCTTGCGCCCGTAAGCAAGCTCGCTCGCCAGCTCGTCCCCAAAGCCCGACAGCCCGACCGCGTCGAGCAGCGCATCGGCGGGGGCGGCGAGGTTGTCGAGAGCGCGCCCCGAGCGCCAGAAGTGAAACGAGTTGGCTAGCTTGTGCTGCAAGGCAATCCGGACATTCTCGCGCACGCTCAAATGCGGGAAGACCGCCGAAATTTGAAACGACCGCACCATGCCCCGACGGGCGATCTCGGCGGGTCTGAGCGCGGTGATATCGCGACTGTTGTAGATGATCTGCCCGGCGCTGGGATCGAGAAACTTCGTCAGGAGGTTGAAGACGGTCGTCTTGCCCGCGCCGTTCGGCCCGATCAGCGCATGGATCGTGCCGCGGCGGATCGCGAGATCCACCCCCTGCACCGCGGTGAAACCGCGGAACTCCTTGGTCAGACCGCGAGTTTCGAGGATGACGTCTTCCGCGTGCAAACCGAAACCCCCGGGCCGGTAGCCGGCTACGAGGCCACCCTAATCTGCGGTTGCGATCGGGGCAACCGGCGCAATGAGCGGCCGGCCTCGATTTTTTGTGGCGTGGGGCGCCCTGTGTCTTCGTCGATCCGGCAACCGGCGAAATATCGTTGCGATATTAGGATTTTTCTTGCATAATTCGGAGATATATGAGATTATTTACAACATATCGATTTGGATACGCCGTTGCCATCGTCGAGATCGGCTTCGACTGCCTGTGCCGCTATCTGCAGGGCCTCCCGGTCGCCGAGCGTGCACCGATTTCGGGCGGATGTGGTCGACAGCTGCCAGTTCGTCAACCGCCCAACCCAGCGGCACAAAGAGCTTGAATTTTTACCCAGATTGTGCTATTTCATCAAAATAATAAAGTGTTAAAGTGTGCTATTAGCATTTAC
>Ga0222749_10001923_pt1 | contig 10061 bp, 6 predicted proteins | sample IncBWH2Mmetat_FD_197234 | JGI IMG/M metagenome (GOLD analysis project Ga0222749, IMG submission 197234) | Metatranscriptome of lab incubated forest soil microbial communities from Barre Woods Harvard Forest LTER site, Petersham... | ecosystem: Environmental > Terrestrial > Soil > Temperate...
GATAAAGCCCGCATCCTAGTCCTCGACGACGACCGCGCCCACGCCGAGGCCGCCGCGGAGAGCCTCGAGCGCGCCGGCTACGAGTGCCGCGTGGGTGCGAGCGGCCAGGAGGGACTCCGCGCCCTCGAGGAGGACGGCTTCGACCTCGTCCTCACCGACCTGGTGATGCGCGACTTCTCCGGCATCGAGATCGTCCGGAGGGTCAAGGCCCGGACGCCCGAGACCGAGGTCATCGTCATGACGGGTTACCCCTCCTACGAGACGGCGCTCGAGGCGATGGACGAGGGCGCGTACGACTATCTCAACAAGCCGATCGACATGAACATTCTCCGCGCCAAGATCCGCAAGGCGCTCGAGAAGCAGAGGCTCGTCCGCTCGAACGTCGAGCTCAAGCGCCAGCTGGACAAGCGGTACGGGTTCGAGGGCATCATCGGCGGCTCCGAGAGCATGCAGACCATCTTCGACACGCTCCGCCAGGTGGCCCCCACGAATGCCACGGTCCTCATCCTGGGCGAGAGCGGGACCGGGAAGGAGCTCGTCGCCCGGGCGATCCACGCCAACTCTCCCCGGCGGGCCAACCACTTCGTCCCTCTGAACTGCGCCGCGCTTTCCGAGACGATCCTGGAGAGCGAGCTCTTCGGCTACGAGAAGGGCGCCTTCACCGGGGCCCTCCAGACCCGGAAGGGCCGCTTCGAGTACGCCCACGGCGGTTCCCTCTTCCTCGACGAGATCGGGGACATGCCCAGCTCGATCCAGATCAAACTCCTCCGCGTCATCGAATACGGAGAGGTGTTCCGCGTCGGCTCGAACGAGAAGATCAAGGTCGACGTCCGGCTCATCGCCGCGACCAACAAGGACCTCGGCGGCCTCATCCGCGAGGCGCGGTTCCGGGAGGATCTCTACTACCGCCTCAAGGTTGTCTCGGTCGAGATGCCCCCTCTCCGCGACCGCCTGGAGGACCTCCCTCTTCTGGCACAGTCCTTCCTCAACGAGTTCGCCTCGACCCAGCACAAGAAGCCGCCGGAGATCACGCCCGCGGCGATGGAATTCCTGTACGATTACAGCTGGCCGGGCAACGTCCGGGAGCTCCGCAACTGCATCGAGAGCATGGTCGTCCTCGACAAGGATGGAAAGATCGACGTCGAGGACATCCCGCGCTACGTGAAGCAGCCGGCCCAACCCGGGTCGGGGCCCGGCGTGGGGGGCGTCAACCTGGAGGAGGGCGAGAAGGAGCGCATCCGAAAGGCGCTGGCCATGTGCGAGGGAAACCGGGAGAAGGCCGCCAAGATGCTCGGGATCGGGGAGCGGACGCTTTACCGAAAGATCAAGCGGTTCGGGTTCAACTAATGCCAAGATTCACGATCAGCCATCACGCGGGCTCCAAGGAGGGCGACCATTTCGACCTCCTCCTGGAGCAGGGCGAGTCCCTCAAGACCTGGCGCCTGGAGAACACCGCCTTCCAGTTCCCCCAGAGCGCCAAGCAGATCAAGGACCATCGGAAGCTCTACCTGGACTACGAGGGCGAGGTCTCGGGCGGCCGCGGCACCGTGAAGATCTGGGATACCGGGACCTACCTGGTCGACCGGTGGGACGACAAGCACATCCGGGTCGCGCTCATCGGCCGGCAGATCCGGACCCGCCTACGCCTCGACCGGGTCGAGGCGGGCGGCGAGGGAAAGGATCCCGCCTGGACCGTCCTGGATGCCGCGAACGTCGTCCGGAAGAACGCCTCCGTGTTCCTGCGCGATTTCACGCTCGACGACGCCCCGACCCCCGAGCTCGCCGAGCTCCGCGGGGCGCTGGCCCTGGAAGAACGGAAGGTCCTGGCCGTCATCGACCAGTACACGCACGGCGGAACGGTCGACTGGACCCACGCCCAGACCGACCCCGAGCTTCGGAAGAAGCTCGAGAGCGCGAAGGCCCGCTGGCAGCACCCGTGGCTGACCGCCGCCAAGGCGTACGCGGACAAGATCGAGGAGCTGACCGCGCTCCTCCGGGAATACAAGCCGGGGGCCTCAACGTAGGATCGAATCCAGCGCCGCCCCCTCCACGTCCTTCATCTCCAGGCCCAGCACCTTCGCGATCGTGGGGGCCACGTCAATGAGGCGCGCCTTCTTGAGGACCGCTCCCGGCCTGACCCCCGCGCCCCAGGCGACGAACCCTGTCTGGAGCTCCGGCCGCGACGGGAGCTGCCCGTGGTTTCCTTTCACCGTCGGAAGGCCGTGGACCAGGCCCGGCGCGAGCGCACCGGAGAAGGCCCAGCCCTGCTCGGGCTCCAACGCGAGCGCGGCCTCCGGGTTGAACCCCAGGGTGTCCAGCTCCGGCCGCCCGACCACCCGGTAGAGGGCCTCGCCCCGCTGTGTCGAGGCCTTCCGGAACGCCTCCGCCACCTCTTCCACTCTCGCCGGGTCCTTCACGTAGATGGCGGCCGAGCCGCCGCTGGACCGGGCGAGCGCCCGCCACGACTTCACCTTCTCCTCCTCCAGATCGATGTATCCCTGGTCCCGGAGGAGCGCGTTGGGGTTGATGTTTCTCGAGACGTCCGTGAACCCGTGGTCGCCCACCACGACGAGGAGCGTCTTGTCCTTGAGCCCGGAGTCCTCGATGCCCTTCCGGATCCGGGCGAGGTTCTCATCCTGCCGCCGCACGGCGTCCCGCACCTCCGGCGCGTCCCTCCCGTTCTGGTGCTGCGCCTCGTCCACGTTGATCAGGTGGACGAACTGGAGGTCAGGCTTGTATCGCCGGAAAATGTATGCGGCCGCCCGTGAAACGAAGGTGTCGATCGCCGCCTTGTCCTCCGCGATCTTCTCCCGGGGCACCCCCAGGGCGAGCGACAGCTCGACCAGGAGCCCCGGCGTCGCCGCCGCCTGGAGCCGCTCGGCCGTGCCGGTCTTGTCCGGATCCCAGATCTCCCCGAGCACCCAGTCGGCCGCGGCGCCGACGGAGACCGGCCAATACGTGATGGCGACCTTCAATCCCTTGTCCCGGGCGGCCTGCCACAGCGTGCGCGCCTTGAGGTCCCTCGCGTACCAGTGCCAGTCGCGCGTGGAGCCCCGCTCCGTCCAGGTCGTGTTGCCGTAGATGCCATGCTTCCACGGCCGGACGCCCGTGACGATCGTGGCGTGGGCCGCGTAGGTGACGCTCGGATAGACGCTTTCGACCGCGTCGGCGCTCGCCCCGTCACGAGCCATCTCCTTGAGCGTCGGGGTTTCGTAGTCACCCCGGTAGAACTCGGGCCGGAGGCCGTCGATCGAGACGAGCACCACGTGCTCGACCTTCACGTCCCGAATCGGGCCGGAAAGGACGGTCCAGGCGAGCGCTAGCCAAGCCGGTCGCATATCTCCTCTACGCTTGAGACGACCCGAGCCTCGGCGAACCGCTTAAACCACATCCATTGGTGGCGGGCCAGGGTGTTCGTGTCGCGATTGATCCGCCGCTCCATCTCCGCCGCGTCGTACACCCCCTCGAGGAACCCGATCACCTCGCGGTACCCGACCGCGAGGCGCCCCTCCCTCCCCCAAGGGCGACCGAGGAGCCGCTTCACCTCGTCGACCAGTCCCCGGGCGATCATCCGCCGGGTGCGCGAGGCGATTCTCTCCTTGAGATCCCCGCGATGAAGCACAAAGACATCCGCCTCAAGCGAGGGCTTCCCGTCGAAATGCGTCTGCTTCGAGCTGATCGGCTCGCCGGTCTTCCGGAAGACCTCGACGGCGCGGACGAGCCGCTTGAGATCGTTGGGGTGGATCCGGGCCGCCGCCCGGGGGTCCACCCTCACGAGCTCCTGGTGGAGCGCCGGTCCGCCCATTTGGACGAGATCCTCGCGGAGCGCCGGATCGGCCTCGGGCCCCTCGAAAATCCCGTAGGCGAGCGCCTTGTAGTAGAGCGCGGTCCCGCCCACGAAGAGCACCCGATCGCATTCCGCCATCACCGCGCGGGCGTCGCGGACGAAGCGTCCCGCATTGTAGCTTTCCGCCGGGTCGCAGATATCCACCAGGCGGTAGGGCCGCTCCGGCTTGGCGGTGCCGATGTCCATCCCCCGGTAGACCTTCATCGAGTCGATGGAGACCAGCGTCAGGCCGAGGCGACCAGCAAGCGCCTCCGCCGCCTCGTGCTTGCCCGAGGAGGTCTGGCCGAGGATGAACACGGGGCGCGCCATGGAATGCCGATTATAGCGGAGCGAGGGGAGATCGTGCGGGGAACCCGCCCGGGCCCGGTCCCCCGCCGGCGAGGTCGCGTGCGAGGCCTCCGGGAGGAAGGGGGGCCTGAGGTTCAGCGCCCGGGCACCTCGATGTCCGCGTCCTTGATCTGCGGCGGGCGGCTCTTGACCGCGAAGGCCTTCGACGACACCTTGACCTCGCCCATCTCGAGAACCAGCCGGCAGGTCTTCAGCTATTCCTTCGGGACCGACCAGCCGAACGTGCCGGTTGCCGGCAGGTCTTCCTTGACCGTCACCGTCTTCCCGTCGGCCACGAGGACGAGGCGCACCCGGCCTTCACCCTGGGCCGTCCAGGAGAGCTCCTCGATCGACCCGCCTTTGAGCACGTCGCGGACCGCTCTCGACCAGGCGAGAGGACCCCTGGACGTGGGCGGAGCCGGAACTCCCTTTCCACGCGCCCGGATGGTGGCCTGCGGCTTCGTCCCCGCGAGCGGCGGGTCTCCGGCCAGCCCCGCCTCGCTCCGCACCACGAGATAGACGCCGTAGTCCCCTGCCTCCGCGGGCGAGAAGGTCACGGGGCCGGGAAAGTCATACCGCCCGTGGGTCTCCCACGCGGCGCCCTTCCAGACATAGAGCGTGGCCCCCTTCGCGGGCGAGATCGACTCGTCAATCTGCATCTCAAGCTTCACCGGGATCTCCGCCTCTCCCAGCGGGCCGATCACCCGGGCCGTCGGCTTGGTCGAATCGACTGAAAAGTCCTTCTCCGATTCATCCTTCAGGACCGTGCCGGTCGCGTCCCGGTAGGCCACGCGAAGCCTGCAAGTCCGGCTGGTGATCCCGGGCAGGCGCTTCCACAGTAGCCCCGCCGAGACGGGCTCCAGGAGCTCCCGGGCCACTTCCTTCCAGCTCCCCTCGCGGCCGCTGGCGGAGGAGAACTCCACCAGCACCTCGCTCAGGCTGACCCCCGCCTTGATCGCGATCACGCGGGACCGGTCCCCCGCGTAGATCTCGCCCCCCCGGAAATTGTCCAGGCGCAGTCCGGCCGCGTCCTTCCCGGTCACCTTGAACTTCACGTGGTTGGAATCGTACTCGCGACCGTCGGGCGCCTTCACCGCCACACGCAGGTTGTACTCCCCCGCCACCGCCGGGGCGATGAACCTCCGTTCGGAGGTGCGGAGGTCGTCGATCTTCCGCCACTGGACCCCGTCCTCCGACAGCTCCAGCCGGAGCTCCTTGGCCGTCTTCACGATCGACTTGGGCTCCACGATCACCATCATGAGCTTCCCGGCCTCGACGGAGGGATTAGCCACGATCCGGACCTGTTCCACCCCCTCGATCGTGTCAAACTGGAGGATATTCGAACTGACCGGCCGGCCCGCCGCGTCGCGAGCCATGGTGCGAAGATGGAATCGCCCGGCCTTTTCGGGCATCACGATCCGCATCGAGGGAGTATGCATGTCGGCATACGCGGACCACGAGCGGCCGCCGTCCTTGGACATCTCCAGGGTCGCCTCGCGGATGCCCTTGTCCTGCGAGCTCCAGGCCACCGCCGCGCTGCTGCCCACCGCATACTGCCGCCCATCCTCGATTCCGCGGAGCGTGAGGGCGGGCAGCGGGACGTCGCCCGGATCAATGTCCTGGGACACATCCTCCCCTTCGTTCCCCGCCTCATCGATCGCGACGAGCCGGAGCCGCCACTTCTTCCCCGGTACCAGATGCGCCCGGAGGTCCGCCTTGCCCGTATTCGGATGCGACGGGATGGCTTGGGTCCACGTCTTTCCCGCATCCGACGAGCGGTCGATTCGGATGACGATCCTGTCCTTGGGGGTGAGGTTGTCCTTCGCCTCCCACTCCACTTCCCAGTTCCCGTTCAGGCACGATCGCATGCCCGCCTGGGGCGAGCCATATCGGATCGCGATCACGGGCTTCGTGACGTCGAAGGTCGCGACGAAGTCGGGCTTCGTCTCGCGGTCCGTCTCGGCCGAGGCGTGGCCGGCGGCGTCGTAGGCCACGACCAGGCACGCCCAGGCCCCTTCGCCGGGCATGTCGCACTCGATTGTCCCCTCGGGCTGCGGAGTCCGGGCGAGCTCCCGGTACGGCGCCGTCTCCCCCAGCCTCCTGGCAAACAGGGTCACGCGATCGATTCCCGACGTCGGGTCGGAGGCCTTGAACTTCACCGCCACGCGGCTCGAGCGCACGACGCCGGGCGGCCGCTCCAGGATCGTGACCACGGGCAGGTCGTTGTCGATGGTGAACGGCTTCTCGGATTCCGTCATCCCCTTGTTTCCGAACCGGTCCGAACAGACGAGACGGATCTTGTGCCGGGCGCCCGGGGAATTGGGGACGATCCACCGGTGGCTCCCCTTCGTGGGGTCGATGCCCGTGGCCACGACGGCCCAGGTAATCCCTCCGTCGGGGGAGTGCTGGATCTCCATCCCCTTGGGATCGGGATTGGGCTCCACCATCTTCCAGGCGATCTCCATGACGGCCCCCGCCATCATGTACCCCCCGCTATTGAACGTGTCGAGGGTGACCTGGGGCGGCGTGGCGTCGATCGTGAGCCACACCTGGGGCTCCGTGCCTTCCTCGGGGGGCTTCTGGCGGCGGTCGCTGGCGAGCCCCGCCTCGGTTGCGCAGACGACGTAGAGGCCGTACTTCCCGTCCGCCTTCGCGAAGAGCATGGGGGACTCCTGGTCGGGGTCGTCGCCGTACTTGATCCACTCCTTGACATTCTCGGGCCGGTACCAGAGGGTCACTTTCCGGATCGGGGCGCTCCCGCGGTTCCGGATCTCGTAGGCGATGTTCACGGAGTGCGCGTTGGATCGGTCGGGGCCGATGGCGCGGGCCTCGGGCACGTTGATGTCGACCCCGAACCGCTCGCTGATGGCGATGCCTTCGTTGCCGGCAAAATCGGTTGCCACGACCTTGATGCGGGAATCCTTCCCCGCCGTCGCGGGCGGCGTCCACTTGTAGACGCCCTCATTCGCAAGCCCCCGCCTGATCTCGGTCCACGTGCTCCCGTCGTCCGGGGAGTAGAACAGCGCCACCGCATTCGGTGGCAGATCCAGGTTGTCCCGGGCCGTCCAGCGCACATCGACCGGGACGCCTCCGAAGACGCCCCCTCCCTGCGGCGAATGGATCTTCACCTCGGGCTTGGTGCGGTCCAGCCGAAGCGTGAAGGACGGCGGAGTGCCCGGGAGCGGCACGGAGTTGGCATTCCCGACCCGGGTCTCGCCGACGAGAATGAGGCCGTAGACGCCGTCAAGGTCCTTGAACAGGATCGGCGACCTCAGACCGATCTCCTCGGGATAGGGCGCCCAGGTCTGCCCCTTGTCCCGGCTCATGTAAAGGGTGAGCCGCTTGAGCCCGGCGCTGCCGTCGGTCCCCGTCCACTCTAGCCTGACGGGGACCTCGTTCGCCACCGAAGGTCCGGTGATGCGGAATTCGGGCGAGCGGGCATCGATCGAGAAGTCGCGCTCGGAGGCCCCCATCCCCTCGTTGCCCGCAAGATCGCGGGCCCGCACCCGGATCCGGCCGTGCGACGTGGACAGGGAGGGCACCTCCCAGGGGTAGCTGCCCGAGTTGGGGAGGCCCCGCTTGAGGGTGGACCACGTGGCGCCCGAGTCGGCCGAGACCTCGAGGGTGATCCCCTCGGGGTGCAGGTTGGCATCCTCGGCCATCCACCGGATCACCGTCGAGCGTCCCCCGCCAAAGGTCTCGCCCCCGTTCGGCGCCAGGACCTCGACGAGGGGCGAAACCGTGTCGACCACGAAGGTCCGGTCGGCCGGGTCGCCGGGTTTGGGGGTGAACTCGCGGACTCCCCCGGGGGACAGGGGGACCATCACGATCCCGAAGGCTCCGTCCCGCGGAGCGGGGAACGTCACCGGGACCCGGGCCAAATCGAGTTCGCCCTGGTTGACCCATGACTTCCCGCCGTCGGAGCTCACCCAGAGCTCGGCGCGGGCCTTGCCGGTCAATCTCGGGGAATCGAGGGGGACCGTGACCAGCCGCCGGGGGACGTACACCTCGTTTCCCGCCTGGGCGGGGGCCGGCGCCAGCCTCGCCGTCTTGGCAAGGGCCGCCTCGGCCTTCCTCGCCAGGGCGTCAATGTCGTCGTCGACCCTCTTCTCGCTCGTCGCCGCGGAGGCGGAGGGAGGCGGCACCCCGGGAGCCGGGGCGGGACGGGGCGTTCCGCCGCATCCCAGGAGCATGAGCGCCAGGGCCGCTCCCACGTCCCGGGCCCCGCGTCCCACGACCCCCCAGCCCCAGAGGGGTCCGGTGGCAAACAACGACCTTGGACGGCGGGCCTTGGACGTGGGACTCATCACAAATTCCTCTTCACATACTCACGGGCGTTCCGGAAGAATTTCAGGCCGTCGGGCTGGATGTCCTTCCTCCTCGTCCACTGGGGGTGGTTGACCGCATCCTGGAACCGTTCCGGGTGCGGCATGAGGCCAAGGACCCTCCCCGTGGGATCGCACATCCCCGCGACGCCCAGAACCGAGCCGTTGGGGTTCCAGGGGTAACCGGCCTCCCGGCCCTCGGGGTCGACATACTTGAGGACCAGCTGCCCCCCCTGCTCCCACCGTGCCAGCGCTTGTGCGTCGCTCGGGAGGAACTTCCCCTCGCCATGGGCGATGGGAAGATCAATGACCTCCTCCACCTTAAGAAATTCGGATTTCGTGGAGGAAACCTTGAGGTGAATCCAGCGGTCGACGAACCTTCCGGAGTCGTTGTTGGCCAGCGTGAGGCGCGAGGAGGAGCCGTCCATGGGGTCCGGGAGAATCCCGGCCTTGACCAGGATCTGGAATCCGTTGCAGATTCCCATCACGAGCTTCCCGTCCCGGACGAACTCGCGAAGTTCGGGCATCAGCCTCGCCTTGAGTTCATTCGCGAGCACCTTCCCCGCGCCGAGATCGTCCCCGAACGAGAATCCCCCGGGCACGATCAGAAAATGAAACTCCTTGAGGAGTTCTTTCTTCTCGATGACGCGGTTGACATGGACGATCTCCGCCGCAAATCCGGCTTTCTCGCAGGCAGACCGCGCCTCCTGATCACAGTTGATCCCGGCGGCCCTAAGGACGATGGCTCGCGGCGTCTGGGTCATTTGTTCGGCGGTGGGAAGATCCTCCGGTGAAGGTCGTACACGCGCCTGAGCTCCTTGATGGGCTCGACGTGGTCGTCCACGCGGAGATCGCGGTACCGGTCGTTGAATCCCCCATACCCCCACCCCTCGCGCACGATCAGGAGCGCGGCCGACTGCATCCCGCGCCGGTCCCCTCCGGCGTCCTGAGCCCCCTGGAGCGCCGAGATCAGGCGGCCGCCCAGATCCCCGGCGGACTCTTTGAAGGCCTTCGCCATCCCCTTGACCACGTCCTCCCCCGCGAGGATGTTCCCCTGGCAGCAGAAGTTCTCCTCCGCGACCCCGCCCGCCCAATCCAAGCACTTCCGGCCCGTGAACGTCGCCGCCTGACCCTTGGCGTTCACGACGCCCACCTGGCGTGACTCGCGCCCCTCGTCCGTCTCGAGCAGCTTCACCAGGATTTCGTCGGGCTTCTCACCCTTGGCCAGGAGCTCCAGACCCCTGGGCCCGAAGGTCGTATTCGCGAACGACTGGGTGGCGACCGCGCCGACGCCCGCTCTGGCCCACGGCACGACCGCACCGACCGCGATGAACCTCGACTGGACGGCAACGCCGAGCTCCTGCGTGTCCGGGTCGTACGCGACGATCGAGAAGGTGGAGACCACCGCCGGACCGTCCGGAACCGGCGAGGCGGCGCACCCGGCGAGGAGCAGGATGAACGGAATTCTCACCATAGAAGGGGCTTCTGCCACGCTTCCTTGAGGTCGTCGACCGATTCATCGACCAGCACGTCTCCGCGGCGGCCCCGGATCACGAGGCGCC
>Ga0222749_10001924_pt1 | contig 10059 bp, 11 predicted proteins | sample IncBWH2Mmetat_FD_197234 | JGI IMG/M metagenome (GOLD analysis project Ga0222749, IMG submission 197234) | Metatranscriptome of lab incubated forest soil microbial communities from Barre Woods Harvard Forest LTER site, Petersham... | ecosystem: Environmental > Terrestrial > Soil > Temperate...
AAGACCTAGCCAGCGTAGTGTTCCGGCTGATCTAACCTAGCCAGCGATTTTAGCTTTTGTTTTCAATACAAGGTGGGTTCGAGCTGAGTGTTGCGTCGACCCATTGAGACCACCGCGTTTACCAGGACTTGAGCATTGCTTCCGGGTGGCTCGTCACTCGGGCACGATTCCCGGCGAAACCTCTCTCAGTAGACAGATTGGTGATAGCGGTGTGAATGGCACAGGAAGCCTGAGAGACTCACGGCGAAATACCTTCGTGAAACTCCCCCATTGCTGATATCTTCCATGCTAATCGATCTCGGGCGAGCCTGCACCCATCCACCGGCAAAAGGAGAAGACATTGGCAACCGACGCCATCTTTGGGCCTGCATCCGGCCAAAAGCCCGCGTATGGATCTGTCAATCGAACTGTCGAACGCGTCTTCTACAGCGGCATGGCGATCCTGCTCTGCGTCTGCGTCTACATCGGCTTCTCGCCAACTTACTTCCAGGCCGGCATGATGCGCGCACCGCTTCCCAGCCCCATCCTTCACGTCCACGGCGCGGTCTTCACTCTCTGGATGCTGCTGTTCGTCGTGCAGGCCGCCCTCATCTCCGCTCGCCGCGTCGAATGGCATCGTTCCTTCGGTACCGTCGCCTTCTGCCTTCCCCCGATTATGATCGTGCTCGGCGTGATCGCGGCCATTGACGCGCTTCATCGTGGAGTGGAGATCGGCCCGACCCCGCCGTTTCCGCTGCCATCCCACTGATCGGCATCGTCGGCTTCACTATCGTCATCTACGCTTCCTGGCGCGCCCGGCGCAGGCCCGACGCGCATAAGCGTCTCATTCTGGTCGCCACAATGGATCTTGTTGCCGCAGCCCTCGGACGCTTCCCCTGGGCCCGCATCGGACTTCCGCCCGCCGCTGGAGCCGTCACCCTGCTTCTCATTCTCATCGTCTACGAACTCGTCTCTATCCGCCGCATTCACCGCTCCACCATGTGGGCCGCGCCGTTTGTCTTCGTATCCGTCGCCCTCGCAGTCCCTATAGGAATGACCCCCGCTTGGCACGCCTTCGCCGCGTTGCTCGACCGGACCATCGGATCTCACATCTAGGAAGCAACACGAACTCCGCCCTGAGCGCGCGCTTGCTTTGTCCAAATCCTGGTTAGTCGCCTGATCGGATAAGTCCCGTACCAGGACTTCATTTGACCGGTTGAGCTGACAGCGTTAATCGTCCAAGTAAGTGGTAATGCGTGGCTCTGATACAGGGATGTTCTAAGTGGCAACCGGCTTACTTACACCGTTTTGCCAGAGACAGTTTCCCACTTACGGAAATTACTGATCACAGTAAGGTTTGACCTGGCCACGAAGGTGAGCACGGATGCGTCGTCTATCAATCCGAGTACCGGAATGGAATCAGGAATAAGATCAAACGGACTTACAAAGTAGATGACTGCGGCGACGATCATGAGAATCGAGTTGGCTGGCGCGGAAAACCTGCCCGCGAGCTGGGCACGAAGGAGGCGAAGAAATATCTGCAAGCTTTCCCAAGGGGCAAGAAGAAATTCATAGCATTGCGCTGATTTGCGAGTTGCTTTCTCAAGAAGCCCGAGTAGTTTGCCTTTGCGCCGAACATACGACTCGGCCTTTATCTTTGCCTGTTCAAAAGTAAGAACTGCTTTCTCTTTCATGGATGGACCTTCCAGGATCGTCGCGCCCATTACAGCAGCCCCAACGAGCCCGGACACCTCAGGTGTCCCGATTCGAGGCCAAAGTATGCCACAGAATATCTCAGCCTGTTAAGGATCAGCCACTTGTCCGGCAAGCGCGGTGGTCTCAATGGGTCGACGCAACACTCAGCTCGAACCCACCTTGTATTGAAAACAAAAGCTAAAATCGCTGGCTCGGTTAGATCAGCCGGAACACTACCCTGGCTAGGTTTTGACCGAGCGACATGGGCAATCGCCCCAAAAATGGCGACGCTATCCCACTGGATGCAAATTGCAGACTTATCAGGAAAATCTTTTTGACACTCGGCCAGCGGATGGTTCAGCTTGAAATTAGTAAGACTCATTCCCGCCCAATCGCCATTTAGCTCATATGGGTGAGTTCGATTCTGAGCGAAAGCGCTGCTTGTGATACTCAGAAAGAGAACTACCAAGAGCAATTTCTTCATGAACGGCAGCCCTCCAGTAAACGTCGACAAAAATCCATCGTCGGGACTGAGCTTTACGAAGCCAAATTTATCATGGTTTGGCGCCAACTCCCGATAAGTCGTGCTTACCGGACAACTAGATTTTGGAGTCTTCGGGTCTTAGTTCAGCTGAGCTACGGGCGCGTGAAGCCATTATACCAATCAAACCGATGCACTTCTCTCTCAGGCCCAAATCTCGGCTCTGGAAACTCAGCAACGATCAGCTTTGCAGGATTTCCCCGACGGCGCGCCAGGCCTGGTCGATAGCCACATCGGTATACGCACTTGCGCCCGAATCCGAATTCGCAATGGCGATTTTCCCGAATGGTTTGCGGCCAATGACCCAGGGCTCTTCGCCTACTTTCCAATCGGGATCGAAAAGCGGATTGGGAGTGAACGCATAGCCGTGCGCCCAGCGATTCACCGTAATGCCCTCGATGTCCCTGGCGGAATCGAATCCCGCGCCACCGAGCATGAGTGCCAATTGGCCGCGAATGTTCCTTTCGAATGTTGGGAAGGGCGTCTGCATCAATTCAGCGCGTCCCGCGCGATTCTGTTCGCGCTGCGGCAGCCCAGGCTTGCACGGTGTGCGCAGCATGAACAGCACAATGGGCTCATCGGGGTTGCTCGAGAAACTGTACTGCCCCAGGCTCACGGGAAAATCCAGCGCGGTGTACGTGTGGTATGCACCGGGAGCCGCGATGTGGTGCACATTCAGGTTCGCGAACGCCGTCCAGTTTCGCAACGCTACGTGGGTATAGACGAGCGGCGCTTTTACGAGATAGGAGAGCGCTTCTTTTTGCTTCTCGGGCAGTTCGGGGCAAATGTAGGGAATCATTCCGTTATAGCAGGCCAGAACACAATTTTTTGCCGCCACGGTTTGTAGCTTGCCTCCGCGCACGTAGGCAACTTGCACATCCTTCGTTGTGCTTCCGCCACCGGCGTGCTGCACGTGTACGGCCGTGCTGTTCAATCGGATTCGAACCGCGGCACCGGTCTGATCCAGTTTCGAATAGCCGGCCAAGGCAGTGACCACATCCTCCATCGTCGATCCCGGAACCGCTTCCGGAATCAACGAGCGGACCAACAGCCTTGCGATCGAGGAATTTCCATCGGGAAAATGAAAAATGTACGGCTCTTCTTTCTCGCGTTGAGGCAATCCCAGGCTCTGAAAACCGGCGTACGTGAACGAGCCATAGTCGTCCCCCGCTTCGTAGCAAGCCATCGCCGAGACGGACTCAATACCGATGCAGAAGAGGTCGTGCGTGAACGTCTGGAAAAACGGAAGCGCCGCGGGAATCAGCTTGCAATGCGCGGTGAGGTATTCGCCGTAGCTGATCTTCGAGAGTTTGGCGATTTTTTGCTCCGGCGACAATCCCGGAAGATAATCTTTTTTCTCCGTGTAAACCCGCGCGATATCTTTCCTTACGGCGTCCGAGAGAGGGGCTTGGGCCAGGAACTCCGGCCATGGCGTGGAGTTCATCCCCGTGACGAGGCGGTCTTCGCCAAACGTCTCCTTGTCGAAAAACGCGGCCGTCCCCATTTTCGAATACAATTTCTGGTCGTAAGCTTTGTAAAAGCGCTCCGTCTTAATTCCCAGTTCCGCAAGCAGTTGCTTTGCAACCTGGCTATACTTGCCGGGACTCTCGATCGATTGCGTTCCGCCATAACTCAGCAAAGTGCGGCCGCCGGCGCGAAACTCATTGCGCTTGGCGTGCCCGCCGAAATCATCGTGATTGTCGAGGATCAGAATGCGCGCGTTGTTCCCGGCGCTCTTCCTGTAAAAATACGCAGCGGCGAGGCCGCTGATGCCTCCGCCAACTACCACGAGATCGTATTTCTCTCCAGTATTAACGGCTTCTCCGAAGGAATCCGCGGCTTCTCCGTCGCGCATCCGATGGGCAAACGTGAATGTCCCGTCGTGATTTCCGCGCATCCCCATCTTCGCGGGCGGGTAGTAGTCCGGCGCTTTTTCCGGCGCGAATTCATCGAGCGCTCCGGCAGCGAGCAGTGCCTCCGGGGCGATGCCGGCACCAACGAGAGTGCCTCCCACGCCAACCGCAACGCCATTCAGAAAATCGCGGCGCGTGATTTCGCGCCCCATTCCCATTTCACGATCTTGTTTTTCATCCGTCATGCAGGGCATCCGCTCCTCGCAAAGACTGTAATTATACAATGCCCCCGCTGCCTGACTGGCATTCCCAGCATCGTTTGGATTTGAGTTTCGGGATAACTATCTTGGAAGCGGCAGTTTCGTCGAAAGCGCACAAGAGCGCAGCGGTGGCTTCTTTCAACCGTTCAGCGCGTTCTCACTTATAGCTCGCTACGATTTCGCCATTCTGGATGCGCAAATCGGAAATTTCTGCGGGCAGCTTCAGTTTCTCCCGGTTTTCCGGCGAATCCATCATCCGTTGCACGGCGGATTCCAGGGCGGATTGCGGGATCGGAAACGATCCAATCTGCCCGCTGAGCGGTTCGAATCGTAAGTAACCGTTCTGCGTCCCCAGCTTCCCTTCCAACTGGAGCGTCATGTCCTTGCCATGGACATTGAACACCACGTACGCCTTTACTCGGTCGTCGATCAATTGAACTTTGAAGTCGCTCACATTCGAACGCATCTGTTCGACTTCCTGCGGCGAGGGGCTCGCGCCGTTCGGCGAGTTCTGGGGCGTCTCCGGCGGCCGCGCGTTCGGGGTTCCGTTGCCTGCGGAGCTCAGGTGTGTGGAAAGATAGGAATTCAATTCCGTTTCGTCTAGGCGCAATGTTGCAGCCTGACCGTTGGCCACGGCACTCTCTACTGCTTCAAATTTTTCTTCTGCGCGCGCCGCGGCCTGGGGACTAGTTTCGACCGGTGGCGGAGCCGATTTGTGGAACAGCAGAATGAGAGTGATCAAGGCAAATGCGTAGGTCGTCCAGCGTACGATCCGAAAGATCTGTTTCCACAGGCTCGGTTTTGCCGTGGCCGCTGGCGCAAATTCGCTTTGATCCGCAGGGGGAATCGCGACGGTCATGAATCCCTCCTTAAGAAATCCTCTAATGCAACCGTAGCCCTCCGCGCGGTAAGCGGCAAGAGAACCGCGAGGATGAGAGGCCAATCCAGCACCTGCCCACCCGGCCGCCGCCTCGCAGTACGTAAGTGAGTAGCCATACCTGAAATAGCCGGCCTGAGTGGGATCGGCGATTCGGCACTACCCTCACGCCAATAAAAACAACGATCGCAAAGCCCGCAGCGCAAAAAAATCTTGAAACAAAACACTGAACCATTCGTTTATACTCTATGGCGTGACGCGACATAGTGCGATCTGCGCATGTTTGGTCTGCCCGGCAGGTTGAACTTCCGAGGGGGGAGCTTTATGAAAAGAATTCTCGTGGTTGTTTTCATGGGACTGGCAATCGCCGCGATCTCGATTCGTGTGGGCCGCAGCCAGACGTCGCAGCCCGCAACGCCCGGGCCACAGTTCGCGGCGGATGGAAAACTGGTGCGTCCCGAAGGCTACCGGCGCTGGGTGTACGTCTCTTCCGGCTTGGGGATGAGCTATTCCCAGAAGGCCAGTGACAGCATGCAGATGTTTACGAATGTTTTTGTCAATCCGGTTTCCTACGACTACTACCTGCAGCACGGAACATGGCCGGACAAAACCATATTTGTTCTGGAACTCTATGGCTCGACTTCCCAAGGCTCGATCAACAAGCACGGCAACTATCAGAAGGACTTCATGGGACTGGACGTCGAAGTCAAAGATGAAAAACGCTTCGCTGAAAAATGGGCTTACTTCGGATTCAATTCCGGAGAAAAGATCGCCAGCGCGAGCACTCCGGGCCAGAACGGTTGCTGGCAGTGCCACGAACAGAACGCGGCGGTGGAACACTCTTTTGTACAGTTTTATCCCGAGCTCCTGAAAGTGGCGAAAGAAAAAGGGACTATCAAGCCGACAGTACACCTGGAGTAAAAACTAAAGGTTGAAGGATTTCTTGCAGCCCTCCCCGATGTATGATGCGGCGCGGGGAATATGGGATGATGGCTACGTTACGCGGCCAGACGGCGGTGATTACCGGTGCGGGAAGCGCCGAAGGAATTGGATTTGCAGTGGCACGGCGGCTTCACGCGGAGGGTGTGCGCATCGTAATTACCTCCACCACGGACCGCATTCACGCCCGCGCGCGGGAACTCGATGCTGACGGCGAAGCGGTCCTTTCCTTTATTGCTGATCTTACCGTGGAAACCGAGGTGCAGCGTTTCGTCGATTCGGTTCTATCGCGCGCGGGGCGCATCGATATTCTGGTGAATAACGCAGGAATGGCCCAGACCGGACGGCCGACGGAAAGTAAGCCCTTGCGGGAAACTTCTTTTGCGGAGTGGCAGAACCAGATTGCCATTACATTGCACACGGCGTTTCGAATGACCCGCGCTGTTTTACCGGGAATGACGCAGCAGAAATATGGGCGAATCGTGAATGTCACTTCGGTGACCGGCCCGGTGGTCAGCAACTCGGGCTCAGCGGCCTACGGCGCCGCCAAGGCCGCCATGGACGGTATGATGCGGGCCGTGGCGCTGGAAACCGCCCTCGACGGAATCACCATTAACGGTGTGGCCCCCGGGTGGATCGCCACGGCCTCCACGACAGAGTCCGAAAAAGTTGCCGGGCTGCACACCCCGCTGGGACGCGCCGGCACTCCTGAGGAAGTCGCTGCCGCGGTCTGCTTCCTCGCCTCGCCCGAAGCATCCTATATCACGGGACAAGTGCTGGTCGTCGACGGCGGCAACATCCTCCAGGAAAACAAAAGGGCGTGAAGCATCATCGACACGAATGCACGGTTTCTGACACGTAATTTTGCCTGCCGGGTACGCGTATTCCTTTTATCTCGTTCCGAGGTTCCATCTCATGATGACCGTTGAAGATTGCCGCCGTTTTTACGCGCAGGAAATTCGATTCGCTGCCAACATCAATTCGCCCGCGTTGGTGGAAGCCTACGCGTCTGTCCCGCGCGAAAAGTACCTCGGTCCTCCGCCGTGGCAACTTGGCTCCCCCGAACAGCGGGCCTTGTCCCTGACAGGCAAAGTGGGCACCTCCTACTACTCGACCGAGGACCCGCGCGACCTCTATCACAACCTGGTGGCAGCGCTCGATGTCTCTCGCGACATCAACAACGGTCAGCCTAGCGCCCTGGGCCGCTGGATCAACGCCCTGGATTTGAAGCCGGGCGACCGCGTTTACCACTTGGGATGCGGCGTGGGCTATTACACCGCGATTATGGCCGAGGTCGTCGGGCCAACGGGCGGCGTGGTGGGAATTGAACTGCACCCTGGACTTGCGGCCCGCGCCAAAGAAAATCTTTCCGGCTATTCCAATGTGACGGTGCATGCCGGGGATGGCGCAACCTTTGATCCGGGCGAGTGCGACGCAATGTTGATCAACGCGGGAACAACGCATCCCCATCCCCAGTGGCTGCGGAGACTCAGAGACCGAGGCCGCCTCGTGGTCCCGCTCACCGTGGCCGTCACGCCGACTTTGGGGCAAGGCGTAATGGCCAAAATCGTTCACGAGCGCGGCGGCTTCTCCGCGGAAGTCGTCACGGTGCTGGCGATTTTTTCCTGCATCAGTGCGCGGGATCCGCTTCTCGAGCCCCTGATGGCCAAAGCCCTGACGTCGGGAGCGCTTCTGAGGATCAGGTCGATTCGCCGCGACGTTCACGATCAGGGGGAAACCTGCATCCTCCACGGAAGTGAGGTGTGCGTCAGCAGCGCGGACCTGGCCGCGTCCTCGCAGGCTTCCTCCGTTTAGTCCGCCCTGGACAAAATATACATTTTGTTGTATATTTGCCTTGTGCGCAGCGAGGACGAAAAACCCAAACTCGCTTCCGTCGCTTGGGAAGGCGATTCCCGGGAAGTCCTTAAGTCCTTCCCGCAAACGGTCACGGAGAATTTCGGATTTGAGCTGTGGCAACTCCAGCAAGGCGAGCGGCCAAGGAACTATAGACCACTGGCTTCGATTGGTCCGGGCGTCTTCGAGCTGCGCGACCAGGATGAGAGCACTTGGTACCGCGTCGTTTATCTATCGAGGATCGAAGACGTGATTTACGTTCTTCACTGCTTCGAAAAGAAAAGCCGCGAGATGCCGAAAAAAGATTTTCAGAAGGCCAGGCAGCGGTTCAAAGCGGTGAAATCGCGTATGGCCGAGGAGAAGAACCGTGAAAAACGTATCGAATAAGCCCACCCATGTAACGCACGGAAACGTGCTTGACGACCTTGGCTTTTCTCCCGAGCAGGCAACGGCTCTCAAGTTCAAGGCCGAACTGTATCAGGCCATCCTGAAATACTCGCAGAACTATTCACAGAAGGACCTCCAGGTGATCCTCGGAGAACCTCAGCCCCGCGTGAGCGAACTGCTCAACGGGAAAATCGCCAACAAGAGCGTTGACAAGCTGCTTCACTACGCCGGACGGCTGGGCATCGAAGCCAAAACCAAATTCGTGCAGACCCGCAAAGAAATCGTTGAAAAAGAGCTCGCCATGGCCGACACTTCGGCCTAGCCCCCGCCAAAAGTGAAAATGGGTCGGTTTATACTTTCCCTGTTTGCGATTAATTTTTTCTATTTTCCGTAGAACGTTTTCTGTGGCATCTTCCGGTCTGTCCTAAGGAGGACTGCGTCCCATGCAACGGATGAAACATATAGGCCGTTTTGCGGCGTTGCCGGAGCGACTTAGTCGCGGCAGCGAATGGGCGTCGTCTGCTCTCTTCGGCTAGCCCACTTCTCTTCCGGCGACATTTTAAGTTATTTCAGCGTTGAGCGGCCAAGTGTGCCGCATTGTCGCGCGAATCTTGCGATTCGCGCGAGTCATCGTTCCTGGTGTGCGTACGCAATGCGTTCGAACAACAGGAGCACGTCCCGAAGCGCTGAAGCGCTTCTTAGAAAAGAGAAAGTCATGGTCACCATCAAAGTCAAGGACGGCACCCCGCAGGGAGCCGAAACCTTGTGTGGGACCTGTCGTTGGGCCCACATCGTGAAAGGGTTTCGCGCGTCGGAAAAAGAGATTTTCTGCAGGTATCTCGCGGACGATCGGCTGGTGCGATTTCCCGTGAGCCAGTGCAATTCTTATGATGACCGGCGAATTCCTAGCAAGCGCGATATGGAGCAGATCGCCTGGATTCTCTTGACCTAAAAGGCAGGCCGCACCATCGGCTTCGTCACGGCCAAGCAGTTCTGGGAGATCGAAGGGGATGATGCGGAAATCATCCCCGCAGCTTCTGTTAAACCGAAGATGCAAGAGTAAGCAGAGGCCGCACCCTCCAAACGGAGGTGCGGCTTTCTGCTGTGCCGAATTTCCAGATTTCTACGGGAGGCTGTCATGCGAAACGAACATTTCAACGAAGAACACTGCTTTCGAGCGCAGCAGTAAACGCCGGAAGGGTTATCCGTCCGAAACCAAAGTGAAGCGCGGAACGCAAGTGGTTCACGGCGAGAAAGAACTCGTCGAAAAACTCGGCCGCAACGACCTGTGCCCGTGTGGCTCCGGCCGCTGCTTTCAAGCGTTGTTGCCTGCGCACCGGCAAATACGACGGCACCAACCGCGCCTACTTTTTTCCGCGAGTAGAGAATAAGCGCGCGAGAAGGCGAGAGAATAAGAGCGCATGGATTTCCAATATTTCATAAAAACCGGCCTCTACGGCCCAGAAAGGAGGAAGCATGACCGTTATTCGGTGGAAGTTTTTTACTGCAAACGCGGGCGCTGGGCTTTGCGCAACGTGCACGTGGGGTACTGTCCGCAAGGGTTTCCGTGCAAAAGAGGAAGAAATCTTCTGCCGAATGATTACCCCGAACGGACTCGTGCCTTTTGCCGTGCGTGAGTGTACCGACTACGCCGACCGCCGTATCGCGGTGGCC